>Ga0182738_1000566_pt1 | contig 51047 bp, 43 predicted proteins | sample eDN5th30CBELigMG_FD_128876 | JGI IMG/M metagenome (GOLD analysis project Ga0182738, IMG submission 128876) | Enriched Miracle-Growth compost microbial communities from Emeryville, California, USA - eDNA 5th pass 30_C BE-Lig MG (version 2)... ... | reverse complement strand
TTCGAGCTTGTTCTTGTAGGCGTTCGGATCGAACGTCAAAAGAAAAATGGCAATGCCGACGAGCGCGACAATAGCCACCACGACGAGACTGATCAGTACCCGCTTCAACCAAAATTTCATTATAGGCCTCAAAAACCACGGGAGAGCCCCCCTGCCGCTTGCGGCGAATACATAGAATGCTAACCCATCAGACGGCAGAACGTCAGGAAGTCACGAGCGGCCGCCCCGCCGCGACCACCCCGGAAAGCTATTGCAACAGCATTCGATTCCCTTCTTTATTACCAATTGCTATATTAAAAGACAACAAACATCTAGCAGCGAAGTATTCACCCCGGTACGATGCAATATTGTTCGACGGGCCACATCACCACAACAACATTTCCATCTCCGCGGAAAAAAAGAGACCATGAAATTCGAGACACTCGCCATCCATGCCGGCTACCAGCCAGATCCCACGACCAAATCGGTCGCCGTGCCCATTTACCAGACAACATCCTATGCGTTCGACAGCACGCAGCACGGCGCCGACCTGTTCGACCTGAAGGTTCCCGGCAATATCTATACCCGCATCATGAACCCGACCAACGCAGTCCTGGAGGAAAGAGTGGCTGCCCTGGAGGGCGGCGTGGCCGCCCTTGTGGTTGCATCGGGGATGGCGGCAATTACCTATGCAATCCAGACGATTGCCCAGGCCGGCGACAATATTGTCTCGGTGGCCAAGCTCTATGGCGGAACCTACAACCTTTTCGCCCACACATTTCCACGGCAGGGCATCAGTGTAAAGTTTGCCCCCCACGACGATGTCGCGGCGCTGGAGGCCCTCATTGACGAGAATACCAAGGCTGTGTTCTGCGAGTCTATCGGTAATCCGGCGGGGAACGTGGTTGATATCGAGGCCATCGCCCAGGCGGCGCATCGCCATGGCGTGCCGCTGATCGTGGACAATACCGTGGCCTCGCCCGCCTTGTGCCGGCCCATCGAATATGGGGCTGACATTGTCGTCCACGCCCTCACCAAATACATGGGCGGCCATGGCACCACGATCGCGGGCGCCATTGTCGATTCGGGCAATTTCCCCTGGGCGGAACACAAGAACCGTTTTCCCATGCTCAATGAGCCAGACCCTTCGTATCACGGGGTGGTCTATACGGAAGCGTTCGGCCCCGCCGCCTTCATTGGCCGCTGCCGGGTCGTGCCGCTGCGCAATACCGGCGCGGCGCTCTCGCCTTTCAATTCTTTCCTGGTGCTGCAGGGTGTCGAGACACTGCCGCTGCGGATGGCGCGCCACACTGAGAACGCGCTGGCAGTCGCCCGCTACCTGAACAGCCACGATCAGGTGTCATGGGTGAAATACGCCGGGCTGGAGGATCATCCAGAGCATGCCTTGGCGAAGAAATATTTTGACGGCAAGCCCGCCAGCATTCTCTCTTTCGGCATCAAGGGCGGGCTCGCAGCCGGGGCAAAGTTCATCGACGCGCTGCAGCTGATCCTGCGTCTGGTGAATATCGGTGATGCCAAATCACTGGCCTGCCATCCCGCGTCGACGACCCACCGCCAGCTCAGCCCCGAAGAACTGGCTGCGGCGGGCGTGGGCGAAGACATGATCCGGCTATCGATCGGGCTGGAGCATATAGATGACCTGCTGGCCGATCTCGAACAGGCCCTGGCCGCCAGCAAAGGCTGATATCCAGCGGCAGGCGGATGGTGGCGGCGCAACATGCCGCCGCCGTCCGGTCAATACAGGCGCGGCGCCCGGACATCCTCCGGAACGCGGCGCAAGCGCAGGCTGGCAGCGCACATGCCCCAGCCATGCGTAACAGGTTCAGAGTTTGCCCAGCAGGCCAGACAGTGAACCCAGAAGGTTGTCATCCAATTTCGTTGCCGCGTCGGCTTCGCCGTTGGGCGTAGCGTGATCCACCAGTGCGGGTAGCAAGGACGTAAGTTGCGCAAGCACCGACCCCTTGTCCAGCCCGCTCTGGCTGGACAGCGAGCCGATCATGTCTTGCCCCAGCACGGATTCAAGCTGGTCGCCAGACACGGGTTGGTTAGGCCCCGTGCCGATCCAGGAGGCAACCACTTCGCTCAAGCCACCCTCTCTGAAACGTTCGATCAGCCCTGGCAACCCGCCGGGGTAATTCCTGACCTGCTCTAAAAGGGCGGGAAGCAGTGCGGCCTGCTTGCCGCCGTTACCGCCGCCAACGGCGGAAACGATCGAATCGAGTAGTCCCATTGTTATTTCTCCTGATGTGGGGTCCGGACTGGACGCATGACAACAGTCTAATCAATTCCGCGTCGGAAAAATGCAAATAACCGTGATGTCGCCTCCCTGGCAACCTCCTGTATAGTGTCCGGCAGGGAAAAACAGGGCCGGCATAGACAAAGCCGCTGTATCAATACAGTATCGAAACAATTTGAATGCAGTATCGCAACAGATCCTGATTATCGAGGTGGAGAGAATCGAATTATGCAAATAGGAATTCCGCGTGAACGCCAGGCCGGCGAGACACGCGTGGCCGCGACGCCGGAAACGGTGAAAAAATACGTCGCCGCGGGCCACGCTGTCATCGTCGAGCGCGAGGCGGGGGCAGCCGCTCACTTTACCGATCTGGCCTATGAGCAGGCCGGCGCAATCCTGTCGGACCAGGCCCAGGCACTGGGCGCGGACATTGTGCTCAAGGTTCGGGCGCCCGAGGCATCCGAACGCGCACACATCAAGCAGGGCAGCGTGCTGATAGGCATGCTCGATCCCTTCAATGCCCAGGGCCTGGCCGATCTTGCCGCCACGGGCCTGACGGGCTTTGCCCTGGAAGCCGCGCCACGCATCACGCGCGCACAGAGTCTGGATGTGCTCTCGTCGCAGGCCAATGTGGCAGGTTACAAGGCTGTGCTGCTGGCAGCCAACCAGTATGGCCGCCTGTTTCCCATGATGATGACCGCTGCGGGCACGCTCAAGGCCGCCCGCGTCGTGATCCTGGGGGCCGGCGTGGCTGGCCTGCAGGCAATCGCCACGGCCAAGCGCCTGGGCGCGGTGGTCGAAGCCTCGGATGTGCGGCCCGCCGCCAAGGAGCAGATCGAGTCGCTGGGCGCCAAGTTCATCGACGTGCCTTACGAGACTGAAGAGGAGCGCGAGATCGCCGAGGGCGTGGGCGGCTATGCGCGGCCCATGCCTGCGGCCTGGATGGCGCGCCAGGCCGCCCTTGTGGCCGAGCGCTGCAAGCAGGCCGACATTGTCATCAGCACTGCGCTGATCCCCGGACGCCCGGCTCCGCAGTTGATCAGCGCCGAAACCGTGGAGGCCATGAAGCCGGGCTCGGTCATCGTTGACCTGGCCGTCGAGCGCGGCGGCAACTGCCCGCTGTCCGAGAAGGACCGGATCGTCGAAAAACACGGCGTGAACCTGATCGGCCTGTCCAACCTGCCCGCGCTGGTGCCGCACGATGCCTCGGCCCTGTATGCGCGCAACGTGCTCGATTTCACCAAGCTGATCATCGACGCGGAAGGCCGGCTGGAGATCAAGACAGAAGACGAGATTGTCGCGGCCTGCATGGTCTGCCGCGACGGACAAGTATTGAGGAGCAACTGATGGAAGCCGTCAGCCCCACCCTGATCAATCTGATCATTTTTGTATTGGCCGTCTATGTCGGCTTTCATGTGGTCTGGAACGTCACGCCTGCGCTGCACACGCCGCTCATGGCCGTGACCAACGCCATTTCCGCCATCATCATCGTGGGCGCCATGCTTGCGGCCGCGCTCACTGAAGGCAGCCTGGCCCATGGCATGGGCGTGTTTGCCGTGGCGCTGGCCGCGGTCAACGTATTCGGCGGATTCCTGGTCACGCGCCGCATGCTGGAAATGTTCAAGAAGAAAGAAAGAAAGAGCGGAGGCCAGTCATGATCTCACCGAATCTGGTTACGCTGTTTTACCTGATCGCCTCGATATGCTTCATCCAGGCGCTCAAGGGCTTGTCGCACCCGACCACTTCGCGGCGGGGCAACGTGTTTGGCATGGTGGGCATGGGCATTGCCGTGGTCACGACGGCTGCGCTGATCGTGGGCCTGGCCTCCGAGGGCTCGGCAGGCATTGGCCTGGGCCGCGTATTGCTCGGGCTTCTGATCGGGGGCACGATAGGCACGCTCATGGCCAAGCGGGTCGAAATGACCAAGATGCCCGAGCTGGTGGCGTTCATGCACAGCATGATCGGCCTGGCGGCCGTGGCCATCGCGATTGCCATCGTTGCCGAGCCGCACGCCTTTGGCATTGCCGCTGCAGGCGCACCCATCCCGACAGGCAACCGGCTGGAGCTGTTCATAGGCACCTTTGTGGGCGCCATCACCTTCTCGGGCTCGGTCATCGCCTTCGGCAAGCTCTCGGGCAAGTACAAGTTCCGCCTGTTTCAGGGCGCGCCCGTGGTGTTCCCCGGCCAGCACATGCTGAATCTGGCAGTCGCAGTGGCCATGGTCGCATGCGGTCTGTGGTTCATGGCCACACAGGCCTGGCTGCCCTTCATCATCATGACGGTGCTGGCCTTTGCCTTGGGGGTGATGATCATCATCCCGATCGGCGGCGCCGACATGCCGGTCGTGGTCTCGATGCTGAACAGCTATTCTGGCTGGGCGGCCGCCGGCATCGGTTTCTCGCTGAACAACCCGATGCTGATCATCGCAGGCTCACTGGTCGGTTCGTCGGGTGCGATTCTGTCGTACATCATGTGCAAGGCGATGAACCGCTCGTTCTTCAACGTGATACTGGGCGGCTTCGGCGCCGAGCCGGGCGCGGCCTCGGGCGGAGCGGGCGCCGTGCAGCGCAACGTCAAGTCGGGCAGCCCGGATGATGCGGCCTTCCTGATGGGCAATGCCGAGTCGGTCACCATTGTCCCAGGCTATGGGCTGGCGGTGGCGCGCGCCCAGCATGCCCTGAAGGAACTGGCCGAGAAGCTGACCGAGAAAGGCGTGACGGTCAAATATGCCATCCATCCCGTGGCAGGACGCATGCCGGGACACATGAACGTGCTGCTGGCCGAGGCCGAGGTGCCCTACGACCAGGTGTTTGAAATGGATGACATCAACAGCGAATTCGGCCAGACCGACGTGGTGCTGGTGCTGGGCGCAAACGACGTGGTCAACCCGGCTGCCAAGAATGACCCGGCCTCGCCCATCGCTGGCATGCCCATCCTGGAAGCCTACAAGGCGCGCACGGTCATCGTGAACAAGCGCTCCATGGCCGCAGGCTATGCCGGCCTGGACAATGAGCTGTTCTACATGGACAAGACCATGATGGTTTTTGGCGATGCCAAGAAGGTCATCGAAGACATGGTCAAGGCGGTGGACTGAGCGTTTGCGCAAGCGGCTGCCGGCATAAACCCTGCCGGCGGCGGCTCAGGCGCTCCCGAACCGTATCCCCTGCGCAAGCGGCAGCGCCGTCGAGTAATTAATGGTATTCGTGGCGCGCCGCATATAGGCTTTCCAGGCATCAGAGCCCGATTCGCGGCCTCCCCCCGTTTCTTTCTCACCGCCGAAGGCACCACCGATCTCGGCGCCTGATGTGCCGATATTGACATTGGCGATCCCGCAGTCGGAACCCTCCGGGCCGGTGAAACGCTCCGCCTCGCGCAGGTCATTGGTGAAAATGGCTGAAGACAGGCCTTGAGGCACGGCATTGTGCATGGCCAGGGCCTGGTTGAAGTCCTCGTAACCCATCACATACAGTATGGGTGCGAAGGTTTCGGTGCAGACGATCTCCGTTTGCGAAGGCATCTCGACCAGCGCCGGCTCGACATACCATGCATCCGGATAGCGTTGCGCAAGCAGGCGCTCGCCTCCGGCAACCAGGCCGCCATCCTGGCGCGCCCTGGCAAGCGCGGCCTGCATGGCATCGTAGGCAGCCCGGTCGATAAGCGGCCCCACGAGCACGTCCGCATCGTCCAACGGGTTGCCCACAGGCGCACTGGCATAGGCTTGCTTGAGACGGGCAAGCAGGTCGCTTGCGATGCTTTGATGCACAATCAGGCGCCGCGTCGTCGTGCAGCGCTGGCCGGCAGTACCGACGGCGCCGAACAGGATGCCCTGCACAGCTAGGTCGAGATCGGCCGAAGGGGCGACAATGATGGCATTGTTCCCACCCAATTCCAGCAGGCAGCGCCCGAAGCGGCGCGCCACGCGGGGCCCGACCTCGCGCCCCATGCGCGTCGAACCCGTTGCCGACACAAGGGCAATCCGGGGATCGTCAACCAGCGCCGCAGATACGTCCCGGCCGCCCACCAGCACCTGCACCAGGCTGTCAGGCGCGTCGCCGAAGCGTGCCAGCGCGCGCTGAAACAGGGCCTGGCAGGCCAGTGCGGTCAGCGGTGTCTTCTCCGACGGTTTCCAGACAACAGGGTTGCCGCATACCAGGGCAAGCGCGGCATTCCATGACCAGACGGCAACGGGAAAATTGAAGGCGGTAATGACTGCCACCGGCCCCAGGGGATGCCAGGTTTCCATCATGCGGTGGCCGGGGCGCTCCGACGCAATCGTGAGCCCGTAAAGCTGGCGCGAAAGGCCCACGGCGAAATCGCAGATGTCTATCATCTCCTGCACTTCACCCTCTCCTTCGGCGCGGATCTTGCCCGCTTCGAGGCTGACCAGCCGGCCCAGTGCCTGCTTGCAGGCGCGCAGTTCTTCTCCGAACAGCCTCACCAGTTCCCCTCGGCGTGGCGCGGGCACCCGACGCCACACGGAAAACGCCGCTTGCGCGCTGGCAGCCATGGCCGCCGCATCAGCCACGCCATGCGGGCGCAGGCTGGCAATGACACTGCCATCGACAGGCGAGCGAACGTTCATTTCCCCGCCCGACAATATGTCAGCCGCTACGCCCAGCGTACGCAGCAAAGCCTGGCTATCGTTAGACATGAAGCATCCTCCTGAGGTCGATGCCGGAAAATGGGCAAGGCCCATGCCGGCAATGCGAGCAACATTTCCTGGCCGCATCCACCCTTGCTGCAAGGGTGGATGTATTCTGGAACAATAACCCTAAAGTCTTCCCTCAGGAGGCGTCAAGCATGGCGGATGTTCATTTCGACGTGGTCATTGCCGGCGGTGCGGCGGTCGGCAGCGCCGCCGCTTACTTCCTGACTGCGGATGCAAGCCTGAAATGCAAGGTGCTGGTTGTCGAGCGGGATCTTGGCTATCGGCGCTGTGAAACAACGCTGTCAGCCGCATCTATCCGGCATCAGTTCTCGACACCCGAGAACATCTCGATGTCTATGTTCGGCACCGCGTTCCTGCGCGATTTCGACGAGCGCATGCAGACGGAAGGCCAACCCGCGACAGCCGGCTTTAAAGAGCGGGGCTACCTTTTCCTGGCCTCGCCGGCCGGCCTGTCTGTGCTGAAGGAGAACCATGCGCTGCAAACCCGGCTTGGCGCCCAGATCGCGCTGCTTGACGCGCCTGCGCTTGCCAGCCGCTACCCCTGGCTGGAAACATCTGATCTGGCCGCGGGATCGTTGGGGCTGGCGGGTGAAGGTTGGATGGATGCCTATGGTCTGCTGCAAGGCCTGCACCGAAAAGCGGTTTCGCAAGGCGCCTCGTATCGGGAGGGCCTGGTGACAGGACTGCGCAGGCAGGGCCGTCGGCTCACGGAGGTGAGGCTGGCTGACGGCACAACCATTGGCTGCGGCGCTGTCGTCAATGCCGCGGGCATAGGCGCGCCCGCGCTCGCCCGCATGGCGGGTATTGACCTGCCGGTGCAAGCGCGAAAACGCAATGTGTTTTTTGTGCGCACGCCCGCCGAGCTGCCCGGCTGCCCCATGGTCATTGACCCGAGCGGCGCCTATTTCCGCCCCGAGGGACAAGGCTATATCACGGGAATATCGCCCCCTGAAGACCAAGACCCTGAATGCGACGACTTCGATGTGCAGCAGGCGCAGTTGGAAGATGTCCTCTGGCCACTGCTCGCGCACCGTGTGCCGGGCTTCGAGGCGCTGCGCCGCGTCAATGCCTGGGCGGGGCATTATGATTTCAACATCTTTGATCAGAACGCCATTATCGGCCCGCATCCGGCCATCGAGAACCTATACTTCGCCAATGGCTTCAGCGGCCATGGGCTGCAGCATTCGCCGGCGGTGGGGCGCGCCCTCGCCGAGCTGATCCTGCATGGAGAATACCGTACGCTTGATCTGTCGCGGCTGGGATGGCAGCGTATCCTGGCGGACCAGCCGCTGGTGGAAAAGAATATCGTATAGCCGAAAAGCGCCGGGAAACGGCCAGGAGGAGTGTTGATGAGCCCAAGCATTTCCGTTCACGATGCCGCACAGACTGCGGCGCTGTTACCCTTTCGCATACTGGTGGACGAGATCGCGCGTGCCGCGCATGATCATGCCGAAGGCTTGATCGCGGCCCCCGCACGCCAGGCGGTTGCCTATGCCCAGGGAGGCATCATGCTGTCGATGCCGGCCACGGCTGAAGACATAGGCGTGCACAAACTGGTGAACGTCATGGCGTCCAATCGCGGCAAAGGCCTGCCCACCATACATGGCATGGTTGCCGTCTATGACGGCGCGACGGGGGAACCCCGCATGGTGCTCGACGGCCCTACCGTCACGGCGCGCCGCACCGCTGCGGTGTCCATGCTTGCCTTGCGCACCCTCGGACCCGCAAGACCGAAGCATGCTACGGTGATCGGCACTGGCGTCGAGGGCCTGAGCCATGTCACGGCGCTGGCCGAGCTCTACCCAGGCCTGTCCATTACCGCAATCGGGAGCAGCCTGGAGAAAGCCCAGGCTTTCGCCGCCGCGCACCAGAACCTCGGTGTCGCCTTGCAGGCGGCATCATTGATTCCACCCGAAACAGACCTGCTCATCACAGCGACCACCAGCGCCACGCCTGTCTACAATGAGCCCGCGCGGGATGGCCGGCTTATCATCGCCATGGGAGCCTATCGGCCTGACCTGGCCGAGATCGGGGCCGTGACCCTGGCCGCAAGCCGTCTTTATGTCGACGATCTGGACGGCGCCCGCCATGAAGCGGGAGACTATCTGCAGGCTGGCGTGGACTGGGGCACTGTCACCTCGCTGGCGCAGGCCCTGCGTGACAAAGCCAGTGCGGGCGGGCCAGCCGTGTTCAAGAGCGTCGGGTGCGCGGCCTGGGACCTGGCGGCGGCGCGTTGCGCGCTGCGCATACGGGGCGATCAACTAGAATAGGCGCTTGGACGCGCGGCACATGCCGCGCAAGCCCGCAGGTGGAGACAGACAATGGCGAAATTGCCGATCTTGCGCTGCTTTGTCGATGGACAGTGGGTCTCGACACGCAAGCGTTTTCCCAACATCAACCCCGTCAATGGCGCAACCGTGGCGCAGGTCTGCGAGGCAGACCAGGGGCTGGTGGATCGCGCCGTACAGGCCGCGCGCGCTGCGCGCCAGGGCCAGTGGGGTGCGTTGTCGGCTGCCGAGCGCGCCGCCATGCTGCACCGTATCGCGGACGGGATCGAGCAGCGATTCGATGATTTCGTGGCCGCCGAAGTGCTTGATACCGGGCGCCCCGCACAGTTGGCGCGCACGCTGGACGTACCGCGCGGCATCGCCAATTTCCGCAGCTTTGCAAACCTGATCGCCACCGCGGGCGGCGAAATGTATGAGGGCGCGGCCGCCGATGGCGCGCGCATCATCAATTATGTCACCCGCAAGCCGCTGGGCACCGTGGCAGTGATCTCGCCCTGGAACCTGCCGCTGCTGCTGCTCACATGGAAAGTCGCGCCGGCACTGGCCATGGGAAATTGCGTGGTAGCCAAACCATCCGAAGAAACGCCTTCCTCAGCCACCCTGCTGGCGGAAGTCATCCAGAGGGCGGGCCTGCCGCATGGCGTATTCAACCTTGTGCACGGGCATGGGCCGGGCGCGGCGGGCGAGTTCCTGAGCGCCAGCGCGGATATTGACGCCATCACGTTCACGGGCGAATCGCGCACTGGCACGGCCATCATGAAGGCCGCCGCCGAAGGCGTGAAGAATGTGTCCTTCGAGCTGGGCGGAAAGAACGCGGCGGTGGTCTTTGCCGACGCGGACTTCGATGCCGCCGTCGACGGTGTCATGCGCTCGAGCTTCAGCAATTCAGGCCAGGTCTGCCTGTGCTCCGAAAGAGTGTATGTGGAACGGTCGATCTATGCGCGCTTCGTGGCGGCGCTGCAAGGCCGCTGCGAGCAGTTGGTGCTGGGCTACCCCAACGATCCCGACGTGGACATGGGCCCTCTTGTTTCACAGGCGCATCGCGAGAAAGTGCTGTCGTACTTTGCGCTGGCACGCGAAGAAGGCGCGACAGTGATATGCGGCGGCGGCGTTCCCTCGTTTGGCGACGAAAGAGACCAGGGCGCCTATGTGCAGCCGACAATCCTGGCCGGCCTGCCGGACACGGCGCGCTGCGTGCGGGAGGAAATCTTCGGCCCTGTATGCCATGTGGCGCCTTTCGATACGGAGGAAGAGGTCATCGCAAGGGTAAACGATAGCCCTTACGGGCTGGCAGCCTGCATCTGGTCTACCCAGCTTTCGCGCGCGCACCGCGTTGCCGGCAGGCTGGAGACTGGCATTGTCTGGGTGAACACATGGTTCACCCGCGATCTGCGCACGCCTTTCGGCGGCACCGGCCTGTCCGGCATAGGCCGGGAAGGCGGACGCCATTCGCTGGATTTCTATTCCGAACCATGCACAGTCTGCATCAGGCTGTGAATAGCCCGGCAAGGGTGCCGCCACCCGCGACATTACAATCGAAACACATATCAAGAGGACTCACTACATGCATGCCGATTTCTGGCTTGAACGCTGGCGCGAAGGGCGCACCCATTTTCACCTCGAACGTGTGACACCGCTGCTGCAGAAATATTGGCCTGGCCTGGGCTTGCCCAAGGGAAGCAAAGTGCTGGTGCCTCTGTGCGGCAAGACGCTGGATATGGTCTGGCTGGCCGAACAGGGCCATAAGGTGCTGGGCGTCGAACTCTCTCCCCTGGCTGTGGAGCGCTTCTTTGAAGAAAACAGCCTGAAGCCTGAGACGCGCACCTCGGAACTGGGCGTCCATTACACCGCCGGCAATATTGAGATCATCTGCGGCGATATCTTCGGGCTGGATGCCGGCACGCTATCGGCCTGCGCCGGCGTCTATGACCGCGCGGCCCTGGTCGCGCTGCCCGCCGAGATGCGGCAGCGCTATGTGGAGCATGTCTATGGGCAACTGGCCGGCAATTACCAGGGTCTGCTGCTTACGCTCTACTACAACCAGCAAGAGATGGACGGGCCGCCTTTTTCCGTAGGCGAGCAGGAAGCGCAGGCACTGTATGCCCCGCATACGCTGGTGCATACCCTCGATCAGCGCGAGATCCTGTCCAAGGAGCCCAAATTCAAGGAACGCGGCCTGACAGCGCTGGATACCATTGTGTTCCAGCTCTCTGGAAACCGGAGCTGACGGTCGCCTGCGGCACGCTCAGCGTGCCGCCAGGGTGCGCCCCGTGAATGGTGCGGCATGCACGCGCGGTCGCGGCCAGAATGCGTCGGTCAGATCATCGCCGGACGGCTCGGGGTCCAGCGTACCCGCATCCTGCTCGGGCAGGCAGTGCGCAAGCGCGGCGCACACCCGCTCCAGCGCCTCCCTGCCCGTCGTCCCCGCTGTGACTTCATTCCACCATTGGCGGTGTATTGCGCGAACGCGCACCGGAATGGACGGCAAGCCCACACGCTGAGCCATGGCATGGCGGTGCAGGCCCTTACGTATCTTGAGAATGGTGCCATTGCGCGTGATGGCCACGCCCAGCTCGTCTTTCGCCCTATCCTCGTCAAACCCGCCGGCAGCCATGGTGTCCATGAAGCGCAGATAGATCTCCAGATACTGGCGTATACGTTCTGGCGTATCCAGCAGAATGCCCTCGCGGTGCGATTGCCAGGGGCGGCCACGCTCCAGATCTTCCATCAGCTCCTGGTAGCGTTCCGTCTCTTCCAGCCGGCCGCGATGGGTATCCAGATCGGTGAAGAAGCGGTAATGCGAGCCCAGCCGCGTGTCGCAGCGGCAAAGATCCCAGTCTCCATCCCAGATGAATTTGATCGACGATGGGCGCTTCTCGCCCTTGCGCTGCCCGTAGACACAGGAACGCAACAGCTTGCGCGGATCAACATGCAGCGTCAGGGCATCATCACCCAACAGCTCATCAACCGCCATGCGCGGCAGGCCGAGCGCCTCGATACAGGAGCTGCCCGCGCCAGCGGCAAGCCACCACTTCAGCAGCACCCGCGACATGGGCATGCCTATGTCGCGCTGAAAACCGGCGCGCGCGCGCCAGACCAGATGCGCCCGCAGCACGCCGGCACGAATTTTTTCCGATGCGAGAGGCGCCAGATCACGATCCGCCGCCGGCCCGAGCAATGGGCCTTCAGCGCCTCCCTTGGCGGAAGGCTGTACGAAAGTATTCACGTTGCTTACCCGTGCTCGCCAATATGCTTACGTGGTCACATTTATCAAGACAAAGCAAATTTACGAGACTAATTTGATATTTTTTGATATTAGCTCGGGATGCTTAATAAATCTGCAACATAAATGAATTAGGCGGCGGATATTTGCCAAATAGCAACAGATAAGCGAAAAACGCCTGATATCGGGGCGGCGGACGGCCGGATTCCGGCCCGTCCGCGCCCAGAAAGCTTGCCGAAGAGATGCCTCAGCCGGCTGCGGGTGCCACAGGCAGCGCGCGCTTGTGAGCGCTGTTTCGATGTATGCGCAAAATGACCTCCAAGGCCTCGTCCGCAACGTCCTTGCCTTCCAGAAAATCGTCGATCACATCATATGTGACGCCGAAGGCATGCTCGTCCGGCTTGAGGGGAGCAAGCGTTTCCAGATCGGCTGTGGGTATCTTCATGGCCATGGCTTCGGTGGCGCCAAGGCAGGTCGCCACCGCGCGCACACGGCGCTTGTTCAAGCCCGCCAGCGGGGTGACATCGGCGGCGCCGTCGCCATGCTTGGTGAAAAAACCCATCAGCGCCTCGGCGGCATGGTCTGTGCCAACCACCAGCCCGCCATGAGCGCCGGCAACCGCATACTGCGCGATCATGCGCTGGCGGGCCTTGATATTGCCCAGCAGAAAGTCTTGCTGGGCCGCGTCGCGGAACTGCACCTGGCCTGCCAGAAGCGCCTCGAGCATGGCATCGCTGGCCGGTTTCACATTGACAGTGACGAGCTGGTCGGCATTGATGACCGACAGCGCCGCCTGCGCATCCTGCTCGTCGCGCTGCTCTCCATAGGGCAGGCGCATAGCGATAAAAACCGCGTTTCCGCCACGGGAACGCACCCGTTCGACCGCACGCTGCGATAGACAGCCGCCGACCAGCGAATCCACGCCGCCACTGATGCCAAGAACCAATGCGCGCGCGCCTGTGCGCTCGAGATAGTCTGCCAGGAATTCAATGCGGCGCTCGGCTTCGCGGGCCGCGTCAAAGTGCTCGGCCACGCCGAGCTCGGTGATGATGGCGCGCTGCAGGTCGCGCTGTTCTGCTGTAGGCACGTTGTGTCCTTTTGCGGGGGTTGCGGGCGACGAACCGGAATGCGCGTCGCGAACGATCCGGCGGGCCGGCAAAGCCGCCCGCCATATAGGATTATGATAAGCCAAGTAGACGCGCATGCGCTGCGCGCCGCTTTTTTTTCGGCGGCTCCGGCAGCAGCATGATCCCCCACGAGAAGCAAGCAAGCCGATGCCCCCTACTCCCTCCTCGCTGTCTGTCCTGATTGCAACCCTTACCGTACAGTCGCTCGCGGCAATGTGTCTGCTCACGCTGCCCGTCGTGGCGCCCGCAGTTGCCGAAACGCTGAATGTATCTCCCGCGTACGTAGGCCTCTACATCGCGCTGGCCTATCTGGGCGCCATGGCGGCCAGCCTGCTGGCGGGCGCAGCCGTCCAGCGCTATGGCGCCATCCGCGCAAGCCAGGCCGGGCTTGTGCTGTGCGCTGCCGGCGTCGCTGTCTGCGCAGTGGAGTCGCCGGCAGCGGCAGCGCTGGGCGCATTGCTGATTGGCTTTGGCTACGGCCCCATTACACCGTCCAGTTCCCACCTCCTGGCCCGCAGCACGCCCGCGCACCGCATGTCGTTAGTATTCTCCATAAAACAGACCGGCGTCCCTCTGGGCGGTGTGCTTGCGGGCTTCATTGTTCCTGTGCTGGCAGACCTGATGGGGTGGCAGATCGCATTCCTGGCTGTTGCGCTGGCCAATCTTGGCTGCGCCCTTGCGATCCAGCCGCTGCGCGAGGCGCTGGATGCAGACCGCGATCCCGCTCACCCTCTTTCCTTTGGCAACGGTCTGGCGGGGCCGCTGCGCCTGGTTTTCGGGCACCGCAGCCTGACTGTGCTGGCCGGCGTTTCTTTCCTGTTCTCTATCTCTCAGCTGTCGCTGACAACCTACATGGCGACTTTTCTGCATGAGGACATGGGTATGACGCTCATCGCGGCTGGGGCGCTGCTGGCCATTTCCCAAGTGGCCGGCGTGGCCGGCCGCCTGCTGTGGGGCTATGTTTCCGACCGCTATACGGGCCCGGTCAATACCCTGGTCATGCTGGCGGTATTGATCATCATCTGTGCACTGAGCATGCCCTGGCTGCCCGCGGACGCCCATATATCTCTATGGATACTGCTTGCCGTATTCGGCAGCAGCGCGATAGGCTGGAATGGCGTCTACCTGGCCGAGGTGGCGCGCCAGGCGCCTCCGGGGCAGGCAGGCATCGCAACCGGCGGCACCCTGTCCATGACCTTTATGGGCGTGGTTATCGGGCCACCCTTGTTCGGCGTGATTGCCAGCACATTCGGCAGCTATGGGCTTGCCTACGCATCGCTGGTGCTGCCCGCCGGGCTGTGCGCATGGCTGTTGATACACAACCGGTCAGCCTTCCAGAGACACGGCTAAGACGCATCGACAGTTTCGCTGCGCAAGCCGCCGGCTCAGAAATTGTCCAGCACCGCGCCAGTGCTGGCGGTTGAGGCATTGAAGGCGAACTTGGCCTGCACACCTCGGGTGTAGCGCGGCTCTGGCGCTTTCCACTGCTTGCGGCGGGCCTCGATTTCTTCCTCGGGCACATTGAGTTGCAGCAGCAGCTTGTGTGCATCGATGGTGATCGAATCGCCCTCGTGCACCATCGCAATCGTGCCGCCAACCGCTGCCTCAGGCGCCACGTGGCCCACCACCATGCCCCAGGTGCCGCCCGAGAAACGGCCGTCTGTAATCAGACCCACAGAGTCGCCCAGGCCCGCGCCGATCAGCGCGCCCGTTGGCGCCAGCATCTCGGGCATGCCCGGCCCTCCCTTGGGTCCCAGATAGCGCAGCACCATGACGTCGCCCGCCTTGATCTTGCCATCCAGAATTGCCTTGAGGGCTGACTGCTCGTCGTCGAATACCCGCGCCGGACCCGTAATGACGGGATTCTTCAGGCCGGTGATCTTGGCCACGCAGCCTTCCGGCGAAAGATTGCCCTTGAGAATGGCCAGGTGGCCTTGCTTGTAAAGCGGCTTGTCTATGGGAAAGATCACCTTCTGATCCGGCGAGGGCGCATCAGGAATGTCTTTGAGCTGCTCGCCGATCGTCTGGCCCGTAATGGTCATACAATCCGGATTCAGCAGGCCTGCGTTGAGCAGCATTTTCATGACCTGCGGCACACCGCCAGCCCTGTGGAAATCGACCGCCAGATAATGGCCGCTGGGCTTGAGATCGCAGAATACGGGCACCTTGCGGCGCACGCGCTCGAAGTCGTCGATGGTCCATTCCACATCCGCCGCATGGGCGATGGCCAGCAAGTGCAGCACGGCATTGGTCGAGCCGCCGGTGGCCATGATGACGCTCACCGCGTTCTCGATGGAGGCCCGGGTGACAATATCGCGGGGCTTGATGTCTTTTTCAATCGCCTTGATGAGCACACGGGCGGATTCCGCCGCCGAGCTTACTTTCTCGTCATGCACATTGGCCATGGTCGACGAATATGGCAAGCTCATGCCCAAGGCCTCGAATGCGGAACTCATGGTGTTGGCGGTATACATGCCTCCGCAGGAGCCTGTGCCCGGAATGGCATGAAGCTCGATGCGCTTGAGTTCGCTGTCGCTCATGCGGCCCGCGGCGTTCTCCCCGACGGCCTCGAACACACTGACAATATTCAGATCCTTGCCATCGAGCCTGCCGGGCAGAATCGTCCCGCCGTAGACATAGATTGCCGGCACGTTGGCGCGCAGCATCCCCATCATGCCGCCGGGCATATTCTTGTCGCAGCCTCCGATCACCACCACGCCGTCCATCCACTGGCCCTGCACGCAGGTTTCCACGCAGTCCGCGATGACTTCGCGCGACACCAGCGAATACTTCATGCCTTCGGTGCCCATGGCCATGCCATCGGAAATCGTGGGGGTGCCAAATACCTGCGCATTGCCGCCGGCGGCCTCGATAGCCTCGATCGCCGCATCCGCCAGCTTCTGCAGCCCGGCGTTACAGGGCGTGATGGTGCTGTGGCCGTTGGCGACACCCACCATAGGCTTGTTGAAGTCTTCCTCCTTGTAGCCCAGTGCGTAGTACATGGAGCGGTTCGGCGCGCGTTCCGCTCCCTGGGTGATGTGGGCTGAACGCAGGCGGCGTGATGTGGTCATGGCATTGTCTCCGAATAGGCCCTGGGGCCCGCCGGCCATAAAAGAACAGTTTGACGGAAAGGCCGGATTAAGCATCAAGTGTACCCGGACTTGTTTGCGCCAGCCCGGCCCGGTTGCCGGTTGCCGGTTGCCATAACAGGCTGGTTGCCACAACAAGCGCATTCTTGATCTGCATCATGGATTTGCTTGAGGCCTCATGCAATGATGGCTTATTGCTAATCATTCTCATTGCTTCAATGTTCGACCATCTGAAACGCCCCCTAGCCGCGATCGTCCTGGCCGCAGCCGGGGCGTTTTCGCTCGCCCCCGCACAGGCCGCCGCGCCCGCCCGCCTCGACAAAATCACGCTCGCGGGGCCCACGGCTGTGGTTTCCTTTCCGTTGCTGCACATGGTCGAAACCCAGGCCCTGTCCCAGTACACAGACAGGCTTGAGTTCAGGCTGTGGCAAAGCCCCGACCAGCTGCGCGTATTGCTGGCCAAGAAAGAAATAGATTTCACCGCCACGCCCAGCAACCTGCCCGCGCTGATGTCCAATCGCGGCATGCCAGTGCGCCTGCTCAATATCTCGGTCTGGGGCATCCTGTGGCTCGTCAGCAGCGATCCGAACGTAAAGGGTTTTGGGGATCTCGCGGGGCAGGAGCTGCTCGTGCCCTTCCAGCGCGACCTTCCCTCTGTGCTGCTCGATACCCTGCTCAAGGAAAAAGGCCTGGACGGCGCGAACGGCATACGCCTGCGCCGCACACGCGATTCCCAGGACGCCATCGCCCTGATGCTCACCGGCCAGGGCAGGCACGCCCTGCTGGTCGAACCCGTGACATCCATGCTGCTGTGGCGCAATGCGCAGCAGGGGCAGGCCCCGCTGCACCGCGTGATCAGCCTGGAGGACGCCTGGCGCGAAACATTTCCCGGCGAGGCTGCGTTGCCGCAGGCCGGGATCATGGCCAATGCACATGTTGCGGACAACACTGCGCTGGGCGCCGCTGTCGTCCAAGCCTATGCCCAGTCGGCCCGCTGGTGCAAATCCCAGCCTGGCGAATGCGCCGCACTCGTGCACAAATACCTGCCTCAACTGCCCACGCCAGCCGTCGAGCAGTCAATACGCATGACGCGCATAGACAGCAGACCAGCCAAAGAAATACGGCCAGAGCTGGAAGCCTTGTATTCACTGCTGATGCGCCAGCATCCGGATGCGGTCGCCGGCAGGCTGCCCGATCCGGGCTTTTATGGCCCCTGACCGGAAGATGGCATGCAGTCTGACACGCGAACCGCGATGAAACCCTATCGCATTGCCGGCCCTGGCCCAAGCTCGCGCCTGTGGGCGGCGGCTGGCGTGCTGCTCCTGCTCGCAGGCTGGCAGGCCGCTGCGCTGTATATGGGGCCCCTGCTCATGGCCACGCCTGCGCAGGCGCTGGGCGCCCTGTGGTCACTGATCCACAGCCCAGGGTTCTGGCCCGACGCCCGCGTCACCCTGGCGCGCATCGGCATAGGCGTGGGGACAGGCTGCGCCATCGGGTTCGCGCTGGGCGTGCTGGCTGCGCACAATGCCAGGCTGCGAGGCCTGCTGGAACCTTTGCGCTGGCTGCTGATGTCGATTCCGCCAGTGATCGTGGTGGTGCTCGCCATGCTCTGGTTCGGCCTGGGCTCGACCATGGTCATTTTCATCACCATGCTCATGATGGCGCCGGGCATGTATGTGAACACACTCAAAGGCATGCAGCTGGTGGACCGTTCGCTGGTGGAGATGACGCATGTCTACCGTTTCGGCCCCTGGATGCGGCTGCGCCACCTCTATCTGCCCGCTCTGACCGCGCCGCTGACGGCCGCGCTGCTGATCGCAACTGCGGGCGGGGTGCGCCTGGTTGTCATGGCCGAAGTGCTGGGCGCGGAAAGCGGCGCCGGTTATGCGCTGGCCAATGCGCGCAGCACCTTTGACAGCGGCCAGCTGTATGCCTGGGTGCTGCTCGTGCTCCTGCTGGTGGCTGCGCTGGAATTTGCCCTGCTGCAACCGTTGCAACGGCGGCTGACCCAATGGCAGGAGCCCAGTCATGTTTGAACTGAGGAATGTTTCGCTGCGGTTCGGGCCGCAGCGCGTGCTCGACAATGTGGATTTTTCCCTGGCGCCGGGTGAGCGCGTTGGCGTCATAGGGCCCAGCGGCGCCGGCAAAAGCTCACTGCTCAAGCTGGCTGCCGGGCTGCTCGAGCCCAGCACGGGGCAGTGCGTCAACACTTTCCGCCATCCGGTGCTGGTGTTCCAGGAACCGCGCCTGCTGCCCTGGCGATCCATTACCGAAAACATAGAAATTCCTCTGCTCGCCGCAGGCATGGACAAAAACCAGGCCACGCGCCAGGCGGCCCACTGGCTTGAACGCGTCGGCCTGGCCAACGCGGGCGCCCGATGGCCCAGGGAATTGTCCGGCGGAATGGCGCAGCGCGCGGCGCTGGCGCGCGCCATGGCGCTGCAGCCCGACTGCCTCTTGCTCGACGAGCCCTTCAGCGCGCTTGATCAGGCCTTGCGCGAAAGCCTGGGAGCGCTGTGCCGGCAGTGCGTTCTGGATACCGGCGCCGCCCTGCTGTGCATCAGCCATCATCCGCAGGAGCTTGTGAGAATCGTCGACCGCTGCGTGCGCATCAGCGACGGCCGCCTGCACGACGATGCCATCGCCATCCCCGCTCGCACCAACCATTCCGAAGCCGCTCCCTCACCCGCCCCAGCGCAATTCTTCCAACCTCAGGCGATACAGCCATGAACTATTACGTACTGCTCACCCTGCATTTATTTGCCGCCATCATGTTTGTCGGGACCGTGTTCTTTGAAGTGCTCATCCTGGAGAATGTACGCAAGCGGGTACCCAAGGAGACCATGCGCACGATGGAGATGGCCATCGGCACGGTGGCACGCAAAGTCATGCCCTGGGTCATTCTCGTCCTGTACAGTGCCGGCATCGGCCTGGCCTGGCATCATCGCGACGTGCTGGCCCATCCGCTGGACAGCAGCTTCGGCCTGCTGCTGACCATCAAGATTGCGCTGGCGCTCAGCGTGTTTGCGCACTTCGCCACCGCGATGACACTGCAGAAAACCGGCAAGATGCGCTCCATCCATTTCAAGCGCATTCATCTGAGCGTGTTCTGTCACATGGTAGGCATCGTCTTCCTTGCCAAGGCGATGTTCTACCTGCACTGGTAACCCTTACGCTCAAGAGAACAGAAAATGCTCCAAAAACGATATATGCGCCGCCTTGCGCTGGGCGCGGCGATAGGCTCGCTCTGCCTGCCCGCAGCCATGGCACAGGAGGTTCCAACACTGGCGCCTGTTCAGGTTCAGGGCCAGGATACTTCCACACCGCTGCAGCCCGCGCCTGCCAAGGCGCAGGCGCGGCTCTTGCGTATCCCCGGCGGCACCAACCTGATAGAGCCTGAAAAAGAGGTGCGCAGCATCACACTGCGCGATGCGCTGGACTACCAGCCCGGCATTGTCGTACAGGAGTTTTTCGGCGGCATTGACCAGCCGCGCCTGAACATCCGCGGATCGGGCATCCAGAGCAACCCAGTCAATCGCGGCGTCCTGCTCCTGCAAGACGGGCTGCCACTCAATGAAGCCGACGGCTCTTTCATCATCAGCTTCCTGGAACCACGCGACAGCGCGCTGATCAGCGTGCGGCGGGGCGCGAATGCCACCTCACCGGCAGCCACGACACTGGGCGGCGAGGTGGATTTCCAGTCATACACGGGCGCCAGCCGGGACATGCTGAGCGTGGAAGGAGGCAGTTTCGGGCGTCTGGGCCTGTATGGCGCAAAGGGCTTCCAGGGCGAGCAGTTCGACGGCCGCGTGAGCCTCAGCCATGACAAGTCGGACGGCTACCGGCATCACTCCGAATCAGAACGCACGGCCCTGCGCGCCAACGTCGGCGTGCGCGGCGACCGCTTTGAGAATCGCACCTACCTGGCCTATACAAAGCTGCGCTTCGATATCCCCAACGTGCTGCCCGAACAGCGCATGTATGATGACCCCAGGGCGGTCATGGGCGACAACGGCGAACCCATGAATATCTACAGGCGCGACCCCAACCGCAAGTCGGAACAGCTGCGTCTGGCCAACCGAAGCTACTGGGGCGATGAAAACCTGAACCAGACTTTCGGTGTTTACTGGCAAAGCATAGACGATACGTTCACCAGCCCCGAGACGTCCTCGCCCACCAAGGGAAATACCTGGGGGGCGCAATGGCAGCTTGCCGGCAAGTGGGCCGCGCTGGACTATAGGCTGGCGCTGGACTGGCAGCGCAGCGACATGGACCGCGATCTGTATGCCATCAATGCGAACGGAGAGCGGGCGGCGCACCCCGGCGACTATGACCTGACAGCCGACAACCGCAGCGCCCTGCTGGGCCTTGAATGGCATGTCGCGCCCCAATGGAGCGTGGTTGGCGACGTGAAGTACACCAAGGCCAGCAGGGATGCGCGCAACCGCATCAATGGCGCGGCACGCGATCAATCGTGGTCGTATGCCACGCCCCGCGCCGGCCTGGTATGGCGTCCGGACGACACCCTGCGCCTGTATGCCAACATCAGCCGCAGCAATGAAGCGCCCACCTTCTGGGAAATCATTCCCGGCGCTTCAGCCATGCCGCAGGAACTGGATCTGCAGCGCGCAACCAGCTTTGAAGTGGGCGGCGACGGGCAACTGGGCACAGGACAGTATGCGGCGCACTGGGCATTGTCTCTCTACCGGAGCAATGTCAAGGACGAGCTTATGGCGGTGAGCAATGCCAATGGCACACTGGCAGGTGTCTACAACTATCGCGGCCGCACACGGCACCAGGGGCTGGAGGCTGGCCTGCACGGCAGCCTGCCCGCGCCCGGAGCCGGCCTGTTCGACTACCGGATCGCCTATACCTTCAGCGACTTCCGTTTTCGCGGCGGCGAGTACGACGGCAACCGCATCGCAGGCGTTCCCCGCCATCTCCTGAGCGCCGAGCTGATGTACCGCCACCGCAACTGGCGCTTCGGCCCCAATGTCCGCTGGCTGGCCTCCGACACGCCCACGACGCACGCCAACAACCCCGACTATTACCAAAAAGCCTATGCGATCTGGGGTTTGAAGTCGGACTACCAGCATGGCAAGCACTGGAAAGCCTATGTCGCGGTCGATAATATCGCCGACAAGATCTATGCCAGCAGCTATGTCATCCGCAACAACGTAGGCATGCCCAACCAGCCCACCTTCCTGCCGAGCAATGGCCGCAGCTTCACGGCAGGCTTGAGCTATCTGTTCTGAGCGCGCGATTGCTGCATAATGGCTGTCATCCAGGAAAACAGGAGCAGTCCCATGCCAGCCAACAATGTGGTTCTCATCACCGGCGCGGGCCGGGGCATCGGGGCAGCCACCGCCATCGCCGCCGCCCGCGCCGGCTTCGATGTCGCGGTGAACTATGTCCGCGATGCAGACGCAGCGAAGGAGGTCGTCCAGGCTGTCCAGGAAGCGGGCCGCAAAGCCGTCGCCCTGCAGGCCGACATCGGACAGCCCGAAGACATTGCGCGGCTGTTCGCGCAGGCGGAGCAGGCGCTGGGGCCATTGACGGCCCTGGTGAACAATACCGGCATTACCGGCCCGATAGGTCCGTTCTCCAACACCACCGACGAGACCATAGAACGTGTCTTTCGCGTCAATGTGCTGGGTGCGATGCAATGCACGCGCGCCGCGCTCGATGCCTTCCAGCGGGCCGATACCCCAGGCGTGATCGTGAATGTATCGTCTGTGGCCGCGCGCACAGGCAGCCCCGGTGAATATGTACACTACGCGGCCAGCAAGGCAGCGCTGGAAGCCTTCACCATAGGCCTGGGACGTGAGCTTGCCTCCACCGGCGTACGTATCTGCGCCCTGGCGCCAGGTTCAACGCTGACCGAGATCCATGCCACAGCGGGCGAACCCGGACGGCCCGAGCGGGTGGCGCCCAGGATCCCCATGCAGCGCCTGGCCGAACCCGAGGAGATCGCCAACGCCATTGTGTGGCTGCTGACACCGGCTGCATCGTATATGACGGCCACCGTAGTCCACTGCGCTGGCGGGCTCTGATCACTGGGCCCGTCCCGGTGCGATAGCGCTGGCCCGCCCCTGAGCGATGGTTTTGACCTGGCCAGCTTTTATATGCCAGCGCTGGCACATGACAGCTTCGGAACGAAGCCCGGCGCCCGGCTCAGGCTGGCGCTGTGCGGCCCGAGGGGCGCCAGAAAACCGTCATGGCGCCATCATCGCGCGCAGCCTCGAAGACATCCAGCTTCACCAGCGTGCTGGGCTTGCATGGGCCGCCTGTACAGGCTCCCGTATCCGGCAAAAACGTCGCGCCATGGCGGGCGCACATCAGCAAGTCGCCCTTGCGAGTAAATACGCTGCCCTCCCAGTCGAGTTCGGCACCCATGTGAGGACAGCGATTCAGATAGCCGTATGCCTGGCCTTCAAAGCGGATAAAAAATGCGCTGGCCGGCTCGCCACCATGCATGACGGGCCGTTTGGCCGCCAGGCCGCCATCGGCCAGCTCCGAGGCAAGGCATATTTCCACCGGCGCAGTCTCCATTGCTATTTCAGCTGCGATACATCGCGCACCGCGCCGCGATCAGCCGAGGTGGCCAGCGCCGCATAGGCGCGCAAGGCCTGCGATACCACGCGCTCCCGCGCCACAGGCTTCCATGCCTTGTCGCCGCGCGCCTGCATGGCCGCGCGGCGTTGCGCCAGCACTTCATCGCTCACGGCCAGATGTATGGTTCGCGCAGGGATGTCGATTTCTATCGTATCGCCATCTTCCACCAGGCCTATGGTGCCGCCTTCCGCCGCCTCCGGCGAGGCATGGCCGATCACCAGGCCCGATGATCCGCCCGAGAACCGTCCATCCGTCAGCAGGGCCGCGGACTTGCCCAGACCCTTGGATTTCAGATAGGACGTCGGGTACAGCATCTCCTGCATCCCTGGCCCGCCCTTGGGTCCTTCATAGCGGATGATGACCACATCGCCCGCCTTGACCTGGTCGCCCAGAATGCCTTCGACGGCATCTTCCTGGCTTTCATAGACGCGCGCCACGCCTGTGTACTTCAGGATGCTTTCATCCACGCCCGCCGTCTTCACGATACAGCCATTGATGGCGACATTGCCGTACAACACCGCCAGGCCGCCATCCTGGGAATAGGCATGCTCGCGGCTGCGGATGCAGCCTTTTTCGCGGTTCAGGTCCAGCTGCTTGTAATAGCTGTCCTGGCTGAAAGCAGTCTTGCTGCGCACGCCGCCCGGCGCCACCTTGAAGAAAGCCTGCAGGGCCTCGGAGGCATTGCCGCTGTTGACATCCCACTGCTCAATGGCCTTGCCCAGCGTACCGCTGTGTACATTGCCGGCCTCCAGGTTCAACAGGCCGGCACGCTTGAGCTCGCCCAGGATGCCGAAGATGCCGCCGGCACGATGCACGTCTTCGATGTGATACTTGTTGGTGGCGGGCGCCACTTTGCACAGGCAGGGCACGCGCCGCGAGATGCGGTCGATGTCAGCCATGGTGAAATCCACGCCCGCTTCCTGGGCCGCGGCCAGCAGATGCAGCACGGTATTGGTCGAACCGCCCATGGCCACATCCAGCGTCATGGCATTCTCGAAAGCGCCGAAAGACGCAACGCTGCGCGGCAGCACCGATGCGTCGTCCTGCTCGTAGTAGCGCTTGCACAGGTCAACCACCAGGCGGCCCGCCTCTTCAAACAGCCCCTTGCGGCGCGCATGGGTGGCGACGATGGTGCCGTTGCCGGGCAGGGCCAGGCCCATGGCCTCGGTCAGGCAGTTCATGGAGTTCGCCGTGAACATGCCAGAGCAGGAGCCACAGGTGGGACAGGCATTGCGTTCCGCTTCTGCCGCATCCGCATCCGACACATTGGGGTCGGCGGCGCGAATCATGGCGTCGATCAGATCAAGTTTTTCGCGCACATTGGTGGTGCCCGGCTCGTAGACTTTTCCGGCCTCCATCGGGCCGCCGGAAACAAATACCGCCGGGATGTTCAGGCGCATGGCGGCCATCAGCATCCCCGGCGTGATCTTGTCGCAGTTCGAGATGCACACCATCGCATCGGCGCAATGGGCATTGACCATGTATTCGACGGAATCGGCAATAAGCTCGCGCGAGGGCAGCGAATACAGCATGCCGCCATGCCCCATGGCAATGCCGTCGTCCACGGCAATGGTGTTGAATTCCTTGGCGACGCCGCCCGCGGTTTCGATTTCGCGGGCCACCAACTGCCCCATGTCCTTGAGGTGGACATGGCCCGGTACGAACTGGGTAAAGGAATTGACGACAGCGATGATGGGTTTGTTGAAATCCCCATCCTGCATGCCGGTGGCGCGCCAGAGGGCGCGCGCGCCGGCCATGTTGCGGCCATGGGTTGAGGTGCGGGAGCGGTATTGCGGCATGGATTTCTCGAGGAGTGGCGGCTGCCCGATCAGGCAGGACAAAGATCCTAATGATAATCCATCGTATAGTTGAATTTTTCGATAAACCCGGAAAATGTCCGGAATTGGCAGCATGCTGCTCCAGACTGCCCCCCGAGAAACAACAACGACCAGGAGATTTCGTGAATCAGGCCGCCCCCCAGTCCAGGGAAAATTCCGCTCTGCGCAATGACATTCGCCGCCTCGGCAAGACGCTGGGCGAAGTGATTCGCGAATGTGAAGGCAGATCCGTTTATGAAGTGATCGAAAAGCTGCGCCGGGCGGCGGTCAAATTCAGACGCGAGGGAAATGCACGCGACGGCCTCATTCTCGAGCGGCAGATCCGCCGCCTGGCCGATGAAGATTCCAACTCGGTGGCGCGCGCCTTCAGCTATTTCCTGCATCTTTCCAATATCGCGGAAGACCGGGATCAGAATCGGCGCAAACGCAGCCATGAGCTGGCGGACCAGGCTCCCATGCGCGGCAGCCTTCAGCACGCGCTGGACCTGTTGCGTGAAAACGGCGTGGGCAGCCGCAAAGTGCTGCGCTATCTTGCGCAGGCCTGCATCGTGCCGGTGCTCACGGCCCACCCCACCGAGGTCCAGCGCAAGAGCACCCTCGATCTGCACCGGGAAATCGCCCGGCAGCTGGCGCATGGCGACGAAACGCTGACACCTTCCGAGCGTCAGCAGCTCGAGCAGCGCCTGACCGGGCTGGTGGCCACGCTGTGGCAAACACGCATGCTGCGCCGGCAGAAGCTGACTGTCATCGACGAGATCGACAACGCCCTGACCTACTACACCAGCACCTTTCTGAGCGCCCTGCCGCGCCTATATCAAGATCTGGCCACCCGTCTGGCGCCGCCGGCCAGGACGCCGTTCGATGCCGCCACGCAGCCACTGCCCCCCTTCCTGCGCATGGGCAGCTGGATAGGCGGCGACCGCGACGGCAACCCCAATGTCGATGCCGCCACACTGGAGCAGGCCCTGCTCAGGCAATCGACGCTGATACTGGCCCATTACCTCGACGAGGTCAAAGCCCTCGGCACTGAAATGTCGCTGTCACGCTCGCTGGAGCATGCCAGCCCGGCGCTGCTGGCCTTGTCGCTGGCCAGCCAGGACCCTTCCGCGCACCGGCTGGACGAACCTTACCGGCGTGCCTTCATCCATATCTATGCCCGCCTTGCCGCGACATCGGTGGCGCTGACGGGACGCCAGTTGGCCCTGCGTCCCACCTATGAAGCGCAGCCCTACGCCAGCCCGCAGGCCTTCCAGCACGACCTGAAGGTGATCTCTGACTCGCTCAGGCTGCATCACGGCGGCGTCATTGCCGCAATGCGGCTCAATGGCCTGATCCAGGCCGTAAGCATCTTCGGTTTCCACCTGGCCACAGTGGATCTGCGCCAAAGCTCCGATGTGCATGAGCGTGTGCTGGCTGAACTGTTCCGCGCCTCGGGAGCCCGCCATAACGGCAAGGCAATCGCCTACGAAAGGCTTTCCGAGGAGGAACGGATCGAACTATTGCGCGCGGAAATAAAGGAAGTCCGGCCGCTGGTGTCGCCCTGGATTACCTATTCGCCCGAAACAGAGAAGGAGCTGTCCATTCTGCGCATGGCGGCCGCCTGCCGCCGCAAATATGGCCAGGCCGCCATCCAGCAGGCGATCGTGTCGCACACAGAGACCCTGAGCGACCTGCTCGAAGTACTGGTGCTGCAACAGGAAACAGGCCTGATTGCGCCCAGCCCGGTCAACGCTGACGCCGACCAGGCTGGCCTCATGGTCGTGCCCCTGTTTGAAACCATTCCCGATCTGGAGCGCGGCCCGCAGATCATGGCGGACTGGCTGGACCTGCCCGAGGTGTCAAGCCGGGTGCGCCACGCCCAGGAAGGCATACAGGAAGTCATGCTCGGCTACTCGGACAGCAACAAGGACGGCGGCTACCTGACCTCCAACTGGTCGCTGTACTGCGCGGAACGGAAAATGGTGGAAGCATTCAGGAAGCGCCGCGTCAGGCTGCGCCTGTTCCATGGCCGCGGCGGCTCGGTGGCGCGTGGCGGCGGCTCCAGCTTTGACGCCATTCTCGCGCAGCCTCCAGGCACCGTGAACGGCCAGATACGCCTGACCGAGCAAGGCGAAGTCATACAGGGCAAATACAAAGATGCCGAAGTCGGCCGCTGGCACCTCGAAAACTTCGTGGCGGCCGCGCTGGAATCCAGCCTCGCTCCCGCTTCACCAGCCACGCATTCGGAAGACGACAACATGGCCCGCTTTGGCGCGGCGCTCAACTTCATGTCGAGCGTGGCCGAACAGAGCTACCGCGACCTCGTATATGGCACCAAGGGCTTCAATGAATATTTTTTCGCGTCCACGCCCATCCTTGAAATAGCGGGGCTTAATATCGGCTCGCGGCCGGCATCGCGCAAATCCAGCCAGAAGATAGAAGACCTGCGCGCCATTCCCTGGGGGTTCTCGTGGGCCCAGTGCCGTATCATGCTCACCGGCTGGTACGGCGTAGGCTCTGCGCTGCACGCCTATCTCGAGCAAGGCTGCGAAAGCGCCCCGGCCACCAAGAGCCGGCGCCTGGCGCAACTGCGCGAAATGGCGCAGGTCTGGCCCTTTTTCCGCACCCTGCTCTCCAACATGGAACAGGTGCTGGCCAAGACCGACCTTGTCATCGGCCAGCGCTATGCCTCGCTTGTGCCGGATGCCCGCTTGCGCAAGCGCGTGTTCGCCCGCATCCAGTCCGAGTTCGATCTGACACTGGACATGTTCCGCAGCGTCAGCCAGCACGATCTGCTGGCGCGCGATCCGCTGCTGGGTGCTGCGCTCAGCGAGCGATTCGCCTATATCGACCCGCTCAACCACCTGCAAGTCGAACTCTTGCGCCGCCACCGCCAGGAAAGGCGGTCGGCGGGCCGGAACAGCGAGGAGGAAAGCCGCAGCCAGCGCGCCATCCATATGACGATCAATGGCATTGCGGCAGGCTTGCGCAATTCAGGCTGACACCTACCGGGGGCGGCGACCGCCCCCGGACAAGGCCTGGCGATTGCGCTACAGTCAGAAAGAAAACCGTCTGTCACTGCCCCAGCGCACGATCTCATTGCCTGGGGCGCTTAGCGGAGCAGCCAATGAAGACTGATGCTGACGTATACGCAACTTTTCTGCAGTCCATGCAAGGGCCTGGCAAACAGGTTGCCAGCAATACGCCCGCACCCTTGCTGACAGGGGCGGGCGGCCTGCCCTCGGCCTTCCCTGTCACGCCATTTGCCTGCGCCGCGATAGCCTCGGCAGCGCAGGCACTGGCTGATTATGCCGAAGCACGCTTTGGACGCCGACATGCAGTAAGGGTGGACAGAAGGCTGGCCTCATTCTGGTACGCCACATCACTGCGCCCTCAAGGCTGGCAGCTGCCTGACGTGCGCGACCATATCACGGGCGACTATCGGACGCGCGACGGCTGGATACGCATACACGCCAACGCGCCCCATCATCGCGATGCAGCCCTGTCCGTGCTGGGCTGCGGCCCCGAACACGACAGCGTTGCCGCCGCCATCTTGCACTGGGATGCGCAGCCGCTTGAAGATGCCATGGTCGCGGCACACGCTTGCGCCGCAGTCATGCGCAGCCGCGACGACTGGCTCAAGCATCCGCAAGGGCAGGCTGTATCGGCTGAACCGGTTTTCCATCATGCCCGGCATGATCTGCCCGATGCCTACGCTTCCTCGGGCGGACGGCCGGACGCCCGCCCTGGCGCTCATCCGGCACGCATGCACGACGCGCTGGCAACACGCGAGCGGCCGCTGGCCGGCCTGAGGGTGCTGGATATGACACGTGTTCTGGCCGGCCCGGTGTCGACACGTTTTCTGGCGGGCTACGGTACCACGGTGCTGCGCCTCGACCCGCCCTGGTGGACGGAGCCCGGCATGGTGCCGGAAGTCACGCTAGGCAAGCGCTGCGCGGAAATCGACCTGCGCGATGGACCGCAAATCGAACTGCTGCGCACGCTGCTCGCCGACGCAGACATTTTTGTCCACGGCTATCGCTCGGACGCGCTGGCCCGGCTGGGGCTGGGAGAGGATGAGCGCCAGGCCATACGCCCAGGCCTTGTCGACGTATGCCTGGACGCCTATGGCTGGACGGGTCCGTGGCGCGCGCGGCGCGGCTTTGACAGCCTGGTGCAGATGAGCAATGGCATCGCCCTTGCGGGCATGCAACATTACGGCACAGACAAACCCACCCCCCTGCCTGTTCAAGCGCTGGATCAGACGGCGGGCTATCTGATGGCAGCATCGGCACTGCGCGGCCTGACCTCGCGCCTGGGCGACGGGCTGGGCAGCGCCACCCGGCTTTCACTGGCACGCGTGGGGGAGCTGCTGGCCTCTGGCGCCACAGTCGATACCGAGCCGCTGGCGCCCGAAACTCAGGACGACCTGTCCCCCGATCTGGAGAAAACAGAGTGGGGACCCGCCCGGCGCCTGCATCCGCCGTGCGAGGTGGAAGGCATACCGATGCGCTGGGATCTCCCCGCTGGCTCACTGCGCAGCAGCACGCCCTCATGGCCTTGAGGTCTGGCTATGAGAAATGCCTGCTGTCAAGTTTTTCCCGCAATACTGGTCGTCGCGCAGGTTCATGGCGGCAGAATCAGAAAGCGGTGCTGCGGTTCCGGATGCAATCGTGCGGTCAAAACGCTGTTCTCCTGCGTGCTTCGCGCCACCAGTTCCGCCAGCACATCCAGCGAGTTAATCTGATGTGTCTGTGCAAGGTGCTGAAAGTGTCGAATCTCGTCCAACCGGCAGGCCCGATGTGCTTCCTGCATCAGACCATTGGCCTGCAATAGCCGCAAGCTCTCCGGGTGTATCAGCGCCAGCAAGCTTTCCGCCTTGGCGATCTTCTCCCGCAAATGCTGCAAGGCATCCGCCTCGGTCAGCACGCCGTACCGCTTCCATGCCGGTTCATGGTGGAACAGGCGGTTACGGAAGTCGCGCAGCGTGGCGACCAAATCATGCACATGGGCCAGCATCGCCCCCGCCTGACGCACCGGCCACAGCCCGCGAAACACGCCAGACAGATGCTTGGGCCAGATCAGCCCGCGCCCCATGAACTCAGCATCCAGCAGGAATTCCCACGTCGAGAACTCCGTCTTGGCAATGACACCGTGATGGTGCGGTGTCACGTTGCCGCGCACGGCATGGCGGCGGCGCTGATCAGCAGCATAGTTGCGCGTCGCCTTGGCGAAGTTGTCTCGCACGGCCTGCACCGGATGGGGCGCATCCACTCCGTGAGCGAAGGAACGATAGCGTAGTTTGCCGCCCGCCCACCAGAAACGCCCCAAGTCGGCGACAAGCGTCTGGTCGATCGCGTTGCGCAAGGTAATTTCCACCGCGCCCATCAGCGGGTACAGTGCGCCGCAGACGCGCGCATTCCAGAGGTATACGCCCATCAGTTCCACATCATTGGCCGGGTGAAAAACGCTCTTATAACTGTTGATGCGCTCGTTGCTGATGAGCGAGTCGATCAGCACGGGCCGATACTGCAAAGTCTGGGGCATACAGTTGAGGAACCTCCGGTGTCCCGACCCGCCTGCGATCGGGGTTGACGCTGGCGGGCGCAAGTGCGGTAGAATAGCAGCAAGGTTGGTGATGGCTTCCAATGGGCGCGAGCCTACGACCCATCATGTAAGACCTGATACCCACCCCGGCCTAGAGCCGGGGCTTTTGTTCCAGGCCCGGAAAATCTCACGCAATACTCGCCTGTGCGCTTGATAAACCTGCTGTCTCTGGCTTCGGCGCAGTCCAGCACCGCTCGGCCCTGAAGTCAGAATAAAATGAAAAAAGGCGGGAGGGCCTATATTGCGCTCCCGCCTTTTTCTTTGTTGCCGCCCGGCGCTTAGCCGGCTTGCGCCGCAAGCCTGCGCTTCTTCTTGATGTAGCGCAGCACAGGGGGAACCACCACAATCGCCAGCGACACCAGCCACAGGCCCTTCGATATGTTGCTCTGGACAAGAATGCTCAGTTCGCCATTGGTAATTGACAGCGCCCTGCGCAGGTTCTGCTCCATCATGTCGCCCAGCACCACCCCCAGCACCAGCGGCGCCATGGGCACATCGGCCTTGCGCAGCAGATAGCCAATGCCGCCGATGATCGCCGCCATCATGAGATCGAAGGTACCGGCATTGATCGCATAGACGCCGATATAGCTTACCGCCAGGATGCCCGGCACCATCAGCCAGCCCGGCACCGACAGCACCTTGGAGAACACCCGCACCATAGGCACGTTCATCACGAACAGGATGACGTTGGCAATCAGCAGCGAGGCGATCAAGCCCCAGACCAGCTCAGGCTTGGTATCGAACAGCACCGGACCAGGGGTGATGTTGTAGAGCGTGAGCGCCCCCATCATCACGGCCGTCGTGCCCGAACCCGGCACGCCCAGCGTGAGCATAGGCACGAAAGAGCCCACAGCCGACGCGGTGGCCGCCGCTTCCGGCGCTGTGACCCCGCGCAGGTCGCCCCGGCCAAATTTTGCGTCGGGGTCCTTGTTCTCGGCGATGCGCTTCTCGTTGGAATAAGCCACGGCCGAGGCAACACTGGCACCCGCGCCCGGCAGCACGCCGACAACAAAGCCCAGGAACGAACTGCGCGCCACCGAACCTCGGGTAAAGATGAGCTCTTTCAGGTTGAACAGCTTGCGGCCCGAGGAATCCACCTCGACATGCTGGCCGCCCACCACCTTCTCCAGCATCTCCAGCAGTTCGGCCACGGCAAACAGCGCAATCACGACCACCACGAACTGGATGCCGTCGAACAGATGCACGGAATCAAAGGTATAGCGGTATACACCCGAATTGGAATCCACCCCGACTGTTGCAATAGCCAGGCCGATCAGGGCCGAAAGCGCGCCCTTCACCGGCTTGTCGCCCAGGAGGCTGGTCAGGCAGCAGAAGGCAAAGACCATCAGGACGAAATACTCTGCCGGTCCGAACGCCAGCGCCCATTTGGCCAGCAGCGGGGCCAGGATGACGATCCCGATGACCGAAACAATTGCGCCGCAGAACGCCGACCAGGCCGAAAGAGACAGTGCCACGTTGGCCAGGCCCTGGCGCGCCAGGGGATAACCATCGAGGGTGGTCATGATGGCGCTTGCCTCGCCCGGCACATTGATCAAGATAGCCGTAATCCGGCCGCCGTATTCCGCGCCCACATAGACGGCGGCAAGCAGGATCAAGGCGGTTTCCGGGGGCAGATTCATGGCAAAGGCGATGGGAATGAGCATCGCCACGCCATTGATGGGCCCAAGCCCAGGCAAGACGCCGACCAGGGTTCCGAAGAAGGCGCCCACCAGCGCAACCAGCAGGTTGCTCCAGGAGAAGGCAACGCCAAAGCCGAGCTGCAGATGAGATAGGATTTCGCTCACAGTACAGTCTCCAGAATACCGAGCGGCAGCACAACATCCAGCACACGGTCGAACAGGAAGAAAAAGAGCACGCTCATGACAATGCCGCCAATCACGACCTTGCTCCAGGCGCCGCCGAACAGACGGCCCACCAGAATGGTTGCCAGCGCCGTCGCGACAATGAATCCAAGCCACTCAAACAGCAGGGCATAGGCGAGACAGTAGACAAGCATCAATGCGATGCGCAGATTGGCGCCCGCAGGGTTGGCCTCGGCCTTGAAACGGCCTTTGAACAGCAGCCACAGACCGCACAGGGCGATAGCTCCTGCCAACAGCATTGGGAAGGCGCGCGGCCCGACTGGTTCGTAGGAAAATGGGGCCTCGATGCCCCATCCGAACCAGGCCATGAGCGCCGCGAATACCAACGCGGCGAAACCGAGATAGCGGTCAGTCATGGCCTTGCTCTTACTTCTTGATCAGGCCGAATTCGCGTGCCTGAGTCTCATAGGCTTTCACGCGCTGCTTGACGAAGGCATCCAGCTCGGGACCCGACATGTCAAAGGGGAACAGCCCCAGCTTGGCTTGCAGTTCGGCAAACTTCGGGTTGGCCTGCATGTTCTTGAAGGCCTGCAGCCACCAGTTGTAGTCGTCGTCCGACACCTTGGGCCCGACATAGAAGCCGCGAATGATGGGCCAGTCGATATCGAAGCCCTGCTCCTTGGCTGTGGGGACACTGGACATCTCGCCGGGCAGGCGCTTGTCGCTGAAGACCGCCAGCACGCGGATGGGGGAGCCGCCTTGCAGCATGGTGAACGCTTCGGCGGCATCACCCATGTATGCCTGGATGTGGCCGCCGCGCAGCGCGGTGTTGGCCTCACCGCCGCCCTCGAACGCCACAAAGCGCATCTTGCGGAAATCAATGCCGGCCGCCTTGGCTGTCAGCGCCGCTTTCATCCAGTCCTGACTGCCCACCGTGCCGCCCGCGCCCAGCACGATCTTGCTGGGATCCGCCTTGAGGGCGTCCATCAGGTCTTTCAGGTTGTGATAGGGGGAATCATCGCGCACCACGGCCACGCCATAGTCCGAGCCTACGGCAGCCAGCCAGCGCACGTCATTGACGTTGTACTTGCCGAATTTGCCTTGCGCCAGGTTGAGTAGGGAGCCACCCGAGAACGCGACAATGCTGCTGCCATCCGCGGGCTTCTGGCCGACCACATGGTTGTAGGCTACCGCGCCGATGCCGCCAGGCATGTAGATAATGCGCATGGGTTCCTTGAGCTGCCCTGCCGCGTCCAGGCCTTCCTGGGCCAGGCGGCATGTCAGGTCAAAGCCGCCGCCGGGCTGGGCGGGCGCAATGCATTCGGGGCGACGCGGAGCGTCTGCCGCGGAAGCGCCGCCAGCCATCAGGGCGCCACTGGCCAGCAACAGGCCGGCTGTGAGCTTACACAGGAATTTTGTTTTCATATGCCGTCTCCGGGGGATAGTTCTTGCATGCTCCTCGGCATGCCAATGGGCGCCAGCGTACATTTGCCGACGATCTGACGGGCAAGCGTACGCAAACGAGCCTTTCGGAACCCTTTCAATTTCCCGATTATTTGGCCTGCGCCTGCCCGTCCCCCGTGGAATCTAGGGTAAATACCAATATGGCGCGACAGCCACGGCCCTCCGATTCCAGCAGGAATTCCCCATGCAATTGCTGCATGATGGCGTTCACGATGGCAAGCCCCAGCCCGGCGCCGGAGGTATTCCTGCCCGCCTTGCCACGACGAAAGCGTATCCCCGCCTTGGCAATGTCATCGACCGTCATCCCCGGCCCGTTATCCTCCACCACCACGCGCAGCGCCGCGTCGTCCCCGCGCACCGAGATGGTAATCACACCACCTGGCTGGGTATAGCGCAGGGCATTGTGAACGATATTGCCCAGGGCCTCGCGCACCAGCCATTCCGGCGCCGCGAGCCATACAGGTTCGAGCGGGCAATCCAGGCCGAGATCCTGACGACGGGCGCGGGCGGTGGGATACATGGCGCGCACAATATCGTGCGCCAGAGCAACCAGGTCGGTCTGCTCCGGCTCGTCATCCAGCGCGCCCGCATCGCGGGCCCGGGCAAGCGCCAGCAACTGATTGGCCGTACGCTCGGCCCGCTCCAGGCCCTCCCCCATCGCCTGCAGGGCGGCTCTGATCTCGACGGGATCTGACTCGCGCAAGGCATAGCCAAGCTGCGCGCGCAGCACGGTCAACGGCGTGCGCAGCTGATGGGAAGCGTCATCCAGAAACTGGCTCTGCAGACGCGCCTGGCCCGCATAACGGGCCATGTGTACATTTACCGCCTCGACCAGCGGCTGTACTTCCGCAGGAATGCCGTCCCCCTCGATAGGGCTGAGATCATCGTGCCGCCTGCCTTCCAGCTCATCTTTCAGCCGCGTCAGCGGGCGCAGGGCGAACAGCACGCCCAGCACCACGATCAGCACCACCAGCACGACGCCGACGATATCGCGCTCCACCGAATGCCACATCATGGACTGTATGAAGGCCGCACGGGTGTCGGTATCCTCGCCCACCATCACAATGACCCGCCCCCCCGGCTCATTGAGCGGCGGGTCCATGGGGCGCGCCAGCGCCGCCACGCGTATCGGCTCGCCCAGATAGACGACGTTGTAGAAACGCGGCTCCCCCGACACCAGGGGCTCAGCCGGCAGCGGCAACTGCTGGTTGCCGATATCCGCCAGACCGTCTTCGGTCATGACCCGGTAGTAGACATTCTCGTTGGCGGTCAGCTCGAAGAATTCAAGCATCGTGTAGGGAAGCTCCACAGACAGGCCGCCGCCGTCGGTGGAAATCTGATGGTCGATGGAGCGCAGCGCGCCAGCCAGAGACCGGTCATAGGCGATGTCGATCTGCTTGTGCAGCTGATGGTTGGATACCCACAGCGCCGCCGTCATGAACAGGACCAGCCCCGGCACCAGCGACATCAGCAGGATGGACTTCAGGCTGCGCGCCCTCGCCTTCCTAGCTTTCGCGCGCGGGCTCAAGACAGTACCCCATGCCGCGCAGGGTTTCGATATGCGTGCCCGAATTGACCAGCTTCTTGCGCAGGCGATGCACCAGCACCTCGATGGCTTCGAGATTGATGTCACGGTCATCGGGGCTGATGCGATCCAGGATCTGCTGCTTGGAAACAGGTTCGCCGCTCTTCTGGATCAATACCTTGAGCACCGCGAACTCGCGCGGCGACAGGGCCAGCGGCTGGCCGCGCTCGAGAAAGCGCTGCGCAGCCGTGTCCAGCACCAGGTCGCCAAGCGCGAGGCGCGGATGTTCGCGGCCGCGGCTGCGCCTGACCAGCGCAACAAGCCGCGCCTCCAGCTCCTCGATCACAAAGGGCTTGCGCAGGAAATCGTCGGCCCCTTTGTGCAGGGTATCAATGCGTTCCACCAATGAATCGCGCGCCGTCAGCACCAGCACTGGCGTACGGTCGTCGCGCGCCCGCAGGCGCGACAGAAAGGTGTGGCCATCCATGCCGGGCAGCCCGAGGTCAAGAATAATGGCATCGAATTCCTCGACCGCCATACGGCGCTCGGCAAGTTCGGCATCGTCGGCCCAGTCGGCCACAAAGCCGCCATGACGCGCCAGGCTGCGCGTCAGCCAGCGGGCAAGCTCGCTCTCGTCTTCTACCAGGAGTATGCGCATAGCAGGAAAATCTTCCGGGTCATGCGGCAAGTGTAGCCCGGAACCTGCCTGAACTCCCTGAAGCCCTGCTACCAATGCGCGCCGAACACGCTGTCCAGCGTCCGCAGGCCAGCCTCGTCGAGCGGCTCGACGGTCTGTGCGCCACCACGGCAAGCCAGCCAGAGACGGGCAGTTTCCTCAAGCTCTTCCAGCGTGGCCATGGCTGACGCGGGGCTGTCATGCCAGACGTTGGGCCCCAGGCGCTCCAGCATGACTGCCCGCAGCGGGCTGCCGGCGTGGCCATATGCCGTGATCGCTTTCACAACATGTTCCGCCACCTCTGGCGCACCGGGACGGTCGTAGGCAATGTGCGGAACATGTCCCACCTTCATCACAAAGTAGGGGGTGATGGGAGGAATCAACTCTGCTTCGCCCACGGCTGGCGCCGCCACGGGTCCAGGCGCTGGGGTGAGCAAAGACAGCAGCACGCAAGCGTGGCTGTGGGTATGTATGACACACCGCGTATCTGGCCGCCATGGGCGTGACGCTTCATATATGCGTCGATGCAGCACGATAGTCTTGCTGGGCCTGGGCCCATCGATATGCGTGCCTTGCGCATCAATGCGAGACAATGCGTCCGGCTCCAGAAACCCCAGGCAGGCATCCGTGGGGGTGATCAGATAGCCATCGTCCAGGCGTACACTGATGTTGCCCGCCGTGGCATGCACATACCCGCGCTCGAACAGAGACTTGCCGACGCGGCAGATCTCCTTCCTGGCTTCGTGTTCATTCATGTCCTGTCTTCCTGTCCGGTACACCGGGATCAGATCTGGCTGAAAGCCTTCTCAAAGAAATCTTCCGTGCCGAAATTGCCTGACTTCAGGGCAATATGGATGCCATCATATGGCGATGCCTCCGTCTGTGCATAGCACCATGGCACGCCAGGATCGATCTGCGCACCGATCCGCATCTGTGAAATGCCCAGGGCCTTGACGCAGGCGCCCGAGGTTTCCCCGCCCGCGACGATCAGCCTTCCCACACCGGCCTGGACCAGGCCGCGCGCGATCGCCGCCGTTGCCGCCTCGACCATTTCCCCTGATCGCTCCCGGCCCAGCCGTGCCTGCACGGCGCCAACGGTCGCCGCATCCGCTGTGGCGTAGACCAGCACCGGTCCGTCCGCCAGCAAGGGCACAGCCTGTTCAAGCACTTCACCCACAAGGTCTTCGCCCCTGGCCAGCCGCTCCGGGTCCAGACCAAAGGCCGGGCGCCCTGAACGCCTGAAGGCAGCCACTTGCGCATTGGTTGCCACGGAGCAGCTGCCCGACACGATGGCGGCGCTTCCTTTGGCTTGCGGCAAAGCCGACGCCTGCTGTCCGACAGAAGACTGCCCGAAATTCGGCGGCAGCCCGATGGCCAGCCCCGAGCCCGCCGTCACCAGCGGCAGATCCGCCATGGCCGGCCCAATGCGCAGCAAATCGTCGTTCGTAACCGCGTCCAGTATGGCGATACCTGTTCCCTCGGCGCGCAAGGCGGCAATGCGCTCACACACCGCCTGGGCGCCGCGCGCCACGACAGAATAATCAATCAGGCCAACTTTTCGGCGGCACTGCGCCTGCATGACGCGCACGAGGCTGGAATCCGTCATGGGCGTCAGCGGATGATTGCGCATGCCGCTTTCATGCAGCAGCACATCGCCCACGAACAGATAACCCTTGAATACGGTGCGCGCATTGTCCGGAAAAGCTGGCGTGGCTATCGTAAAGTCTGTTCCCAGCGCATCCATCAGCGCCTCAGTCACCGGGCCGATATTGCCCTGTGCAGTGCTGTCGAAGGTGGAACAGTATTTGAAATAAAACTGCCTGGCGCCGGCCTCCCGCAGCCACCGCAGCGCCTGCAGCGACTCGGCAACCGCGTCGGCGACCGGTGCGGTGCGCGACTTCAGGGCAATGACGACCGCATCCGCCTCATGAACCATCGCGGCATCCGGCACCCCCATTGCCTGCCATACCCGCATGCCGGCCTGCACCAGATTATTGGCCAGGTCAGTGGCACCCGTGAAATCGTCCGCGATGCAGCCAAGTTTGATCGCCATGCCGCTCATTCCTCCACCAGTGAAGGCCCGCCTGCGCGGCGCCGGCCAAATCGGGGGATAAGCCCCCAGCATGCCAGCAGAATAGACAGCACCATCAGGGTGCTGACCAGACCGTTGCTAAAGAAAATCGAGAACGAACCCTGCGACAGCAGCATGGACTGACGGAAGGCATCCTCCATCTTGTCGCCCAGCACCATCGCCAGGATGAGCGGCGCGATCGGATAATCAAGCTTCTTGAACAGGTAGCCGATAACGCCAAAGCCAAGCGCCAGATAGACATCGAGCATGCGATTGCTGATGGTGTAGGCGCCGATCAGGCACACGACAATGATCACAGGCCCGATAATGGAAAATGGCGCCTTGAGTATGGAAGCGAACAGGGGAATCGTGCTCAGGACCAGGACGACAGCCACAATGTTGGCGATATACATCGACGCGATCAGGCCCCAGACAAAATCGGGCTGTTCTATAAACAGCATAGGGCCGGGCTGCAAGCCCCAGATCATCAGCCCGCCCATCATCACGGCAGCCGTTGCGGAACCGGGAATGCCCAGCGACAGCATGGGCAGCAGCGCGGACACGCCTGCCGAATGATCGGCCGCCTCCGGCGCCACGACGCCCGCAGGCTCGCCCTTGCCGAAGTTTTCCTTGTTGCGCGAAAACCGCCGGGCAATGCCGTAAGACATGAATGAGGCTGCCGTCGGGCCGCCTGGGGTGATGCCCATCCAGCATCCAATTGCCGTCGAACGCAGCAGGACGACGGCATGCCTGGGCATGCCCTTGAGTGTGCGCCAGATGACCCCGAAATTCATCCTGGCCTTCAGCCCCTTGAACTCCAGGCCTTCCTCGACAGTCACCAACAGCTCACCTATGCCAAACAGCCCGATGACCGCGGCCAGGTACGAGACGCCATTGACCAGCGAGGTTGTGCCATAGGTCAGCCGCATTTCGCCAGATACCGTATCCATGCCTATGGCCGTCAGGATCAGGCCTATCAGCACAGAGGCAACCGTCTTGAGGGGCCGCCCGCCGCTCATGCCCACATAGCTGCAGAAGGTAAGCAGAAATACGCCGAAGAACTCCGCCGGCCCGAACTGCAAGGCGAAATCAGCCACGACATTGGCGATCAGCGTCACCAGCACCACGCCAACGAAAGCGCCAAACCCCGCGGACAGGAATGCGGTGGAAAGGGCTTCTTCAGTGCGCCCTTGCTTGGCCATGGGATGGCCATCGAAAGTCGTTGCCACCGACGACGGCTCACCGGGAATGTTGAACAGAATCGACGTGGTGGACCCACCAAACAGCGCCCCCCAATACATGGACGACAGCAGGATGATCGCGCTGATGGGATCCATGGTGAACGTCAGCGGCAGCAGCAGCGTCACGCCATTGGGCGCGCCCAGGCCAGGCAAAACCCCGACCAGGATGCCCAGGAGCACCCCGCCTATCATGATGGCGATGTGGTGTAAGGTCAGCGCTGTTTCAAAGCCCGACCAGAGAAAACTGAAATCCGTCATGCGGAATCCTTATACTTACAGGCCCAGGAAAGACTCCACGGGGCCCTTGGCCAGATCGACCTGGAACCACAGGTCAAAGACCAGGTAGAAGGCAATGATGATGAGCGAGGATACAAGCACCGACTTTCCGATGCCGGTGCCGCCATGGGCCTTGATCATGTAGCAGAGATACAGCCACGAAGGCACGTAGCAGCCCAGCCAGGGCATGGCAGCCACCAGGACGACAGTTGGCAGAAATATGGCCAGCGTAGACTTGAGCTGCCCGCCCGTGACAAAGCCGCCACCCTCGGGATTGCGCAGCATCTGCAGAAAGATCAGCACACTGATCACGGCCAGGCCGATGCCCAGGCGCAAAGGCAGGTAACCTGCCTGAGGCCCGGTTTCGGGAACCCATCCCGTGTCCAGTTGCAGACTGCCCGCGATGATGACGCCCGCGAACAGGGCGATCACCGCAGCCATGACCAGCTCCATCGATTGACGAGTGATCAGAGACATAGGAAATACCGTTATCAGTTGTTGACGAGCCAGCCGTTCTTGCCGAACAGCTCATGATGTTCCTTCTCGTCCTTGGCAATGTAAGCGTTCAGCTCATCGCCCGAGAGGAAAAATTCAGATTGCATGCCACGGGCGACCCAGGCCTTCCATTCCGGCTTTTCCGCGACCTTGTGCAGCAGGTCCACATAGAATGCAACCTGCTCGGGGGTCACGCCGCCAGCCATCCATACGGTGCGGGGCATCTTGAACGAATCAATGGGAATGCCGCTGTCTTTGCACAGCGGAATGTCCGCCCAGCTCTTGCCGTCCGCAACCTTATCCGTGCTGTCCAAGGGCTTGGAGGAAAAAACGCACAACGGACGCACTTTCTTTGCCTTCCAGTAGGACGCGTTCTCGCCTGGGTTGTTGGTGTTGCCGTCCAGGTGGCCGCCAGCCAGCTGCACCGCTGCCTGGCCACCGGACTTGAACGGGACATAGGTAACATTGATGCCGGTGGCATCTTCGATCTTGCGCGTCAGGATGTGGTCGGTATCCTTCGATTGCGCACCGCCCATCTTGAAGGCCGTGCCGCGCGCCTTGGCATCCGCCAGCAGATCTTCCGCAGTCTTGTAGGAAGAGGATGCCGAGGTCCAGAGCACAAACTCGTCCGCCGCCATCGTCGCCACCGGCGTCATGTCTTCGATCTTGTAGCCGACCTTGGTGATCATGGGCATCAGCCAGGCAAGATTGGTCGAGAAAATGACCTTGTGGGGATCGCCCTTGATGCCCTCGCCATAGACAAAGGCTTCCGTACCGGCGCCGCCACCCTTGTTCGTAACCACAATGGAGGTTGGCACCAGATCATATTTCTGGGCAACAGACTGGACAACGCGAGCGAACTGGTCGGTGCCGCCGCCGGGGCCGGCGGACGCAATGAACTCAATAGGCTTCTCGGGCTGCCAGGCAGCCTGAGCGGCGCCCGCGGCAAAGCCCGCGATGATCCCGGCCGCAACGGCCAGTTTCCTGGATGAAATATTCATGAACTGTCTCCTCAGTGTTTGATCAATCAAAAACAGGGGCGGCAACGGTGCTTGCTTGCCCGTGAAAAACCGCGTCCTGGTAACGGCGCAGCGCCAGCAAAGACGAGCCCTCCTCCAGCTCGACATCGGCCAGGCGGATGAATTCGCCTGCCGGCACATCGCGGCGCAATGTCAGGTTGGCCATCAGGTAGAACGGCACAGGCGCGTCCTCGGCCAGAGCGGCGCCAGGAAGCAGCGCTGGCGCGACAGCGTCGATGGAATGATGATGGCCGCCCATGGACAGCTTCGTACCCGCCGGCAGTGCCGTCTTGGCCTTGCCCACCAGATCGAGCATAGGCAAAGGCTCAGGCGAACCGCTCGACACACGCAGCCCAGCCGCCTCGATCACGCTCGTGGCAGCCTCCAGGCCAAGCAGGTGGCGGGGAAGATAAAGCAGTGCGGTCTTCCGGTCGCCAGCCAGCACATGCCCCTTGCCGGCCAGCAACGCCCAGGTATCTTCATCGTGACAACGCACCACGACAAACACGCCCCCGGCAAAGCTGAGCTCATCGGGCTTGCGCAGGCAATGGAAAAGCTCCAGCGTGCCCGCCTTGTCCAGCACCCCGCCCTCTTCCCTGGGGCGCAGCACTTGAGGCACCTCTGCAATACGCAAGATAGGGACGTGAAATTCGCTGGTATCGGGCTTGAGCCCGGTTGAATTGGCGACAATCTGCATTTCGCAGAAATCAGGCACGGCGCGCTGCGGCAGCGCTGCGCAGGCGGCGGCGCGCGCCGCGACGATATCACGGGCATTATCCTGTGTCATGTTCCACAAGGCATCGAAGCCTGGGACGGGCCGTGTCACGCCATTGCTGTGGATCACGCCGCTGTCGGCGTCATAGACAAAATCGTACTCGCTTGCCTTGCCGGCCGCGACGATATCCAGGCCCAGCACCTGCGCCCAGGTCACCAGCCCGATCAGCAGGCTGGGCTGGTCGCCATCCACCGGCGTGACGACCAGCCCGGCCTGGCGCGCCTTGTGCGCAAGGCCGGCACCAATCACGCTGTCAACCTCCTTGGACACAATGGCAACATGCCAGCCGGCATCTATGGCCAGCGTCGCATGGCGTGCGCCAGCCACCGGGCTGCCCGTGGCTTCGACAAGAATATTCAGGGGCAGATCCAGCAGCACATCCATATCCGCCACAGCGATATAGGCCCCCTCTTCCCAGGCCCTCAAGGCCGACGCGCGGTCCGTGCACACCCGAATGTCCTGGCGATTGATGCCCACCGACACCATGGCCTCGACCGCCGTTCCGGCATCAATATCCACCGCCGCCCGGCACTGCAGCAAAGCAGTATTCCGGCACTGGGCGATGAAGCTGCGTCCGAAACCGCCGCTTCCGGCCACACAGGCTTGCACCGGCTTGGTCACGCTGGAAAAATAGGTGTGCAGATTCATTGAGAGCTATATACGGTGATAAAAAGTTTTCGCATTATTGCATGCAATAATGCATATAAACAATGCACTTTACACCAAAGTTCATTATTTTCAGGCTGGATTACATGCAAAATAAGGAAAACCCTTATCCCAATGAGGGAGAGGCAAATGGCCACGGAACCCGTACGACCGCTGCCGTCACGCGCCTGCGCGAGCTGATCGTCACAGGCGAACTGAAGCCCGGCCAGCGCATTTCCGAGCGATCCCTGCTGGAACAGCATGCCGACCTGTCCCGCACCCCGTTGCGCGAGGCGCTCAAGATCCTGGATACAGAGGGTCTGGTGGAATTGCGGCCCAATCGCGGCGCCTACGTCACCCGCTTGAGCATGGCCCAGATCGACGCCGCCATGGAGGTGCTGATCGGGCTTGAGAATATTGCCGCCACGGCAAGCTGCGCGCGGATCACCGACGCCGAGCTCGCCGACATCGAGTCGCTGCACCAGCAAATGCTTGCCTCATTCAAGCAGCGCGACCTGCTGGCCTATTTCAGCATCAACCAGGCCATACACCAGCGGATTGTCGATGGCGCACACAACCCCGCGCTCTCGCGCATCTATCGCAACGAGGCGCAGCAGATCCGGCGCTATCGCTACGCGGGCAATATTGAGCAATCGCGCTGGCAGCATGCCGTGGCGGAACACGAGCAGATTCTGGAGGCGCTGCGCAGCCGCGACGGCCTGCTGCTGCGCGAACTGCTGCGTGCCCATCACTCAAGAGGCTGGGATGTCACCCGCGCCCTGCTCGCCACAGAGCTGGGCTGAAGCCGCGCCGCGGCTGACTGAAACAAGGCGGGACAGGCCAAGATCGTCCTGGATCGCCTGAAATCCTCAGCCTGTCCAGGACAGCCTCAGACTGGCTTGGGTTGCCTGAGATCAGCGATTCAAGCACGAAAAAAAGCGCGGCATTGCTGCCGCGCCCCAGCGCCATCACACTACGGAAAATGGTGCATGTCCGACCGTCTTCAACCCGAGACGCCGGTCACCTTGCAACTGCGGGCCACGACAGTGGCCGCGCCTCCCTGCGCCGCCGCAGGCTGGCCTGCCGCCGGCACGGTGTCGCGGGTCAGCATGGTGCCGTTGGCATCGCCCACAGTGTCAAACGTAAATTTTTCGGTTGTCCAGGTATAGCCGTTGCCACGGAAGGTATTGCCCACGACATCGGCATTGCTGCTGGTGGCGCGCATCAGGTCGACCACCTGGTTGTCAAAGATGACTTTCGCGCCCAGGGCTTCCTGGCCCTGGAAAGTATATTGCGCCGACAGGGTCTGACCGTCGCCCGAGCCGCATGTGTATTCAACCGTCTTCTGGGCGAGATCGCCTTTGTCGCGGGTGGTGCCGCAGGCGGCAAGGCCTGCGCACAATACAATGCCCAATGCGGCGGTGAGTGTTCGGTTCATTGATGCTCCTAGCATGTAGTTCCAGGCTTTGCGCCTGCTCTTGAAATTTTTATACCACCCGCCTCCCACCACCTTGTAAGCGCAAGTGTCCAATTGGGGCTTGCTGCGACGATATTCACTATACTTTCCCGGCAACGTTGCATCAGGTATCAACACTTACGAGCATTCATCACGGCGGTTGACGCCCCCGTACAACAGACGAGCCGCCACAGCGGCCGGGAAGATACAGCATGCAGGAAATGTCCAGCACAGGCCCCGAGCGGGCTGCGGGAGCCGCCCCGACGAACGCCTCGCTCCAGGGAGCAAGAGGCGCTAGAGCGCCACAGGCAGGAACGCGCGCCGGCCAAAAGGCGGTGCAGGCCGCCACGGCAATCTATCTCGTCCTATGGGCAATACTCGCCGTGCATCCCGCGGATCGCATCACCTGGCTGCTCGAGAACGCGCTGGTGCTCATGCTCGTGGCCGCGCTATGGCTCATGCGCCGCCAGTTTCGCTTTTCCAATGCCTCGCTGCTGCTGATCATCCTGTTCCTGGCGCTGCATATGGTGGGTTCGCACTACACCTATTCAGAAGTGCCCTACGACCGCTGGTGGCAGTCGCTGACCGGCCACACCTTCAACAGCATATTCGGCTGGCAGCGCAACCACTATGACCGGCTGGTCCATTTTTCCTACGGGCTTCTGCTGGCTTATCCGATACGCGAGTTTTTCCTGCGCATTGTCGAGGTGCGCGGCTTCTGGGCCTATTTCCTGCCGCTGGATGTCACCCTGAGCACCTCGGCGCTGTATGAGCTGATCGAATGGGGCGCGGCCATGACCTTCGGCAGCGATGTCGGTATGCATTACCTGGGCTCGCAGGGCGATATCTGGGATGCGCAGAAAGACATGGCCATGGCCGCGCTGGGAGCGCTGATCTGCATGCTGATCACAGCCCTGCTCAATCGCGGCATGCGGCGCGACCTGGCTTGGGAATGGTCGCAAGGCATGAAAATACGCACTACTGACGCTACACTCAAAGCTGTCGAAACCAGGAAGAGACTATGACGAACAAGAAAATAGCGCTGGTGACCGGAGCGGGCTCCGGCATAGGCAAAGCCATTTCCCTGGCCCTGATGAAAGAGGGCTATGTGCTTGTGCTGGCAGGCCGCCGGCGCGAACCGCTCGAAGCCACCGCCGAGGAAGGCCGCGCATTGGGCGCTGAATCGCTCGTTGTGCCCACCGATGTCAGCGACCCGGCCCAGGTCGGACAACTATTCGACGCGATCAAGCAGCACTATGGCCGTCTGGATCTCCTGTTCAATAATGCCGGCATTTTTGCACGCGCCGCGTCACTGGAAGATCTCGATTTCGCACAGTGGAAGAACGCTGTGGACATCAACCTGACAGGCGCCTTCCTGTGTACCCAGGGCGCTTTCCGCATCATGCGTGACCAGGTGCCGCGCGGCGGCCGCATCATCAACAACGGCTCCATCTCCGCCTATGCGCCCAGGCCGCATGCCGTGTCATACACCGCCACCAAGCATGCCATCACGGGGCTGACCAAGGCTGCCTCGCTCGATGGGCGCAAGTATGACATTGCCTGCGGCCAGATTGACATAGGCAATGCCGCCAGCGAGATGACCGAGGCAATGAGCGTGGGCGTACTGCAGGCAGACGGCTCCACGCGGCCTGAGCCGCGCATGGATGTCGAAGATGTTGCGCGTGCGGTCGTCTATATGGCCAGCCTGCCGCTGGAAGCAAATGTGCAGTTCATGACGGTGATGGCCACCAAGATGCCGTATATCGGGCGCGGCTAGCGGCGCACCTGGCGCGGGGTGATGCCGAACTCGCGTTTGAAGGCGGTTGCGAAGTTTGCCGCACTGTTGTAACCGGCCCGCCATGCCGCCTGCGCGACGGTAACGCCTTCCTGTTCCAGGGCGCGCCGCGCAGCCACCAGCCGGCGTGTACGCAGGTATTCAAAGACCGTGTGGCCGCTGAATGCGCGAAACTGCTTTTGCATGGTGTTGATATTGACGCCCGCCTCGCGCGCGATCACCGCCAGGGACCATTCGTCAGCCCGTCCGCTGTCCAGAAGCTCGCGCAGGCGCTGCATGCGCCTGCTGTCACGGAGACGAAGCACGCCATCCGCACGGGCGGGCTCGCAGAGCACACCCAAAACCTCGGCTGACATTTCAAGCACCCTGCTCTCGAGAAAGATGCGATCCATCATCGAGGTGTGGCTGGCCGGCCTCAGAATATCTTCGGCCAGGCTGATCAGCCGCGCGCTCGGGCGCCAATGCCTGAGGCCCAGATGCTCACGGCGGAAAGCCAGGATGCTGCGATAATCGTCGTAGCCATCCAGGCCGCCTGTCTCGAACCATTCCGGGCCGAAATTCAGCACAACCTTGCGCACCTTCGTGCCCGCCTGCATGCAGCGATGAAACGTCGTGGGGCGAGTCTGCGACACCAGCGCGCCAACCGGCCCGTCCGGCGCTGCGCCTGTCACATCAGCCCCGAAGCGCAACTGCCTGTCGTCCAGGGACACATCCGCTCCGCCCTGGAGGAACAGGATGAAGCCCAGGCGCTCGCCGCTCACCGCTTCGGTCTGGAAATTCTCGAGCTCAATGTAGTCGGCGCTGTGCAGCTCCAGCCCGGCCCGCATGCTCACCCACGCCAGGCGCCCCTGAAAGAGCGCCTGCTCCGGCCGCAACTGTGCGCCGGCAATGTGCAAACCGGGAAGATCGCGTCTACGAATGATGGTATTCATATCTATGGCCGGAAAAATACCACACCCCTGAATCGGGGCGCCCGCCAGCGCGGAAAACCGGGCAGGCCTGGCATTGCCAGGGCTGGGCGCGGCGTGTCTGGCGCAAAGAAATAAATTTTTATCTCAAAACAAATCCTGAAACCCACATGTCATACTACCGCACCCGGGATTGGAATACAAACCATTCTCATTATCTTCCTGCTTCCGTGGCCCGGCGCGGAGCCTGAATCCAGCATTCTTGGAGCCTATTTTGCCAGCGCCTCGCCCTCTATTCCGTTTCACCCATTCGCGCCTGCTCGTGCTTGCGGCGCTTGCCGCCCCGGCGGGTGCGGCCTTTGCGCAGACAGGCACAGTGCAGCAGCTGGAAAACATCCAGGTGCTTGGCACGGCGCAGGAAGAACTCAAGCAGGCGCCGGGCGTCTCCCTCATCAGCCAGGAAGATATCGAGAAAAGCCCGCCCGCCAACGATCTTTCCGAAATCATCCGCAAGCAGCCGGGCGTGAACCTGACCGGCAACAGCGGATCAGGGGCGCGGGGCAACAACCGCCAGATCGACATTCGCGGCATGGGTCCGGAAAACACCCTGATCCTGATTGATGGCAAGCCGGTTTCCTCCCGCAACTCGGTACGCTACGGCTGGCGTGGCGACCGCGATACACGCGGCGACACCAACTGGGTGCCGCCCGAGCAGGTCGAGCGCATCGAGGTGCTGCGCGGCCCGGCGGCGGCCCGCTATGGTTCCGGCGCGGCCGGCGGTGTTGTCAATATCATTACCCGCCCGGCGACGGACAAACATCACGGCAGCGTCACGATCTATGGCAACCTGCCCGAACACAGCAAGGAAGGCGCCACGCGGCGCATGAACTTCGGCCTGAGCGGCCCCATCACCGAGAACCTCTCGTACCGGCTCTACGGCAACATCAGCAAGACCGACAGCGATGCGGTGGACATCAACACGGGCCACGTTATCGGTGACGGCCGGATCACGGCAGGGCGTGAAGGCGTGCGCAACAAAGACATCAATGGCCTGCTCTCCTGGCGTGTGGCGCCGGGCCAGACCGTGGATTTCGAGGCCGGGTTCAGCCGGCAAGGCAATATCTACGCCAACGACAGTATGAACAACCTGGGCGGCGCGCTGGATACGCTGCGTACGGCATGGGTGGGCGACGAAACCAACCGCATGTACCGCGAAACCTATGCGGTGACACACCACGGCAAATGGGATTCGGGCATTTCCAGCCTGAGCTACCTGCAGTACGAAAGCACGCGCAATGCGCGGCTGGAAGAAGGCCTGGCGGGCGGCCCCGAAGGCAATATTCTGGGCAACAGCAATTTCGACACTATCACGCTGAACACCATTACGGCGCACAGCGAGATCAACCTGCCCATCGAAACCCGTATGGACCAGGTGCTTACGATCGGCGCCGAATGGATGCAGCAGCGCATGCATGATCCACTCTCCAATACGCAGAGCCTGGGGGAGGCTGGCAGCATCCCCGGCCTTGGCGACGGCATGCGCGATACCCGCAGCTCCTCCCGCATCGCCTCCGTGTTCATCGAGGACAATATCGAACTGCGCCCAGGCAGCATCCTGACGCCAGGCCTGCGCTACGACCATCACAGCATTACCGGCGGCAACTGGAGCCCGGCCCTGAACTTCTCGCAGTCGCTGACCGACACTGTGACGCTCAAGGCTGGCATCGCCCGTGCGTACAAGGCGCCCAACCTGTACCAGACGAATCCCAACTATGTGCTCTACAGCCGAGGCGCGGGCTGCTGGGGCGCGGGCGGCAGTTGCTACCTGCAAGGCAACTCCGACCTGAAGGCTGAAACCAGCATCAACAAGGAACTGGGGATTGAGTTCCGCGACGGCGGCTGGGTGGCGGGCATCACCTGGTTCCGCAACGACTACAAGAACAAGGTCGAGCCCGGCCACACGGTCGTGGGCAGCGCCGTCGGCGGCTCCAACCCCGGCTATGCCAACGCAGACGTATTCCAGTGGCAGAACATTCCCAAGGCGGTGGTCGAAGGGTTTGAGGGTACGCTGGGCATCCCCCTGCGCGACAACCTGACGTGGAACACCAATTTCACCTACATGACCAAGTCCGAGGACCGGGACACCGGCGAACCGCTGTCCATCATCCCGGAATACACGGTCAACTCCACGCTGGATTGGCAGGTTTCCACACCGCTGTCGCTCCAGGCCACCATGACATGGTATGGCCGGCAAGAGCCGCCGAAGCTGGATTACCAGGGCAACCGCGTCACCGGCGATGCAACCCGCTCCATCTCCCCCTATGCCCTATTCGGTGTTTCCGGCCGCTATGTGTTCAACAAGCACCTGAGTGTCAACCTGGGCGTGTCCAATATCGGCGACAAGCGCCTCTTCCGCGAAGGTAACAGCCGCGAGGCGGGCGCCTACACCTACAACCAGCCCGGACGCACCTACTACGCCAGCCTGACAGCATCGTACTGATGCGGCATCCCCGGCCACTCAGCCGGGAAGCATGGTCTTGAGCAAGGTCCGGGCCCCGCATCGACGGGGCCTGGACCTATGCCGCACAGCGACCTGAGACAATAGACCACAATGCATGTCGGGCCTATGCCCGGCCAGGCCGGTGTTCAACCTATAGTATGCCTGCGACGTGCCGCAATACGCGCCGCGCAGACAGCCCCCTGTACATATCGGTAGAACACCATGACTTTTCCCGCCTTCTTCGACACCATACCTTCCATCACATTGCGCGACCCGCTGGCGCAACTGCTGGGCGCGGCCGATACCGGCCTGATCGAATATTCCTACGCAGACACCGTACGCCTGGCCGGCCACTCATGCCCCACCGTAGCGGGCGCCTATCTCATGACGGTCAAAGCGCTGCATGCGCTGTATGGCGACGAGCCACCCCAGCGCGGCGCCATCAAGGCGGAATTCCGCAACAGCCAGCTGGAAGGCACGACCGGCGTCGTTGCCAACGTGGTCAGCTTCATCACGGGCGCAACCGCCGACAATGGCTTCAAGGGGATACGCGGCAAGCATGACCGGCGCAACCTGCTGTCTTTCGATGCGCCGATCGATGGTGATATCCGCTTTCAGCGTGTGGATACCGGCGACAGCGTGACCGTGTCGTTCAATGCCGGCATCGTCCCTCCACCTCCCGATCTCATGCCAGCCCTGCTCGGCGCCGTCGAGGATGACGCCACACCTGAACAGCGGCTCGCGTTTGCCCAGGCCTGGCAGGGCCGGGTCCGCCGCATCTTTGAACAGGCAGATCATCCCGATCTGGTTCGCTGCGTCTAGCAATGTAGCCTGGTTGCGGGCCGCCGCTCCGCGAGCCGCCCGCGTCTTCAGCGCGCAGACCGCACACAGGCAATCGCCGCCCAGGCCAGCAGCAAAGCCGGCACGGCGTATATCCACGCCTGTGGCGCGACAGGCAGCAAGGCGCCCGCCAGCATCGGCCCCACGCCCGCGCCGATATCCCGCCAGATTGCTCTCGCCGCGAGTGCCTGGACGCGGCCCGGCCCAGGGGTGCGGCGCGCAACAATAGGCGCCAGCAGGGGTATCTGCAGCGAACGCAGCACAACGATTGCAGCCGCGCAGCTCCAGAACCAGCCAGACCCAAACCCCACCAGCGCCACAGCAGTCATAAGCGACAGGCAAACCAGCATCTGTTCCGGCCCGAAACGGTCCGCCATGCGACCTCCGATCGGGCTGAGCAGAATCTCGCCAAGGTAACGCATGGCCATCAGGGTGCCCGCCACCACCACAGCGCCGCCAGGCATCATGTCCCGGCCCAGATAAGACAGCCCGACAATGAACAGGCCATCGAGCGTCAGCCCTTCGAGAAAGGACCAGGTATCCAGGCTATTGGGCAGGCGCAGCCCCTTGCGGCGCGCCGGTTGCGGGTGCGGCGACGACGGCAAGGCTCTTGCCGCCAGCAAGCCGGCCAGCGCCACCAGCGTCAGCACAAGAAAAATCGCCTTGGGCCCGAAATACTGGGTCATTACCGCGCCCAGCGGCAAGGCCAGCACCGGTCCCAACGCGATGTAGGCACGCGAACGCCCATATCGGCGTGCAGCGCCTTCGGGCACTATCGTGCCCAGGGCCTGGGTGGAAAGGTTCAGGGCGGCAAAGGCAAGGCCCCAGATCAGCCGCAGCGGCAGCAGCAGCCAGAAGCCCGACAGC
>Ga0182738_1000565_pt1 | contig 51060 bp, 54 predicted proteins | sample eDN5th30CBELigMG_FD_128876 | JGI IMG/M metagenome (GOLD analysis project Ga0182738, IMG submission 128876) | Enriched Miracle-Growth compost microbial communities from Emeryville, California, USA - eDNA 5th pass 30_C BE-Lig MG (version 2)... ... | reverse complement strand
TCCCGCGCCCGCCGGTGTCTTGCCTCCCCGAGGGTCGCTGCCTTGCGGCCCGCTGGCTCGGTCGAGGCCCGGACTTGGGGGCTCATCACCCAGCAGCACACCGTTATGCTGCCAGCCCGGCACCGTGTCCCGCCACAAGCGCCCGGTTCGCGACCCGCGTTCCCGCACAGGAGAGGGCAGGCAGTATGAGGCGGGGGGAAAGGACGGGGATAGATTTTGGGAAGTTTTTTCGCGACGCCGTCCAGCCGTCGTCATTCATTCGGCTGTCGGGAAACGAACGCGAGGTGTCGGCATAGGCTCTCGCCCGCCTTGCGGCCTAAACTGACGAGACGGTCGAATGCGATGGCCGTCTCCGCAGAGGGGGACAATGAGCCTTCACGGATAAAGCCGCGTCTTCCCCCAGCCGCCATCGCTATTGCGCGAGAACACGATCCGGTCATGCAACCGGAACGCCCCGTTGTGCCAGAACTCGATCGTCTGCGGCAGGATGCGGAAGCCGGACCAGTGCCTGGGCCGCGGGATGTCGCCGATGGCGTAGCGGGCGGTGTATTCGGCGACCGCCTTTTCCAGCGCGAAGCGGCTTTCCAGCGGCCGCGACTGCTTCGAGGCCCAGGCGCCGATGCGGCTGCCGCGCGGGCGCGTGGCGTAGTAGGCGTCGGCTTCGGCGTCGCTAACGACCTCCACCGGCCCGCGCACCCTTACCTGCCGGCGCAGTGACTTCCAGTGGAAGCACATGGCCGCCTTCATCGAACCGAGGATCTCGCGGCCCTTGGCGCTCTCGAAATTGGTGTAGAAGACGAAACCGCGCTCGTCGAACCCCTTGAGCAGCACCATGCGCACGTCCGGCAGGCCGTCCGCGTCGACGCTCGCCAGCGCGACCGCGTTCGGATCGTTCGGCTCGGAGCCGGTGGCGTCCTCGAGCCATTCGGCGAACAGCTTGAAAGGCTCGCTTCGCTCGGTGAAGTCACTGCTTGTTAACTCGGTTTCGTTCATAGTTTCATAAAGTTCCGGTTCGGCATTGGGGGAGTGCCGATTGCCGCATATCTGCAAGCTTTCGACCATGATCCGACCGCATTGAAACCTTTCCCCGACGATCCACACAACGGACCAGCCGCACTTTTCGTTTCGGCCTGTTGCCGCGGGATCGCCGTGGCCGCGGGTGTGCTTGCCCTGACGGGCTGCGGCGCCGGCGGCTTCAGCCTCGAAAAGGCCGACGTGGACCGCTCCGTGATAACCAACAGCGTGAGTGCCGATCAGGCCTCCGGATCGGGCGGCATCGAGGCGGACCAGGCCACCATCCGCAACGCCGTTTCCTCCGCCGATGTCGAGGAAGTCGCCGGCAAGGAGATCGCCTGGGCCAATGCCGACACCGGCGCGCGCGGCACCATAACCCGGCTGACCGAAGCGAGGCGGGACGGACGCCTGTGCCGCTCCTTCACCGGTTCGCGCGAAAGCTTCGACGGTGTGGCCATGTTCGAGGGGGAAGCCTGTCTCGCCGGCCAGGGCGCCTGGCGCCTCGAAACGTTCAAGGCACTTTGATTTCGTCTGTCCCGGTGGCGGGCGGCACTGGAATTTCTTCCTATGCGGACGCATATAGGGAAGGACTTTTGAACCCACGGTGCAGACACAGGCATGCGCGACCCTTACGAGGTGCTGGGCGTTGCGAAGAACGCTTCGGCCAAGGATATAAAATCGGCTTATCGCAAGCTGGCCAAGAAGTATCATCCGGACCAGAACCCGGACGATCCCAAGGCCAAGGATCGCTTTGCTGCGGCCAACACGGCCTATGAGATCCTCGGCGACGAGAAGGCGCGCGCGGCTTTCGACCGCGGCGAGATCGATGCCGACGGCAAGCCGCGCTTCCACGGTTTCGAAGGCGCGCCCGGCGGCGGCGGCGATCCGTTCGCCGGTTTCCGCCGTTCCGGCAACGGACCGGGCGGCGCCCATTTCGAATTCCGCAGCGGCGGCCCGGGTGGCGGCAATCCCTTCGGCGGTGATGCGGGCGACGACATCTTCAGCCAGATTTTCGGAAACGCCTTCAAGCAGCAGCATTCCGGCGCAGGCGGACGGCGGCAGCAGGCAGCACCTGGCGGCGCCGACCTCAACGTGACGCTGGACATCACCGTCGAGGAAGCAGCCACCGCGCCGAAGGTGACGGCGGTGTTCCCCGGCGGCCGCAAGATCGCGGTCAAGCTGCCGACCTATGTCGAGGACGGCCAGGTGATCCGCCTGAAAGGGCAGGGTGAGGCTTCGCCCTTCGGTGGCCAGCCGGGCGACGCGCTGGTGACGCTGCGCCTGCGTCCGCACGGCCGGTACCGGGTGGAAGGCCGCGACCTGCACGCCGATCTTCCCGTGCCGCTCAAGGATGCGGCGCTGGGCGCCAAGGTAGCGGTCGAGACGCCCGCAGGCCGCGTGGCGGTCAACGTTCCGGCCTGGTCGAGCTCCGACAAGGTGCTGCGCATCAAGGGCAGGGGCTTGCCGCTCAAGGCCGGCGGACATGGCGATCTCTACGCCCATGTCCGCATCATGCTGCCGGAGCATGGCGACGCGGCGCTGGAAAAGCTGCTGCGCGGCGAAGGCTGATCGCGCCTCGACCATTTAAAGCTTGAAGCCCCTTCGACCGTTTGAAGCTTGAAGGCCCTTCAACCGTTTGAAGCTTGAAGGCAAGGTGTGCCTGTGCGATAGGCTGTCGCAAAGCAGACAACCTTGCGGAGAACGCTTAAATGGCGGGTGGACAGGGCCTGATGGCCGGCAAGCGCGGCCTCATTCTCGGCGTCGCCAACAATCGCTCGATTGCCTGGGGCATCGCCAAGGCTTGCGTCGACCAGGGCGCGGAGATCGCGCTGACCTATCAGGGCGAGGCGTTCAAGAAGCGCGTCGAGCCGCTGGCGGCCGAACTCGGCGCGCACGTCTCCGGCCATTGCGACGTCACCGATCCCGCCAGCCTCGATGCCGTCTTCGCCGACGTGGCGGCGCATTTCGGCAAGTTGGATTTCCTCGTCCACGCCATCGCCTTCTCCGACAAGGAGGAACTGGACGGCCGCTACGTCGAGACGACGCGCGCCAACTTCCAGCGCACGATGGAGATTTCCGTCTTCTCCTTCACCGACATCGCCAAGCGCGCCGAGCCGCTGATGACGGACGGCGGTTCGCTGCTGACACTGACCTATTACGGCGCCGAGAAGGTGATGCCGCACTACAACGTCATGGGCGTCGCCAAAGCGGCGCTGGAGGCGAGCGTGCGCTATCTCGCCGTCGACCTCGGCGCCAGGGGCATCCGCGTCAACGCCATTTCGGCCGGGCCGATCAAGACGCTGGCCGCTTCCGGGATCGGCGATTTCCGCTACATCCTGAAGTGGAACGAATACAACGCGCCGCTCAAGCGCACCGTCACGCCCGAGGAAGTCGGCGATTCGGGACTCTATCTCCTCTCCGACCTGTCGCGCGGCGTCACCGGCGAGGTCCATCACGTCGATTCCGGCTACCACGTCGTCGGCATGAAGGCGGTGGACGCGCCCGATATCTCCACCATCAAGGACTGATCGGGCAAGTCACCCGACCGATCATCGGCCAGCTTTGGGAAGACGCCCTGCGCCATGCCTCCGCTTGTCTATGTCGTGCGCCACGGCCAGACCGACTGGAACGCCGAATATCGGCTGCAAGGCCAGGCCGACACCGACCTGAACGCCACCGGGCGACGGCAGGCGAGCGCAAACGGCCGCCGGCTGGCCGGCCTGATCGACGATCCGGCGGCGTTCGACTTCGTCGCCAGCCCGATGCTACGCACGCGCCATACGATGGAATTGATCCGCTCGGCGATGGGGCTCGACCCGGCGGCCTATCGGACCGATTCGCGCCTTATGGAAATCAATTTCGGCGACTGGCAGGGCTTTACCTTCGCCGAGCTGGAGGCCGACTATCCCGGAGCGTACCGCAAGCGGCAGGCCGACAAATGGGATTTCGTGCCGCCGGGCGCGGGCGCCGAAAGCTATGAGGAACTGTCGGCGCGCGTCCGCCCGTTTTTCGAGGGACTGGCCGGCGACACGGTCTGCGTCACCCATGGCGGCGTCATCCGCGCCCTGTTCAGGCTGGCCGGCGGCTTGTCGAAGGACGGGGCGGCCGCTATCGAGATACCGCAGGATCAGGTCCTGCGCATGAGCGGCGGCAGGCTGGACTGGCTTTGAAGGGCGCTACCCCGGCAATTTCCCTATTCGGGTAATTCCATGTCGGTGATGACGTTCTGGCCGTCCGTCACGTCGTAGGCGATCACCACGTCCATTCCGGGTTTGAGCGAATCGACGTCCATCTCGGCGTTCAGTTTGTAGGACTTGCCGTCGTCGAGGGTCAGCGTCATGGCGTCCTTGTCGACCTTCTTGATGAGGCCTTCGGTCTGGCCGGCAAAGGCGGAGCCCGCGGCCAGCAGGGTTGCTGCGGCAATGACGCTAAACAGGATACGCATGGATTGACCTCGCTTTTTCAGCGCCGCCCGCTCCAGCGGCGCGCGGCCTGTTTTCCGGCACGGTGAGGAAAGCAGAAGCCATTCCTTTGTGTCAAAACTAAAACGGCTTTCTGACGCATGTTTGATTCCAATACCTTATCAACAGGCTTGGCGCGTCCGGAGCCGCGCAAGCCGCGCCGATGAAGCCGATCGGAAGGGGCAGGTTAGGAGGCCACCGCCCGGCCGCAGAGCTTGTTACCGTCAGGGTCGCGCAAGTAGGCGAGATAGAGCTTTCCTGCGGCGGATTCGCGGATGCCGGGCGGGCTCTCGACGGATTTTCCGCCACTGGCCACGCCTGCGTCGTGCCATGCCTTGACCATCTCGGGGCTTTCCATGTTCAGGCCGATCGTGCCGCCGTTCGCGTGCGAGGCGGCCATGCCGTCGATCGGCTTGGTGATCAGGAAACGTGCGCCGTCCTTCGAGTAGACGAGGCGGCCCTTGGCGTCGATCGTGCCGGGCGCGGCACCCGCGGCGCCGAACGTTGCGTCGTAAAACCTGCGCGACCGCTCGAGATCGTTGCTGCCGACGACGATATGACTGAACATGCTTTCCTCCGATGGTTCGCGGACAAGAAACCAAATGCGGCCGTCGGCTTCAAGTGGGACGTGAGGTCCCGCGTCGGGCAATTTGACCGGGGGCGAAAACGCCAATAGAAGCGCGATGGGCCGGCGGCAGCCGGCGAAGCTCGGCGAGAAAATGTCCCACAACACCTTCGGCCATCTGTTCCGAGTCACCACCTGGGGCGAAAGCCATGGCGCCGCACTGGGTTGCGTCGTTGACGGCTGCCCGCCCGGCATCCGCTTTACGCTGGCCGATATCCAGTCGGAGCTGGACAGACGCCGGCCCGGCCAGTCGCGCTTCGTCACCCAGCGGCGCGAGCCGGATGCGGTGAAGGTGCTGTCCGGGTTCATCCTCGATGACGACGGCGAGACGATGGTCACCACCGGCACGCCTGTTTCGATGCTGATCGAGAACGTCGACCAGCGCTCCAAGGACTACGGCGAGATCGCCCGCCAGTACCGCCCCGGCCATGCCGACTATACCTATGAGGTGAAATACGGCCTGCGCGACCATCGCGGCGGCGGCCGTTCCTCGGCGCGCGAGACGGCCGCGCGCGTCGCCGCCGGCGCGCTGGCGCGGAAAGTTGTGCCGGGACTGGTGGTGCGCGGCGCGCTGGTTTCCATGGGCGAGAAGACCATCGACCGCGCCAACTGGAACTGGAATTTCGTCGGCGACGCCGAAAATCCCTTCTTCACACCCGATCCCGCTTCTGTCCCGGTCTTCGCCGCCTATCTCGACGGTATTCGCAAGGCCGGTTCCTCTGTGGGCGCGGTGATCGAGATCGTCGCGGAAGGCGTGCCGGCCGGCCTTGGCGCGCCGATCTATGCCAAGCTGGACCAGGACATCGCTTCCGGCCTGATGTCGATCAACGCGGTCAAGGGCGTCGAGATCGGCAACGGTTTCGACGCGGCCCGCATCACCGGCGAACAGAACGCCGACGAGATGCGCATGGGCAACGACGGCCAGCCGGTGTTCCTCTCCAACCATGCCGGCGGCATCCTCGGCGGCATCTCTACCGGCCAGCCGGTCGTCGCGCGCTTCGCCGTCAAGCCGACCTCGTCGATCCTGACGCCGCGCAAGTCCATCGACAAGGACGGCAACGATGTCGAGGTCATGACCAAGGGCCGCCACGATCCCTGCGTCGGCATCCGCGCCGTGCCGATCGGCGAGGCAATGGTGGCCTGCGCGATTGCCGATCACTATCTGCGGCATAGGGGGCAGACTGGAAGGTAGGGGAATAAGGGAATAGGGCAATATGTTGCCAGTGCCGTTTCTCTGCCTTACTCCCCTATTGCCTTACTGCCCTATTGCCTTGCGAACGAAGCGAGCCCCATGCCTTACGACCAGAAGAAGACCGTCGAAGCCATCCGCGCCTTCGAGCGCGGCGAGATCGTCGTCGTCATGGACGATGACGGGCGCGAGAACGAGGGCGACCTGATCGTCTCCGCCGTCCATTGCACGCCGGAGAAGATGGCCTTCATCGTGCGCCACACCTCCGGCATCGTCTGCACACCGATGACCAAGGAAGACGCCCGGCGCCTGAACCTTGCGCCGATGGTGGCTGACAACGATTCGGCTCATACGACGGCCTTCACCGTTTCGGTGGATTTCAAGCACGGCACCACCACCGGCATTTCCGCCGACGACCGCACGCTGACCGTGCGCAACCTCGCCAACGGCAATGTCGGCGCCTCAGATTTCGTCCGGCCCGGCCACATCTTCCCGCTGATCGCGCGCGAGGGTGGCGTGTTGATGCGCTCCGGCCACACCGAGGCGGCGGTGGACCTGTGCAAGCTGGCCGGCCTGCCGCCGGTCGGCGTTATCTCCGAGCTGGTCAACGACGACGGCACCGTCAAGCGCGGGCCGCAGGTGGCGGCCTTCGCCGAAAAGCACGGCTTGAAGCAGGTTTCCGTCGCCGACCTCATCGCTTACCGCCAGCGTCAGGAGACGCTGGTGCAGCGCGTCGCCTGCACCGACATCGAAACCCCCGGCGGCAAGGCCAAGGCCTACACCTACACCCTGCCGTGGGACGTCATGCACCATCTGGCCGTCGTCTTCGGCGATATCCGCGACGGCGAGGATGTTCCCGTGCGCCTGCATCCGGAGGACGTCGTTACCGATGTCTTCGGCACCGACCACAGACTGGATGGCGTGATGCGCGCCATGGGCGAGAAGAAGCGTGGCGTCGTCGTCTATCTGCGCGAAGGCTCGGTTGGCGTCGCGCATCAGGACCGCAACCGCCCGGCAGGCGAGCGCGAGGACCACGAGGAAGCCCGCCGTCGCGAGAGCGAGTGGCGCGAAATCGGCCTCGGCGCCCAGATCCTCAAGGATCTCGGCATCTCATCGATCAGCCTGATCGCCTCTCGGGAGCGACATTATATCGGGCTCGAGGGGTTCGGCATCCATATCGTGAGGACGGATATCCTGTAGGCGACAAAGGCCGATCTTCTGTTGAACACTGCCGGTGGGGCGCCCCCGGCCATGGTCAAGCCGGTCGCCCGCGCCTATATCGGGCGCATGGCGACGCGTCTCTATACGCATCCGATCTATCTTGAGCACCTGACCCCGCCCGGTCATCCGGAACGGCCGGATAGGCTGCGCGCCATCCAGCGCGTGCTGGACGACGAGGCGTTCGCGCCGCTCGACCGCGTCGAGGCGCCCGAGGGCGATCCGCAAACGATCCTTGCCGTGCATCCGCGCGATTTCGTCGAGCGCATAAAGGCAACCGTTCCGCAAGATGGCCTTGCAGGCATCGATGGGGATACCGTGCTCAGCCCCAAGAGTTGGCAGGCTGCGCTGACGGCGATCGGCGCTGCCAACGCGGCGGTGGACGATGTGTTCGGCGGCAGGGCGGACAATGTCTTCGTTGCCGCCCGTCCGCCGGGGCACCACGCCGAAAAAACGACGGCTATGGGCTTTTGCCTCTTCAACTATGCGGCGATTGCCGCTCGCCATGCCCAAGGCCGGCACGGCGCCGAACGTGTCGCCATCGTCGACTGGGACGTGCATCACGGCAATGGCACGCAGGACATCTTCTGGGACGACCCGTCGGTTCTCTATTGCTCCACCCACCAGATGCCGCTCTATCCTGGTACCGGCGCGAAGAATGAAACGGGAGCCGGCAACATCGTCAATGCGCCACTGGCGCCGCGCACCGGCAGCGAGACGTTTCGCGACGCCTTTTCCTCGCGCGTCCTGCCGGCGCTGGATGCGTTTCGCCCTGATCTGATCATTGTCTCGGCCGGTTTCGACGCGCACCACCGCGACCCGCTGGCCGAGATCAATCTCGTCGAGGACGATTTCGACTGGGCGACGGGGCAGCTGATGGAGCAGGCCGGACGCCATAGCGCCGGCCGGCTGGTCAGCCTGCTGGAAGGCGGCTACGACCTGCAGGGGCTGGCGTTTTCGGTCGCCGCCCATGTCGGGCGTCTCATGAAAGGATGATCCATGGCCGATGAAGCGAATGCGGACGTCAAGGCGATGAGCTTCGAGCAGGCGCTCGACGCTCTGGAGAAGATCGTCGACGATCTGGAGCGCGGCGACGTGCCGCTCGACCAGTCGATCCGCATCTACGAGCGCGGCGAGGCGCTGAAGGCGCATTGCGACCGCTTGTTGAAGGCGGCAGAGGACAAGGTTGAAAAGATTCGCCTTTCCCGCGACGGCAAGCCCGCCGGCACGGAGCCGCTCGACGGGGAATAAGACCCCCGCCCTGACATCAAAATCCCGTATCCGGCCATGCTCCGGCCTTCAGGCCGGCGCCATCGTTTACGCTTGTGATTTTGGGACTCGCAGGCGCGAGGCTTTTGTCCTACAAATCTGGTAGGACCAGATGGTCCGTCAGGGAGGAGCGGGTATGCCAGGTAAGAAAATTCTGATGTTGACCGGTGATTTCACCGAGGAATACGAGGTCTTCGTTTTCCAGCAGGGCATGGAGGCGGTAGGGCACACCGTCCATGTCGTCTGCCCGGACAAGAAGGCGGGCGATATCCTGACCACGTCGCTGCACGATTTCGAAGGCCACCAGACCTATACCGAAAAGCTAGGCCACAACTTCGTCATCAACAAGACCTTCGCCGATGTGCGGCCGGAGCAATATGACGCCGTCTACTGCGCCGGCGGGCGCGGGCCGGAATATATCCGCACCGATGGCCGCGTTCAGGCGCTGGTCCGCCATTTCCATGAAACCGGCAAGCCGATCTTCACCATCTGCCATGGCGTGCAGATATTGATCGCGGTCGACGGCGTGGTGAAGGGCAAGCGGGTCGGCGCACTCGGCGCTTGCGAGCCGGAAGTGCGGCTGGCGGGAGGCACTTATGTCGACCTTTCGCCGACCGAAGCGCTGGTCGACGGCAATATGGTGTCGGCCAAGGGCTGGACGGCGCTCGCCGCCTTCATGCGCGAGTGCCTGAAGGTGCTCGGGACCGAAATCGTCCACCACGATATCGGAGCCGGTGCGAAGCCCATTGCAGCGGAGTGATCGTACCCGGTAACGGTGCCCTTGCACTGGCAGCCGGGAAGGCCGATGTTCAGGTCATGAGCTTCTTTCCCGGAAACGACCCGAACATCGGCGATGCCTTCGGCTGCGACGCCATCGAACTGATGGTGGTGCCGAATGCGCGCGATATCGATGGCTTCCAGGTCCGGCGCGCGCTGCCGACGGCAAGGCGCCGGCTGGTCGGCCCGTTCATCTTCTTCGACCGCATGGGGCCGGCCATCCTGCGGGCCGGGCAGGCGCTCGACGTGCGGCCGCATCCGCATATCGGCCTTTCCACCGTCACCTATCTGTTCGACGGCAAGATCCGCCACCGCGATTCGCTCGGCACCGAGATGGTGATCGAGCCGGGCGACGTGAACCTGATGACGGCCGGGCGCGGCATCGTCCATTCCGAGCGCACGCCGGAGGAACTGCGCGGCGCGCCGATGTCCGTTTCCGGTTTGCAGACGTGGCTTGCCTTGCCGGATGGCAAGGAGGAGATCGCGCCGGTCTTCGACCACACGACCTCCGCCAACCTGCCCGAGTTCGATGCCGAGGGCGTCTGCGGCCGCGTCGTCATCGGCGCCTTCGAGGGATTGAAATCCCCCGTCGGCGTCTACTCGGACACGCTTTACGCCGATATACGGCTCGACTCCGGCGCCAGCATCAGGATTCCATCCGATGCCGAGGAACGGGCGATCTACACGCTGTCCGGCGAAGTGACGATTGCCGGCGACACGTTCCCGCACGAGCGGCTTCTGGTCTTCAAGCCGGGCGACGAGATCGTCGTTTCTTCCAGTTCCGGTGCGCATTTCATGCTGTTCGGCGGTGCGTCGCTGCCGTCGAAACGCTATATCTGGTGGAATTTCGTATCCTCCTCGAAGGAGCGCATCGAACAGGCCAAGCAGGAGTGGAAGACCGGCCGTTTCGACATCGTTCCGGGTGACGAGGAAGAATTCGTTCCGCTGCCGGAGTAAGGTTCGCAGGCGATGAAGCCGCGGCCGGCGGCTTCATCGCGCATTTACTTTCCACCTTTTGCGGCCTATCCCGCTTCGGACAAATGCCAGAGGCGCATTCCTTGAACCAAAAACCGCAAACGCCGCTGCTCGACAAGGTCCGTATTCCGGCAGACCTGCGCGCGCTTCCAGAGCGCGACCTGCCGCAACTCGCCGCCGAACTGCGTGCCGAACTGGTCGATGTCGTTTCGCAGACGGGTGGCCATCTCGGCGCCGGTCTCGGCGTGGTCGAACTGACGGTGGCGCTCCACTATGTCTTCGACACGCCCGCCGACCGGGTGATATGGGATGTCGGCCACCAGGCCTATCCGCACAAGATTCTCACCGGCCGCCGCGACCGCATCCGCACGCTTAGGCAAGAGGGCGGGCTTTCCGGCTTCACCCGGCGCGCCGAGAGCGAATACGACCCCTTCGGCGCCGCGCATTCCTCGACATCGATCTCGGCCGGCCTCGGCATGGCGGTGGCGCGCGACCTTTCGGGCGGCAAGAACAACGTCATCGCCGTCATCGGCGACGGCGCGCTGTCGGCGGGCATGGCCTACGAGGCGATGAACAATGCCGGAGCGCTCGACGCGCGGCTGATCGTCATCCTCAACGACAACGACATGTCGATCGCCCCGCCGACGGGTGCGATGAGCCACTATCTCGCGCGGCTTGCGTCCGGACGCACTTACCAGGGCATTCGCGATATCGGCAAGAAGCTGACCTCCTACCTCGGCAAGCGCGTCGACCGCGCCATCACTCGCGCCGTCGAGCACGCGCGCGGCTACGTCACCGGCGGCACCTTGTTCGAGGAAATGGCTTCTACCATATCGGCCCCATCGACGGGCACAGCCTGGAGCATCTGGTGCCGGTTCTGAAGAACGTGCGCGACCATGCGCGCGGCCCGGTGCTGATCCATGTCGTTACCCAGAAGGGCAAGGGCTACGCGCCGGCGGAGGCAGCCGCCGACAAGTATCACGGCGTCAACAAGTTCGACGTCATCACCGGTGCGCAGGCAAAGGCCCCGGCGAACGCGCCGAGCTACACCAGGGTCTTCGCCGAGAGCCTGATCCGCGAGGCGGAAGAGGACGAGCGCGTCGTCGCCGTCACGGCGGCGATGCCGAGCGGCACTGGCCTCGATCTGTTCGGCGAGGCTTTTCCGAAACGCACCTTCGATGTCGGCATCGCCGAGCAGCACGCCGTCACCTTCGCGGCCGGCTTGGCGACCGAAGGCTACAAGCCCTTCGCCGCGATCTATTCCACCTTCCTGCAGCGCGCCTATGACCAGGTGGTGCATGATGTCGCGTTGCAGGGCCTTCCGGTGCGTTTCGCCATCGACCGCGCCGGCTTCGTCGGTGCGGACGGAGCGACCCATTGCGGCGCCTTCGACACGGCCTACCTCGCCTCGCTGCCGGGTTTCGTCGTCATGGCCGCAAGCGACGAGGCGGAACTGAAGCACATGGTCCGCACCGCCGCCGACTATGACGAGGGGCCGATTTCCTTCCGCTACCCGCGCGGCAACGGCGTCGGCGTGGACATGCCGGAGCGCGGCTCGCCGCTCGCGATCGGCAAGGGGCGCGTTCTCAGGGAAGGCACCAAGGTCGCGCTTCTGTCCTTCGGCACCCGCCTCGCCGATTGCCTGCTGGCGGCCGAGGAACTGGGCGCGGCCGGCTTGTCGACAACGGTGGCCGACGCCCGCTTCGCCAAGCCGCTGGACGAGGACCTTGTCCGCCGTCTGGCGCGTTCGCATGAGATTCTGCTGACGGTCGAGGAAGGGTCGGTCGGCGGCTTCGCCAGTCAGGTCCTGCATTTCCTCGCCCGTGACGGGTTGCTGGAAAGCGGTCTGAAGGTTAGGCCGCTGGTGCTGCCGGACGTCTTCACCGATCATGCGAAGCCCGAGAAGATGTACGCGACGGCCGGTCTGGATGCGGCTGGCATCGTGCATGCCGTCTTTGCCGCGCTGGGCCATGGTGCGGCTACGCAACGCGCCTGATTCATCGCATCAACGACCTGAATCAGTTCGCGAACAGGCCGAATCGGTTTCTCGGAAGTCACCCGTAATTAATTGTTTACGCTGCGCTTTGGCGTTCTGCTTACCCTTTGTCTTGGGCGTTTCTCAACGTCGCCTTGCTAATGCGAGGGCCGGCAGGGAGCAGAAAAACAATGAAAAAGGTGCTGATGGCTTTCGCCGCCATGACGATATTCGTCTCAACGGCGGACGCGGCCGAGCAGCGTTACGATCACACGCTGGAGGCGTCGGCGGCGCGGATCGCGGCCTCCAGGATGGGCGATATCAGGGGCGGCTTCTCGTTCGGGCAGAAGCCACAATTCGTCGTGGTGCAAAGTGCCCCGGCGATGACGGCGGCTGACAGTCCGCCACCTGCTGCCGCGCCCGACGACGGCCTGATGCCTGCCGTGGAAGGCCCGTCGGGTTCCTTGCTGAACTGAGCGCGCTTGCCTTGGGCGCCGGCTTTCGCCAATGAAGGCCGATGAAGCCAAACCCGCCAGCTTCGGGCCGCCGGCGCCTGGACGATCTTCTGGTCAGCCGCGGCCTGTTCGCCAGCCGCTCGCGTGCCCGCGACGCGGTCGAGCGCGGCACCGTGCGGGTAAACGGCACCGTCGCGGCAAAGCCGGGACAGATGATGGCGCCCGATGCCGTCCTCGACGTCGACGATCCTGCCCGTGCCTACGTGTCGCGGGCGGCCTTGAAGCTGATCGCAGGGCTCGACCGTTTCGGCTTCGACGCGGCTGGCTGCGAGGCGCTCGATATCGGTGCCTCGACCGGCGGCTTCACGCAGGTTCTGGTGGAGCGCGGCGCCGCCCATGTCACTGCCATCGATGTCGGCCATGGCCAGATGCACCCTTCGATTGCCGCCGATCCGCGCGTCCGGTCCATCGAGGGCCTGAACGCGCGCGATCTCACGGCCGCTGATCTGGAAGGCCGGGCGCCCGACTTCGTCGTCTCCGACGTCAGCTTCATTTCCCTGAAACTGGCGCTGCCGCCGGCGCTCGATCTTGCCCGGCCGGGAGCGAGGGCCGTGCTTCTGGTCAAGCCGCAATTCGAGGCCGGCCGGGAAGCCATCGGCAAGGGTGGCCTGCTCAAGGATCCCGAAATGGCCGAAGCCGTCGCGGACGGCCTGCGTCTGTGGCTCGACGGCCTGCCGGGTTGGCGGGCGCTGGGGCTCACCCCGTCGCCGATCGAAGGCGGTGACGGGAACCGAGAATTCCTGCTGGGTGGGGTAAAGGACAGATGAGCAGCCGTTTCGTCATCGACAGGCTGGGCGCGCAGGGCGACGGCATCGCTGCGGGCGAGGGCGGCGAAGTGTTCATTCCTTTCACGCTGCCGGGCGAGACGGTGACGGCGGCCCGCCTGAAGGATCGCGCCGACCTGATCGCCGTGCTCGATCCCTCGCCGCTGCGCATCGATCCTGCCTGCCGGCACTTCGGCACCTGCGGCGGCTGCGCGCTGCAGCACCTGCAGGGCGAAGCCTATCGCGCCTGGAAGCGCGAGCGCGTGGCGCAGGCGTTGCGCAGCAGGAAAATCGAGGCCGAGGTCGCGCCGCTGGTCGCCTGTGAACCCGGCACCCGCCGCCGTGCCGCCTTCACCGCGCGCCGCACCGAAGCCGGCATGCTGCTTGGCTTCAACCGGCATCTGTCGACGGAGATCGTCGCGCTGGAGGAATGTCCGGTGCTGCTGCCCGAGATCGTTGCCGCATTGCCCATGCTGCGCGCTCTTGCGCAACTGGCCTGCGGCACGCCAAAACCCTTCCACATAGCTGTCACCGCCACGGCATCCGGCCTCGATGTCGCGATCCATGATGCCGGGCGCCTGGACGAGCGACGCCGCCACCAACTCGCCGATTTCGCCATTCGCGAGGGATTGGCCAGAGTGTCCGTGGATGCGGAGATCGTCATCGAGCCGAAGAAGCCGGTGGTGATGTTCGGCGATGTCGCGGTGCAGCCGCCGCCCGGCGCTTTTCTTCAGGCGACCGAAGCCGCGGAAATGACGATGGCCGGGCTGGTCGCCGGCCACCTGTCCCGTGCCAAACGCATCGCCGACCTGTTTTCCGGCTGCGGCAGCTTCGCCCTGCGGCTGGCGCCGATGGCGGAAATCCACGCGGTCGAGAACGATGCGGCGGCATTGGCCGCGCTCGACCGCGCCTTTCGTTTCGCATCCGGCCTGAAACGGGTGACGATGGAGAAACGCGACCTGTTCCGCCGCCCGCTGACGGCGAAGGAACTGGATGGCTACGACGGCGTGGTCTTCGATCCGCCGCGCGCCGGCGCCGAAGATCAGTCGAAACAACTCGCGCGCTCGCAGGTGCCGCTGGTCGCCGCCGTGTCCTGCAACCCGGTGACGCTGGCGCGGGACCTGCGCATTCTTCTCGACGGCGGCTATGCGCTGAAGAGCGTTGTGCCGATCGACCAGTTCCTGTGGTCGCCGCATGTCGAGGCGGTCGCCCTGCTGGAGAAGCCGAGGCGCAGGCGCTGACCTGTTCTTGAAACGCACTCGATTTGAGCTTATTTTAAGCGCGGACCGGTCAAACCATGTAAGGATTGTGCCATGACCGTCGCAACATTCGATTCTCCCGCCCTGCGCTTCGGCGATGGCCGCGCGCCGTTCCTGTCGGCCCGCCGCGTCGCCGAACTGCTCGGGGTTACGCTCACGGAACTTGCCGGGCTGATCGGCGTCGCGCGCAACACGCTGACGGCGCGCACCGGCGCCCGCAAGGTCGACGCCGCCTTGAGCCCCGTCGTGCGCATCCTGGCGATGGCGAGCGAAATGGCGGGCAGCGAGCAGCGCGCCGCCATCTGGTTCAAGCACCAGCCGATACCGGGCTGGGCCGGCAAGACCGCCTACGATCTCGTGCGGGAGGAAAAGGCGGACAAGGTGCTCGCCTATCTGGAGGCCGTGCGCGCCGGCGTCTATGCCTGATGCGCCGCTGACGCTATGGCGCGCCTTCGTGCCGCGCTGGGCGCATCTGCCGCTGTCGGGCGAGGGCGCTGCCCGCTTCGGCGGTCGCTGGAACCCGGTCGGCGCGCCGGCCATCTATGCCGCGCGCGAGCTTTCTACGGCCTGGGCAGAATACAATCAGGGCTTCGTCCAGCATCCCGCGCTGATCGCGCGGCTGGAACTCATCGGCGCCAATCTGGCGGACCTGACGGACCCGGCAGTTCTGGCCGACCTGAAGATCAGACCGGACATTCACCTCTGCGAATGGCGCGACCTGATGGATCGCGGCAAGGTGCCGGAAACGCACCGGCTGCGGCGCAGGCTTCTCACGCAAGGCCATGACGGCGTGATCTACCCGTCGCACATGTCGCCGGGTGGAAGCTGCGTGGCGCTGTGGCGCTGGAACGACAAGGATGCGCCGAGGCTCGACGTGATCGACCCCGACCACAGGCTGCCGAAGACGGCGGCATCGTGGCTGTAGGCCGAGTCTCCTACACTTGCGTGCCGCCGACCGTCATCTGGTTCATGCGCAAGTGCGGCTGGCCGACGCCGACCGGCACGCCCTGTCCCGCCTTGCCGCACATGCCGATGCCGGTGTCGAGCTTCATGTCGTTGCCGACCATGGCGACGCGGTGCATGGCGTCCGGCCCGTTGCCGATCAGCATGGCGCCCTTGATCGGCTGCGTGACCTTGCCGTTCTCGATCATGTAGGCCTCGGTGCAGCCGAACACGAATTTGCCCGACGTGATGTCAACCTGCCCGCCGCCGAAGGAAACGGCATAGATGCCCTTCTTCACCGAAGCGATGATTTCTTCCGGCGTATGTTCGCCGGCGGTCATGTAGGTGTTGGTCATGCGCGGCATCGGCTGGTGGGCATAGCCTTCGCGGCGGCCGTTGCCGGTCGCCGCCATGCCCATCAGCCGTGCGTTCTGGCGGTCCTGCATGTAGCCGACCAGCTTGCCGTCCTCGATCAGCACCGTGCGATTGGTCGGCGTGCCCTCGTCGTCCACCGTCAGCGAGCCGCGCCGCTCGGCGATGGTGCCGTCGTCGACCACGGTGACGCCCCTGGCGGCGACCTGTTGGCCCATGAGGCCGGCAAAGGCGGACGTCTTCTTGCGGTTGAAATCGCCTTCCAGTCCGTGCCCGACCGCCTCGTGCAGCATCACGCCCGGCCAGCCGGATGACAGCACGATGTCGAACGTGCCAGCCGGCGCCGGCACCGCTTCGAGATTGACCAGCGCTTGCCTGAGCGCTTCCTCGGCGGCGTGCTTCCAGTTCTCCTCGACGAGGAACTCGCCGAAACCGGTGCGCCCGCCCATGCCGTAGGAGCCGCTTTCCTGTCGGTCTCCCTCGCCGACGACGACCGAGACGTTGACGCGGACCAGCGGGCGGATGTCGCGCACGATCTGCCCGTCGCCGCGCACGATCTCGACATGCTGCCACGACGAGGCGAGCGAGGCGGTGACCTGGCGCACGCGCGGGTCGCGGTTGCGCAGCCAGCCGTCGATCTCGGTAAGCAGTTTCGCCTTAGCCTCGAAGGACGGCGAGGGGATCGGGTTCTCGTCGCTGTAGAGATGGCGGTTGGTGCGCGCCGGCGCGTCGGCCAGCGTACCCGAATACCCGTCCTTCACCGTCGACACGGCATCGCTGGCGCGCAGCAGCGCGGCCTCCGAAAGCTCGCTCGAATGAGCGTAGCCGCTGGCCTCGCCGGCGACCGTGCGCAGGCCGAAACCCTGGTCGGTGCTGAAATTGGCCGTCTTCAACCGGCCGTTGTCGAACATCAGCGCTTCGCTCTCGCTGTATTCGAGGAAAAGCTCGCCATCGTCGGCGCCGTGTACGGCATCCGCGACGATCTCTTTCAGGCGGCTTTCGGAAACGTCGAATTGCTCGGTCAGCATGGAACGCAAGGCGCGGCTCCCTGTTCGTATTCGGTGAAGCGCAATATAGGCACGGCAGAGGCGGCTTGCATCCCGGTAAGGGTCAAGCTCGCGTGAGGAGCAGGCTTGAAACGATCATACTGGATATTCGTCGGCGCAGTGGTCGGTTTTGCCGTGGGCATGGTATTCGGCACCGACTACGCCATCGCGGGGATCGGCATCGGCATGGCCGGCGGCATCGCGATCACGCTTGCGATGCGCTGAAGGAACGTCAGGGCAGCGCCGCGAAGCCGTCCGCGAAGCCTTTCAGGTCGACCGGGATGCCGATGCCCTCTTCAGGCGTCTGGAAAACGATGAAGGTCGCTGCCTTGCCGTTCTTCAGCGTGTCGAGCAAGGGCTTCTCCAAGATCACCTCGGCGTAGCAGCCGTCCTGGAAGCAGCGGACGAAATAGGCGCGGCCGATATCCTTGCCATCGACGTTGAGGCCGAGCCCGTTCGGCAGAAGGACGCCGAGCGGCGCCAGCACGCGCAGGATCTCGGCCTTGTTGTCGGCGGTGCGCAGCACGACGACCGAAAGGCCCATCTCCGGGCGATCCTCGGCCACGACGTTCTGCATCATCACGCATTGTTCGGACGAGGCGCCGGCCGGCGTGTCGCAGATGATGGACCAGGCGCCGTGGGTGGATTTCACCGTGCCGCTCGGCTGGGCCGCATAGGCCTGGCCGGCGACCGACAGTCCCGCGACCGCCAATCCCCCGACGGACAGGGCGGCGGCGAAGGCGACTTTCGCCAAGGTTCTCGAAACCCAAGGGTTCATGACGGCTCCACCTGCGAATCACGGCACTTTAAGCCCCAGCCGGATCGAAAAAAAGCGTGAGGCACGGCCCAATCGAACGCGAATGCGGCCACAATGCGGTTTTGATGCCGAAACCGGCCCGATTTACGGCCGTTCGGTCGCCTCCCGGCCGTTTAGCCGCCGCCGGGCCTTTCCACGGGCGGGGCGCCGTGCCGCGGGGCGCGCGCAAAAATGCCGCATGATTTGGCCTGCTCCTTCCTTGCGATAGGAAAAAGAGTATGGTTTGAACCAGATCGAGAATGCGCGGGATTCCCATCCCGCCAGGGTTCATTTGCAATACGCGGTTGTTACGCGGTCGTGGGGACTGGGAGATGATCAGGGCGATGAGGAAACTTCTTGCTGGCGTAGGCGCCTCCGCCGTGTTTTTCGCGGGCGCCGCCCATGCCGACCAGCCGCGGCCGTGGGAGACCACCTTCCAGCAGCCCGCCACCGATATCATGCGCCAGATCGCCTGGTTCGAGCACTACACGCTGTGGTTCATCGTCCCCATCACGCTCCTGGTGCTGGTGCTGCTTGCCTGGTGCATCGTGAAGTTCCGCGCCGGCGCCAATCCGACGCCTTCGCGCACCAGCCACAACACGCTGATCGAGGTGATCTGGACGGTCGGCCCGGTGGTCGTGCTTCTGTTCATCGCCGTGCCGTCCTTCCAGCTTCTCACCGCCCAGTATTCTCCGCCGGAAGAGCCGAAGCTGACCGTCAAGGCCACCGGCAACCAGTGGAACTGGGACTACGAATACCAGGCGGAGGAGCCGCTCTCCTTCAACTCGGCCATCCTTGACGACAAGGATCGCGCCGCCGCCGGCAAGGAAGACAAGGCCACCTATCCGCGCCTGCTGGCCGTCGACAACGAGATGGTCGTGCCGGTCGGCGAGGTCGTCCGCGTGCTGGTCACCGGCGCCGACGTCATCCATTCCTTCGCCATGCCCGCCTTCGGCATCAAGGTCGACGCGGTTCCGGGTCGCATCAACGAGACCTGGTTCAAGGCGGAGAAGGAAGGCATCTTCTACGGCCAGTGCTCGGAACTGTGCGGCAAGGACCACGCCTTCATGCCGATCGCCATCCGGGTGGTGTCGAACGATCAATTCAACACCTGGATGGCTGCGGCCAAGAGTGATCTGCCCGGCGCCAACAAGGCGCTGATGGCTCAAGTCGACGGTACCAAAAAGGTAGCAATCGCCGGCAACTGAGCCGCGACCAGCAAGATTAAGGAATAACGGAGCGGAACATGGCTCACGCTGCAGCGCACGACGATCACGCCCACAAGCCGCGCGGCTGGGTCCGCTGGGTTTATTCGACCAACCACAAGGACATCGGCACCCTCTATCTGATCTTCGCGATCTGCGCCGGCATCATCGGCGGGGCGCTGTCGATCATGATTCGCTGGGAGCTGGCGGAGCCGGGCATCCAGATTTTCCCGGGCCTCGCCTCGATGGTCTATGGTGTTGACGGCGATGCCGCCCTCGACGCCGGCAAGTCGATGTTCAATGCCTTCACCACTGCGCACGCGCTGGTCATGATCTTCTTCATGGTGATGCCGGCGCTGATCGGCGGCTTTGCCAACTGGATGGTGCCGATCATGATCGGCGCGCCGGACATGGCCTTCCCGCGCATGAACAACATCTCGTTCTGGCTGCTGCCGCCGGCCTTCATTCTTCTCATCACCTCCATGTTCGTCCCGAGCGCGCCGGGCGCTTACGGCGTCGGCGGCGGCTGGACGCTCTATCCGCCGTTCTCGACCTCGGGTCAGCCCGGACCGGCCATGGACCTCGCGATCCTGTCGATCCACATCGCCGGCGCGTCCTCCATCCTCGGTGCCATCAATTTCATCACCACCATCTTCAACATGCGCGCTCCGGGCATGACGCTGCACAAGATGCCGCTGTTCGCGTGGTCGGTGCTGATCACCGCTTTCCTGCTGCTGCTTTCGCTGCCGGTTCTGGCGGGCGCCATCACCATGCTTTTGACCGACCGCAACTTCGGCACCTCTTTCTTCGCTCCCGAGTTCGGCGGGGACCCGATCCTCTACCAGCACCTGTTCTGGTTCTTCGGCCATCCTGAGGTTTACATCCTGATTCTGCCGGGCTTCGGCATCGTCAGCCATGTCATCTCGACGTTCTCGAAGAAGCCGATCTTCGGCTATCTCGGCATGGCTTACGCCATGGTCGCCATCGGCGCGGTTGGCTTCGTCGTGTGGGCGCACCATATGTATACGAGCGGCATCTCGCTGGACACGCAGCGCTACTTCGTCTTCGCCACGATGGTCATCGCCGTGCCGACCGGCGTGAAGATCTTCTCGTGGATCGCCACCATGTGGGGCGGTTCGATCTCCTTCAAGGCGCCGATGCTGTGGGCGATCGGCTTCATCTTCCTGTTCACCATCGGCGGTGTGACGGGCGTGCAGCTTGCCAATGCCGGCCTCGACCGCTCCATGCAGGACACCTATTACGTGGTGGCCCACTTCCACTACGTGCTGTCGCTGGGTGCGGTGTTCGCCATCTTCGCGGCCTGGTACTACTGGTTCCCGAAGATGACCGGCTACATGTATTCGCCGGTGATCGCCAACACCCACTTCTGGATCACCTTCATCGGCGTGAACCTGGTGTTCTTCCCGCAGCATTTCCTCGGCCTTGCCGGCATGCCGCGCCGCTACATCGACTATCCGGACGCCTATGCCGGCTGGAACATGGTGTCGTCCTACGGCTCCTACATCTCCGGCTTCGCCGTGCTGATCTTCCTCTACGGCGTGTTCGAGGCGTTCCAGAAGAAGCGCGTCGCCGGCGCCAACCCGTGGGGCGAAGGCGCGACGACCCTGGAATGGCAGCTTCCTTCGCCGCCGCCCTTCCACCAGTGGGAGCAGTTGCCGAAGGTCAAGTAGGCTGAGACTCATCGATACCGCCGGCCCCGGTCGGCGGTATCAGCCAAACGGAATCCTGGAATTTTCTAAGTACGCATGGCCCTGGTTGAAGAAACACGCATCGAAGACGCCGCATTCCGCATGTCGGAAGCGACGGCGGGCGACTATTTCGCCCTGCTGAAGCCGCGCGTCATGTCGCTGGTCGTCTTCACCGCCTTCGTCGGCCTGGTGGCGGCACCGGTGTCGATCAATCCGTTGATCGCGATGATCGCGATCCTCGCCATCGCCATCGGCGCGGGCGCATCCGGCGCGCTCAACATGTGGTATGATGCCGATATCGACGCTGTGATGACCCGCACGGCCTCGCGCCCGGTTCCTTCCGGTCGCGTGTCGCCCGGCGAGGCCTTGAGCTTCGGCCTCGTCCTGTCCGCCCTTTCGGTGATGACGCTCGGCGTGCTGGTCAACTGGCTGTCGGCGGCGCTGCTTGCCTTCACCATCTTCTTTTATGCCGTCATCTATACGATGTGGCTGAAGCGCTGGACGCCGCAGAACATCGTCATCGGCGGCGCTGCCGGAGCCTTTCCGCCGGTGATCGGCTGGGCCGCGGTGACCGGCTCGATCAGCCTGGAAAGCATCATCCTGTTCCTCATCATCTTCCTGTGGACGCCGCCGCATTTCTGGGCGCTCGCCCTGTTCAAGGCGCAGGACTACGGCCGCGCCGGCATCCCGATGATGCCGAACGTCGCGGGCGAGGCCTCGACCCGGCGCCAGATCTTCGCCTATGCGCTCATTCTGGCTCCGGTCGGCGTCCTGCCCTGGTTCCTCGGCTATGTCAGCATCGGCTACGGTATCGTGTCGGCCTTCCTAGGCGTCGGCTTCGTCTGGTATTCGTGGAAGGTGCTGATGATGCCCGACAGCGACCGCGTCATGCGGCCGGCCAAGGCGCTGTTCGGCTATTCGTTGCTCTATCTGTTCGCCATCTTCGCCGCCTATCTGGCCGATAGCGTCGTCGAGCGGGCGCTCGCCATGGGCGGAGCGTGACGATGGCCGACGACAAGCTGGAAATGATTGAACTGACCGAGCGTCAGAAGAAGGCACGGCGCAGCCGGTCCGTCGCAATTGGCCTCGCGCTCGGCGCGCTGGTCGTCATCTTCTACGTGGCGACCTTCATCAAGTTCGGTCATTTCATGCCGAACGGGCCGATGTGAGGGTAGAGATGGACAACCAGGCACCGTCCCCGCGTCCGGGCAAGCAAAAGGCCAATATGGTCATCGCCGGCACTTGCGTGGCGTTCTTCGCCGGCATGATCGGCATGGCCTACGCGGCGGTGCCGCTCTACAGGGTTTTTTGCCAGGTCACCGGCTATGCCGGGACCACGCAGCGCGTGGAGCAGCAATATGCCGGCAAGGTGCTCGATCACGACATCACCATCCGCTTCGACGCCAACACGGCCGGCGTGCCGTGGGATTTCGAGCCGGTCGCCCGCTCCATCACCGTCAAGATCGGCGAGACCGCGCGCGCCCACTACAAGGCCGTCAACAAGCTGCCGACGGCGACGACGGGCCGCGCCACGTTCAACGTCACGCCGGACCTTGCCGGCGCCTACTTCAACAAGGTCGAGTGCTTCTGCTTCACCGAACAGACGCTGAAGCCCGGGGAGACGGCAGACATGCCGGTGGTCTTCTATGTGGACCCCGACATCGTCAATCAGCCGGAACTCAAGGACATCAAGACCATCACGCTTTCCTATACGATGTTCCCGGCGGAGGGGGACAAGCCGGTCGCTTCGGCACCGGAAACGGGAAACAAGATAAACACCGATACCGCAAAGACCCTCGGGGGCTGACATGGCAGACGCGCACGCAAAACCGCAACACGACTACCACATCATCGATCCGAGCCCGTGGCCGTTCACCGGCTCCGTCGGCGCGCTCGTCATGGCGGTCGGTGGTGTTGCCTGGATGCAGTACATGAAGGGCAACGAGTTCCACCTGTTCGGGGTCAACATCGCCTCGCCGTGGATCTTCTTCATCGGCCTCCTGATCGTGCTCTACACCATGTTTTCCTGGTGGTCGGACACCATCAAGGAAGCGCATGAGGGCCATCATACGCGCGTCGTGTCGCTGCACCTGCGCTACGGCATGATCATGTTCATCGCCTCCGAGGTGATGTTCTTCGTCGCCTGGTTCTGGGCCTTCTTCGACGCCAGCCTGTTCCCGGCCGAGACCGAGCAGGTGGCGCGCGCCGCCTTCACCGGCGGCGTATGGCCGCCGAAGGGCCTGGAAGTGCTCGATCCCTTCCACCTGCCGCTCTACAACACCGTCATCCTGCTTCTGTCGGGCACCACGGTCACCTGGGCGCACCATTCGCTCATTCACGGCGATCGCAAGGGGCTCGTCTGGGGCCTGACGTTGACGGTTGCGCTCGGCGTGCTGTTCTCCTTCGTGCAGGCCTACGAGTACATGCACGCGCCGTTCGCCTTCAAGGATTCCATCTACGGCGCGACCTTCTTCATGGCGACCGGCTTCCACGGTTTCCACGTCATCATCGGCACCATCTTCCTGGCGGTCTGCCTGATCCGCGCCATCCGCGGCGACTTCACGCCGAAGCAGCATTTCGGCTTCGAGGCGGCGGCCTGGTACTGGCATTTCGTCGACGTGGTGTGGCTGTTCCTGTTTGCCTGCATCTACGTCTGGGCTTCGGCCGGTGCTGTGATCGAACACGCCGGCTGATCCGCACGCGGAAATCAAACGGGGGCGGCTGCGGCGACGCGGCCGCCTTCATTTTTTTAAAAGGTGAGAACCCGATGAGCGAAGGCCCTCATATCCAGGAGGACAAGGCGATCTGGCCGCCTGTCGAGCCCATCGCCACGGGGCTGAAAGGGCATTGCCCGCGCTGCGGCGAGGGCAGGCTGTTTTCCGGCTTCCTGACGGTCGGCAAGGAATGTTCCGTCTGCCGGCTGGATTATTCCTTCGCCGATGCCGGTGACGGCCCGGCGGTGTTCGTCATCCTGATCATCGGTTTCATCGTCGTCGGACTGGCGCTGTGGATGGAGGTGAACTTCAATCCGCCGCTGTGGCTGCATTTCATGCTTTGGATTCCGCTGACGCTGCTCCTCAGTCTCGTCGCGCTGCGCCTGATCAAGGGCGTGCTGATCGCGCTGCAATACCGCAACAAGGCGGCCGAGGGCCGGTTGGACAGGGGCCAGTGAGCGGGAAGCCGGTGAACTCGGACCCAAAGAGCGGGGCGCCAGAGGGCAGGGCGACAGCCGCTGCCGGGCGCAGGCCGAGAAAGGCCCTCGCCCTCGTTTCCGGCGCGATCGTCTTTCTGATCCTGATCGGGCTCGGAACCTGGCAGGTGCAGCGCTTGCACTGGAAGGAAGGGCTGATTGCCACCATCGCCAGCCGCATGGCGGAACCGCCCGTCGATCTGCTCGCCGCCCTCAAGGCCGATCCGGATGTCCCTGCCCAGGAATACCGCCCGGTGACGGTGGAGGGCACGTTCGACCACCACTTCGAGCGGCATTTCCTGGCGACCTTCAAGGGGCAGGCCGGCTTCAACGTCTACACGCCGCTCAAGCTCGACGACGGCGATTGGGTTTTCGTCAATCGCGGCTTCGTGCCCTATGACCGCAAGGATCCCTCGACCCGCGAGCAGGGCGAGGTGCAGGGCCGCGTCACGGTGACGGGATTGCTGCGCCCGGTTCTTGGCGAAAAGCCGACGTCGCTTGTGCCCGACAACGAGCCGGGCAAGAACATCTTCTACTGGAAGGACATCCGCGCCATGGCGGCGAGTTCCGGCTTGCCGGCCGACGCGAAGGTGCTCGGCCTGTTTGTCGATGCCGACGACGCCCCTAATCCCGGCGGGCTGCCGGCCGGCGGCACGACCATCGTCGACCTGCCGAACAACCATTTGCAGTACGCCGTCACCTGGTATGGGTTGGCCGCCGCTCTCGCGGGCGTGCTGATCGCCTGGCTGCTGCGGCAGCGCAAACCGGCGTGACCCGGCCTCGCCGGCTGCCGCATTGCCGGGCAGCGCGGCATTCCTTCTCTTGACAGGTCGGCGTCCGGTACAGCATGTCCGCTCCATGCTTCAGACCAAGCCGCCTCTGACGATCAGACTGTGCCAGCCGCGCGGCTTCTGCGCCGGTGTCGACCGGGCGATCCAGATCGTCGTGCTGGCGCTGAAGAAACACGGCGCGCCGGTCTACGTCCGCCACGAGATCGTCCATAACCGTTACGTGGTGGAAGGCCTGCAGAACCTCGGCGCCGTTTTCATCGAGGAACTTTCCGAGATTCCGGCGGAGCATCGCCATTGCCCGGTGGTGTTCTCGGCCCATGGCGTGCCGAAGTCGGTTCCGGCCGATGCCGAGGCGCGCAACCTGTTCTATCTCGATGCGACCTGCCCGCTGGTGTCGAAGGTCCACAAGCAGGCGATGCGCCACCAGCGGCTCGGGCGCCATGTGCTTCTGATCGGCCACGCCGGCCACCCCGAGGTGATCGGCACGATGGGCCAGTTGCCGGAAGGCGCAGTGACGCTGATCGAGACGGAAGCGGACGCGCGCACGTTCGAGCCGGCGGATGCCGAGGCGCTCGGCTTCGTCACCCAGACGACGCTGTCGGTGGAAGACACCGCCGGCATCATCCGCGTGCTTCAGGAGCGTTTTCCCGCCATGCAGGCAGCTGCCGCCGAATCGATCTGCTACGCCACCACCAACCGTCAGGAAGCGGTGAAAGAGACAGCCGAGGGCGCGGACTTGTTTCTCGTCGTCGGCGCACCCAATTCGTCCAATTCCCGCCGGCTGGTCGAGGTGGCGGAACGCGCGGGCGCCGCCACGTCGCTGCTGGTGCAACGCGCCGCCGACATTCCGTGGAACGAAATCGGGTCGATCTCGACGCTTGGCCTGTCGGCCGGGGCGTCGGCGCCCGAGATCATCGTCGACGAGATCATCGATGCTTTCCGCGCCCGCTTCGACGTGTCCGTCGAACTCGCCGTCACGGCGACCGAGACGGAGGAATTCCCGGTCATGCGCGCGCTGCGCGATGTCGAACTGACGCCGGCGGACATGGCTTTCGTCAACGGGTCCCGCTGATGGCCGTCTATACCGACATTTCCGAAACCGATCTCGCCGCCTTCCTGCGCGACTACGATGTCGGCGAACTGCTCTCCTACAAGGGCATCGCCGAGGGCGTCGAGAATTCCAACTTCCTGCTGCACGCCTCCAGCGGCGCCTACATCCTCACCCTTTACGAGAAGCGGGTGAACCCGGATGATCTGCCGTTCTTCCTCGGCCTGATGCAGCATCTCAGCGATCGCGGCATAAGCTGTCCGCTGCCGGTGCGCCGCAAGGACGGCACGACCATCGGCCAGCTTGCCGGGCGGCCCGCTGCCCTCGTCACCTTCCTGGAAGGCATGTGGATGCGCCGGCCGACCGTCGAGCACTGCCGAGAGGTGGGCGGGGCTCTGGCGGCCATGCACCTGGCGGGGAGCGATTTTTCACTCCGCCGCGCCAACGCTCTTTCGGTTTCGGGATGGCGGCCGCTCTGGGAGCGGGCGAAGCCGCGCGCCGACGAGGTGGCGACGGGCCTTGCGGAGGAAACGGAAGCCGGCCTGGCCTTTCTGGAAGCAAACTGGCCGGCGGACCTGCCGGTCGGCGTCATCCACGCGGACCTGTTTCCCGACAACGTCTTTTTCCTCGGCAAGCGCCTTTCGGGCCTGATCGATTTCTATTTCGCCTGCACCGATCTGCTGGCCTACGACGTCGCCATCTGCCTCAACGCCTGGTGCTTCGAGAAGGACAATTCCTTCAACCTGACCAAGGGCAGGGCGCTTCTGGGCGGCTACACCGCCGTACGCCCGCTGTCGGACCGCGAGGCCGGGATGCTTCCCGTTCTGGCGCGCGGATCGGCGCTGCGTTTCATGCTGACGCGTCTCTATGACTGGCTGAACACGCCGGAAGGCAGCCTGGTGGTCAAGAAGGACCCGCTCGAATACCTGCGCCGTATGCGCTTCCACCGACAGGTCCGGTCGCCGGCCGAATACGGGTTGGAGCCGCAAGGGGCGACGGCATGAGGCGCGTCGAGGCGTATACGGACGGCGCCTGTTCCGGAAATCCCGGCCCCGGCGGCTGGGGCGCGGTGCTCAGGCTGCGCAGCGACGGGCCGAACGACGGAGCGATGCGCGAACTGAACGGTGGCGAGCAACTGACCACCAACAACCGCATGGAACTGATGGCCGCCATCAGCGCCCTCGACGCCATCAAGGAAGGCAGCACCGTCGATCTCTACACCGACTCGAACTACGTCAAGGACGGCATTTCCGGCTGGATCGAAGGCTGGAAGCGCAACGGCTGGCGCACCGCCGACAAGAAGCCGGTGAAGAACGCCGAACTGTGGCAGGCGCTGGATGCGGCCCGCAGGCGTCACAAGGTGACGTGGCATTGGGTGAAAGGCCACGCCGGCCATCCCGAAAACGAGCGCGCCGATGAACTCGCACGTGCCGGAATGGCGCCGTTCAAGAAGAAACCGGCAAAGGCGCATCCGACGGCTCCCGCCGATGGCGGCAAGCCCGCTGCGAAGGCCAAGGCAGGCAAGCCGGGATCGAGGCCGCCGCGGCGCTCCAGTCAGAGCTATTGACCGGCTGTCCGCGGCTGCCTTTGCAGGCAGCCGCAACCTGACTCAAAGCTGCTCGAGAATATGCGCGGCGCTCGATTCGTTGACGCCCGGCTTGCTCTCAACGTTGAGCGCAACCACCTTGCCATCGTCGACGATCATCGAGAAGCGCTTGGAGCGCAGCCCCATGCCGTTGGCGGAGAAATCGGTATCGAGGCCGACCGCCTTGACGAAATCGCCGTTGCCGTCAGCGAGGTAGAGGATCTTGCCCTCGCCGCCGGTGAAGCGCGCCCAGGCGCCCATGACATGCTGGTCGTTGACCGCGACGACCGCGATCGTGTCGACGCCGCGCGCCAGGATCGCGTCGCGGTTTTCCAGATACCCCGGCAGATGGTTGTTGGAGCAGGTCGGCGTGAAGGCGCCCGGTACGCCGAACAGCACCACCTTCTTGCCGGAAAAAATCTCGGCCCCGGTGATGTCCTTCGAGCCGTCGGGCGTCATCGTCTTGAAGGTGGCTTGGGGTAGCGTGTCGCCGACGGCAATGGTCATCGTGTTCTCATCCAGACGTTGATAGACGACGGCAGCGATAACGGGTTCTCGGCGCGCCCGCAATGGCACCGAGATCACGGATAGGGCAGCACGCCCGCCACCGCGCCGGTCGAGTCGGTCAGCGTGTAATGCAGTCCAGCGCCGGTCGGCGTCGTCGTCGGCCGGTCGAGGATGGGTACGGAAAAGACAACCTTGCCGTTGTCTTCGCTGCGGCGCGGCGCGGCGAACATATAGTCGTCGGCGCCGGCGACGAAGAAATCGGCCGCCGCCGGGTCGCCGGGAACATGTGCTTCGACCTCCAGCGTCTCATGGTCGCCGGGCAGGGCGGTGATACCGAAATCGGCCGTTGCCTTTGCCGGCAGCGCTGCAAGCGCTGCCTTGACGGCTTCGGCGTCGGCAGCGTCGTCGGCGCCGGCGGCCGGATCGACGGTCAGGCGCGTCTGCACCGGAATGCAGATCGTCTCGCACATGCCGAGCGAAACATCGGCGTCGATCGTCGCCGTCTTGCCCGGCTTCGCCACGGTGAAGACGACCGGAAAGGCGACGGACCGGTCGTAGCCGGACCACTGTCCATAGCCGTCGTCATGGCGCTGTGGCGCGGGAAACGCCATCTCCGCGCCGGCGATGTTGGTGCTGGCGCCGACGTCCAGTTGCGGCGGCACGCCGCTGTCGCCAGGGTCGCGCCAGTAGGTTTTCCAGCCGGGCTTGAGCATGATTTCCAGCGCGCCCTGCAGCCGGCCGGCCTCGTCGGGCGCGCCGGTGGTGACGAGCCGCACCTTCCCGCCTTCCGACTGGAACCAGGCCGAGGAGGATGCGGCCGCCGGCAGGCTGGACAGCAGGGTTGCAACCGTTCCGAGGGAGAAAAGAAAGTGGGCTTGCATGGGCTGATTTGACCGGCTCATTGCGGCGAGGCAACCGCTTTCTCAAGCACGGTGGCATCATATTTGCGTGACCCGTGCACCGCTTGCCGTTTCAAATCCGTCCAAAGGGCACCTTTCAAGCATGCCGGAAACGCGTTAGGCTTCCGACATGGACCTGCTGCGTCAAAAGAAGGACGCCGCCGAGCGCGGTTTCCTGGATGACCAGTTCCTGATTGCCATGCCGGGCATGAAGGACGAGCGGTTCGCGCGTTCGGTGATCTACGTCTGCGCCCATTCCGACGAAGGAGCGATGGGCCTGATCATCAACCAGACGCAGCAGATGCTGTTTCCCGACCTTCTGGTGCAGCTAGGCATCATGAGCGAGCAGGAAGTGATCCGTCTGCCCCGGCAGGCGCGCGATTTCGTCGTGCGCAACGGCGGCCCGGTCGACCGCTCGCGCGGCTTCGTCCTGCATTCGGGCGACTACCGGGTTGAATCTTCCCTGCCTGTCTCGCCGGACGTCTGCCTCACCGCCACGGTCGACATCCTGCGGGCGATTTCCACCGGCCGTGGTCCGCGCCATGCGTTGATGGCGCTCGGCTATGCCGGCTGGGGGGCAGGGCAACTCGAAGGCGAGATCGCCGAGAACGGCTGGCTAACCTGTCCTGCCGATCCCGACCTGTTGTTCGACGCCGACATCGAGCGCAAATACGAGAGGATTCTCGCCTCCATCGGCGTCGATCCCACACGCCTGAGCGCCGCGGCCGGTCACGCCTGACAGCAGGCGAAACGGATCAGGCGCGCGCTGGCTGGGAAGCGGCGATCTGCTCTTTCAGCAGCCTCGGAACCTGTTCGCCGGCGACCGGCGGGCCGAACATGAAGCTCTGCACATATTCGCAGCCCATTTGCCTGAGCTCCAGCGCATCGCTTTGGTCGGATATGCCTTCCGCCACGACCGAGAGCCCGAGTTCATGCGCCATGTTGACCATGGAGCGGATGAGCACGGAACGCTTCGGCGTGGCGTCGTCGACGAAACTCTTGTCGATCTTGATCGTGTCGAAGGGGAAGCGCGTCAGATAGGACAGCGACGAATAGCCGGTGCCGAAGTCGTCGAGCGACAGGCCGATGCCGAGTTTCTTGAGCTTGGTGAGCACATGCGCGGCCTGCTCGGGATTGTCCATCACCAGCGATTCGGTGAGTTCGAGCCTGAGGCAGCGCGGCTTGATGTTGGAGCGGGCGATGACCGAGCGGACGTCGCTGACCAGATCGCGGCGGATGAGCTGGCGGCTGGACAGGTTGACCGAGACCGACAGCGGCGTGTCGCCGAACTGCTTCTGCCATAGCGCCAGGTCGTCCGCCGCCTTCTGCATGGCGAACAGGCCAAGCTGGACGATCAGCCCGCAGCTTTCCGCCACCGGGATGAAGTCCGCCGGCGGGATCATGCCGCGCCGTGGATGGTCCCAGCGAAGCAGCGCCTCGAAGCCGGCGATGCTGCTGTCCTCCAGTCGCACGATGGGCTGGTAGGCGAGGGTGAATTCGCGCCGCTCGATGGCGCGGCGCAGGTCGGATTCGAATTGCAGCCGGTCGGTGCCGACGGTGCGGAAGGCGGGGCGGAACGGCTCGATGCGGTCGCCGCCGAAGCGTTTGGCCTGGTGCATGGCAAGCTCGGCGTCCTTGACCAGATCTTCCGCCGACGCCTGCTCGGTCGTCCAGGTGATGAGGCCGATCGAGGCGGTCAGCACGATCTCGCGCTTGGCGAAGGTGATCGGCGAACTGATGGCGTGCTTGATGGCGTCGGCCATCGCTGCGATGCGGGCAGGGTCCTGATCCGACAACAGCATCAGCGCGAACTGGTCGCCGGCGAAGCGCGACAGGGAATCCTTCGGCTTGAGCAGGCGGTGCAGGCGGCGTGCCACGGTGAGCAGGATGGTGTCGCCGGCCGAGATGCCCAACCCGTCGTTGACCTGTTTGAAGCGGTCGATGTCGATGACGAAGACGGTCGGGCGCACCTTCTCCTCGGTGCGGGCGATGGAGATGATCGCCTCCAGCCGGTTCATGAACAGTTCGCGGTTCGGCAGGCCGGTCAGGTTGTCGTGCACGGCGTCGTGCAGCAGCCGTTCCTCGGCCTTCTTCTGTTCGGTGACGTCGACCAGCGTGCCGACGCAGCGGATTACTTCGCCGTCCGAGCCGATCACCGGCCGGGCGCGCAGCGAGAACCAGTGGTAGTGGCCGTCGGCGCCGCGCAGGCGGAAATTCTGTGCCACCCGGCCGCGCCGGTGCTCGAGCACGACGTCGAGCGTCGTGCGGAAAGGATCGCGGTCGTCGGCATGCAGAACCGGCAGCCAGTTGCGCGCCGCCCCGCCGAGGCTGTTGGGCGCCAGCCCGAGCTGCAGGGAAATGTCCGGCCGCGTGACTACGCGGTCGCGCAGCACGTCCCAGTCCCACACCGTATCGCCGGAGCCGGCGACGGCGAGCGCCTGCCGCTCAAGGTCGGAGAACAGGCCCTGATAGAGCGCGCCGCCGGCAAAGGCGTGCTGGATGACGGTGAAGCCGATCAGCAGCGTGATCAGGATCAGCCCGCCGCCAAGCGCCGGCTGGGCGATGTCGTTGTCGAGCATGCCGGTAATCGCCATCCACGAACCGACGAGCCACAAGAGCACCATCACCCAACTCGGGATCAGCATGATGGCGCGGTCGTAGCCGCGTATGCCGAGCATGACGATAAGGCCGAGCCCGGTCAGCGCCGTCGCCGCGAAGGAGATGCGGGCGATGCCGGCGGCGATCGGCGGATCGATGATGGCGACGCCCGCGATCAGGGCGAGGCCGAAGATCCACACCAGCGCGCCGTAGCTGAAATGGCCGTGCCAGCGGTTGAGGTTCAGATAGGCGAAAAGGAACACCACAAGGGTCGCCGCCAGCGCCACCTCCGTTCCCGCCCGCCACATCTGCTCGTTGCCGGGCGACACCTCTATGATCTTGTTGAGGAAGCCGAAATCGACGCAGATATAGGCAAGAACCGCCCAAGCGAGCGCCGCCGTGGCAGGGAACATCGACGTTCCCTTGACCACGAACAGGATCGTCATGAACAGCGCGAGCAGGCCGGCGATGCCGATGACGATGCCGCGATAGAGCGTGTAGGAATTGACCGAGTCCTTGTAGGCTTCCGGTTCCCACAGGTAGACCTGCGGCAGCTTCGGCGAGGCAAGCTCGGCGATGAAGGTGATGACCGTGCCGGGATTCAGCGTCACCCGGAACACGTCGGCGTCGGGGCTGGTCTGGCGGTCGAGCGCAAAGCCCTCGGAAGGCGTGATGGCGGCGATGCGGGTCGAGCCGAGATCGGGCCAGAAGATACCTGAATTCACCAGCCGGAAATGCGGCGCGACGATCAGCCGGTCGAGCTGCTGGTCGGTCGAATTGGAGAGCGCGAACACCGCCCAGTCGCCGGTGGAGCGCGCGTCGTTGGCTTCGACTTCGATGCGCCGCACGATGCCGTCGGCACCGGGGGCGGTGGAAACCTGGAAATTGTCGCCCTGGTTGCGGTAGATTTCGACGGCGCGCGACAGGTCGAGCGCGACATCGTCGCGGGCGATCTTGATCGGCTCGATGGCGAGGGCGGGGGCCATGGCGCACAGCATCGTCACCGTCGCGACGACGAATGCGATCAGCGCCTGAAATCGCATCGAAATCCTCAAAAATCAGTCCTTCGTTCGATTGACCGCAGGATCGTCCTCGATCCGGGCATAGAGATAGTGGTCCTGCCAGATGCCGTTGATCCTGAGGTAGGATCGCAGAAGTCCTTCGCGCGTGAATCCGGCTTTTTCAAGCACGCGGATCGAACGCTGATTGTCAGGGATACAGGCAGCCTCGATCCGGTGCAACCGCAGCGTATCGAAAGCGAAGCGGGTGAGCACGTTGACGGCATCGGTCATCAGTCCGCGCCCGGCGTAACGCTCGCCCATCCAGTAGCCGAGATGGCCGCTCTGGGCGACGCCGTGGCGGATGTTGCCGATGGTGATGCCCCCGGCCAGCCGGCCATGTTCCTTCTCGACGATGAAGAAGGCGATCGCCGTGCCCTGCGCATGGTCTTCGCGGTAACGGCCGATGCGGTGGCGCCATGCCGAGCGGTCGAGTTCGTCGGGCGTCCATCGGGGCTCCCAGCGTTCCAGGAAGTTGCGGCTTTCGCCGCGCAGCTTGGCCCATTCGTTGTAGTCGCCGGTCAGCGGCAGGCGCAGCAACACCCTCTCGCCTTTCAGCGCCGGCAGGTCTCGGCGAAGGAAAGGGAGGGCGAACATCGGCTCGCCGCTGGATCAGACGGCGAGCCTGCGCGCGGCAGGCTCGGTGCCGGGCAGGGCATCGAGAACCGCCTCGTACGGAGCCAGCGCCCCCACCGGTCCGACAGCCGTCAGCGTCGGCTTGGTCGAGAACAGGCGCGAGGACAGGTCGGTCAGCCGGTCGGTTGTCAGCGCCGACAGGCGCTCCATAAGCTCTTCCTTCGGGATCGGCCGGCCGAACAGCAGGAGCTGGCGGGCAATCTGCGAGGCGCGGCTGGCCGGGCTTTCGCCCGACATGATGAGGCCGGCGCGGTATTGCGCGCGGGCGCGGTCGAGTTCGTCCTGCTGGATGTCCTGTCCGGCCCGAGCCAGTTCGCGGATGATGACCGGCACCAGGTCGGCGAGATCGGCCTGGCCGGTGGCGGCATGGACGCCAAAGATGCCGGTGTCGGAAAAGCCCCAGTGGAAGGCATAGACCGAATAGCACAGGCCGCGCTTTTCGCGCACTTCCTGAAACAGGCGGGACGACATGCCGCCGCCGAGGATCATCGACAGGACCTGGCTGGCGTAGAAGTCGCGCACATGATAGGCGCGGCCTTCGAAGCCGAGCACGATCTGCGCATCCATCAGGTCGCGGTTCTCGCGAAAGTCGCCGCCGACATATTGCGCATATTGCGGTGCCGTGGCGTCGGCTTTCGTGCGGAAGCCGCCCAGCCGTTTTTCCACCTCGCGCACGAAGTCGTCGTGGCGAATGTCGCCGGCGGCAACCACCACCATGCGTTCGGCGCCGTACTGGCGCTCCATGAAGTCGTGAAGCTGCTTGGAGGTGAAGGATTTGACCGTTTCCGGCGTGCCGAGGATCGAACGACCGAGGGTCTGGTGACGGAAGGCCGTTTCCGTGAACCGGTCGAAGACGATGTCGTCCGGGGTGTCGTGCGCGGCGCCGATCTCCTGCAAGATGACGTTCTGCTCGCGGTCGAGTTCGTCGGGATCGAATTCGGACTCCTGCAGGATGTCGGACAGGATATCGACCGCCAGCGGCACGTCGTTGGATAGAACGCGCGCATAGAACGAAGTCGTCTCGACGCTGGTGGCGGCATTGATCTCGCCGCCCACGTTCTCGATCTCGGAGGCGATCTGGAAGGCACTGCGGCGCTTCGTTCCCTTGAACGCCATGTGCTCGAGAAGATGAGCCATCCCGTGCTCGTCGTCGCGTTCGTTGCGGGCGCCGGATTTGACCCAGGCGCCGAGGGCGACGGATTCGATGCTTGGAAGGGTTTCGGTGGCGACTGTCAGGCCGTTCGACAGACGGCTTACCTCAACACCCATGTAACGGAAACTCCCTAACGCACCGCCTTTGTGTGACGGCTCACGTAATCTTCCACCATTTTTATCTCCGATGGAAGTACCGCGTAGTGCTCCTCTCGGCTCATTAATCCGGACAGCCAGGCGGGCAGGGCGGGCGCGATGCCGCTCGCCGCTTCGACGGCGGCGGGGAATTTGGCCGGGTGCGCCGTTGCGAGCACGATCATCGGCACGGGGCCGGATGGGCGAGCGGCGGCAACATGCACGGCTGTGGCGGTGTGCGGGTCGAGCAGATAGCCGCTGCGCGAAAGCGTGGCGCCGATCGTGGCGGCTGTTTCCTTCGTGTCGGCACGGCCGGCGTCGAACTCGGCGCGGACGCGCGTCAGGTCCTTCGCATCGAGCGTGAAGGCGCCGGACTGCTTGAGCGAGCCCATGTAACGGCGCACCGTGCCCGCGTCGCGGCCGGAGGCCTCGAACAGCAGCCGCTCGAAATTGGAGGAGACCTGGATGTCCATCGACGGCGAGGTGGTCGCGACGACGCCCTTGGTCTTGTATTCGCCACTTGCCAGCGTGCGCGCCAGGATGTCGTTGTCGTTGGTGGCGATGACCAGCCGGTCGATCGGCAAGCCCATCTTCTTGGCCGCGTAGCCGGCGAAGATGTCGCCGAAATTGCCGGTCGGGACGGTGAAGGACACCGACCGGTCCGGCGCGCCGAGCGACAGCGCCGAGGAGAAATAATAGACGATCTGGGCCATGATGCGTGCCCAGTTGATCGAGTTGACGCCCGAAAGCGCCACCCGGTCGCGGAAGGCATGGTTGTTGAACATGTCCTTCACCAAGCCCTGGCAGTCGTCGAAATTGCCTTCGACAGCCAGCGCATGAACATTGGCGGCGTTCGACGTCGTCATCTGGCGCTGCTGCACCGGCGAGACGCGCCCGTGCGGGAACAATATAAAGATGTCGGTCCGTTCGCGCCCGGCGAAGGCCTCGATCGCAGCGCCCCCGGTGTCGCCCGACGTGGCGCCGACGATGGTTGCGCGCCGTCCCTGTTCGGCGAGCACATGGTCCATAAGTCGCGCCAGAAGCTGCATGGCAACGTCCTTGAAGGCGAGCGTCGGGCCGTGGAACAGTTCGAGCACGAAGGTACCGGGTCCGATCTGGACAAGCGGGCATACCGCGTCGTGGCGGAAGGTGGCGTAGGCCTCGCGCACCATCTTCTCGAACACTGCCGCTGCGATCTCGCCACCGAGAAACGGCGTCAGCAGGCGAATGGCGAGATCGGGATAGGCCAGGCCGCGCATGGCGCGGATGTCGGCGGCGGAAAAATGCGGCCACTCCTCGGGCACGTAGAGGCCGCCGTCGCGTGCCAGCCCTGCCAGTACCGCATCGGAAAATCCAAGCACGGGGGCTTCCCCGCGGGTGCTCACGTAGCGCATCGTCAACCGCCTACTTGATGTCCCGACCGCTGCGCGGCACGCAACGGGGGATTTGTTCGCGTCGTCAGTCGCATTTTTGCCGCCGGGTTGCTATAGGACACCGGCTTTGCCAGAGGGAAGGGCTATCGATGGTGTTTCGTTCGTTCAACGGTCGCTTTTTGGCCGGTGTCGCGCTGATCGGCTTTATGTTCGCCGTCGCCGGTTGCCAGTCGAGCGACAGCAGCGGCGTTTTGAATCTCGCAAGCCAGAAGCAGGATACCCCGCCCGCACCGAAGGTGACGGCAAGCTCTTTGCAGGCTTATTGCCCGAAGGTCACGTTGCGCGACGGCACCGCCTATTTCGATACCTATGCCAAGGGTGGGCAGGGCGACCAGACGAAGATCGTCTACCAGGCGTCGATCAGCGACGTGACCCGCGATTGCAGCCGCGCCAATGGGTCCCTGACCCTCAACGTCGCGGTGGCCGGAAAGGTCGTGCCGGGTCCGCTGGCGAAGCCCGGCACCGTAACCATGCCGATCCGCATCGTCGTGCTGAACGGCACGGACGTGCTCTATTCCAAGCTGCATCAGTATCCGGTCCAGGTGTCCGACATGTCGGCGGCCACGCAGTTCGTCTTCAACGATGCCAGCATCGTGGTTCCCGAGCCGACGGAGAAAACCTACCAGATCTTCGCCGGCTATGACGAAGGCCCCGCCAAGGCGGTCGCCGACGCTGACAAGCCGAAACCGCGCCGCAAGAAGGTGCAGGTCGTCAAGAAGAAGCCGGCGCCGACCGAGCCGGGAGGTTCGCAGACCTCGATCTCGGACATTCCACGCTGACGCATGGCCAACGGGGCAGCGGTTTCGGGACAAGGACCGCTAGGAACCTGAGCGCGCGGGCGAATCGTAAGGACCCGATGCGCTTGAGGCTGGCGGCGCCTACTCGTCGGCCCATTCCGACAGGGCGGCCACCACGCTTTTCAGTTCCGCCCAGCGGCGGATGACCGTTTCCGTCCCGGCCTCGGTCAGCGCATCGGCGTGACCGGGATAGCTGTGCGCCCCGCCGGTGAAGCCGATCACCCGCATGCCGGCGCGCCGTGCGCCGGTGACGCCGTGGACGGAATCCTCGATGACGAAGGTTTTGGCAGGGTCGGCGCCCAGCGTTTCCGCCGCGTGCAGGAAGACATCCGGCGCCGGCTTGGTCTTGCCGGTCGGTGTTTCTTCCGCGGAAAAGATGCGGCCGGAAAACAGCGGCAGGAGTCGCGTACGCTCCAGCATGAATTCGATGCGCTCCGAGCGCGAGTTGGAACAGATGCAGCGCGGCGCGATGATCGAGGCGACGGCCTCATGCACGCCCTCGATGGCGCGCACATCGCGCTTCAGCCGCTGGCCGACCAGTGTTTCGGCGCGGTCGATGAGCGCGATCTGGAAAGCTACGCCGGACCTTTCCTCGATGCTCATCAGGATATCCTTGAAGGTCAGGCCCGCATAGGTCTGCGCGATCTCCTCGGCGGAAATCTCGTAGCCGGCGGCGGTGATCAGTTCGGCCTCGACGCGCGCGGCGATGATTTCGGAATCGACGAGCACGCCGTCGCAATCGAAGATGACCAAATCGGGTTGAGGCATGACGATCCGCGGCTGGGAGGAAAGGCTGTCTGACGAAGCGGCGGCATACACCAGTGCCGGCGGCATCGCAAACAGCGGGCCGCACTTCATGAAATCTTTACGCAAAACGGTAACCATAACAGCCGGTAAACAGTAACGCGTATCTGGGTGTCCGATGTCTGCCGTGCGTCTCCTGGACGAGCTTTCCCATACTCCTCAGCCGGCCGAATGGCTGGACACGATCCTCAAGGGCGATTGCGTCGCAGCACTTGACCGGCTGCCCGAGAAGTCGATCGACGTCATCTTCGCCGACCCGCCCTACAACCTCCAACTCGACGGCGACCTGCATCGTCCAGACCAGTCCAGAGTGGATGCCGTGGACGACGAGTGGGACCAGTTCGAGAGCTTCGAGGCATATGACGCCTTCACCCGCGCCTGGCTCCTGGCGGCGCGGCGCGTGCTGAAGCCGAACGGCACCATCTGGGTCATTGGCTCCTATCACAACATCTTCCGCGTCGGCGCCCGCATGCAGGACCTCGGTTTCTGGATCCTCAACGACGTGGTGTGGCGCAAGACCAACCCGATGCCGAATTTTCGCGGCCGCCGGTTCCAGAACGCCCATGAGACGATGATCTGGGCCTCGCGCGACCAGAAGGCCAAGGGCTACACGTTCAACTACGAAGCGATGAAGGCCGCCAACGACGACGTGCAGATGCGCTCTGACTGGCTGTTTCCTATCTGCACCGGTCCCGAGCGGCTGAAGGACGACGACGGCAACAAGGTGCATCCGACACAGAAGCCGGAAGCGCTGCTGGCGCGCGTGATGATGGCCTCGACCAAGCCGGGCGACGTGGTGCTCGATCCCTTCTTCGGTTCCGGCACGACGGGCGCGGTGGCAAGGCGCCTCGGCCGCCATTTCGTCGGCATCGAGCGCGAGCAGGCCTATATCGACGCTGCCAACGAGCGCATCGCGGCGGTCAGGCCGCTTGACGAGGCTTCGCTCGGTGTGCTGACCGGCAAGCGAGCCGAGCCGCGCGTCGCCTTCGTCAGCCTCATCGACACCGGCCTGATCGCGCCGGGCACCACGCTTTGCGATGCCAAGCGGCGCTGGAGCGCCAAGGTGCGCGCCGACGGTACGCTGGTCGTCGGCGACAATGCCGGCTCGATCCACAGGGTCGGGGCGCAGGTTCAGGGCCTGGATGCCTGCAACGGCTGGACGTTCTGGCACTACGAGCGGGCGGGAGGGCTGACCCCCATCGACGAGTTGCGCAGGATCGCGCGCCTCGGCATGGAGCGGGCCGGAGCCTAAAAAGCTTTTTTGCCGAGAGCCGGCGCCTACCGCGTCAGTTCCGTGTCCGGCCGCCTTTGCGGAAATCCTCGAACAGTTTTTCCGCGAGGCGCAGGTCTTCGGGCGTGTCGATGTCGATCACCCGGTCGCGCGGCATGATGTAGAGCGACGCGGGTCGCTCGTTGAACGATAGCCCCTGCAGGGCGACGTCCGTCCTGACCAGATAGAACTGCCCGGCATCGTGATAGGCCGGGACAAGGTCCTGCGAGCGCCGCAGGTAGTTCTCGGGCTGGAACATGCGCGCAATGCCCTTGTCGTCGATGAAGAGCGCCCGCTGGACCGGGGCGGGAAATTCGGCGGCCGAAAAGACCATGTCCGTTCCCTCCCGCTCGATCAGCGTCAGCGCGCTGGCAATGTCTTCGGCCGAGACGAAAACGGCTGTCGGGTAGACGGTCAGCACGTATTGCGGCTTGCCGTGAGTGTTCACGAACCACTCGAGCGCATGCCGGGTCACCTCGGCCGTGCCGACGAAATCACCTGAAAGGTGCGGCGGCCGCTCGAACGGGACCTGAGCGCCGTACTTTTCCGCGACGGCACGGATTTCGGCGCTGTCCGTCGAAACGATGATCGCGTCGGCAATGCCGGACGCCTTGATCGCCTGGATCGGCCAGGAAATCATCGGCTGGCCATGGAAGTCCACCACGTTCTTGCGGGGTATGCGCTTGCTTCCGCCGCGCGCAGGCAGCACCGCCAGGACAGTCGGCTTCATGGCTCCCCCTTTCGCCGGCAAGGTTTGCCGGTTGTGTTACAGTTCGTCCGCGCCGAGTTCCTGGCGCCGCTGCCTACATACACCATGAAATATCGGCGTCAGGTCAAGTTTCGCAGGCTCCGGGCAAGGTAGTCAGGGTATGAACCGGAGAGCCGCGTTCCATTCGGTCAACCCCACCCGGAAGTCTCGCCATGATCCGCAGTTTTCTCGAGCCCGCGCCAAACCTGGACGGCAAGGCCATTCTGGTCACCGGTGGAACCGGCTCGTTCGGCAAGGCTTTCGTGCGCACCGTCCTGCAGCGTTCCAAGCCATCGCGCCTGATTATCTTCTCGCGCGACGAGTTGAAGCAGTACGAGATGAACCAGGAACTCGGCAATCAGGAGTATCCCTGCCTGCGCTATTTCATCGGCGACGTGCGCGACCAGGCTCGTCTCGAAATGGCGATGGCAGGCGTGGACTACGTCGTCCACGCGGCGGCGCTCAAGCACGTGCCGATCGCCGAATACAATCCTTTCGAATGTATCCAGACCAACATCATCGGCGCTGAAAACGTCGTGCGCGCGGCCCTGAACAAGGGCGTGAAGCGGATCGTCGCCCTGTCCACCGACAAGGCCGCCAATCCGATCAATCTCTACGGCGCCTCCAAGCTTGCCTCCGACAAGATCTTCATCGCCGCCAACAACATTTCCGGCAGTTCGGGCGCGCGTTTCTCGGTCGTCCGCTATGGCAACGTCATGGGCTCGCGCGGCAGCGTGCTGCCCTTCTTCCGCAAGCTGGTGGCAAACAGGGCCGACCGGATTCCGATCACGCATCCGGACATGACCCGTTTCTGGATCACGCTGGAACAGGGCGTCAACATGGTGCTGTCGAGCTTCGATCTGATGAAGGGCGGCGAGATTTTCGTGCCGAAAATCCCGTCCATGAAGGTGGTGGACCTCGCCAACGCGGTCGCCCCCGGCATTCCGCACGAGATCGTGGGCATCCGCCCCGGCGAGAAGTTGCATGAAGTCATGGTAACGGGCGACGATGCCCGCATGACGATCGATCTCGGCGACCGGTATGCCATCCTGCCTACCTTCCGGTTCTGGGGAGGCGGTATCGACGCCTCCGCCGATTCGCGGCGCGTGCCGGCGGATTTCAGCTATTCGAGCGAGATCAACGACGAATGGCTGGACGAGGCCGGTTTCCGGGAGATGGTTGCCGACGCGGGCGTCTGAGGCTCTGCCATGTCCGACAAGTTCCTTCCGTACGGGCGGCACTGGATCGACGAGGACGACATCGCGGCCGTCGCCGAAAGCCTGCGCGGCGACTGGCTGACCACCGGGCCGGCCGTTGAAGCCTTCGAGGCCGCGTTCGCCGAAACGGTAGGCGCCCGCCATGCCGTCGTCGTGGCCAATGGAACCGTCGCGCTGCATCTGGCCGCCCTGGCGGCGCATGTCGGGCCGGGTGATCTCGGCATCGCGCCCACCATGTCGTTTCTCGCCTCGGCCAACGGCATGCGCTACACGGGCGCCGACATCCTGTTCGCCGACGCCGACCCCGATACCGGCCTGGTGACGCCGGAGACCTTCAGCGCCGCCGTCGCCCACGCGGGACGACCGGTCAGGATGGCAGTGGTCGTGCACCTGAACGGCAATCCCGTCGCCATGCCCGAGATCGCCCGCATCGCGGACGAACACGGGATCGTGCTGGTCGAAGACGCCTGTCATGCCCTGGGCACGCGCTATCGCGACGAACACGGCACTATGGTCAAGGTCGGGGCGTGCCGCCACTCGGCGATGACGGTGTTCTCGCTGCATCCGGTCAAGACGATCACCATGGGCGAGGGCGGCGTCGTCACCACGCAGGACCCGATCGTCTACGAGCGGCTGAAATTGTTGCGGTCGCACGGCATGGTCAAGGCGCCCGAGCAGTTCGTCGACCGGGAACTCGCCTTCTCAGGCAACGAGAGCGCCAACCCCTGGTACTATGAGATGCAGGAGCTCGGCTTCAATTACCGGGTTCCCGATTTCGCTTGCGTGCTGGCTCATTCGCAGCTGAAGAAGCTGCCGCTGTTCGCCGAGCGCCGCACCTGCTTGAAGGCGTTCTACGACAAAAGCTTCGCGGGCCTAGGCAATCTCGTGAAGCCGGTGCCGGCCGTGCCTTACGGCGAGCCGGTCCTGCATCTCTATCCGCTGCTGATCGATTTCGCGGCGCTTGGAAAGGATCGTGCGCAGGTGATGGCGGAGCTGCGGGCGCTGGGGATCGGAACGCAGGTTCACTATATCCCCATCCATCGGCAGCCATACTATGTGCGGCACAGCGGCGAGGCCGAGCTTCCCGGCGCGGACGCGTACTACGCCAAGGTGCTGTCCATTCCCTATTATCCGCTGATGACCGAGCCGGATGCCGAGCGCGTGGTCGACGCGGTCAGGCAGGTGCTGTCGCGATGAGCCGGCTGCGGCCGGTCTGGTCTGGGCTCCGTCCCATGGCTGTCTTCAGGTCGGCTGTGTCTTTTGCCTGACGATAGGCGTCATTTTTCCACGAGTTGTGCTGCAAGGGCTGAAATCTCGCCGTCTTCCCGATAGATGTCGGCGACGATTGCGGCTGCCTCCTCGGGCGCGTGTTTGAAGGCAAGCCGCATCAGATCCATCCAGTTCTTGTTGTTCTTGCGCCTGACCGCCTCGATCTGATCGATGATCGCGTTGTAGTCTTTCATTTCCTCGATTCCCATTCCGCCTTGGTTATGCCCAGCAGGACGGCGCCGTACTTCCTGCCGTCCCGGATGACATGGTCTCGCCGAAACCCTTCGCGCCGAAAGCCGAAGCGTTCGTGCATGGCGATGACTTTTTCATTGAACTCGATGACTTCGCAATTCAGTTTCTCGATGTCGAAAGTGGAAAACACCAGATCGAGGAACTGCTGTTCAAGGGCGGAGCCGATGCCGCGGCCCTGGACGACCTCCGATATGTAGAACGCCCAGTCCGCTCTTTTGTGCGCGAGATTTATCGCGCTGAGCCCGGCCGCGCCGACGATGCTTCCCTCGTGTTCGACGGAAAAGAATTTCCTGTCCGATGAGGAACGAAGGCCGTCTGCCCATGACTTATGCTCATCAGCTCCGATCTGGTGGCTGGTGTACATATTGTTTCTTACGGGCGCCTCATTCCTGATCGAGAGGATTTTGGAGAGATCGGCCTCGGAAAGCTCCGTCACGTTCCGAAAATGCAAGACGACGCCATCGGGCTTGTTCATTTCACCCCTCCATCGGGCGTGCGATTTTCGGACCGGAGGCCTTTCGATCGGGTCAGCATAACCGAAGAAAACACCGCATCCAGAGGTTTCGGCCAGAAGCCCACAAGCCCTGTCGGCTTCGTTTCCCAGATGCTAAGAAACGGCTGGATCGCGGCCGCGTGAGCTGCGGCCGGCACGTTCCCGCTCAGGAAAAGGATGATGTCTTGAAGATCGGCAATCGTGAAATCGGGCTCGGTCATCGGCCCTACCTGATCGCGGAAATGTCGGGCAACCACAACCAGTCGCTCGAGCGGGCGCTGGAGATCGTCGATGCCGCTGCCCACTCCGGCGCGGACGCCATCAAGCTCCAGACCTATACCGCCCACACGATGACGCTCGACATCCGCGCCCCCGGCTTCGTCATCGAGGACGAGGGCAGTCTCTGGGCCGGACGCCAGCTCTACGAACTCTACCAGGAAGCGCATACGCCCTGGGAATGGCACAAGCCGATCATGGAGCGCGCGGCGAGCCACGGCCTGCATTGCTTTTCCACCCCGTTCGACGACACGGCCACCGACTTTCTCATGTCGCTCGACGTGCCCGCCTTCAAGATCGCCTCGTTCGAATGCACGGATCTGCCGCTGATCCGCAAGGTGGCGTCGACCGGCAGGCCGATGATCGTTTCGACGGGAATGGCGACCCTGGCCGAAATCGACGACGCGGTGCGGACGGCGAGGGCGGCCGGCTGCAAGGATATCGTGCTGCTCAAATGCACCAGCACCTATCCGGCGACGCCCGAAAACACCAACGTGCGCACGATACCGCATCTGCGCGAGGCTTTTCCCGGCTGCGAAGTCGGCCTTTCCGACCATACGATGGGCTGCGGCGCGGCAGCGGCAGCCGTCGCGCACGGCGCGGTGCTGATCGAAAAGCATTTTACGCTCAGCCGCGCCGACGGCGGCGTCGACTCGGCCTTCTCGCTGGAGCCCGATGAGTTCAGTCAATTGCGCGTCGAAACCGAACGGGCCTGGCAGGCGCTCGGAACCGTCAGCTATGGCGTGCGGCCGGCGGAAGAAAAGTCCACGGCCTATCGGCGCTCCCTTTACATCGCGCGCGACGTCAAGGCCGGCGACGTGCTTTCGGCGGAAAACGTCCGCATCATCCGGCCGGGCTTCGGCCTGCCTCCCAAATTCTACGACATCGTGCTCGGCAAGCGTGTGCGTAAGGACGCTCCGGTAGGGACGCCGGTGAATTGGGACCTTATCGGCTGACGCTGTTTGCCGTCTGACGCTCGTTGTTCAGGAAATCCCGAGGGCCTGAAGGTCTCTCTCCAGACGATCGGCGCCGGTGAACAGCACCGCCTGCCAGCCGGCGGCTTTGGCGCCGTCGACATTCTTCTGGCTGTCGTCGATGAAGATGGTCGCCGACGGCTCCAGCCCGAAGGTTGCGGCGTGGCGGTCGTAGATGGCGCGATCGGGCTTGATCAGGCCGACCTCGCCGGAAACCGTTACGCCGCGCGGCTTCTTCAGGAAGGGAAAACGCTCGCGCGCTTCGCTGAACGTGTCGGCGGCGAAGTTGGTCAGCATCGTCACGTCGTGGCCGGCGTCGATCAGCCGCTCCATGACGGAGACGCTGTCGTCATAGGCGTACGGCACCATCTCGTGCCATGTCAGGCGGAAATTGCGGATGTTTTCCGCGTGGGCGGGATGTTCGGCGATCAGCAGCGCCTCGGCGTCTTCCCAGGTGCGGCCGCGATCCTGCTCGATGTTCCAGTCGTGGGTGCAGACATTGTCGAAGAACCATTTGCGTTTCGCCGCGTCCGGGATCAGCCGGCTGAACGGCAGCTCCGGATCGTAATGGATCAGCACCTTGCCGATGTCGAAGACGATATGGCGGATCTCTGTCATGCTTTGGGGACTCGCTTCGGTTTGGTCGCGCCGGGAATGGCGGCCTCGATGGCCTTTTTCATGACGGTCGGCAGCGCCTCGCCCGAAACTCCGGCCGGGCCGGACCAGAAATGGCCGGGCGGCGCCGGTCCGTTCGTTTCGGCGCGGAAAACGGAGAGTTCCAGAGCAAAGTGCGTGAAGACGTGGCCGATGGCTCCCGCCTTTTGCCAATCGGCGGAAAACGGCGCGGCCGAGACGTCCGTCGCTCCGTCGGCTCGGGCGGTCCAGTTGGTGGTTGGTACTTCGCTCATGCCGCCGAGCAGGCCCTTTTCCGGGCGCTTGCGCAAAAGGACGGCGCCGTCGCTCCTGACGGCGACGAACGCGGCCCCCCGGCGCAGCGGCTTTTCCGGCTTGGCGAGGCGTACGGGATAGAATTCCGGATCGCCGTTTGCCTGCGCGCTGCAATCCTCGCGCAGCGGGCACAGCATGCAGCGCGGCCGGCGCGGCGTGCAGATGGTGGCGCCGAGATCCATCATCGCCTGGGCGAAGTCGCCGGACCGTTCCCGCGGCACCAGTCCTTCCACCATGGCGCGGACTTCCACCTTCGCCTGCGGCAGCGGCGTGGCGGTGGAAAACAGGCGCGTCATCACCCGTTCGACATTGCCGTCGACGACGGCGGCAGGCCGGTCGAAGGCGATGGCGGCGATTGCGGCGGCGGTGTAGGCGCCGATGCCGGGCAGGGCGCGCAGGCCGTCTTCGGTGTCCGGAAAGGTGCCGCCCAGAGCCGCGACCTGGTCGGCGCAGGCTTTCAGGTTGCGCGCCCGCGAATAGTAGCCGAGCCCTGCCCATGCCTTCATGATGTCGTCGCTCGGTGCAGACGCAAGAGCCGTGACGGTGGGCCATTTCCGTACGAAGGTGCTGAAATAGCTTTTCACGGCTTCCACCGTTGTCTGTTGCAGCATCACCTCCGAAAGCCAGACGCGGTAAGGGTCGGGTCGCACGCCGCGCGCGAGATCGCGCGGCGGCACGCGCCATGGCAGGTCGCGGTGATGCGCGTCGTACCAGGCAAGCAGCCTGCCGGCGATGCCGGCGTCTTGCGGAGCGGGGTTGCGGACGGGCATGGGCGGTGTCATTGATCCTTCAACCGGACTGCGGCGGGCGGCTGGCGCCGGCAATTGGAGCACGCATGGCAGGGAAAAGACCCTCGGGCAATCCCGTTGCGGTCAGCGATCTCGCGACCGGCATTCTCGACCCGATGCTGCGCAAGCGCGCCGGCATCTCGGTCGGCCTCGTCCAATCGTGGGAAGAGATCGTCGGGCCTCGGCTGGCGCGCCTGTCGCGGCCGGAACGGATTCAGTGGCCGCGCCGCCTCAACGAGGACGATCCGTTCGAGCCGGCCGTGCTGGTCATCGCCTGCGAAGGCGTGGCAGCCCTCCACATCCAGCACCAGACGGGCGAGATCGTCAGCCGGGCGAACACGTTCCTCGGCTTTGCCGCCATTGGCCGCATCCGCATCGTCCAGAAGCCGGGAGCGCTTGCGCCCCGGACGCCCCGGCCTGCCCCCCGGCCACTGTCGGAGACGGAAAAGAGCCGGCTGGCAGGCACGGTCGGGGGCATAGAAGATGCAAGCCTGCGCGCTTCGCTGGAGCGGCTCGGCGCCAGCGTGCTGGGCCATCGCAAATGAAACTCGCATATTCGTGATCGCGGCTGGCAAGTTTGTCCGTTGGCTTGCGCGGGCCGATGCCTTAATTCGCGCCAACTCTCGCCTTTTCGTGCCTTTGCGTTGCACAATCCAGCTTCAGTCAGGTGATTCGCATGAACCGCATCTTGTCCCGCAGAAACGTCCTGTCGACGCTGGCCGCCATGCCGGCGGTCGTCGTGCTGGCGGCATGCAGCGATTCCGGCAAGGCCGAGGCTGAAACCAAGCCGGCTGAGCCGGCAAAGCCCGCCGAGGCCGCGACACCCGCCACGCCAGCCGAGCCGGCCGCCGTGGCGCCGCAGCCGCAAGGCACCGTCGATATGGCGGAACTGCTCAAGCCGGGCGCTTTGCCAGACAAATCCATGGGCAAGGACGACGCCAAGGTCACCATCGTCGAATATGCCTCGATGACCTGTCCGCACTGCGCGCATTTCGCCGAGACGACTTTCCCGGAATTGAAGACGAAATACATCGACACCGGCAAGGTTCGTTACATCCTGCGCGAGTTTCCTTTCGACCCGCGCGCCGAGGCCGGCTTCATGCTGGCGCGTTGCGCCGGCGACAACTATTTCCCCATGGTGGATGTGCTGTTCAAGCAGCAGGCCAACTGGGCGGCAGCTGAAAACGCCAAAGATGCGCTATTCCAGCTTTCCAAACTGGCCGGTTTTACACAGGAGAGCTTCAACGCCTGCTTGACGGACCAGAAGCTTCTCGACCAAGTGAGAGCGGTCCAGAAGCGCGGTGCGGAGGAATTCAAGATCGACTCCACGCCGACCTTCTTCATCAACGGCAAGACCTACAAGGGGGCTATGTCGATTGCAGAAATGTCGGCCATCATCGACCCTCTGCTCTGATGTCTCCATGAACGCGGGGCGGCGCGGATGAAATTTTCGCGTCTGCGCCTGCTCGGCTTCAAATCCTTCGTCGAACCCGGCGAGTTCGTCATCGAGCGCGGGCTGACCGGCATCGTCGGCCCGAATGGCTGCGGCAAGTCGAACCTTGTCGAGGCGCTGCGCTGGGTGATGGGCGAAAGCTCCTACAAGAACATGCGCGCGTCCGGCATGGACGACGTCATCTTTTCCGGTTCCAATACCCGTCCGGCCCGCAACACGGCCGAGGTCACGCTGTTCCTCGACAATGTCGACCGCACGGCGCCGTCCGCCTTCAACGACGCGGACGAGTTGCAGGTTTCGCGCCGCATCGAGCGCGAGGCGGGCTCCGTCTATCGCATCAACGGCAAGGAGGCGCGCGCCAAGGACGTGCAACTCCTGTTCGCCGACCAGTCCACCGGCGCGCGTTCGCCTTCGATGGTGGGGCAGGGGCGCATCGGCGAGTTGATCCAGGCCAAGCCCCAGGCGCGCCGCGCGCTGCTGGAAGAGGCGGCCGGTATTTCCGGCCTGCACACCCGCCGCCACGAGGCCGAGCTGCGCCTGAAGGGCGCCGAGCAGAACCTTGAGCGGCTGGACGACGTCGTCGGCGAGTTGGAAAGCCAGATCGAGAGTCTGAAACGGCAGGCACGGCAGGCTTCCCGCTTCAAGAATCTGTCCGCCGATATCCGCAAGGCCGAGGCGATCCTGCTGCATCTGCGCTGGACGCAGGCCAAGGCGCAGGAAGGCGAGGCCCGTTCGGCGCTGGCGACTGCCACCGCGCTGGTCGGAGACCGCGCAGCAAGCCAGATGGAGGCGGCGAAGGAGCAGGCGGTCGGCGCGCATCGCCTGCCGGACCTGCGCGAGGCCGAAGCCGCCGCCGCCGCCGCCTTCCAGCGGCTTTCCATCGCCAAGACGCAGATAGAGGAGGAAGCGGACCGTATCCGCGCCCGTCAGGCCGAGTTGGACCGTCGCCTGCAGCAGCTCGACGCCGACATCGCCCGCGAGGAGCGCATGGTGCGCGATAATGCGGAGGTGCTGGAACGCTTGGCGACCGAGGAAACGACCCTCAACGCCGAGAACGCCGGCGCGACCGATCGCGAAGCGGCCACGCGCGCCGCTTTCGAACAGGCGACGCTGGTGCTCACGGCCAGCGAGGAGGCGCTGTCGACGCTGACCGCCGAGCGCGCCGAGGCAGCCGCCTCCCGCCAGCAGATGGAGCGCGCGCTGCGCGATACGGCCGAGCGCCGCGACCGCATCGCCCGCCAGCTTGGCGAGATCGACCGCGAATTGGCCGACCTGGCGGCGAAGATCGCCGGCCTGCCCGACCCGGTCGAAAAGAAGGCACTGGCCGAGCAGGCGTCGGCGGCGCTGGAACGCACGGAAGCGGCGGCGATAGCCGCTGAGCAGGCCGTCTTTGCCGCCCGCGCGGCGGAAACGGCGGCGCGCACGCCGTTGCAGGAAGCCAAGGCGGAGCTCGCCCGCATCGAGACGGAAGCGCGCACGCTGGCGAAAATGCTCAACGCCGCTTCCGGCGACCTTTTCCCGGCGGTGCTGGAGCAGGTCAGCGTCGAGCGCGGCTTCGAGACGGCGCTGGGAGCGGCACTTGGCGAGGACCTCGACGTACCGCTCGACCGCAGCGCCCCGGCGCATTGGGGCGAAAGCGCCATCCAGCCCGGCGACCCGGTGCTGCCTGCGGGCGTCAAGGCGCTCGCCAGCGTTGTGCGGGCGCCTGCCCAGCTGGCCCGCCGGCTGGCGCAGATCGGCATTGTCGAGGCTGCCGACGGCCCCCGCCTGCAAGCGTCCCTGGCGCCCGGCCAGCGGCTTGTGAGTCGCGACGGCGCGCTGTGGCGCTGGGACGGCCTGACCGCCAGCGCCGACGCGCCGACGGCGGCAGCACTTCGGCTGGCCCAGAAGAACCGGCTTGCCGAACTCGACGCCGAGGCGGTCGAGGCGACCAAGGCCGTGCGCGCCGCCGAGGAAGCACTGGCGGACGCCGAAGGCAGGTTGCGCGGAGCGGTGGACGCCGAGAAGACGGCGCGGCAGGCCGCGCGCGACGCCAGGCAGGCGTTGGATGCCGCCCGCGCCGCGCTGGCCGCCGCCGAAAAGGCAGCCGGCGAGCTTTCCAGCCGCCGCTCGGCGCTGACGGACACGCGCACGCGCATCGTTGCCGATCACGAGGAGGTTTCGACGGCTGTCGCGCAAGCCGAGGCGGCCTTGGCCAAGGCGCCCGATCTCGGCGATCTGCAAGCGCGACTGGAGCAGGCCTCCACGCGGGTGGCGGGCGACCGCGCAGCCCTTGCCGAGGCGCGGGCCGTGCATGACGGATTGAAGCGCGAGGCGGAAGCCCGCGCGCGGCGGCTCGCGGCAATCGCCTCCGAGCGCGGAAGCTGGACCGGGCGCGCCGAGAATGCCGCCGCGCAGATCGCAGCCCTCAGCGAGCGCAAGGGCGAGGCGGCGGCCGAGCGGGAAAAACTTGCCGACGCGCCCGATGAACTCGATGCAAGGCGGCGCGCGCTGCTGTCGCAGCTGTCGCAGGCCGAGGACTTGCGCAAGGCGGCGAGCGACCGTTTGCAGGAGGCGGAAAACCGGCAGGCGGTGCTCGACAAGGCGGCCACGGCCGCCATTCAGGCCTTGGCCGAATCGCGCGAGCAGCGCGTGCGCGCCGAAGAGCGCCTGACCGCTGCCGACGAGCGCCGGCAGGAGGTCGAGGCGCGTATCCAGGAAGCGCTGGCGGTGCCGCCGCATCTGGTCATCCGCCACACCGGCCTGGAGGCCGACGCCCCGATGCCGGACATGGCCGAGGTCGAGCGTCAGCTGGAACGGCTCAAGATCGAGCGCGAACGGCTGGGCGCGGTCAACCTGCGCGCCGAGGAAGAACAGAAGGAACTGTCGGAGCGGCTGGAGACGATCGTTTCCGAGCGCGAGGACGTCATCGAGGCGATCCGCAAGCTTCGCCAGGCGATCCAGAGCTTGAACCGCGAAGGGCGCGACCGGCTGCTGGCGGCCTTCGATGTCGTCAATGGCCATTTCCAGCGCCTGTTTTCGCATCTCTTCGGCGGCGGTACGGCCGAACTGCAACTGATCGAATCGGAAGACCCGCTGGAAGCGGGCCTTGAAATCCTCGCCCGCCCGCCCGGCAAGAAGCCGCAGACCATGACGCTGCTTTCAGGTGGCGAGCAGGCGCTGACGGCGATGTCGCTGATCTTCGCCGTGTTCCTCACCAATCCGGCGCCCATCTGCGTGCTGGACGAGGTCGACGCGCCGCTCGACGACCACAATGTCGAGCGTTTCTGCAACCTGATGGACGAGATGGCGAAGTCGACCGAAACCCGCTTCGTCGTCATCACCCACAATCCCATCACCATGGCCCGCATGGACCGCCTGTTCGGCGTGACGATGGCCGAACAAGGCGTGAGCCAGCTCGTTTCGGTCGATCTGCAGACGGCCGAAGCAATGCGCGAGGCGAGCTGAAGCTCGACCCCAATCCCTCAATGAACGTTCGTCCTGGCTTCGGCAGTTGGAGACACCTATGTCCGGCGTCAGCACTGATGGGACCAAATCGGCTTAACTGAGAACGGAGGATTTCTGGTTCATCGTAGCCTTTCAAAGGAGCGAAGATGAGACAGAAATCCGGAACCGGGAAAGCGCCGGC
>Ga0182738_1000564_pt1 | contig 51084 bp, 44 predicted proteins | sample eDN5th30CBELigMG_FD_128876 | JGI IMG/M metagenome (GOLD analysis project Ga0182738, IMG submission 128876) | Enriched Miracle-Growth compost microbial communities from Emeryville, California, USA - eDNA 5th pass 30_C BE-Lig MG (version 2)... ... | reverse complement strand
GGCGGCCAAGGCGGCGACGGCGCCGTCGGCGGTCAGACGATGGGCGACGGCGGCGTCGGCGGAGCCGGTGGCGAGGCCACCGCGAACGGTTCCGGCGGAAACGCCACCGGAGGTGACGGTGGCCAGGGCGGCGTGGGCGCAGGCACCGCCGCGGGGGCGGCCGGACCGGTCGGCGGTGCCGGCGGTGACGGTGGAGCAGGCGGAGACGCGACGTCGCACGGCGAGGGCGGCACCGCTACCGGCGGGACGGGCGGCACCGGCGGAACGGGTGGGGAAGGCGGGACCGGCAACAACGGCGGTCCCGGCGGGAACGGCGGAGTCGGTGGGGGCGCTAAGACCACGGGCTCCGACGGTCACCCGACCGGTGGCAACGGTGGTGACGGCGGGACCGGCGGAGTCGGCGGCACGGGCGCCAAGGGCGGTGCGGGTGGCGAAGCCGGTCAAGGCGGACCGACCAGCGCCAACGGTGGCAGCACGGGCACTCCGGGCACACCCGGTCAGCCGGGACAGCCCGGCGACGACGGGCCGCCCGCGCCTACCGGTTCCTGACAGCGCGGTCTCGCGCGCGTCTTAGCGGAAGGCTCCGAGGCCGGTGAAGGCCTGGCCGAGCACCAGTTGATGCATTTCGGGGGTGCCCTCGTAGGTCAGCACCGACTCCAGATTGACCATGTGCCGAATCACCGGGTATTCCAGCGATATCCCGTTGCCGCCCAAGATGGTTCGGGCGGTGCGGCAGATCTCCAACGCGGTGCGGGTGTTGTTGAGCTTGCCGAAGCTGACCTGCTCGGGGCGCAGCCCGGCGCTGTCTTTGAGCCGGCCCAGGTGCAGGGACAGCAACTGTCCCTTGTGTAGTTCGAGTGCCATGTCGACGAGCTTGGCCTGGGTGAGCTGGAAACCGGCGATCGGCTTGCCGAACTGAGTTCTTTGGGTGGCGTAGTCGCGGGCCGCCTGCCAGGCTGAGCGGGCCGCACCCATTGCGCCCCAGATGATTCCGTAGCGCGCCTCGGACAGGCTGGCCAATGCGCCCTTGACGCCGCGGGCTTTGGGCAGCATGGCCTCGGCGGGCAGACGCACGTCGTCGAGCACCAGTTCACTGGTGATCGAGGCGCGCAGCGACAGCTTGTGGTGAATGGTATTGGCGGTAAATCCGGGGGTGCTGGTGGGCACGATGAAACCGCGGACGCCGTCGTCGGTGGCCGCCCACACCACCGCTACGTCGGCGATGGAGCCGTTGGTGATCCACATCTTTCGACCATTAAGAACCCAATCGGATCCGTCGCGCTTGGCCCGGGTGGTCATGGCGGCCGGATCGGAGCCGACGTCGGGCTCGGTCAGCCCGAAGCAGCCGATCAGTTCACCGGCGGCCATGCCCGGCAGCCACTGTTGCTTCTGCTCTTCGGAACCGTTGTTGTAAATCGAGTACATGGCCAGCGAGCCCTGCACCGACACCAGGGAACGCAGGCCGGAGTCGGCGGCCTCCAACTCCACGCAGGCCAATCCGTAATGCACCGCCGATGCCCCGCCGCAGCCGTAGCCGTCCAGGTGCATGCCCAGCAGCCCGAGCTTGCCGAATTCCCGGGCCAGTTCGCGGGCCGGCAGGTCGCCGATCTCGAACCATTCGGCGATATGCGGCATGACGTGTTCGGCGCAGAACTTGGCGACGGTGTCGCGCAGCGCGATTTCGTCGTCGGAGAGCAGGGTGTCCAGGCTCAGCGGGTCGAGTGGATCGAAGGGCGCGGTGCTGCCGGTTGCCATTCGTCCATCCTGCCACCCGGCGGGTGGCTTGGATCAGGTCAGCTTGCGGTGTCGGAACTCGCGCTGGGCGTCCCGGGCGCACCCGGGGTTCCGTCGGCGCTGCCGTTGCCGCCGTTCCCGCCGGCCTGACCAGCCACGCCGTCCGCACCGCCGTCGGCGCCGTTGCCCCCTACGCCGCCGCTGCCGTTGCCGTTCGCGCCGATCTGGCCGCCGGTGCCACCTGCGCCACCCGCGCCGCCGGCACCGCCGGGGCCGGTTTCAGTGGCGTTTGCGCCGTTACCGCCGTTGCCGCCGGTGCCTCCGTCGCCGCCGTTGGCGGCCGCGGTGCCGGTGCCCCCATTGCCGCCGTTGCCGCCGACGCCGCCGGCACCGCCGGGTTGGGTGGTGGCGTCGGTCGAGTCGCCAGCCGGCGTGGTGTGGTCGATGCCGCTGGTGCCGGCGTTGCCACCGGTGCCGCCGTTTCCGCCGGTGCCGCCATCCAGACCGGTGCCGCCGTCGCCGCCGGTTCCGCCCTGCACGGTGGTACTGGTGCCGCCGGTGCCTCCGTTGCCGCCGGTGCTGCCCGAGCCGATGCCGGCACCACCGTCGCCGCCCTTACCGCCGGCGACGCCGCCGGAGGCGTAGCTGGTGTCGCCACTCGCGGCGCCACTTCCGCCGTTGCCTCCGATGCCGCCGTCGACTCCGGCACCGCCGATGCCGCCCTGGCCGCCGGCCGCATTGCCGCCCGCACCACCGGTGCCGCCGTCGCCGCCGGTCCCGGCATTTCCGGCGCCGCCGCCCCCGCCGCCGCCACCGCCGGCCGCACCGGCGGTGGGCGATGTGTCTGGCGTTCCGGTGAAGTCGTTGAACCGGTTGAGTAGGCCGCCCAATCCGGTACCGCCAACCCCACCGGCGCCGCCCTGGCCGGCCACTCCGCCGCCGCTGGTACCCCCGGCGCCACCTCCGCCACCGGCACCACCGCTGCCGCTGAACGGGCTGCCGGCGCCACCGGTTCCACCGCTACCGCCGTACCCGGCCGACGCACCGTCAGTGCCGTCGCCACCCGTGCCGCCGACCCCACCGACACCGCCCTTGCCGCTGATCAGGGAGGCTGATGCGCCGTCTCCACCCGTTCCACCATTACCGGCGACGGCACCGGCGCTGCTGGCGTCTCCACCGTTACCGCCGGCGCCACCGCTGCCGGTTGTACCTGCGCCGCCCAGCATGCCGCCGCTGCTGCCATCGCCACCGTGGCCACCGTCACCGGCGAGGCCGTCGGCGCCGCTGGCGATACCCCCGGTCCCGCCGGCACCGCCATCGGCGCCGTTACCGCCGAAAATATTGCTTGCCGAGATCAAGTTGGTTAGCGGACTCCCGGACAGCCCGGCCAGCTTGTCGAGTTGGGCCTGCAGTTCCTCAGCGGATTTGCCGGTCATGACCGCGAGCTGAGTGATGGCCGCGCCGAACTGCTCGGGCGAGCTGTACAAAGCGCCCAACGAACCGGCATTGCCACCGTTGCCGCCGTTGCCCGCCATACCACCGACGCCGGTGCTGGCGCCGCCCGTTCCTCCGGCGCCGCCCGCACCGGCAGTGCTGTCGCTGATCATTCCGCCCAGGCCGCCGTTACCGCCGTCGCCCCCTGTGCCGGCGGTGCTGTTGACACCGGTGACAGATCCGCCGGTCCCGCCGGTCCCACCGGCCCCGCCCTGTCCGCCGAACAGGAATCCGCCGATGCCGCCGAAGCCGCCGTCACCGCCCGCGCCGGCGGTACTGCCGTCGCCGCCCGCGTCGCCGCCGACACCACCACTGCCGCCCGCCCCGCCGGTGCTGCCGAAGAGCGAGTTGGCCGTGCCGCCTTGGCCACCGATGCCGCCAGCTCCTGCGGTGGCCTGGTCGACGTCAACGGCACCGCCCGCGCCGCCCTGGCCGCCGGCTCCGCCAGTCCCGCCGAACAGCGAGAAAGTGCCGCCGCCCATACCGCCGTTGCCGCCCGCGCCGGCCACCTCGGTGCCGCTGCCGCCGGTGCCGCCGTCGCCGGCAGCTCCGCCGGCGACTCCGCCGAGGAACCCGCCGAAGCGGGTCGTCGACAGGCCGCCCATGCCTCCGTTGCCGCCTGCGCCGCCGGTCAGGCCGCCACCACCGGCTCCGCCAGCTCCGCCGACGCCGCCGTTTCGAAACAGGCCGCCGTACTTGGACTGGTCAAGGTCGGCAGAACCGCCGTTGCCACCCAGGCCACCATTGCCGCCGGTGCCGTCCAGGGCGTCGCCGCCGGTCCCGCCGTTGCCGCCGACGCCGCCGAAGGAGAACCACTTTCCGGCCGCGTCGCCGCCGTCGCCGCCGTTTCCGCCGTTCGCGCCGGTCAGGCCCGCGCCGCCGTCGCCGCCCGCACCGCCGATGCCGATCAGGGTTCCGCTGGTGCCGCCGTCACCGCCGTCGGCGCCGTCGCCACCGAACCCGCCGGCCCCACCGTTGCCGAACCAGCCGGCGGCGCCGCCGTTGCCGCCGGCGACCCCAGCGACGTCGGAGTTGTAGCCGGCGCCGCCGTCGCCGAACAGCCAGCCACCGCCGCCGCCGGTCGGGTCGTCCTCGGTGCCGGCGACGCCGTTGCAGATCAGCCCGCACATGGTGTCGGAGGCGAACAGCGGGTTGATCAGATTGTCGAGTTGCTGCCCGACGGAGCTGGACATCCAGTCCTGCATGCCGGTGTGCAGATCGAGGTAGATGCTCTGCGCGAAGTCATCGAAGCTGAACGCCGAGAAGCTGAAGTCGGCCGCTCCCGCACCGTCGAACCAGATCGACAGGTCCCCGAGGCCCAGGGCGTCGGGGTCGAACACCGCGGTGCCGACATCGCCCGGCTCGAACCAGCTGCTCGGGTCCAACCAGTAGCTCGGGTCGAGCAGATCTTCCAGATCGGCGCTGGCGGCCGGCGCGAATCCCAGCGGGCTCAGCCCCAGTGTCAGCGCGGCGCCCGCTGCCAAAGTGCGGTGATGGCGTTGGGGTGCAATGGATTTGCGCTGGCGCGACATCGGGTACCTCTCGGTGGAGCGGTCGCGGCCATAACGCCGAACCAGATTCAGGGGTCTCAGATCCGGAATTTACCGTAACTTAACAAAGGCTGCAGTCCACTGGAAGTTCGCTGCGGATCATCCCGAAGAAGACTGTGAAGTCACTGTACGTCTGGCTGATCGGTAAAGGCGTCGCGGAGCTGGTACTTCACCACTTTCCCGGACTGCGTGCGGGGCAAAGCGTCGACGAACTCCAGCCGGATCGGCAGCTTGAACGCCGCAAGCTTGTCCCTGGCGTGGTCACGCAGCTCATCGAGCTCTAACGTCGCGCCCGGCCGCAGCACCACCACGGCCGTCACCGCCTCGCCCCACTTCTCGTGCGGGGTGCCCAGCACCGCCACTTCGGCGACGGCCGGGTGCCCGTAGAGCACGTCTTCGACCTCGGCCGGATAGACGTTCTCGCCGCCGGAGATCACCATGTCCTTCACCCGGTCGAGCACCCACACGTAGCCCTCGTCGTCGGCCTGGCCGATATCGCCGGTGTGAAACCAGCCCTCGGCGTCAATCACCGCCGCGGTGGCCTCGGGGTTGCGCCAGTAGCCCGCCATCACCTGCGGCCCCCGCACACAGATCTCCCCGCGCGTGCCGGCAGGCACCGGCCGATTCTCGAGATCGACAAGCCGCACATCAGACAGCGGCAGCACCTGGTTGCCCGCGGCGCCGATCTTCACGCTGACCTCATCGGTGCGCAGCACCAAGGCCAGCGGGGCGGTCTCGGTGAGCCCGTAGCCCTGCGCGAACGGGATGCCGCGCTCGGCATAGCGGTGAATCAGCGGCTCGGGCACCGGTGCGCCACCACAGACGAAACTGCGCACGCTGGACAGGTCGGTCTCGGCGAACTCCGGCCGCTGGCTCATGAACAAAAACATCGCCGGCACGCCGAACATGGTGGTGATCCGCTGGTCGGCGATGAGCCGCAACGCTTCGGCTGGATCGAAGGTGGGCATCAGTACGATCCGGCCACCCTTCTGCAGGGTCACCAGCGTGGTGACGTTGAGCCCGCCGATGTGAAACAGCGGAGCGCAGACCAACGACACGTCGTTCTGACTGGTGTCGAATGTGAGCAGCGCATTGACGTTGTTCCAGAACAGGTTTGCGTGGGTGAGCATGGCGCCCTTGGGGTGCCCGGTGGTGCCGGAGGTGTACATGATCACCGCGATGTCATCCGGCTCGGCGAACACCGGGTCGGTCAGTGGCGCCCGCCCGGCCAGCAGTTCGTCGAGCACTTCCCAGCCCGGGTTCGGGGCCAGCGCGATCACCCGGCGCAGCCCGGCCTGCGCGCGCACCGGATCGATCACCATCGCGCGCTCGGCGTCGGCTACCAGGGTGTGTACCTGCGCATTGCCTAGGATGTAGCCGAGCTCGTCGGCGGTCAGTCGCCAGTTCAGCGGCACGAAAGAGGCGCCGATTCGCGCGGCCGCGAACAGGGTGACCAGAAAATCCGGGTGGTTCAGGCCTGCGTAGCCGACCCGATCCCCGCGCTGCATTCCCCCGGCGGCCAGTTCGGCCGCCAGCTGGTCGATGCGATCAGCGAAATCTCGGTAGGTCCAAGTGCTTTCGCCGTAAGTGATGGCCGGGAGGTTCGGCGTCGCGGCGGCCCGCCGGGAGATCCAGGAGCCGAGATCGATCGGAGGCATGTCCACTTCACGAACGCTAACCCGCGAGGTGTCGGCGCAGGGTTGGTTCGCCGCAGGGCCGCCGTGAACAGCGTTGCCCCGATTTATCGATCACGCTGATTTTATTGCCGCGAAGGTGATCGAACTTCAATAAAGGATAGGAACCGCGGGAGCTTTTATGTGGATCGCTGAATTATTTGCCGTGTATTAGGCTCCGGCCTTTGTGACGCCGGTCTCAATTGTGAGCTCGACCAGGTAAAACACCGTTTTTCTGAGTGCGGTGACTGGAGCGGTGACGGAAAGTGAACGGTCCTTGAACATTGTTATTCACAGGGCTTTGGGGTCGTCCAATTGAGGGAGAAACGGCTACGTTCGTCTTCGCCCGAGCGGAGCATCGACGGGCCGAGGTTTTCGAGGAAGGTCTGGGCGGATGAGCGGTCCCCGAGGTAGCGCTTTAGGCCGAGTGCAGCGGACAGTTGCCCGCATGACGGCCACGATTGTGTCCGCGGGATTCTGCCTGCTGGTGGCACCGGCGGCGCACGCCGACCTCGACGACTTGCTCGACACGCTGATCGGTGCGGTGAGCGCCGGCCCCGACCCAGTCGATATCGCCGACCTTCCTGCGGGCTCACTGGATCTGGACGCCGCCGGCGTTCTTCAGGACCCGCTGGCACAACTCGATCAGGTGTTGCACGACGCGCCCGGGCAGTTCAGTCCAGAACCGGCGACCGCGGGCACGCCCGCCGAGGCCAATCCGGGCGCGCCCTCCGACAGCGACTCGGGTGCCCCCGGCGACACCACCCCGACCCCCGCGGACGGCGAGCATCACAACGGGAACTCCGAAGACTCGAACAATTCCACCAGTTTCCCGAAGCTCAGCATGCCCAGCGGTGGCAATGGCGGCGGTGGCTCCGGCGGCAGCGGTAACGGCTCCGGTGCGCCAGGCGGCACTAACAAGGTCAAGTCGAACACCAGCGCCGCTAAGCCCGGCGCCGATCTGACGAGAGAGGGCGACGGCGCCAACTAGCGCTTCGGCGGCAACGCTGCGCCGATCGGTGGCAGGCTGAACCGGTGCCCGGTTCGATCTGCGACATCCTGCCGTCTGCCGCCGCGTTGCTAGGAGTTCCGGACGCGATCGACACGCTCGGTCTACGCGAGCGCGTCGGTGACGTGCAGCGGCTGGCGGTGGTGTTGGTCGACGGGCTGGGCTATCACCTATTGCCGCAATTGACCCAGGACACACCCCTGCTGGCTTCGGTGCTGGCCGGCACCACCGGTCACCTAAGCGAACTGTGCTGTACCTTCCCCTCCACCACGCCGACCAGCTTGGTCTCGTTGGGCACCGGCGTGGCGCCGGGCGAGCATGGCGTGCTGGGTTTCACTGTCAACGTTCCCGGAACCGAGCAGGTGCTTGCGCACATCTTCTGGGGTGACGAGCCGCCGCCGACGGTCTGGCAGCCGGTGCCCACCTGGTTCGAGCGGCTGCACGCCGCCGGCGTGGCTGCCCGTGCCGTGCTGCCGGAGATGTTCATCGGCAGCGGGCTGACCGAATCCGCCTACCGAGGCGCGGAGTTCTGCCCGGTGGCCAAGGGAGAGCCCTACGCCCAGCGGGTGGTCGCGGAGCTGGCGTCGCCGGGGCTGGTCTATGGCTACACCGCGGCACTCGACCACGCCGCGCATGTGTCGGGGGTCGGCTCACCGCACTGGCACGCCGCGGCCGCCAAGGTCGATGCGCTGCTGCGTCATCTCCTCGAGGAACTGCCCCGCGACGCGGCGCTGCTGGTCACCGCGGACCACGGCGGGCTCAACGTGCCCGAGGAGGCCCGCATCGACCTCGACGCGGACCCGGCGCTGCGCGCCGGAATCCGGGTGGTCGCCGGCGAGCCGCGGGTGCGTTACCTGCACACCGAGCCCGGCGCCGCAGCCGACGTGCTGGCAGCCTGGACGGAACGCCTGGCCGGGCGGGCCCTGGCACAAACTCGCGAGCAGGCCGTTGCCTCGGGGGTATTCGGACCCGTCCGGGACGGGCATCTGGCACGCATCGGCGACATCGTGGTGACCTGTACCGGCGACACCGCGATCCTGGCGACCGACCACGAACCGCCGCAGACGGCGCAACTGGTCGGCTTCCACGGCGGGCTCACTCCGGCCGAGACGGCGATCCCGCTGCTCACCTTCTCCCGCTGACTCTGCGCTGAGGGCGCAAAACTACGAGTAGCGCCCGCCCTCACCGCAGAGTCATCCCTGAAGGGACTACTCCTTGTCGCCGTACTCGTCGAACCAGTGCGCCAGCTTGCCGCGCCGGCTGACCGCCCGCAGGCGGCGTTCGGCCGACAGCCGGGTCTTGCTGGTGGTGACGATCAGCAGCTCGTCGCCGACGGTGATCCGGGTGTCGGGCTGGGGCACGAAGGTGTCGCCCTTGCGGATGATCAGCGTGATCACACTCGGGTCGGGCAATCGCAGCTCGAGCACTGAGACATTGTGCAGCTTCGACCCCGGCTGCACCGTCATCGTCAGCAGCTCGGCCTCCAAGACGTCCAGCGGCGCCGCCTCGACCTGGATTTCGCGAGTGGTGTCGCGCGGGATCAGTCGCAGCCAGTGCGCGAACAGTCCCAGGCTGGGGCCCTGCACCACCGTGTAGACCACCACCAGGATGAACACGATGTTGAGCAGTCGGTAGCTGTCGGGGACACCCTCGACGATCGGGAAGGTCGCGAGCACGATCGGAACCGCGCCACGCAGCCCCGCCCAGGACAGGAAGATCTGTTCACGCCAGGGCACTTTGAACCAGATCAGCGACGCCACCACCGACAGCGGCCGGCTCAACAGCAGCAGCACCGCCCCGATGATCAGCGCCGGGATCAGTTCTCCGGACAACTGGCTCGGGCTCACTAACAGGCCCAGCAACACGAACAGCCCGATCTGCGCCAGCCAGCCCAGCCCTTCGGCGAACGAGCGGATGGCCGCGCGGTGCGGCAGGCCGGAGTTGGCCAGCACCACACCCGACAGGTAGGCGGCGATGAACCCGCTGGCGTGCAACGACGCCGCCGCCGCGAACGCCACCATGGCGAGCCCGAACGTCGCCAGCGGATACAGGCCGGACGCCGGCAAGGCCGCCCGACGCAGCATCATCGCGCCGAGTAGCCCGACGACCAGGCCGATCGCCGAGCCCGCTATCAGCTCATAGAACACCCCGCCGATGGCGTGGACCGGGTCGATCACCAACGGCGTCGTGCTCAGCATCAGCACGACGATGGCCGCCGGCGCGTCGTTGAAACCGGACTCCGCCTCCAGCAGGCCAGCCACCCGTCTGGGCAGCGGCAGCACCCGCAGGATGGAGAACACCGCCGCGGCGTCGGTCGGTGAGACGATCGCACCCAGCAGGAACGCCAATTGCCAACTGATGCCCAGCAGCAGGTGCGCGGCCACCGCGATCACCGCCATGCTGACCACGACGCCGACAGTGGCCAGCACGGCCGCCGGCGCCAGCAATCGGCGGATGTTGGCGAAACGGGTCGTCAAACCACCTTCGACCAGGATCACCGCCAGCGCGGTGGTGCCCAGGTCACTGGCCAGTTGCACATCGGAGAAGTCCAGACCCAGCCCGTCATTGCCGATCACCACCCCGACCAGCAGGAACAGCAACAGGCTGGGCAGCCCGACTCGATCCGCCGCGCGGGTGGCGATAATGCTGGCCAGCAGAACCAAGCCCCCGATCAACAGGGCCAGGTAGAGCTGTTCCAGGCTCATCTGATCCCCGTTCGGGCTGTTGGTGGCGGCCGGACCCGCCCATGTGATTCGCTCAAAGTCGGCGGGTTCGTGTTATCTGTCAGTAAATCAGTAGCGCTGTCACGACCGTGTTACGCCCGGAGCGGCAGGGGACGAGGGGAGCCATCATGCGCATCGGGATCGCCGGCGCCGGCGCGGTGGGGCGATCCGTCGCACGAGAACTGATCGGCGACGGCCACCGGGTGCTGCTGATTGAGCGCAATCCGGCGCACTACCAGCCCCACACCGTCCCGGAAGCCGAGTGGCTGCTCGCCGATGCCTGCGAGCTGAGCGCGCTGCGGGAATGCGGCATCGAGATCTGTGACGTGGTGATCGCTGCCACCGGTGATGACAAGGCCAACCTGGCCACCGCGTTGCTGGCCAAGGCCGAGTTCGGGGTGACCCGGGTGGTGGCCCGGGTCAACAACGCCCGCAACGAGCCGCTGTTCACCGAAGAGTGGGGCATCGACGTCGCGGTCTCCACCCCGCGGGCGATGGTCGCCGCGGTGGAGGGCGCTATCGATGTCGGCCACCTGGTCCCGTTGATGGGCTTGCGGCGCGGTCAGGCCAGCCTGACGAAACTCACCCTGCCCGACGACAACCCGCTGATCGGTAGGCAGGTCTGTGACATCGTGCTGCCCGAGGGCGCCGCGCTGGTCGCGGTTCAGCGCGGTGACCGGGTGATCCTGCCCCGGGCGACCGAGGAGCTGCAGGCCGGCGACGAGATGCTCTTCGCCGCGGCCAGCGGGATCGACGACGAGGTCCGGGCGGTGGTGCACGGCGCACCCGCCGGCAGAAGGGCACATTGACGTCGTGCCGCCGCGGTGGGGACCCGTCAGCACGGCGCCGAACGAGCAGGATGACGCCGGGAGCTTGGCCAGCGGCGCCGGCGTCATGGCCACTGTGCTGGCGGCCGCACGGGCCGCGGCGGTATCGCGCGAGCTGATCAACGACCCGTTCGCGGCGCCGTTGGTGCACAAGGTCGGCCTGGAGTTCTGCATTCGGGTGGCCGACGGGGACCTCGACATCAGCCGGCTCGGCAAAGACGGCGGATTTCCCCGGTTCGCGGAGTTCTCCGCGGCGCGAACCTTGTTCTTCGACGAGTTCTTCACCGATGCCGCCCGCGCGGGCATCCGCCAGGCGGTGATCCTGGGCTCTGGGCTGGACACCCGCGCCTACCGACTGTGGTGGCCGCCGGAGACCATCGTCTACGAGGTCGACCATCCGCACGTCATGGACTTCAAAACCAGCACCATGCGGGCCTGGGACGCCATGCCGAGCGTCAAGCGCCGCGCAGTCGGCGTCGACCTACGTGGCGACTGGCCGGCGGCCTTGCGCCGGGTGGGTTTTGACGCCGCCGCGCCCACCGTGTGGGTCATCGAGGGGCTGCTGGTCTGGTACGTCCCCTCGGACGCCCAGAATCGCCTGCTCGACGGTGTCACCGGACTCAGCGCGCCGGGCAGCCGGCTCGCCGCCGATCACGCGGTGCCGCCGAGCCGGCCGCAGGCCGTCCATCACGAATCACTCGTCGAGCGGTGGCGCCGGCGTGGCTTGAGCCTCACCGGCCCCGGGCCGTTCTATTCCGGGGAGCACACCGACGTCGTGCGGCATCTCACCGAAAGTGGCTGGGCCACCACTCAATCCGGTATCGCTGAACTGTTCGCGGCGGCCCGGCTGCCCCGGCTGTCCGACCGTGAGCTCGATGGTGCTCCAGCGGCTATCCGCTACGTTGCGGCCACCCGGCGCTGACCGGACGACGTTACCCCGCCATGAATTCGGCGTAGGCAGAAGCCAACTCGGGTGGCAGGCCCGTGGTTTGGCAGTGGCGTTGCGTCTCGCCGATGGGCGCCAGAATTCCGCGCAGCTCGTAGTACTCCTGGGGATGCGCGGTGAAGTAGCTGCGCACGTCGGCGGCGGCTTGCGGTCGCGGCGAGTTGATGGCCTGACTCACCACGGCGTTGGCGCCGGGGTGTGCGGCCAGGTACTGCTGCGCTGAACCCGTCACCGAGTTCACGGTGCCCGATACCCCCGCGGGGCTGCAGTCCGGTGCAGCAGACGCCGACGGTGCGACGACCAGGGCGGCGGCGGTGGCGCCCAGCAGTCCGGCACCGAGGCCGAACCGGCGAATCATGGTGAAGCCGTGGGCTTTCGACATGGATATTCCTTCCGGGTGGTGAATGCGATTCCCGTCCGGAGCCCAAGGTACGCGCGGCTGGAGTGCACTCCGTGTGTTCTGGGGCACAGCCATTGACGCTCGCGGCCATCGTTTCTCCACCTGCTGCGCCTTTTGGCGGCAAATGCTCCACCAGTGCGGAGCGATTCGGTAAGGCCCGCTCTTAATCTGCGAGATCAGCGCTTATCCGATCGTGACCTTAATGTTTGCTCGCACGGTCGATTGCGGCCTCAGCGGCTTCTTTGATCGGTCCATGCCAGACATCGCCGTGACCGGGCGCCAACACCTCGGTCTCCAGCAGTGCCAGCGCGCTGAGGCTGCGGACGCAGTCCTGCTGGCTGTAGCTGAACAGCTCAGGCAGTAGCTGCGGCCCGGTGTGCGACAACACCGGGTGACCGGTGATCAACGCGTCCCCACTGGCCAAAACGCCATCGACCAGATACGAGCAGTGCCCGCGGGTGTGGCCGGGGGTGGGGATGGCGACCGGCTGACCGGGCAGGCCCGCGGCGATCTCGCCGTTCAGTGCCTGCGCGGACGGAATGCCCTCCCGGTTCAGGCCGCCGCTGCGCACCACGTGCGCGCTCCACAGCGCCCAACTCGGCCGCCACAGCCGCGGAGCCAACGCCAGCGGCGAAACCTGCTCCAGATACTCGCGTTTGGCGTGGCCGACCTCGTCGGCGTGGCAGTACACCGGCGTGCCGTGCGTCTTGGCGAGCCAGATCGCCGCACCGAAATGGTCGACGTGGGCGTGGGTGAGCAACACCGCCCGGACATCGGCCGGGCGATAGCCCAGGGCGCCCAGCGACGCCAACACGTCGGTGCGATCACCGGGGTAGCCGGCATCGATCAACATGACCCCGCTGTCATCGGTGACCAGCAGCCAGTTGACGGCTTCGCCGCGGGCTAAGTACACCCGCTCGGTCACCGGAACGAGCTCCACGAGCTTCTCACCCATGCCCGTGAGTTTAGAAAGGCGGCGGGAGAGTAGAAAAGGTGGAATGGCGGAACTAAAACTCGGGTACAAGGCATCGGCAGAGCAGTTCGGACCGCGGGAACTGGTGGAGCTCGGCGTCGCCGCCGAAGCGCATGGCATGGACAGTGCCACCGTCAGCGACCACTTCCAGCCCTGGCGGCATGAAGGTGGGCACGCCCCGTTCTCGCTGGCCTGGATGACTGCGGTCGGCGAGCGGACGAGCAAGATCGTGCTGGGGACCTCCGTGCTGACCCCGACGTTCCGGTACAACCCCGCTGTCATCGCGCAGGCCTTCGCCACGATGAGCTGCCTGTATCCGCAGCGGATCTTCCTGGGTGTGGGCACCGGCGAGGCTTTGAACGAGATCGCCACCGGTTTCACCGGCGAGTGGCCCGAGTTCAAGGAGCGGTTCGGGCGGCTGCGTGAATCCGTGCGGCTGATGCGTGAGCTGTGGCGCGGTGACCGAGTGGACTTTGACGGCGACTACTACAAGCTCAAGGGCGCCTCGATCTACGATGTGCCGGAGTTGGGCGTGCCGGTCTACATCGCGGCCGGCGGGCCGGCGGTGGCGAAGTACGCCGGGCGCGTCGGTGACGGCTTCATCTGCACCTCCGGCAAGGGCGAGGAGCTCTACACCGAGAAGCTGATGCCGGCGGTGTTGGAAGGTGCGGCCGCCGCGGAGCGAGACGCCGCCGCGGTCGACAAGATGATCGAGATCAAGATCTCCTATGACCCGGATCCCGACCTGGCGCTGAACAACACCCGATTCTGGGCGCCGTTGTCATTGACTGCCGAGCAGAAGCACTCCATCGACGACCCGATCGAGATGGAGAAGGCCGCCGACGCGCTGCCGATCGAGCAGATCGCCAAGCGCTGGATCGTCGCCTCGGACCCGGACGAGGCGGTGGAGAAGGTCGGCGAGTACGTGCAGTGGGGACTTAACCATCTGGTGTTCCACGCTCCTGGCCACGACCAGCGCCGTTTCCTGGAGCTGTTCAAGACCGACCTGGAGCCGCGGCTGCGAAAGCTGGGCTGAGGACTGCGTGGTTTGCTCACACTCAACGCCGTCGTTGCACGTTCGATCTCGCCTGACGTGCACACTCTCGCGACGACCTGACGTTGACTGTGCGCCCACGGCGTTGAGTGTGCACTGACGGCGACGTGATGCGGTCACAGAATCTAGAACGTACTCATCGGTCGCACCGCGTTGGCCGTGTCGACCAGCCGGTAGCGATGCTCCTGTGTGGGCGCCAGCCGGGCCAGGGCGCGCAGCGCCATCTCCACACCGAGCCGCAGCCCGTGCTCGGTGAACGGGAAACCCAGGATGTGGTTCGTGCTGGCCTCGTGCTCGGTCAGCCAGTCCATCGCCGCGCCCAGCACCAGCGCCCGGATCTGCAACACTCGCGGTTCGGTTTCCGGCAGCGCCTCCACCCGTCGAGCGGCATCGCGGATCTGGGCCTCGGTGATCTCGCTGGACGAACGTCCGGACAGCAGCGTCACCGCACTGGTCAACCGCGCGGTGGTGAAATGTCTTGAGGTGGCAGGAACTTCGTCAAGGGTGCGAACCGCCGCGGTTCGGTCGCCTTCCACGGACAGGGCGCGGGCCAGGCCGAAGGCGGCCGAGATCACGCTGTCGTCGGTGTGCCACACCGACTCGTAGAAGCCGCGCTCGTCTTCGGTTCCGGCCAGTTCGGCGGTGGCGGCCAAGGCCATCTTTGGTGCCAGCTCGCCGGGGAACATGTCGAGCACCTCGGTGAAATCCTTACGGGCTGCCTCGTAGTCGCCGGTGAGCAGCTCGGCTACCCCCCGGAACCAGACCAGCCGCCATCGCCAACCCACCTGCTCGGCCAGTTCGTCGAGCTTGCTGGTGGCCTTGGTGACGTTGCCGAGGTCGAGCAGTGCACGCACCTCCATCAACGGCAGTCCGATGGACTCCGACAAATCGATGCCGTCGGATTCCAGCGAGCTGTTCCGCACCGCCCGCAGCGAATCCAGTGTCTGCACCGGCTCACTGAGCTCCATCGACGACAACAGCGGGGCGGCAACGTCACCCGGGTCGATCAGCGGCACCTGCAAGGCGGTCACAATCTCACGTGCCGTCAGGTTCTGGGAGTGCACATGCCCGTCCAGGTAGACGTCGGTGTGCGCGACCAGCAGGTGCTCGCCGAAGGTGGACCGCGAACGGGTGAACACCGTCGACAGGCCGGGTCGCGGTGTCCCGGTGTCGCGGGCGACCACTTCGCGCAGCACGCCCATCAGCTGCGCGGACATCTCCTCGGCCGAGGTGAACCGTCGTCGCGGGTCGGGATCGATGGCCCGGCGCAGCAGCCGGCGGTAGGAATCGTACTTCTTCAGCACCGGGTCGTCGTCGGGCAGCCCTTCGACGTAGCGGCCGTCACGGGTGCGCAACTTCAGCGTCAGCGCGGCCAGGGTCCGGCCCACGGTGTAGATGTCGGTGGCCACGGTCGGTCCGGTGCGAACGATGTCGGGCGCCTGAAATCCCGGCGTGCCGTAGAGGTATCCGAACGAGTTGATGCGTGCCACCGCGCCGAGGTCGATCAGCTTCAGCTGCTCCTCGGTGAGCACGATGTTCTCCGGCTTGAGGTCGTTGTAGACCAGGCCCAGCGAATGCAGATAACCCAGGGCGGGAAGGATTTCCAGCATGTAGGCGATGGCCTGGGCCACCGGCAGCCGGGTGCCGCGGCGTTGTTTGAGCGACTGCCCGCCGACGTACTCCATCACGATGTAGCCGACCGGGTCGCCGTGGGAGTCCGGATGCTGGACGAAGTTGAAGATCTTGACGATCGACGGGTGGGTCACCTCGGCGAGGAACTGCCGCTCGGCCATCGCGATGGCTTGGGCCTCGGCGTCACCGGAATGCACCAGGCCCTTGAGCACCACCGGACGCTCGTTGACGTTGTGGTCGACTGCCAGATACACCCAGCCCAGACCGCCGTGGGCCACGCAGCCCTTGATCTCGTACTGACCCGCCACCATATCGCCGGGTTTCAGCTGCGGCAGAAAAGAATACGGACTTCCGCAGTGCGGACACCAGCCCTCGGAGGCACCCTTCGCGTCGCCGGTGGATCGGCCCACCGGCCGGCCGCAGTTCCAGCAGAAGCGCTTGGACTCCGCGACCTCAGGATCGTCCATGAGCGCAGCGAGGGGATCGATCGGGGGGACCCGGGGAATCTCGACCAGGCCACCGCCCAACCGCCGCCGCGGAGCGACGGGGCGCACCACCGTCGACTCGTGGGATTCGACCGCGCCCGCGGAGTTCGGGCCCTCACGGGGGCGGAAGATCGCTTGGGTCGACATCGGCCGGCGTACCGACGACGATTCGGCCAGCACGTCCGCCCGCTGGGTGACCGGACCGTCGTCGTCCAGCTCGGTGGCGGGCTGGTCTGCGTCGCTGCGCTCCTCAGCGTCGCTGCGCTCCTCATCGTCGCGGCGCGCCATCAGTCCGAATACCTCGGTGTCGGTGGCACCGGCGCCGGCCCCAGCACCGTCAACCACTTGCGGTACAAGGTGTTCCACGTGCCGTCGCGGCGGATGCGCTCCAGCGTCCCGTTGACGAAACGCACCAGCCCGGTGTTGTTCAGGTTGATCCCGATCCCGTAGGGCTCTTCGTCCATGCTTGGTCCGACGATGTGCAGATACGGGTCCTGCGCCATCAGGCCGGCCAAGATCGAGTCGTCGGTGCTGACGGCGTCGACCTGACGCTGTTGCAGCGCCACCAGGCAGTCGGCCCAGTTCACCACCGAGACGATGATCGGGGCCGGGGTGATGTCGCGGATTCGCCGCAGCGAGGTGGTGCCCTGCGCTACACAGACCCGTTTGCCGGAGAGGTCTGCGGCCTGGCGGATCGCGGAGTCGCGCGGCACCAGCAGACGCTGATTGGCCACCAGGTACACCGTCGAAAAGTTCACCAGCTCACGTCGGCCGCAGGTGATGCTCATGGTCTTGACCACGATATCGACTTCGGACTTCTGCAGCGCTGCGATCCGTTCGGCTGACGCCAGGATTCGGTATTCGACCTGCGACGGGGTGCCGAAGATATCGCGGGCCACCTCCCCGGCGATGTCGACGTCGAAGCCGGTGATCTCACCGGTGATCGGGTCGCGGAAGCTGAACAGGTTGCTGCCGATGTCCAGGCCGACGATCAGCCGGCCGCGGTGGCGGATCTTGGCCACCGCCGCGTCGGCCTCGGCCTTGTTGTGGAACGGGCGCAGGCTGGCGGTGGCGTCGCAGTCCTCGCTGCGCGGTTCGGGAGCCCGCGGCGCCTCCGGCGCCAACTCCTCCATGCCGGCTGGCGTGGGTGGCGGCAGCGTCGGCATCGCCGTCGCCGTCACGAACTCGGTGCGGCCGCATCCGGTCAGGCCGGACAGCACCAATGCGGTGCTCAATGCGCACAGCAGCAACTTGGGCCGACGGTGGGTCATCATCTGTACTCGTTCAGTCGAGGCCACAACCCGAGCGCGACCGCGATCGCGGCACCCATGCTGAGTACCGCGCCGCCCACCGGGGCCACCGACAGTACCCGGCGGGCGTTGAGGACATCACCGCGCAGCTGATTGCGACTGTGCTGCAGCGCCTTGTCCAGTGCCGCGTCCAGCTGGTCGAACGCCGGCGTCGAATCGTCGCCGCTGCCGCCCAGCGCGACCTGGGTGGCGGCCCGGTAGTTGCCCACGCTGATGTAGGCGTTCATCCGGTCATTGGCCTGCCGCCACCGGGCGAGCAGCTGCCCGGCGTTGGCCAGGTCAGCCTTGTCCACCGCGTCCCCGCGCTCCAGATACTCCTGCAGCTGCTCTTGCATGGTGTCGATGCGCTGGTAGAAGGTCTGCTTGCGGGTCTCCTCGTCGCCGCGCCGGATCAGCGACAGGGTTTCGTCGGCACGTGCCTGTTGGGCGGTGATCGCCAGATTGGTGATCTCCTTGAGTGATTCGGCGCCGGTGTCCTTGGCGTTGCGGCTGCCCGCGGTGGAGATCACCAGCACCGTCCCGACCCAGATGATCATTAGCAGAATCGCCAGGCCACCGGCGACTAGACCGGGATTTATCCGGCGCCGGGTGTGCCGGGCCAGCCAGCGGTGTGCGAACGCGCCGAACAGCACCGTGGTCGCCACCACCAGGATCACCGGGGCCGGCACCCGTGTCGATGCTGTGGTCTGAAGGTCCACGGTCGCCGAAGTGGCCTGGTAGAGACGCTGGGCATCGGGGAGGATGGTGTGTTGCATCAGCTCGGAGGCTTCCGACAGGTACGACGAGCCGACCGGATCTCCCGAGCGGTTGTTGGTCCGGGCTGTCTCGATCAGCCCGGTGTAGACCGCCAGCTCTGCGTTGATTCGCCCCAGCAGCTGTAGCAGCGCCTCGTCGTCCAGACCGCCGGAGGCCCTGGTCACCGCCACCGCGGCGGCGGTGATGGCCTGTTCGTAGCGTTCTCGTACCGCACGTGGTTCGCCTTGGGCGATGAACGCGGTGGCTGCTGCGGCGTCGGCGACCGACAGCGTGGTGTAGAGCTGCCCGGCGGCGTACGCCAACGGCTCGGTGTGGTCGAGCACCGTGGTCAGGGTGTTCTGCCGGTTGTTGATCGTGGTGGCGGTGGCGAAGGCGCTGATGCCGCCCAGGGCGGCGAGGATCAGTCCGATGGCGAGAATGCGCCCGGGGGTGGTGGTGAAGAACCACCAGCGGGGTCGGGCCGGTTCGGTCGGCGACCGTAACCCCGCCGGCTCGGTTGACGGGTGCGCCAACTCAACGGTCACGTCTGTTCAGACTCCATCCCTGCGGCTGTTCGCGGCACCAACGATAATAAAGGGATTCTAAGAGCGAGGGCGGTGTCTGTGCGGCCTCTCGGGCCGGTTGTTGTCAAAAACGTCGCGTGATCTCGCTAGAACCGAGACCTTGCCCGCCCCGATACGCTCCAAGCGTGCGTGGTGACGGCGATGGGTGGGCGTTTTCCGATACCGGCGTCCGCTTCTGGGGCCGCCACGGTGCGGCGGGCTTGCTACTGCGGGCGCCGCGCCCCGATGGCGCCCGCACCGTGCTGCTGCAACATCGCGCCTGGTGGAGTCATCAGGGCGGCACCTGGGCGTTGCCGGGCGGCGCCCGCGACAGCCACGAGACCCCGGAAGAGGCCGCCATCCGCGAGGCGCAGGAGGAGGCCGGCCTGCCCGCCGATCGAATCGTCGTGCGGGCAGCCGTCGTGACCGCCTCGGCCAGCGGCACCAGCTGGACCTACACCACCGTGGTCGCCGACGCCGACGAATTGCTTCCGGTGGTGCCCAATGGCGAGAGCACCGAACTGCGGTGGGTCGACGAACACGAGGTGTCCGGGTTGCCGTTGCACCCGGGCTTCGCCGCCAGCTGGGAGTTGCTGCGCGGCCTCTGACGCCGGCAGGGACATCGCTGCCCCGGCGAACGGCGCGGTCAGCCCATGAGCCCGGCTCGCAGCGCCGCCGCCGCGGCCCGCGGATCCTCGGCAGCGGTGATCGCCCGCACCACCACCACCCGGCCGGCGCCAGCCTGCACCACCTGTGGCAACCGCTCGATATCGATGCCGCCAATGGCGAACCACGGCTTGGTCTGGCCCGTGTCGGCGGCGAATCGCACCAGCTCCAGGCCCGGCGCAGTCCGGCCCGGCTTGGTCGGGGTGGGCCAGCACGGCCCGGTGCAGAAGTAGTCGACCGGTTCGGCCAGGGCCGCGCTGACCTGATCGCGGTCATGGGTCGACCGGCCGATCAGTACCTCGGGCCCGATGACCTCGCGCGCTGCGGGCAGCGGCAGGTCGTCCTGGCCCAGGTGCAGCACGTCGGCACCGGCGGCGCGGGCGATGTCGGCGCGGTCGTTGACCGCCAGCAGTGCCCCGTGCCGTCGCGCGGCGTCGGCCAGGATCTCCAGCGCCGCCAGTTCGCCGCGGGCCTCCAGCGGCCCGAACCGCTGCTCGCCGGGCGAACCCTTGTCGCGCAGCTGGATGATGTCGACGCCACCGGCCAGCGCGGCGTCGGCGAAGTCGGCCAGGTCACCGCGTTCCCGGCGGGCATCGGTGCACAGGTAGAGCTGGGCTTGAGTAAGACGAGCGAGGCGTTCCGACCGTTTGTGCACACCGAGACGCTAACGGCTAGCTTGGTGTGTTGATACGCGAGCAGGTGGAAGGGAGCGGCACATGCCCGGACCCTCGCTCGGTTCGCTGGCCGTGATCGGCGGCGGCGTCATCGGGCTGTCGGTGGCCCGGCAGGCCGCGCGGGCCGGCTGGACGGTGCGGGTGCACCGCACCACCGAGTACGGCGCCTCCTGGGTGGCCGGCGGCATGCTGGCCCCGCACAGTGAGGGGTGGCCGGGCGAAGACCGGCAACTGCGGCTGGGATTGCGCTCCCTTGAGCTGTGGCACGACTTCCTCGTTCGCCTGCCGGCCCAGGTTGTCACCGCGCGCGAATCTCTGGTGGTGGCCGCCGACCGGGCCGACGTCGCCGACCTGCGCACCGTCGCCGACTGGCTGTCCGCGCAGGGCCACCCGGTGATCTGGGAGTCCGCCACCCGTGACATCGAACCCCTGCTCGCCGGCAACATTCGGCACGGCTTCCGGGCCCCCACCGAATTGGCGGTGGACAACCGTGCGGTGGTCACCGCCCTGGTTGACGCTTGCGAGGAACTCGGCGTCAGGTGGGCCCCGCCGGTGGGGGATCTCGCCGAGGTGGCCACCGATGATGCGGTGGTGATCGCCAACGGCATCGACGCCCCCGCGCTGTGGCCCGGCTTGGCGATCCGGCCGGTCAAGGGAGAGGTGTTGCGGCTGCGCTGGCGCAAGGGCTGCTTGCCACCCCCGCAGCGGGTGATCCGGGCTCGGGTGCACGGTCGCGCGGTCTACCTGGTGCCGCGTCCCGACGGTGTGGTGGTTGGGGCGACCCAGTACGAGCATGGCCGGGACACTGCGCCGGCGGTCTCCGGAGTGCGTGACCTGCTCGACGACGCCTGCGCGCTGGTTCCGGCGCTGGGGGAGTACGAGCTGGCCGAATGCGCCGCGGGCCTGCGGCCGATGACGCCGGACAATCTGCCGCTGGTGCATCGTCTCGACGACCGGACCTATGTTGCTGCCGGGCATGGCCGCAACGGGTTCCTGCTGGCGCCGTGGACCGCCGAAAAGGTTGTATCCGAACTACTTCCGGTTGGAGTGCAATGATCATCAATGTCAACCAGAAGCAGGTGGAAGTGGCTGAGGCGACTACGGTCGCGACGCTGCTGGCTTCGATGGGTTATCCCGACCGCGGTATCGCGGTGGCGGTGGACCAAGCGGTGCTGCCGAAATCGCGGTGGGCCACCGCGCTGTCCGACGGTGCCTGTCTCGATGTGGTGACGGCGGTGCAAGGTGGTTGATGACGCGAAGCTGACCATCGCCGGGCGGGAGTTCAGCTCCCGGCTCATCATGGGAACCGGTGGGGCGCAAAGCCTGGCGTCGCTGGAAGATGCGTTGGTGGCTTCCGGTACCGAGCTGACCACGGTCGCGATGCGCCGCGTCGACGCCGAAGGCGGAACCGGCATGCTGGATCTGCTGAGCCGGCTCGGCATCACGCCGCTGCCCAACACCGCCGGCTGCCGGAGCGCCGCTGAAGCGGTGCTGACCGCCCAGCTGGCGCGTGAGGCTCTCGGTACCGAATGGGTCAAGCTGGAGGTGATCGGCGACGAGCGCACCCTGCTGCCCGACGGCATCGAATTGGTGCGTGCCGCCGAACAATTGGTCGACGACGGGTTTGTGGTACTGCCTTACACCAACGACGACCCGGTGCTGGCCCGCCGGCTCGAGGACGTCGGATGTGCGGCCGTGATGCCGCTGGGCTCGCCGATCGGTACCGGGCTGGGCATCGTCAACCCGCACAGCATCGAGATGATCGTCGCGGCTGCCGGGGTGCCGGTGGTGCTGGATGCGGGTATCGGCACCGCCAGCGATGCTGCGCTGGCAATGGAGCTGGGCTGCGATGCGGTGCTGCTGGCCACCGCGGTCACGCGGGCCGCCGACCCGCCGGCGATGGCCGCGGCCATGGCGGCCGCTGTCACCGCCGGGTATCTGGCACGGCGCGCCGGGCGAATCCCGAAGCGGTTCTGGGCGCAGGCGTCGAGCCCCGCCTTGTGATCGGTCGCCGAGTGTGAACCGCTATGTCGCCCTAGGGAGTTCGATGGCGGCCGGCCCCGGAATCCGGCCTCGTGCCGCAGGCGCTCCGCGGGCGTCGGGCCGCTCGGCGCACAACTACCCGCACCTGGTCGCCCACGCGCTGAACCTCGATCTGGTTGACGTCACGTTCTCCGGCGCGACGACCGCCCACGTGCTGAGCGAACGCCAACACGGTGCGCCGCCGCAGATCGACGCCCTCGACGGCTCGGAATCCCTGGTGACCGTCACTATCGGCGGCAACGACGTCGGCTACGTGCCGCTGTTGATGGCCGCGACGCTGCCGGGTATCTTGCAGCGGCTGCCCGCCGTCGCCGCGTTGTTGGATCCTGGGCAGCGTGAACAGGCATTGGGCGAGGTCGAAGCTGCGCTGCGGGCGGTCGGTGCCGCGGTGCGCGGCCGTGCACCGCAGGCGCGGGTGTTCTTCGTCGACTATCTGACCCTGCTGCCTCCGGCCGGGGTCCGGGCCGGCCGGTTGCCGCAGGAGGTCGTGACTCTGGCCCGTCACGTCGCTGACGGGTTGGAGCGCCACACCGCCGCGGCGGCCGCCGCCACCGGTTGTGAGCTCGTCCGCGCCGGCAATGCCAGCCGGGAGCACCATCCCTGGTCGGCGCGGCCCTGGACGGTGGGGGCGGGCCTGCCGCTGCCGTGGCGGCCATGGCCCTTTCACCCCAACGCCGCCGGTATGGCCGCGGTCGCCGAGTTGGCTGCCGTGCAGTGGGGCGGCCGGGCCTGAGTTCGCATCGGCTGCCTACCCACTAACGTGGGGTCGGTGGACTACAAGTCGAAGTTGATCCCTGCCCTCGGCGCCGTGCTGGTCGGTGCGCTGTTCAGCGCCGGCTGCAGCCGAACCCCAGAAAACACCGAGCAGGGAGCAGATCCCGCCGCGGCCGCTGAATTCGCCAGCAGCCTGCGCGACAAGGTCACCGTCGACGCCATGATGGCCCACCTGCAGAAACTGCAGGACATCGCCGACGCTAACAACGGCACTCGTGCCATCGGCACCCCGGGCTACGACGCCAGCGTCGAGTACGTAGCCAGCACCTTGCGCGAGCACGGCTTCGACGTCCAGACCCCGGAGTTCACCGCGCGGGTGTTCAAATCCGAGCCGGGCTCGGTGCATCTCGGCGACAAGACGGTCGAAGCTCGCTCGCTGATGTACAGCCTCGGCACCCCGCCCGAGGGTGTCACCGGCCCGCTGGTCGCTGCGCCGGCCGACGACAGCCCCGGCTGCAGCGCCGAAGACTACGAGGGGCTGACGGTCAAAGACGCCGTCGTACTGGTCGACCGCGGCACCTGCCCGTTCAAGGAAAAGATGGCCGTCGCCGTCGAGCTGGGCGCGGTGGCGCTGGTGGTGGCCGACAGCGTCGACGAACCGAAGATGGGCGGCACCCTCGGTGAGCAGACCGAGGTCAAGGTTCCGGTCGTGAGCGTGACCAAGGCTGACGGCGCGATGCTGCGCGACGGACACGGGGCGATGACGGTCAAACTCGACGCGCACACCGACGACATCCCGTCTCGCAATGTGATCGCGCAGACCAAGAGCGGATCGACCGAGAACGTGGTCATGCTCGGAGCCCACCTGGACAGCGTTCCGGAAGGCCCGGGCATCAACGACAACGGCTCCGGTGTTGCGGCGGTGCTGGAAACCGCTTTGCAGCTGGGAGATTCGCCCCAGGTGCGCAACGCGGTGCGGTTCGGTTTCTGGGGCGCCGAGGAGCTCGGCCTGATCGGCTCGCGGAAGTACGTTGAGTCGCTCGACGAGGAGCAACTCAAGAACATCGCGCTGTACCTGAACTTCGACATGCTGGGTTCGCCGAATCCCGGCTATTTCACCTACGACGGCGACCAGTCGCTGCCGGCGGACAAGCGCGGCCAGCCGGTGGTGCCGGAAGGTTCGGCCGGCATCGAGCGGACCATGGTCGGCTACCTCAAGTCGGCCGGCAAGGAGCCGCGCGACACCTCGTTCGACGGCCGCTCCGACTACGACGGGTTCACCCAGGCCGGTATCCCGTCCGGCGGGTTGTTCTCCGGTGCGGAGGTGAAGAAGTCGCCCGAGGAAGCCAAGCTGTGGGGCGGCGCCGCAGATGAGCCGTTCGACCCGAACTATCACCAAAAGGGCGACACCATCGAGAACATCGACCGCGACGAACTGGCCATCAACGGCGGAGGCGTGCCCTATGCCGTCGGGTTGTATGCCCAGGATCTCAGTGGCCGCAACGGGGTCCCGGTGCGCGACGACCGCACCCGCCACATCCTCACCCAGCCATGATCCGTCCGGCGGGAGCCCTGCTGGTCGCTGTCGGCGTACTGGCGGGCTGCTCGCCGGAGCCCGTGCAGCCGCCGCTGTCGAATCGGCTGGCGAGCCAGGTGACCGTCGCGGGGATGCTTACGCATCTGCAGCGACTACAGGAGATCGCCGACACTCACCAACGGAATCGGGCTGACGGCACGCCGGGGTTCGACGCGAGTGCCGACTACGTGGCCAACGCCCTGCGCGACAAGGGTTTCGAGGTGGTGACACCCGAGCTCATCCGGTTGAACACCATCTCGGCCGGCAAGCCCACGCTGACCGTCGCCGGGGTTGGCTACCCGGTCGATCAGGCCTCGCTGCTGGTGCGCACACCGGCCCGCGGGGTCAGCGGTCCGGTGATCCGCCCGACGCGGTCGTCGGGCTGCACAGCGGCCGACTACCCGCCGAGGGTGCCCCGTGGGGGGATCGCCGTGGTCAGCGACGCAGGCTGCTCGGTGGTGGTGAAGCAGAACGTGGCCGCCGAGCGTGGGGCTGCCGCGCTGGTCGTGGTGAGCCTGCCGAGCCGCAACGGAGCGCCTGCCGGGCTGTTCCCTCCGGAGTACTACGACCAACTCACCATGCCGGTAGCGGTGGCCGGACGCGACGGCGACCACGCGTTGCGGCGCGCGACCGGGACGGTGCGGCTGGTCCTGGACGGCCATACCGCGAAGGTGACCTCTCGGAATATCTTGGCGCAGACGAAGACCGGTTCGCCGCGTGATGTCGTGATGGTTGGCGCACACCTCGACAGCGCGTCCGGCGGCCCCGGGATCAACGACAACGGCTCTGGGGTGGCGGCGGTGTTGGAGACCGCGCTACAGCTCGGTCCGGAGCCGGCGGTGGCCAACGCGGTCCGGTTCGCTTTCTGGGGCGCTGAGGAACAACAGCTCGGTGGTTCCAGCGACTACGTCTTCGGGCTCGACCGCGACCAGCTCAACGACATCGCCCTGTACCTGAACTTTGACATGCTCGCCTCGCCGAACCCCGGTTTCTTCACCTATGACGGAGATCAGTCCGCGCTGCCGAGCCGTGACATCCCCCCCGCCGATGTGCCGGTGGGATCGGGCGGTATCGAGCGCACCCTGGCCGGCTACCTCAACCTGGTGGGCGTGCGGCCCGCCGATATGCCGCTCAGCAGCGACACCGACTACAGCCCCTTCGTGGTGGCCGGGGTGCCTATCGGGGGCATCACCACCGGTGCGTCTCAACTCAAGACCACCGCTCAGGCTCGACTGTGGGGGGGAAAGCCCGGAGCGGCTTTCGACCCGAACTACCATGGCCCCAGTGACACGGTCGAACAGATCAATCAGCACGCATTGGCGCTAACCGGTGCCGCGGTGGCGTTCGCAGTGGCAAACTATGCGCAGTCCATCGGCGGCCCCAATGGAGTCCCGGCGCGCGATAAGCGTCACCGGGTTCCGCTGGGGCCGTAGTCCCGCATTGGGCGGGCATCCGTACGAGTACGGGCGGGCTCTATATTGAATCCGCTGTAGCCCGTTTACCCGGCTGTGTTAGTAATGCTGTGCACGTGACAGAGCTGGCCTGAGTTGATCGGGGGTGGTGACCTCGCTTGGTGCCACGAACGACCCTGTCGGACGCACTGGTGCCCGCATAAAGCGGCGCCCCAAGGACCGCAAGGCGCAGATCACGCGTGCTGCCGCGGAAACTTTCAGCGCCCAGGGCTACCACGCGACCAGCATGGATGCGATCGCTTCCAAGGTTGGGATTTCCGCGCCGGCGCTCTACCGGCACTATCCCAGCAAGTACGAGATGTTCGCGGTTGTCGTCGGCTCGCTCGGCCAGCAGTTGGTCGACTCGACTGCTTTTGTCGATGAGCTGTCCGATGCTGACGTTCACAGCGACGCGCCGGCGGTGTTGGACCAGGTCGTCGACGGGCTCATCACGTCGTCGATCCTCAACCGCGAGGCCAGCGGGCTGTTCCGGTGGCAGGCTCGCTACCTGCAGTCGGAAGACCAGGCCAAGCTCATGACGCAGATGCACACCGTCGGTGCGCGTCTGAAACGGCCGATCAGCGTCATGCGTCCCGAACTGAACTCCTTGGAGCAGTGGACGCTGACGGTAGCGCTGGTCAGTGTCGCCGGCAGCATCATCGGACACCGGCTGCAGCTCCCGGACGACGAGATCAAGCCGTTGCTCATGGACGCGTCACGATCGGTGGTCACCGCGCAGCTGCCCGGAACCGACGACATCGGCGTCAATCGACCCTCGGTGTGGCGCATCTTCACCCCGGACGCCGGACCCTATGAGGCACTGCTGAACTCGGCGGTCCTGCTGTTCGGTAAGCAGGGATATTCCGAGACGGGTGTCACCGAGATCGCCGACGCCGTGGGTGTGCCGGCGTCTGGCGTGTACCGCTATTTCTCGAGCAAGAGCGACATCTTGACGACGGGGTTGCAGCGCGCCGTGGACCGGATAGCCGGGGAGATGGCGGCTATCGCCGGTGTCTTCGCCGAGCCGGATGAGGCGCTGCGCCGGTTGATCGAGGCGTATGTGGCTACGGTGTTCGCCAATCCCGAGTTGGCGTCGGTCTATGACACCGAGCGGGTGAACCTGGCGCCGGCGGAACGCGAACTGCTGCGTGATTCCGAGCGCGCGTTCATCGAAACCTGGGCCCGACCGCTGATGGCGATCAGGCCGGACCTGGATTCGATGCACGCCAAGTTCTTGGTGCACGCCTTGGCGGCACTCGTGGACGACTTGGGGCGGGTTGCCCGAGGCGGCGAGATACCGGGTGCTGGGTTTCTGGCCGGCGGACCCGGTTACGCGCAGGCATGCTTGCGCCGGCTGATGGAGTCCATCGTGTTCGCCGGGGTCAAAGACAACTGAGGAGACTACGAAATCGCCTGATCTATCAGGCGATTTCGTAGTCCTCAAGCGGGAAATGCGAGCCGTCGCGCACCGCATTGCGCACCGTCGTGGGCCGCAGCAGGGTCGCTTCGCCGCTGGGGTTGTAGTAGTAGGACCGTGACGTCGTGCAGTCCCCGGCGTAGAACACCGTGTGGTCCAGCCTCTTGGTCATGGCGTCTAGGAACCGGGTGTTGGCGGCCTCGGTGACCTCGAACGTCGTCGCGTTGCGTCGCCGCACCTCGCCGAACAGCCGGCCCATGTGCCGCATCTGGTATTCCATGGTGTTGAAGAACGACAGGCCGGAGAACCCGTACGGGCTGGCCAGGCTCAGGAAGTTCGGGAAATGCGGTATCGACAGGCCCTGGTAGGCCTGGAACCGGGTCTCCCGCCACCACTTACCCAGGTTGCGCCCGTCCCGCCCGACGATCTCGATCGCCGGGAAGTTTGCCTCCCACAGGTCATAGCCGGTGGCCAGCACCAGGGTGTCGATGACGGTCTTGCGGCCGTCGACGGTGACGATGCCGTCCGGTTCGATCCGCTCGATGCCGGTGGTCTCCAGGTGCACATTCGGCTTGGTGAAGCTGCGGTAGTAGTCGTTGGACCAGCTGGGCCGCTTGCACCCGATGTCGTAGCTCGGGGTCAGCTTGGCCCGCAGTTCCTTATCGCGGATCTGGGCGAATCGGTGGATCTTGCACGCGTCCATCCCGGCGATCGACAGCCGCCGGAATGCGGGGTAGTTCAACACGGCGGTCACCGTCATGAATTCCAGCAGGTAGTCGCTGATGAAGCGCATCACCCGCTGGGTGAACGGAACCCGGGCGAACAGTTTCTGCAGCCATGCCGGGATCCGGAAGTCGATCTTGGGCGCCACCCAGATCGCGGTGCGCTGAAACACGGTCAGGTCGGCGACGGTCTTGGCCAGCTCCGGAATCAGCTGCACCGCGGTTGCGCCGGTGCCGATCTGTCCAACCCGACGGCCGGTGAAGTCGTAGTCGTGGTCCCAGGCGGCGGTGTGCACCACCTTCCCGGCGAAGCTGTCGATCCCGGCGATGTCCGGGTTGCGCGGCTGGGACAGGAAACCGGTGGCGGTGATCAGGAATCGGGTGCTCAGCGTCTTGCCGTCGCCCAGGGCCACCAGCCAGCGCTCGGCGTCCTCATCCCACTGGGCACCGGCGACCGTGGTGTTGAACCGCATGTGGCGGCGCACGTCGTACTTGTCGGCGACGTGCTCGGCGTAGCGCTTGATCTCCTCGCCGGGTGCGAACATCCGCGACCAGTACGGATTCGGCTCGAACCAGTACGCGTAGGTGGTCGACGGGATGTCGACGGCCAGGCCGGGATAGTGATTGACGTGCCACGTTCCGCCTAGATCCTCTTCACGGTCGAGCAGCACGATGTCGTCATAGCCGAGCTTCTTCAGCTCGATGGCTGCGCCCATGCCACCAAAGCCCGCACCCACGATGACGACGTCGAACTGCTCCATACTCATGAAAATTAAGGTACCTGACTCACCGGTAACCAGCGAAGCTCCCGAGGCCTCTGCGGATGGGAGACAATGGGGCTCTGCACGCTGTTCGAAGATTTCGGGAGGGCAGCCATGACCAGGCGCGATGTTGAAGCCAGCGACGCAGACTTGGCGGGCCAAGCGGCCCCGGCGCTGGAGGCCGACGATGAGACGCCGGGCCCCGAGATCTCCGTCGGCGACCATGCCGACATCGCCGATGTGGTCGAGCAGCATCGGGGTGTGCCCACCGGTGAGGACGACTACGACCGCTGAGGGCTCGCCGGTGCGGGGCCGCCCCCGGCGCTTAAGGAACGTTAGCGTTAGACGCTTTAGATAGCTGTTGGCCTACCACCGGGAGACGTTTTCTTGAGCGAGATTCGCCATCCTGCGACAACCCGACCGATCGGTCTGCTCGGCGTCGGCGCGTCTCGCCCGTCGCGGGTGGTTACCAACGACGAGATCTGCCTGCACATCGATTCCTCCGACGAATGGATCCAATCCCGCACCGGAATCAAGACGCGCCGGTTTGCCGAGGAGACCGACACCGTGGCGGGCTTGGCCGTCGAGGCCGGCCGCAACGCGATGTCCCGGGCCGGGCTCGACGGGGCTGCGGTGGATGCGGTGATCGTCGCGACCAGCACCAACTTCCGTCAAACCCCTTCGTGTGCGCCCGCCGTCGCGGTCGCCCTCGGCGCGCAGGGCGTGCCTGCCTTCGATGTGGCTACCGGCTGCGCGGGGTTTGGCTATGCGCTGGCGGTGGCCGCCGATCTGCTTCGCGGCCGGACCATCAACACCGCGTTGGTCATCGGTTCTGAAGTGCTCTCGCCGACGATCGACATGCGGGACCGCTCGAACTGCTTCATTTTCGGCGATGGTGCCGGCGCGGTCGTCGTCGGCGAGACCCCGGTGCACGGCATCGGCTCGACGGTTTGGGGCAGTGACGGTTCGAACTGTGAGGCGATCCGTCAAGACATTGACTGGATCAGTTACACCGAACAGCCGGACGGCCAGCGTCCCTTCCTGCGCATGGATGGCAGCACGGTATTCCGTTGGGCGGCTTACGAAATGAGCGATGTCGGAAAACGTGCCATCGCGGCATCCGGGTTGGATGCCCACGACATCGACGTGTTCATTCCACACCAGGCCAACAGTCGGATCAACGCGCTGATCGCCAAGAGTCTTGAGCTGCGTTCCGACGTCGTCATCGCCAATGACATCGAGAACAGCGGCAACACCTCCGCGGCGTCCATCCCGCTGGCGATGGAGCAGCTGCTGTCGGCCGGCATCGCCAAGTCCGGCCAGCTGGCTCTGCTGCTGGGTTACGGGTCGGGACTGAGCTACGCGGCCAGCGTCGTCGTCCTGCCCTGATCTATGTGGGCTCAGCCCAGCATTCGCAGCGCCGCGTCGACCGCCAACGCCGGCACATCCAACGTCTTAGACGCCAGATCGTGGCGGGCGCCGGTGATCTCGACGACCTCATGCGGCGCGGGAATCAGCGCGGCGGCGGCGCGAATCTCGGCGCCGGTGCCGAAGCTGTCCGAGCTGCCGTGCGTGAACACCGTCGGCACGCCGATCTGGGGTAGGTGCTCGGTGCGGGTGCGCTCGGGTTTCCCCGGCGGGTGCAGCGGATAGGAAAACAGGGTCAGCAGGTCGACGGCAGCGTCGCCGGCCGCCACCACCATCGAGGTCTGCCGGCCGCCGTAGGAATGCCCGCCGACGATCAGCGGACCTTCGGCCAGGCCGCGGGCATACTCGATCGCCTCGGTGATGCCCTCCCGATCGCCGATGCCCGACCCCGACGGCGGGCCTTTGGGGCGGCGCCGCCGGAACGGCAGATTGTAACGAATCGCCAGGAAACCGCGACCTGACCATTCGTCGCAAAGTCGTTGCAGCATAGGTGAATCGCGGTTTCCGCCGGCGCCGTGCGTCAGCAACACCACTCCGGCGGGGGTGCCGTCTGGGCGGTGGGCCAGCCCGTCCATACCGGCTATTTCCGCCAGGCTCACGAGGCGCCGGGTCCCAACCGGAACAATGGCGAGACGGGGCCGTGGCCGTGGCCCAGCGGGTAGGCGGCACGCAGGCACTCGGTCACCCAGCGCTTGGCGAACGCCACCGCGTCCGGAACAGAAAACCCGTGGGCCAGTGCGGCCGCCGAGGCCGCCGCCAGCGTGTCTCCGGCACCGTGGTCGTCGCCGGTGGCCACCCGTGGCCCGGGGAACTCCAAAAAATCCTCGCCGTCATAAAGCAGGTCCGGGCTGTGCTCCGCCGAGGGCAGGTGCCCGCCCTTGACCAGGGCCCACTGCGGACCCAACGCATGCAGCGCACGTGCGGCCGCACGCTGAGAAGCGGCGTCGACCACATCGATACCGACCAGCAGCCGTACTTCGTGCAGGTTCGGGGTCACCAGGGTCGCGAGCGGAAAAAGACTGTCGCGCAGCGCATCCAACGCCGATGATGCCAGCAGCGCGTCGCCGTGCATGGACGCCGACACCGGATCGACCACCAAAGGGACCGTCAGGCCGAGTTCTCGCCATGTCGCGGCCACCGCGGTGATGATCTGCGCCGACGCCAGCATCCCGGTCTTGGCGGCCTGGATCCCGATATCGGGCACCACCGCCGTGATCTGGGCGGCGACGGTGTCGGCGGGAACCTCATGAAAGCTCTTGACTCCCAAGGTGTTCTGCACCGTCACAGCGGTAACCGCGACGCAGGCGTGCACCCCGAGCAGCGCACACGTGCGCATGTCGGCCTGAATGCCCGCGCCGCCGCCGGAGTCCGACCCGGCAACGGTCAGTACCCGTAGCGGCGTCGTCCCCGGCGGGGCCAGTGGCAGGAAACCCACTGTGCTGGATGACTGGCGACCCGCTTCGCCCGGCTCCGCCGCGCTTGCGATCTCCACTAGGTGGAGAGGGGCAGGTACACCCGGTTGCCGTGGTCGGCGAACTCGGCCGACTTCTCGTCCATACCCTTCTGGATGGCGGCGTCGATGTCGTCCTGGGTCTGCAGGCCGTGCTCGTTGGCGTAGTCGCGCACGTCGTGGCTGATCCGCATCGAGCAGAATTTCGGGCCGCACATCGAGCAGAAGTGCGCGGACTTCGCCGGCTCGGCGGGCAGCGTCTCGTCGTGGTACTCGCGTGCGGTGTCCGGGTCCAGCGACAACGCGAACTGGTCATACCAGCGGAACTCGAAGCGTGCCTTGGACAGTGCGTTGTCGCGATCCTGGGCTCCGGGATGGCCCTTGGCCAGGTCGGCGGCGTGTGCGGCGATCTTGTAGGCGATCACCCCGTCCTTGACGTCCTTGCGGTCGGGCAGCCCCAGATGCTCCTTGGGGGTCACGTAGCACAGCATCGCGGTGCCGGCCTGGGCGATGATCGCCGCGCCGATCGCGGAAGTGATGTGGTCGTAGGCCGGCGCGATGTCGGTGGCCAGCGGTCCCAGTGTGTAGAACGGCGCCTCGTCGCACCATTCCTCTTCCAGCCGCACGTTCTCGACGATCTTGTGCATCGGGACGTGGCCCGGACCCTCGATCATCACCTGCGCACCACGAGATTTGGCGATCTTGGTCAGTTCGCCCAGGGTGCGCAGTTCGGCGAACTGGGCTTCGTCGTTGGCGTCGGCAATCGAACCGGGCCGCAGCCCGTCGCCGAGCGAGAACGTGACGTCGTAGCTGGCCAGGATGTCGGCCAGTTCTTCAAAGTTGGTGTACAGGAACGACTCCTGATGCCGTGACAGGCACCATGCCGCCATGATCGAACCGCCGCGCGACACGATGCCGGTGACCCGCTTGGCGGTCAACGGCACATACCGCAACAGCACCCCGGCGTGTACGGTCATGTAGTCCACGCCCTGCTCGCACTGCTCGATCACGGTGTCGCGGTACAGCTCCCAGGTCAGTTTGGTCGGGTCGCCGTTGACCTTCTCCAGCGCCTGGTAGATCGGGACGGTCCCGATCGGCACCGGCGAGTTGCGCAGAATCCACTCCCGCGTCTCGTGAATGTCCTTGCCTGTGGACAGGTCCATGACGTTGTCGGCGCCCCAGCGAGTTGCCCACACCAGCTTGTCCACCTCTTCGGCGATCGAACTGGTCACCGCGGAGTTGCCGATATTGGCGTTGATCTTCACCTTGAACGCCTTGCCGATGATCATCGGCTCGAGCTCGGGGTGGTTGTGGTTGGCCGGGATCACCGCTCGCCCGCGGGCGACCTCGTCGCGGACCAACTCTGCGGGAACTCCCTCGCGGGCGGCGATGAAGGCCATCTCGGCGGTGATCTCACCGGCCTGGGCGCGCTGCAGTTGGGTGCCGCGATCGGTCACCACACCCGGCCGTGGCGGCAGGCCGCGGTGCAGATCGATCTCGGCATTGGAATCGGTGTAGGGCCCGGAGGTGTCGTAGACGTCGAAGTGCTCACCGGTGGTCAGGTTGATGCGCCGGAACGGCACCTTCATAGTGACGCCGCCGGGAGCTTCGATCTCGCGGTAGGCCTTCTCGCTGTAGGGGATGGGCCCGGTGGTGACCTGTGGCTCCACTGCAACGTCAGTCATAGTTCTTCCTCTCCCTTGCCGGCATGACCCGGTCAGGTTCGTACGGTCGACGGCCCCGGCCGTCCTCTCAGCGCACTGGTTGCGCTCCCGCGGTTCTTTGCGATTTCTGCACTGGCGATTCGTGCACTGCCACGCTATCGCAGCACAGCAGCCGGCGTAAGGCGCTGAGGGGGCCGGACGAGAATTAGGTAACTGATCATTTGCTTAGCTAACATATGTGCCCGGGGCAGAGTTAGCTGGGAGAGTCATGACGGCGCAGATAGGGCAGGTGAATACCGACGTCCAGGACCCGGGCGCCTCGGAGGGATTAGCCACCGCTCGCCGCCGGCTGCGCTACGACCGCGACCACCCGCGCTATAAGTGGGTCGCGCTGTCCAACACCACGCTGGGCGTCCTGCTGGCGACCGTCAATGGCTCGATCGTGTTGATCTCGATGCCGGCGATCTTCCGGGGTATCGGCCTGAACCCGCTGGAGCCCGCGAACGTCAGCTACCTGCTGTGGATGTTGATGGGCTATCTGCTGGTGTCGGCGGTGCTCGTGGTGTTCTTCGGCCGGCTCGGCGACATGTTCGGCAGGGTGCGCATCTACAACCTGGGCTTCGTGGTGTTCACCGTCGCGGCGATCGCGCTGTCGATCGATCCGTTCGACATGGGCCGCGGGGCTCAGTGGCTGATCGCGTGGCGGGTGGTGCAGGGCATCGGCGGGGCGATGCTGATGGCGTCGTCCTCGGCGATCCTCACCGACGCGTTCCCGGCCAATCAGCGCGGCATGGCGCTGGGTGTCAACCAGGTGGCCGCGGTCGCCGGGTCCTTTGTTGGCCTGCTGATCGGAGGGCTGCTGTCGGAGTGGGACTGGCGGGCGGTGTTCTGGGTCGGGGTGCCGATCGGGGTGTTGGGCACCATCTGGTCGCTGCGCTCGCTGCACGAACTCGGTGAGCGGGCGCCGGCGAAGCTGGACTGGGCGGGGACCGCGACGCTCGGGCTGGGTCTGACCGTGGTGCTGACCGCCATCACCTACAGCATTCAGCCGCACGGGTCTTCGCCGACCAGCTGGTCCAGTCCGGCCGTGCTGGGTGCGCTGGGGCTCGGAGTGGCGCTGCTGGTGCTGTTCTGTTTCATCGAGCTGCGGGTTGCCGCGCCACTGCTGGACGTGCGGCTCTTCACGATTCCAGCGTTCGGGATGGCCAACGCGGCAGGCCTGCTGTCGGCGATCGGGCGCGGCGGAATGCAGTTCATGCTGATCATCTGGCTACAGGGCATCTGGCTGCCGCTGCACGGCTACAGCTACGAATCAACGCCGTTGTGGGCGGGTATCTATCTGCTGCCCATGACGGCCGGGTTCCTGTTGGCCGGTCCGGTGGCCGGTTCGTTGTCGGACCGCCGCGGCGCCCGTCCGTTCACGGTCGGCGGCATGGTGCTGATGGCGGCGACGTTCGTGGGGCTGGTGCTGCTTCCGGTGAACTTCGACTACCGGGTGTTCGCGGCGCTGGTGTTCCTCAACGGCCTGGGTGGCGGGATCTTCACCGCGCCGAACAGTGCCGTGGTCATGTCCAGTGTCCCGGCCGACCAGCGTGGTGCGGCGTCGGGCGTGCGGGCCACGTTCTTCAATGCGGGCACGTCACTGTCGATCGGCATCTTCTTCTCGCTGATGGTGATCGGGCTGGCCAACACCTTGCCGGCAGCCCTGGCCGCCGGGTTGCAGCAGCAGGGCGTCTCTGCCGGTGTCGCCGATCAGGTGGCTAACACTCCGCCGGTGGGCAGCCTGTTCGCGGCATTTCTGGGCTACAACCCGATTGCCGAGCTGCTGGCACCATCGGGTGCGTTGGCCGCGCCCGGTGTCGATGCCGAGGCGTTGACCGGACACAGCTTCTTCCCGCAGCTCATCTCCGGGCCGTTCCATAGCGGTCTCGCGGTGGTCTTTGCCGCTGCGGCGGTCATGATGCTGCTCGGGGCGCTCGCGTCGTGGCGGACGCCGGGGCACTACGCCGTCGAGCCGCGCAACTCGATACCGCAGCCGTAGTTCTCAATTGGTTCATCGGCTGCGGGTAGCCGCCGCGGCGCCGTCAGCCGATCGCCCATGCGAGGGCGAGGAGTCCAGTGAGCACTACCGCGGCAAGGGCGTCACGCCAACCGGGCAGGCTGGGCTGCGCCGAGATGCGGCCGGCGCCACCACGTGCGGTGATGGCGTCGCCCATTTCGGTGGCTCGACGCAGCGAGACCACCATCGCGGCGGTGCACAGGTCGACGACTTCGGCTCGGCGGGAACGCTTCTCCGGTTGTGGAGGCTGAAGACGGCGAGCGGCAGCCAGCAGTCGGAACTCATCGGCCAGCATCGGGAACATGCGCAATGCCAGGGACAGGGTGACCGACCAGTCATCGATGGGCAGCCGCAGAATGCGCAGTGGGCGACCCAGCAGCGCCACCGCGGGAGCGATATCGGCCACCTGGGTGGTCCATGAGGTCACCGCGCCGAGGCCGAGAAGGACCAGGCCCAGAGCCGAGATTCGCAGGAAATCCACGAAACCGCCCACGCCGAACGTGACCGGTCCGAGCGTGACCTCCGGGACGCCTCCGTTGGCGATGGTCAACAAGCTGCCTGTCACCACCAGCAGCCAGAGCCATCCTGGTACCGACGGTAGGCAGGTATGGGAAATCCCGGCCAACACGGCGGCGACGACGATCAGCAGGGCGACAAGCCCGATTGCGGTCCACGACGGGGTGATGGTCAACAGCACTGATATCGCCAGTACCGCAACGAGTTTCGTGCCGGCCCACAGGTCGTGGATCGGTGACGGGCCCGGGACGGGGCGCATCAGCATCAACGGGCGGCGGCTCACGGCTGCAGCTCCGGTTTGGTGGCCGCCAGTGTTCCCTGTTCCAGCCACAAGGTGCGGGGGCACAGCGAAGACAGGCTGTCGGTGTCGTGGGATATCACCACGACGGCCTGACCTCGGTGGCGGATACCGACCAGCAGATCAACGAGATCCGACTGGGCGTTGGCGTCCAGCCCCGCTAGGGGCTCATCGAGAATGAGCAGGCGCGGCGAACGGGCCAGCAGCCCGGCCAGGGCGACGCGCCGCAACTGTCCTCCGCTGAGCCGATCAACCAGCATCCCGGCGGTCTCGGCTTCCAGTCCGACCGAAGCCAGCGCACGATGGATGCGGTCGGTATCGGTGGGTGCCCAGCCCGCCAACGCCGCCACCGCAGCACCGGCGTAGCCGCGGAGCAGCTGCAGTCGTGCGGACTGGAAACACAACGCGACCGCACCCACCTGCCGAGCGGCGGGGCGACCGTCGAGCAGGCAGTGGCCGGCCGACGGTTCCAGCAGGCCCGCCATGATCCAGGCCAAGGTGGACTTCCCGGATCCGTTGCCACCGCAGAGCAATATCCCGTCACCGCTCTCCACGCGAAACGACACGTCCCGCAGCACGGGCTTGGACCACGGAGTGCCCGCGGCGTAATCGAATGACACGCCCTGGACGTCGAGGATCGTTTCGGGCCCGGGTAGGGGAGCCTGGCCGAGATCTGGCACAGCCCGAGCGGTCTCGCGGCCATCGCCGCCGAGGGCGACCACGCGATCTGCCGCGCCGGCTTCGTCGGGGTAGTGGGTGATGTGCACCAGGCTCAAGCGGTGGTGTGCGGTGAGTCCGTCCAGCACCGAGAGGAGGGTCTGGCGACCGGCTTGGTCGACCATGGTGGTGACCTCATCGGCGATCAGCAACGACGGATCACGGGCCAGCGCCGAAGCCACCGCGAGTCGCTGCAGTTCTCCGCCAGAGAGCCCGGTGGTATCGCGGTCACCCATGCCACCGAGGCCCACCTCGCTGAGCAGAGTCTCGGTGTCAACCTGGTGGTCGGGCGGTAATCCCCACACGACGTCGTCGCGGACACGCAATCCGAGCACTTGGCTCTCGGGGTGCTGCATGACCAGCGCGGTGCCGCCCGGCCGGCCCAGGCCAACATCCGCCGGACGTTCGACGGTGCCGGCGGTCGGCGTCAGGCCGGCCAGAATCCGCATGAGGGTGGATTTGCCCGAGCCGTTGGCGCCGGTCACTGCGACGTGGTCGCCGATATCGACCCGCATGGTGACCGGGGCCAGGGCGTTGCGGTCGGCTCCGGGGTGCCGAAATGCGGCGCCGGTCAGAACGGTCGGAAGCGGACCGGGAGCGGCCCCTTCGCGTCCAGCGGGCAGCAACCCCACCGACGACAGGTCGGTCACCGCCTCAAGTCGCCGCAGAATGGGGGTCAGCACTTGCCAACCGAACCAGGTGCCGAAGATGACGATGAGCCAGACCGAGACGCCCAGGAACCACGCCCAGTGCACGACCCAGCTCTGCACAGCGTGTTCCAGTCCGGCCGCGGCCGTGCCGAGTACGGGCACGGACTGCAGCAGCGTTGCGAATCCTCCGGAGTTGGCGGACACGGTGCTCAAGACCACCTCGCGCAGGTTGGCCAGCGCGGCGAACAAGCCCACGCACACCATGGCCATCGCCACACCCCACACCGCGGCGATGGCGAACATCGTCGCCCCGCCTCGGCCGTGGCGCTTGACCTGGCCCGCGATCACGCCCATGTATGCCGATGTCAGCGCCGATACGGCACCTCCGAAGCCGGCAATCAGGAAGCTGATGAGGCAACTGGCGGCGAATGCCGCGAATGCCGCCCGAAGACGGTGCCGGTAACACAGCACTCCCATCGGCACGGTGCCCAGCCAGGCGAATATCACCGCGCCGGGCAGCACGATCGACACCACGGCGATGGCGGCCATGAGAGCCGCGGTCATCGCGGCTTGGGCTAGCTCCGCCGGCTCCATGCCGCGGCCCTGCCCGGGCCCGGTAGGCCCGTCCTCCGTATTCGCTGCCGGCCGCGAGTCCGTTCCGGCTGAGCTGGCAGCGGCGAACTTATCCAATTCTGTTCTTTCCATCGTGAAGCGCCCGGGCATCAGGGGGTTTCGAAGTGTCATTCAGTAGTGGAAAAGAGGCTGAAGTCCATTTAAGTATATAATCAGCGGATATATTGGTACGGCACCACGCTGTTGTTGGTTCCCCCCGCATCTGCGAATCGGCTTGCTTGGCGAGTGGATCCACTTTTGCACGAGCATGCGGCTGGCCGGTGCGTGGTGCGCCTCGCGGCTGAGCCCGGCGGGCTGTAGAGCCGACCCTGCGGTCTCGATCTGATACCAAAGTGACGGGTGTGACAACTCTTGCGCAGGGGATTTGGCGGCATCGCTGCACGTCAGAGACCCGCGACACGCCCCGAGGCTGTGGAGTTGACCGGGCCCCGTCGGTGGTGCACTATGGACCGTGCAAGCACCTCGTTAGGTGAGGCGTCTGCACGGACATAGGCCACTGACCCCGAACGTCGAAAGACGCCCCGGGTCAGGACAGCTCCTCCCGGCTTAAGGGTTGAGCCCAAGTGGCTTCCCGCATTGGGACACGCCGTGCAGTGTCAAAGCTCTGACGAGAGGGGTGCGGTTTTCCGACGAGTCGTCGGAACTGCCCTCCTAGCATGCGGTGAAACCGGCGCGCATCTGCGTGCCCGCGACCGAGAGGAGGTGAGGGACGAATGAGTTCCGGTGATAGTCCGAGCCGATATCTGACATCTGTTCCGTCCCCATCCGAACGGTCGCATACCGCCTCCAGCTGAGCCACGACTTCGGCCTCCAGCTGAGCGCGTAGCACCGTTACGCGACTAGGAGGCCATCATGGTTGCAATCGCCTACACCGACATCACGGCTCCGGCCCCGCGTGCCATCAGCGCGCCGAAGAAGCTGGACCGCCGTCCTGCCGCACCCGCTTCGGACCCCGTGGTCGACATGGCCACGCGGCTGCTCAGCGGCCCGCTGCACCAGATGTACGCACTCCTGTGGCGCGTCGGAGTGCTGACCGTCAACAACTGAGGTCAACCGAAGACGTCTACTTAGACATCCTCCAAAGCCTCGCCGAGCTGTTCGAGCACCTCGCTGCGGTGGTTGCTGGCCAGAATGTGGCCGGCAGCCACCGCCACGGCCACCGGCCAGTCGATGATCTCGAAAGCCGCCAGCAGCGCCAACCCGCCGTAATAGGCCAATTGCTCAGGCCGTGGCACCGTCAGCTTGCCGAACAGCGGCAATTCAACAGCGAATCCTTCTGCCTCACGAATGGCGGCTACCGCCTCGCGCTGAGATGTACCACGGCGCGGCTTGTCCGCCATTATGAACCTCCAGGTGGCGACGGGTCGCCTGATGATCGGGCCGCGACCGGTGCGCGGCGAGAGCCAGTGTCCCCATTGTGCACAAGCCGCAGCCGCGGTGCCGGGTGATCGTCGGACACCGGCGCCCCGTCGGGTCGCCGCGGCCCGGGAACGATGAACTCCTTCGGCTTGGCCGTGTCGTCCTGCGACCCCGACAGCAGTCGCGGCACCACGGCTGCGCCGACGGTGGCCACCGTCGCCGTGCCTAGAGCCTGGGCCCAGCCCAGCGGGCCGATCGGCGTGCAGCCCAGTAGCTGGCTGATACCCGGGATGGTGATCAACGTCCCCATCACGCCCAGCGAGCCGACAGCGGTCGCCACCACCAACGGATCACGCGAATCCAGCAGCGTCTGCCCCAGCTGCGTGGCGACCAGCGACACCAACGCCACTGTCGAGGCCCGCTGCTGGCGCCCGGTGACCGAAGCCAATCCCCAGGCGCCCACCGCGGCCGACGCCGTCGTCACGCCGCGCACGGCCACCGTGCGCCACAGTGCGCGCTCGTCGGGACCGTGCCCACCGGCAGCGGCCTGCTCGTTGAGCGAACTGACCGCCAGCGCGGTGGCCGGCAGCGCGTCGGTCAGCATGTTGACCAGCAGCAGCTGGCGCGCGTTCAGCGGCGAGCGCCCCGTCAGCGCACTCCCGATGATCGCGAATGCCACCTCGCCGGCGTTGCCACCCAGCAGCACCGCCACCGCGGCCTGCACCCGCTGCCACAGCTCGCGGCCTTCGTCCAGCGCGTCGAGAAGGGTGTCGACCCGCTCGTCGAGCAGCACCACGTCGGCAGCGGTGCTGGCCGATTCGCTGCCGTGCGCCACCACTGCGATCCCGACCGTGGCGGCCCGGATCGCCGCGGCGTCATTGGCGCCGTCGCCGACCATCGCCGACACCTTGCCGGTGCGCTCCAGGGTCTGGACGATCTGCACCTTGTTCTCCGGAGACATCCGGGCGAACACCACCCGCTCGGCGACCGCTTGTTCTTGGCCCTTGCGGGACAACGCATCCCACTGCGCACCACTGATCACCTGGTCGCTGTCGACCTCCAGGCCCAGCTCCCGGGCGATGGCGGTCGCGGTCAACGGGTGGTCGCCGGTGATGAGCCGCACCGGGATTCGGCGACGCTTGAGGTCGGCGAGCAGTTCGGCGGCCTCGTCGCGCGGGGTGTCGGACAACCCGAGCAGACCGACGAATGTCAGTCCCTCGCGGCAGAACTCGGCGATCTCCTCGGGTTCGGGGTCCTCGCCCAGCGCCGTGAGTTGCGCGGAAGTCAGCTCCCGGCGGGCCACCGCGATCACTCGCAGTCCGTCACCGGCCAAGGCGGCCACCGACTGCCTGATGGCCGGACCGGCCCCGGTGCACGCCAGCACCATTTCCGGGGCGCCCTTGAGGGTCAGTTCGGTCCCCCGTATCGACGCCGAGAACGGACGCCCGGAGCGGAACGGCAGGTGCGCGGCAAGCCCGACCGGCGCCGACGCGCCGGCCGCATCAGCGCCCTCCACGATGGCGGTATCGGTGGCGTGCACCTGGCGGGTGCCGTTGGACACCGGCGCCGCGCTTGCCGCGAAGCGCAGCACGTCGTGCTCGGTGAAACCGGCCGCCGGGTGCACTTGAGACACCCGCAGCCGGTTCTTGCTCAGGGTGCCGGTCTTGTCGAAGCAGACCACGTCGACGCGCCCGAGGGCCTCCACCGAACGTGGCACCCGCACCAGCACCCCGGCCTTGGTCAACCGCCGGGCCGAGGACTGCTGTGCCAGGGTGGCCACCAGCGGCAATCCCTCGGGGATGGCCGCGACGCTGACCGCGATCCCGCTGGCCACCGCCTGACGCAACCCGATCCGGCGCGCCATGCCCAGGCCGGTCACCAGCGCACCACCGGCCAGGCTGATCCGCCAGGCCTTACTGGTGAGCAGGCTCAACTGATGCTGCAACCCGATCGCGGACTGATCGCCCGCTACCAGTTCGGCTGCCCGTCGCCCGTGGGTGTCGCCGCCGGTGGCGGTCACCAGCGCCACCGCGGTTCCGGTCACCACGGTGGTCCCCGCGTAGACCATGCATTCGCGGTCAGCCAGATCGGCGCCCGGCGTGGCCTCGACCTGCTTGACCACCGTCAACGACTCACCGGTCAGCGACGACTCGTCGACCTCCAGATCGATCGCTTCGATCAGCCGCCCGTCAGCGGGCACCACCTCGTGGGCATGCACTTCGATCACATCGCCCGGGAGCAGCTCCTCGGCCGGGATCTCGCAGTGACTGCCGTTCGGCAGGACCTTGCGCGCCGGTGGAATCTGTTCGTTCAGCAGCACACTGAGCCGGCGCTCGGCGATGAGTCGCTGAGCGGCGGCCAGCATCGCGTTGCCGCCCAACACCGAACCGACCAGCATCGCGTCGACGGGTGAACCCAGCACCGCGCTGGCCGCGGCCCCCAGTGCCAGCACCGGCGTGATCGGGTCGGACAGCTCACTGCGCACGGCCTGGGCGAACTGCCGCAGCAGTCGTGGCGGCGCGGTTGCCTGCGCCCCGCGACGGGCCAGATCCACCGCCGCCAGCGCAGCCGCCGCGGCCGGTGCATGGTGGGTCGTCGTCGGCTCTTCGAACTCCGGCGTCGGTAACACCGCCCGCACCTGGTCGACCGACATCGCGTGCCACTCGTGCACCGCCGCCGGCCGAGGCACCGCGGCGTCCACGGCCCGGCGCGCCAGCCAGTACCCCGAGAGTGCGCCGGCTGCCGCGCCCGTGGTCACCGGGCCTGGCCCGCTGCCGCGTACCCCGGGCAGCATCAGCAGTGAGCCCAACGCGGTAGCGCCGGTGGCGATCTCGACGCCACGATGGCTGGCGGAGCGGGCGGCGGGCAAGGCATGCAGCACCCGCCACGCGGCAGCCAGGTCGGTCAGCAAGACATCGGCGCACCAGGGCGGCACACCTTGTCTCGGCAGCACGCCCAGCGCGACGTCGGCCGCGGCCAGCGCGTCGACGGCAACCGCGGACAGCACCGCGACGTCATGACCTTCGGCCTGATAGGCGGCTACGGCGGCGGCCAGCGCCTGGTCGACCGAGGCGCCATCCAGGGGCCGGATCTCGTCGAAGACCGGCCGCAGCTCGCCGAGCGCCTCGGCCTCCACCGAGACCACCTCGACGTCGGCGCGGCGCGCCTCGGTCACCACCGCTGAGGCCAGCGGGAGTAGCGCGGGCTGGAAAGAGGCCTGTACACCGGAGCGCGGCCCGATGCGGTGCCATCCCGGTGTGAGGTCGGCGTCGGTCAGTCGGGCCTGGGCCTGCGCCCATACGGCGCGCAGTTCGTCGTCGTCGGCGCCGCGCACCTGCATCACCCGCATGGTCTCACCGCACAGCACGCGCGGATCGATGACTACGGTGTCGACGCGGTCGAGCTCACGCAGGCTGCCGGGCCGCAGCACCACCGTGCCGTGCTGATCGGCCAGACCGCGGCCCAGGGTGGCGGCGAACGACTCGCGTGCTGTGCGGGTGGCCTTCGGTGCGGTCACCGCAGCGGCCGTGCCGGCCAGGTCCGGATTCCGTGTCGCGGCGCCGATCACCCCAGCGCCTACGACTTGTGCCCAGGCGCTGCGGGTCAGGTGGCGCTCCACCGGACCCGGCGGCCGCGGCGCCGGCCGCTCCGGGACCCTCACCGGCGGATGATCGGCGTGGTGGGCGAGTTCCGGCTCGTGGCGGCGCCAGGCCCGTGCCTCGGCGCGTTCCTCCCCGGCGCGCATCGCCTCTACCGACAAGTCCACCGCCAGCGTGGTCGGCGCGGTGTTGAGGGTGTGCACGCCGGCGCTGGCCAGTGCCAACAGTGCATCGGTTGCCTGCTTACCGATGCGGTCCTCCAGCAGTCGGCGCACTCGCGGCTGGTAGTCGATGACGACGACGCCGGCTTCCAGGCCGAGCGGCAGGCCCGGCAGGCGCAGCAACCGGCCCACCGTCGCCGCGCCCAAGCCGGCGATGTTGGCGCCGACAGTCAAGGCGCGCAGCATCTCCGTCATCCCGTCGCCCGGCAGGCTCACCGGGGCATGACGGCCGGAGTCCGCCCGGCGGTTAGCGAGGCTCGACGCAGGAGAGTCGAAGCTGGACCGCCGAATCCGATCCGTGCGGTTAGCGAGGCTCGACGCAGGAGAGTCGAAGCTGGACCGCCGAATCCGATCCGAGCGGTACTGGCTTTCGGTGTCAGCCACCACCTGACACAGTTCACGCACTGAGACGACGTCGTCGGCGGTTGGGTCGAGCCCGACCACCAGGCGCGCCAACGGGTGGTTCAAGCGGACCGAGATCACCCCGGGCAGTGCGCGGACAGCGCCCAAGACGGCGGTCGCCAGCTCCTCACCGGCGGGACCGTCGAGGCCACGAATCTCGACCCAGGCCCGCCCCTCACCGCGGAAACAGCGGCGGGACAGCACCGGGCCCCCGTCGCCGTTCGGCAGAATCGCGCCGGCTACCCCGGCAGCGGTCTGGACTGAGGCATCGATCAATGCAGAGGTCAGTTGGACACCGAAATTCGCTGCGCGCAGCGGCCATGAGCGGCGGACGGCACGCAGGGGGGAGTCTAAATTCACTCGGTACCCGACTAGTGGCGGGTACGGGTGCGGGTGCTGCTGGCGCCGCTGCGTGATTGGCGCGCCGCTGTCTTCTTCGGCTGCGCGCTGCGACGCGACGACGCCGACGAGTTCGCCGACTTCACCGGCTTCGTCGCCTTCGCCGGCGGCGCCGCCTTGAGCGGCCGCACCGACGCAGTGGGGGCCTTGGTCGGCGCCTTGCTGTCATCGGACCGGCTGGCCAGTTGCTTGAGCGCGAGCGCGGTGCCCCCCACTGCGACCAGGACCGGCCACTCGACCAGTCCGGCCACGCCGAGGGCGCCCAGGGTCAGCGCGGCCGCGGGAGTCGAGTGGCTGCCGGTGCGCAGCCCACGCTGCACGCCGCCGGCCGCCCCCTTGACGCCGCCGATTACCCCGTTGACCGCGGCCCCGCCGATCGCTCCGGCTGCCTCAGTTGTCATGGTGACCGCGCGGTTCGCCGCTCCGGCCACCTTTCTTACCGTCCCTGCGACGGCGTTCATGGGAATTCCCTGCCCTTCAAATGAGCAAATTGGATAATCCGCCTATCGTATGCGGGATTTCGAGATCGGTCCGAAATCCACACCGAATTCATAGAACCGCAGGGTGGATCAGTCCCGGCCGATCTCGACCAACACCGGCGCGTGGTCACTCGGTGACTTGCCCTTGCGTTCCTCGCGGACGATCTCGGCGTGCGCGACGCGAGTCGCCAGCGCGGGGGAACCCAGGATGAAGTCGATGCGCATGCCCTGCTTCTTCGGGAACCGCAGCTGGGTGTAGTCCCAGTAGGTGTAGACGCCGGGGCCGGGCGTGAAGGGTCGCACCAGGTCGAGGAACTGCGCGTCGGCCATTGCCTGGAAGGCCAAGCGCTCCGGTTGCGAGACGTGCGTCGCGCCCTCGAAGAACTCCATGCTCCATACGTCGTCGTCCTGGGGAGCGATGTTCCAGTCGCCCACCAGCGCGATAGGCGCCGATGGATCGTCGCGCAACCACCCTTCGGCAGTATCGCGCAGCGCCGCAAGCCAATCCAGCTTGTAGGTGTAATGCGGGTCGTTCAGGGCGCGACCATTGGGCACGTAGAGGCTCCAAACCCGCACACCGCCGCAGGTGGCGCCCAGTGCGCGTGCTTCTACGGCGGGATCGGCGTCGGCCTTGGCCCACGCCGGCTGGCCGGGAAACCCGACCTCGATGTCGTCTATGCCGACCCGCGACGCGATCGCCACGCCGTTCCACTGGTTCAGCCCGACATGGGCGACCTCGTAGCCCAATTCGTGAAACGGCAGCGTCGGAAACTGGGCGTCGGTGCACTTGGTCTCCTGCATGGCCAGCACGTCGACTTCGGCGCGAGCCAGCCAGTCGGTCACCCGGTCCACTCGAGAGCGGATGGAGTTGACGTTCCAGGTGGCCAGTCGCAGAGCAGTCACGCAGCCACCCTAGAACTATGGCGCCGACCCGCTGCCCAGCAGCCGGGCATCGATATAGCGGCTGCGGTGCTGGCCGGCGAATTCGATCGCTTCGAAGAACTCGAATACCCCGCCAGTGGTCGGCACCTGGGCGTAACCGCGGGTGGCACCGCGACCAACCCCCCAGGCCTGCAACGCGGCGCAGATCGCGCGTCCGTAGCCCTGCCGGCTCCGGTCGGCGGCCACCCGAACCGCCGTCAGCCCCAGCCAGCGGGTCCCGTCCGGGCCCTCGGTGACCGCACCACGCCCGACCGCCACCCCGGGAATCGAAGCGAAGATCACCTCGCCGTCGACCACCGCGGTCAACACCTTTACCGGCATGTCGTGACCGAACACCGCCAGCCAGTCGGTGTCGGGTTCGGCTGCCATCGCCACGTCATCAGCGGCCGCTCCGGCAGTGCCGAGGTCGCACACCAGGGTGCGGATCTCGTATCTCGTCGGGATGTCCTCCGGCAGTCGCAGGAGTCGCTCCGGGACGGCCAGTGTCGGTGACAGACCCCGCTGCGCATACCAGTCGATGATCGCCGGGACGGCGTTCGCATGGGCAAACATGTCCAGGGGCACAGCCGAATTGGCCGCGAGGTCGGCGCCAGGGCCCGCCCGGAGCAACCAGCCGTCCAGCCACTGATGCTCACTGCCCGGCCAGGCCCGCGCGGCGGCGTGCTCGACGGAACGGATCGCCGAGTTCTTCACCGGCCGGTCGGTCAGCCGGCGCACGTACAGCACGTCGGCGTGCCGGCACTCGTGCATCACCCCGTCGGCCGAGCGGACCCGCACCAGCGGTCCGGTCTGCAGCAGATGCCCGATCACATCGCCCATCGGCGGCTCGGAACCCGGGGCACGCAGGTAGCGCAGACTCACCCGTACACCGATCTCAGGGAGCTCGGGCGGTGGGGACATCAAGGTTCGTCAGTGACCGAACGGGTCGGGTACGTCACCGGGCATCCAGGACAGGTCGGGCACACCCCAGCCGTTGGCCTTCACCGTCCGTTTCGCGGCGCGGGCGTTCCGGCCCACCAACATGTCCAGGTAGAGCAACCCATCGAGGTGGCCGGTCTCGTGCTGCAGCATCCGGGCGAACAGTCCGGTGCCCTCCAAGGTGACCGGGTTGCCGTCGGCGTCCAGGCCGGTAACCCGAGCCCACTGCGCCCGACCGGTCGGAAACGATTCGCCGGGTACCGACAGGCAGCCTTCGTCGTCCTCATCGGGGTCGGGCATGGTTTCGGGCCGTTCGGAGGTCTCCAGTACCGGGTTGACCACCACACCGCGGCGCCGCGTGGTGGAGCGGCGGTCGTCGGCGCAGTCGTAGACGAAGACCCGCAGCCCCACGCCAATCTGATTGGCGGCCAAGCCGACGCCGTTGGCGGCGTCCATGGTCTCGTACATCGAGGTGATCAGCTCACCGAGGTCAGCAGGCAACGAGCCGTCATCGGCGACGGGCACCGGGCTGGTCGGGGTGTGCAGGACGGGATCGCCCACAATGCGGATGGGTAGGACGGCCATGACAGCAAATCTTAAAGTGACCGGTGGGTGCCGACTGCAGCGGCCACGGCGACGCGCGGGGCAGGCTCCCGGTTCAACACAGCCTGCCGTGATTCAATATTCGCTCAGAACACTCCGCCGAAAACAACCGAACGTTTGCAGCGAGAGAACTTTCCGGAAGGGTCCAGGAATCGATATGGACGGCGCCATGGCGCAGGCGAATCGCCCAGGGGACGATTCGGAACCCGCAGACGGTCTGAGCCGTCGCGAACACGACATCCTGTCCTTCGAACGGGACTGGTGGAAGTACGCCGGCGCCAAGGAAGAGGCCATCAAGGAACGCTTCGCGCTGTCGGCGACCCGGTACTACCAGGTCCTCAACGCGCTCGTCGACCGGCCAGAGGCGCTGGCCGCCGACCCGATGCTGGTCAAGCGGCTGCGCAGGCTGCGGTCCAGTCGCCAGAAGGCGCGTGCCGCGCGCCGGCTCGGTTTCGACATCACCTGATTGCTTGACACCTTGATTCCTGGGCGTTTATAGGTCATGGCCCGCTCCTCGATACAGTGGGCGCAATGAACGACCACGTTCCTGACTCCTCTCGACTCCCGCTGCGGGCGATGGTGATGGTGCTGCTGTTCTTGGGCACCGTCTTCTTGCTGGTCGGGTTTCAAGCCCTCGGATCGTCGAGCACCGACGACGACGCCGACCGCTCGACGACCGCGCAGCCGGTCACCACGACCTCGGCGCCGGCCAAACCCGAACGTCCGGCGCACAAGTCCGACGTGCGGGTCTTCAACATCTCTGAACAGGCGGGGCTGGCCGGGCACACCGCCGACCGGCTGCGCGAAGCCGGCTGGAACGTGACCGAGATCGGGAACCTCGAACTGCCCGAGGTCACCCAGACCACGGTCTACTTCAGCGACGCCGAGGGTGAGCAGGACGCGGCTCATTCGGTGGCCCAGGTGCTGGGAGCCGCTGTCGAGCCGCGCATCCCCGACGTGGCCGAGCAACCACCGGGCGTCATCGTGGTGGTCGCGGGTTAAGCTCCTCGCATGGTCACAGGTCACCGCAGAGCTCTCACCGCCGTCTTCTTCGCCACCCCGGCCATGCTGTTGGCGGCGTGCAGTCCCAACCAGCTGCCTTCCGACGCGCCCGGCACCACGCCGGCCATCTGGACCGGGTCGGCGGCGCCGTCGGCCACCGAGACCGAATCGGGTGGCGCGGGCGGCTCGGACAATCTCGTCGCGCACCTGACGACCCCCGACGGCGGCCAGGTCGCCACCGCGACGTTCGAGTTCAGCAAGGCCGGCGGCAAGGAGTTCGCCACCGTGACCGTGCGGACCACCAGCAGCGGGGTGCTGTCGCCCGGTTTCCACGGCCTGCACATCCACGCCATCGGTAAGTGCGAAGCAGAGTCGGTGGCCCCCACGGGCGGCGCGCCCGGCGCCTTCCTGTCGGCCGGTGGACACTTCCAGGCACCTGGCCACAACGAGCACCCGCAGAGTGGCGACCTGACGTCGCTGCAGGTGCGCTCCGACGGCAGTGGGCTGTTGGTCACCACCACCGACTCGTTCACCAAAGCTGAACTGCTGGCCGGCGACGGGACCTCGATCATCGTCCACGCCGATGACGACAACTTCGCCAACATCCCGGCGGACCGCTACACCCAGGTCAACGGCACACCCGGCCCGGACCAGACCACGCTGACAACCGGAGATGCCGGCAAGCGGATCGCGTGTGGTGTCATCGGCGCCGGATAGCCCGCCGAACTGGGCTTCCTCGAGATCGGAAGCCCGAATCGAGTTCGCTCGCAGCGCCCGCCCCACCATCGGCGTGGAATGGGAGCTGGCTCTCGTCGACGCCCAGACGCGTGATCTGAGCAACGAAGCCAGCGCGGTCCTGTCCGAGCTTGGCGAGAACCCGCGTGTGCACAAGGAATTGCTGCGCAACACCGTCGAGCTCGTCACGGGTGTCTGCGACAACACTGGTGAGGCCATCGAGGACCTGCGTCAGACGCTGACGACGACCCGGCCGATCGTGCACGCCCGGGGCATGGAGCTGTTCGGCGCCGGTGCCCACCCGTTCGCGCAGTGGTCGGCACAGAAGCTGACCGACGCGCCGCGCTACGCCGAGTTGATCAAACGCACCCAGTGGTGGGGCCGGCAGATGTTGATCTGGGGCGTGCACGTCCACGTCGGTGTCTCCTCGTCCTACAAGGTGATGCCAATCATTTCGTCACTGTTGCAGCACTATCCGCACCTGCTGGCGTTGTCGGCGTCGTCGCCATGGTGGGACGGCCACGACACGGGTTACGCCAGCAACCGCGCGATGATGTTTCAGCAGTTGCCCACCGCGGGGCTGCCCTTCCAATTCCAGACTTGGGAAGAGTTCGAGGGCTTCGTCTACGACCAGAAGAAGACCGGGATCATCGACCACACCAACGAGATCCGTTGGGACATCCGGCCATCACCGCATCTGGGCACCATCGAAGTACGGGTCTGCGACGGGGTGTCCAACCTGCGTGAGCTGGGCGCTCTGGTGGCGCTGACGCACTGCCTGATCGTCGATCTGGACCGGCGGCTGGAAGCCGACGAATCCCTGCCCACCATGCCGCCCTGGCATGTGCAGGAAAACAAGTGGCGCGCGGCCCGCTACGGGCTGGACGCCGAGATCATCCTGGATGCCGACAGCAACGAGCGGCTGGTCACCGAGGACCTCGATGAGCTGCTCAACCGGCTGGAACCGGTCGCTGCGCGACTGCACTGCGCCGGCGAGTTGGCCGCTGTCGCCGACATCTATCGCACGGGCGCGTCGTACCAGCGTCAGCGCCGGGTCGCCGAGGAACACGACGGCGATCTGCGTGCCGTGGTCGATGCACTGGTGGGCGAACTCGATATCTCGTGATGGAGCTGCCGATGTTCCCGCTGGAGTGGGTGTTGCTGCCCGGTGAGGAGCTGTCGCTGCGGATCTTCGAGTTGCGCTACACCGTGTTGGTCGGCGACCTGATGCGCAGCGGCGACCCGCGCTTCGGGGTGGTGCTGATCGCTCGCGGCCGGGAGGTGGGCGGCGGTGAGCAGCGCAACGACGTCGGCGCGATGGCCAGCATCACCCAGTGCACCGACCTCGGGGCCGGCCGGTACGCGTTGCGTTGCCTGACCGGGGAGCGGATCCGGGTGCGTGAATGGCTCACCGACGATCCCTACCCGCGGGCGATCACCGAGGTGTGGCCCGACGAGCCGTCAGAACCTCTGACTGACAAACAGTTCGGTGCGCTCGAAGACCGCATTGTCGCGCTGCACAAGCGGATGGCCCAAGCCCAGTGGCGGTGGGTGATGCCGGGGCGCAACAGTCTGGTGGGGGGTCGACGGCTGCGGTCGCTGGATCCAGTGCAGCGGCTGTACTCGCTGGCCTGCCGGGTCCCGATGGGGGAGGCCGACCGCTACGCGGTGCTGGCGGCGCCGTCGCTGTCTGACCGTTTGGCGGCGTTGTACGAGGCGATCGAGACCGTTTCCGCGCGAGTCGAATTCGACATCCCCCGTTGACTCTGCTCAGTGTGATTCTGAAGGGGTCCGACGCGGTGTGTCTTCGTGACGGTGGCCGCGTTGGGTGGTTGGTTCTGGATCACTCGGGTGTCTGACTCAGACTCTGCGTGCCGC
>Ga0182738_1000563_pt1 | contig 51108 bp, 47 predicted proteins | sample eDN5th30CBELigMG_FD_128876 | JGI IMG/M metagenome (GOLD analysis project Ga0182738, IMG submission 128876) | Enriched Miracle-Growth compost microbial communities from Emeryville, California, USA - eDNA 5th pass 30_C BE-Lig MG (version 2)... ... | reverse complement strand
TGGCGCTGCTGCTGTTCGGCAAGCCGGCGGCGGGCCTCAGCCCGTTCGAGCTGCTGAGCGCGGCGCAGGCGTTGGCCGAGCTGACCGGCCAGACACCGGCGGGCGGCGGCTTCCTGGCCAAGCTGCGCGGCGGGCTGGGGCTCGACCAGCTGTCGATCAACTCGGGCGGCGGCTCCGGCACGACGACCTCGGTCGAGGGCGGCCGCTACGTGGCGCCCGGCGTCTATGTCGGCGCCAGGCAGGGCGCTTCGGCCGATTCGAGCCGCGGCGTGGTCGAGATCGAAGTGCTGGACCACGTCAAGATCGAAGGCGATATCGGCGCCGATTCGAGCGGCAAGGTCGGCGTCAAGATGGAATGGGACTACTGATCGCGGCGGGCTGACTTCGAAGGACAGCTCTGCTCTTGCCGGACCGCCGGTCAGTCGAACTCGGCGTCCTTCTTGGGGATCAGGTCGTAGGGCAGGGCGAAGCCGGGCATCGCCATGATCCGCTCGCGCCATGCGGCGGCATGCGGCCGGTGGTCGAGCGACATGCCGCCTTCGGCCATGAACACCAGGCGGCCGAAGCAGCCGAGGTCGGCGATGGTGCAACGGTCGCCGACCAGCCATTGGCGGCCTGCCAGCGACTTGTCGATGAAGTCGAGCGCGGCCTCGGCACCGGGACGGAAGAAGTTCACGATGTCCTGCGAGACGTCGGGGCGGAAGCGCGCGAAGTGACGGACGCGCGCGACGTTGGTGATGGCGTCGTTCTCCCAGGAAAGCCACTCCCGGGCATGGATGCGATCCTGCTCGTTGCCGGCCTCGAATTTGCCGGTGGTGCGGGCAAGATAGTCGAGGATCACGTTCGACATCACGAGCGTCAGTCCGCGATGGCGCAGCACCGGGACCTGACCGTAGCGGTTGATCGCCAGATGCTCGGGCTCCTTCTGCACGCCCTTCTTGAGATTGACCGTGCGAAAGGAGAACGGCAGGCCGGCCAGGGTGAGGAACAGCATCGGCTTGTACGACGAGCTCGAGGTGAAGCTGCCATGCAGCACGAGGCGGTCGGCTGGGATCGGTTCGGGCATGGGCGTATCTTGCCTGCTGGCATGTTCCCTGCCTATGTCTTCTCGTCGCCTGGAGGAACCGAACGATGTACCTGTCCTTCACCCGTCATGTCCTGTGTCTCGCTGCGGTGCTCGTCGCGTTCGCGGGGACGGCCCGGGCGCAGGTCGCGCCGGAATTCCAGAAGATCTTCGATACCTATTCGGCCGCCCTCGACGCGAACGACGTCGAGGCGCTGGTCGGCCTCTATGGTGCCGATGGCGTATTCATGCGCGAGGGCATGAAGGCCGCGGTCGGTCGGGACGCCTTGCGCGCCTCCTACAAGGACGTGTTCGCCACGCTGAAAGTCGGCCTGAAGTTCAGCGTGCAGGAGACCGGGCAGTCGGGTGATCTCGGTTGGGCGCGCGCGCAGTCGACCGGCACGCTCAAGGTGCTGGCAACCGGCGCGGAGACGCGGGAATCGTTCAACCAGCTCGTCGTGTTCCAACGCGAGGGCGGCGCCTGGAAAATCCGGAGCTACCTGTTCGCTTCCGACAGGACCGCGCCCGGCCAGGTACCCAAGTGATGTCCGACGAACCTTATACGGTCGTCCTGGGCGACCGGCGTTATGCCATCCATCGCAAATGGGCACGGCCGGCCGGTCAGGGCTTCGGCTTCCTGTCCGACCTGATGGTCGATCGCGCCGGCCACGTTCATGTCGCGCAGCGCGGCACCGATCAGCCGGTGCTGGTGTTCGACCGAGACGGCCGGCAGATCGGCGCCTGGGGCCAGGGCACGCTGGCCGAGCCGCATTACATCAACGCGTCCACCGACGGCGGCATGCTGGTCGCCGACCGCGACGCGCATCAGGTGCTGCGCTTCGACGGCGAGGGCAGGCTCGTTCAGGCGCTCGGCAAGCGGCACTGGCCGTCGCTCGACGCGCCGTTCAACCATCCGACCGCGGCGGCGCAGGCTGCCGATGGCGAGATCTACGTCGCCGACGGCTACGGCAACTCGAGCGTCCATCGATTTGCGGCCGACGGCAGCCTGATGCGCACCTGGGGCAGCCGGGGCAACGGACCCGGCGCGTTCACCACGCCGCATGCGATCGCGGTCGACAGCCGCGGCCGCGTGCTCGTCGCCGACCGCGAGAATGACCATGTGCAGCTGTTCGACCGCGAGGGAAATTTCGTCGCCGAGTGGGGCGACTTCTATCACCCGATGCAGATCTGGATCGACGACCGCGACCTGGTGTTCGTGACCGACCAGATTCCGCGCATCAGCCTGCTCACCCTCGACGGCAAGCTGGTCGGCCGCTGCCGCGGCGCGATCAACGGCGCGCATGGCCTGAGCGGCGATGCCGACGGCAATCTCTATCTCTCGGAGCTGCCGCCGCAGGAAGTCACGAAGCTCGAGCGGTTGAATTGATTCCGTCGGCTCGCGCCAACCCTGTCGTCCTGAGCGCAGCGACGGCCCTGACGCTGCGTCCGGAGGTGTTCTTTGGAGCAGGCGTGAGGTCCTTCGCTTCGCTCAGAGCTTGTGAATGATTGCCATATCCTACCATCCTGCCCTGAGGAGCGTAGAGTCTCGTTCATTGGACCGCGCGCATCCTGCGCGCTCATGATCGTGATCGCGCAGGATGCACGCGGTCCAGAAGAGCATGACGCGTCACGTCCGCGGCGAAGCTGATCTTATCAAAAAATTCACAAGCTCTCAGGACGACGGTAGAGAGCGATCGGGCTTGCATTCGGTGGTCAGATCGGAATTCCGCCGCCGCCGATCTGGATGCGCCGCATCAGGCGGCGGAACGGGCCGGTGTCGCCGAGCGCGATGTGCTTGGTGCTGCGATTGTCCCAGAAGGCGATCGAGCCCTTGCGCCAGCGGAAGCGGAAGGTGAACTCCGGCCGATGGCCGTGCGCGAGCAGGAAGTCGAGCAGCGCCTTGCCCTCGGCCGCGGTCATGCCCTCGATGCCGACCGTATAGGAGGCGTTGACGAACAGGCACTTGCGCCCGGTCTCGGGGTTGGTGCGCACGATCGGATGGCTGTTGCGCGTCTCGCGCCAGGCGTCGTCGTCGCGATTCCGGGTGGAGCGCAGCTTGTTCCGGCTGGCGTGCGGGCCGGCGATGCCGATGTCGGTGTGCACGGCGCGCAGCCCGTCGAGCAGCTTCTTCATGGTCGGCGAGAGCGCCTCGTAGGCGAGATACTGGTTGGCGAACATGGTGTCGCCGCCGTAGGGCGGCACGTCGATGCCGTAGAGGATCGCGCCCATCGGCGGCTCGGCGCACATCGTCGTGTCGGTATGCCAGTCCTCGCCGACATAGGAGAGGTCGCCCGGCTCACGGCGGACCATCACCACTTCGGGATCCTCCATGACGGTCGCGAAGTTGGGATGGAGGAAGATCTCGCCGAACCTGCGCGCGAACCGCTTGTGCTGCGCCACGTCGATTTCCTGGTCATGGAAGAACACGACGCAATGCTCGTTCAGTGCGTCGCGGATCTCGCCCACCGTCTCGTCATCGAGTTCCTGGGCGACGTCGACACCGAAGATCTCCGCGCCGCCCGCGCCGGAGATCGGCCGCACCTCGAGTCGACTGTTGCGCATGACGCGTCTCCTGTTCTGCACCGGCATCGCGACGAGGTCGCCGACGCCACGGAGCCGAAAGCCGCCGCTATCTTCACCCGAAGGCTACACCCGCCCGCGGGCTCGACCTAGAGTCGAAGTCCTCCCCGATTCCACGCTGCGAGCGTCGGCATGCTCCGTCATCGCGCAATCAGCAGGACCGGCGTGCGGATGACGCGCAGCAGGTTGGCCACCCGCGGACCGAGGAACTTGGCCTCGCCCTGGCGCAGCGAGGTGCCGAGCACCATCAGGTCGAAGCGGCCGCCGCGCAGGGCGCGCCGGATCTCGGCCTCGGGGTGGATGTTGGTCGCGGTCAAACCCTTGACCGGCACGCCGCTGCGCTTGCCGAGGCGATGGACGTCGACCAGCACCGACATGCCCTGGCGGCGCGCGCGGCCGCGCAGCAGGGCGGTGTCGTCCTGCGGATGGAAGACGTGCAGCGCGGTGATCCTGCCTTTGCTGGCATGGGCGAGCGACAGGGCGATCTCGGTGGCGAGCCGCGCGTCCTGTGCGCCGCTCGCCGGGAGCAGGATGTCGAGCGGGATGTCGGCCGGTCCGGCGGCGCCGGCGCCGTTGATGGCGATCGCTACCGGGCCGGCGAACTTCGTCAGCAGCTCCTGCAGCTTTTCCTCGAAGTGGCGGGCATTGCCGGCGATCGGCCGGTCGACGCCGACGAAGGCGATGTCGTAACCGCGCGCGATCTCGCGCTCCAGCGTCTCGCCATTGCCGGCTGAACGCGCCACCACGAGCGCATCGCCCGAGCCCGCACGGCCGGTCATCGCCCGGGCGCCCTCCGTGGTCTGATCGCGGCCGCCGGACTCCTCGCTGGCCTTGCCCGGCGCGGCGTGCTCCAGCACCGTCGCCAGAATCTGCTGGCGGGCGGCGAACAGGCCGGCAAGCTGTGCCGCCAGCCGCGCGTTGGCGCTGTCGTCGACATAGACCAGCGCGCGCTCCATCCTGGGCAAAGCCTGCGTCAGCTCGGCTTCCTCCTTCTCCAGGCGCCTGGCCTCGTCGTCGCCGAGCGGCACGCGCGCCATCATCCAGCGCAAGGTCGGCGGCATGATCATGGTGGTGACTACCGCCATCGCCACGATCATGGTGTAGAGTTCCTTGCTCAGCGCGCCCATGGCGAGGCCGATGCTGGCGATGATCACCTCGGTCGAGCCGCGCGCATTGAGGCCGGTCGCCAGCGCCAGCGATTCGCGAAGGGTGAGCCCGCCGATCCTGCCGCCGATCAGCGCACCGCCGAACTTGCCGACGCTCGCGATCAGGATCACGGCGAGGGTGAACAGCAGCAGCTTCGGGTCCATCAGGGTGCCGAGGTCCATGCCTAGCCCGGCCACGGCGAAGAACACGGGGCTGAAGAAGGCGATGATGAAGCCGCGCAGCTCGCCTTCGATGTGCTCGGTGAGGATCGGCGACTGACCGATCATGATGCCGGCGACGAAGGCGCCCAGCGCCGTGTGCACGCCGATCAGGTCGGTGGTGAGCGCCAGGGCCAGCATGACGGCGAGGATGGCGGTGATCACCGGCATCTCGATGGTCATGTGGTCGTTCACCCACACGATCAGCCGCGCCACCAGGCGCTGGCCGATGGTGAGGCAGAAGGCGAGGAACAGCGCGGTGCCGGCAAGGCTCGCGCCGACGCTCGCCAGATCGACACCCCCGTGGATCGCGATGCCCGAGATGACGGCGATGATGATCCAGGCGATGGTATCGTCGAGCACGGCAGTGGCGAGGATAAGCTGGCCGATGTCGCGGCGGATGACGCCGATCTCCATCAGCGTCATCGCCACGATCTTGACCGAGGAGATCGCCAGCGCCGTGCCGAGGAACAATGCGGTGACGAGCTGGTTCTCGTGGCTCGGCACCACGTCGGCCGGCAGGGCATACGCCAGTGCCACGCCGCAGGCGAACGGCACGGCGATGCCCGACAGCGAGGAGGAGATCACGGCGCGGCGCCGACGTCGGACCAGCGCGAGGTTGGTCTCCATGCCGGTCAGCAGAAGCAGAAGCAGGATGCCGATCTGCGAGACGGCATCGATCATCGTCTTCAGCGTCTTGTTGTCGGGAAAGACCTGGTTGCGCAGATCGGGCAGCAGCAATCCGAACACCGACGGACCGAGCAGCACGCCGGCCAGAAGCTGGCCGAACAGCGCCGGCTGGCCGATGCGGTTCATGCCTTCGCCCAGCACGCGGCCGACCAGCAGCAGCAGCATGAGCTGCGCGATGAAGAGCGCCAAAGTATGGTCGGTGGCCACGCATTCCCCCTCGAAGCACACCGGGCCCATGGACGATACGGCGCGATTCGTGCTGACCTGCACAATGGCAAAAGGCTTTCAGGGATGCAGCCCATGGACAAGGAATTTATGCAGGCGCTGGCGCGCCGCGCCGGCCTCGACAAGGCGCTGGCGGAGTTTCCCGACGACGTCGCGGCGGCGGCTGCCCAGGCGGCCAGCGTGATGGCGAGGCTCAAGGCGCCGGCCGATCCGCGCGCCGAGCCATGGCCTGCGATGCGCGCGGGAGACGGGCTATGAACGTCGGCATCGAGGCCGGGCACGGCCATCTTCACTTCATGACGGTGACCGATGCGGCACATGCGATCGCCGCGAAGGAGCTGTCGCCGGTCGAGCTGATGCAGGCGCATCTCGCGCGCATCGAGAAGCTCGATCCGACGCTCCACGCCTTCATCCGCCTCGACGGCGAAGCGGCGCTCGCGGCGGCAAAGGTCGCCGAGGCCGAGGCGAGCGCCAGCCGGCTGCGCGGGCCGCTGCACGGCATTCCCGTCGGCATCAAGGACATCATCGATGTCGCCGGCCTGCCGACGACCTGCCATTCGAAGATCCTCGACGGCAACATGACAACCGCCGACGCGGTGTGCGTCGCCAGGCTGCGCGCGGCCGGCGCGATCGTGGTCGGCAAGCTCTCCACGCACGAGTTCGCGATCGGCGGTCCGAGCTTCGACCTGCCGTGGCCGCCGGCGCGCAATCCGTGGAATCCCGATCATCATCCCGGCGGCTCGTCTTCGGGCTCGGGTTCGGGCGTCGCTGCCGGCCTGTTCCCGATGGCGCTCGGCACCGACACCGGCGGCAGCGTGCGCAACCCCGCGAGCTGCTGCGGCATCGTCGGGCTGAAGCCGACCTATGGACTCGTCTCGCGCCGCGGGGTCTTTCCGCTGTCCTTCACGCTCGATCACGTCGGACCGATGACGCGCACGGTCGGGGACAATGCGCTGATGCTGGAGGCGATCGCCGGCCACGATCCGCTCGATCCCGGCAGCGCCGCCGTGCCGGCCGGCCGCTATCGCAGGGCGCTCGACCGCGGCGCCAAGGGCCTGCGCATCGGCTTCGTGCGCCACTTCCACGAAGTCGACATGCCGGCCGAGCCCGAGGTGACGGCGGCGCTCGAGCACGCCATGCGCGCGCTGCAGATGCTGGGGGCCGACGTGCGCGACATCAAGCTGCCCTCGCTGGTCGAGTTCGCGGCGGTCAATCGCGTGATCCTGCAGAGCGAGGCGTGGGCGATCCACGGCGAGTGGCTACGCACCCGGCCGGGCGACTACGGCAAGCTGGCGCGCCGCCGCCTGATGCCTGGCGCATTCCTCGGCGCCGGCGACTACGTCACGGCCAACAAGCGCCGGGCGGAGATGATCGCCGCCGTCAACGCCGCGCTGGAGGAAGTCGACGTGCTGCTGTGCGCCAGCTCGATGGACCCGGCCTGCCGCATCGACCGTCCGGCCGAGGTCGAGCGCACCTACCCGCGCCAGGCGCGTACGCCGTTCAATGTCACCGGCCATCCCGCTCTCGCGATGATGGCGGGGCTGTCGTCCGGCGGCCTGCCGCTCTCGCTTCAGTTCGTCGCCCGCAACTTCGACGAGGCGATGCTGTTCCGCATCGCCCGCGCCTGGGAGCAGGCGTCCGGCATGGACAAGAAGCATCCGCCGATCGGATGACCTTGTCGTGCTGTGAGTTCCTGCGCGACGCTGCTTTCGACGTCGTGTCGAAGAAAAATGGATTCCCGCGCTGCGCGGGGTAGTGCCGTTCCGTCGTCGTTGCCGCTGACCCTCGGGCATGAAGCAGGACCATCGGCAAGCGAGCTTCCTCCCTGCGCGCAGCGCGGGGAGGTGCCCCTCCGTCAGCGTAAGACGCCGACACCTCCCCGCGCTAAAGCGCAGGGAGGAAAATGACACGCTCGCTGGGATCAACGCTCGTCGCAGACGACGAGCGCCGGCCTAATGGAACGAATTAGCTCTTCTCGTCCGGTGCCCCTTGCGGCCCGCCCGCCGCGGCGCAAGATATCGCCGATGACCCGCAAGCAACTTCGACTCGGCGCGTTCATGCGGCCGGTGAGCATCCATACCGCCGCGTGGCGCTATCCCGGCGGCACGCCGGACGCCAACTTCAACTTCAAGGCGCTGGTGCGCTACGCCCGGACGCTGGAGTGCGGCAAGTTCGACGCCTTCTTCATGGCCGATCACCTGGCCGTGCTGAACATGCCGATGGAGGCGCTGAAGCGGTCGGCGACGGTGACGTCGTTCGATCCGCTGACCCTGTTGCCGGCGCTCGCCCAGCACACCGAGCATCTCGGCTTGATCGCGACGGCGTCGACCACCTTCGAGCCGGCCTACACCATCGCCCGCCGCTTCGCATCCCTCGATCATCTGTCCAACGGACGCGCCGGCTGGAATCTGGTGACCACGTCCAATCCGGATGCGGCGCTGAACTTCGGCATGGACGAGCAGATGGAGCATGCCGAGCGCTACGCCCGCGCCCGCGAGTTCTACGACGTCGTCACCGGCCTGTGGGATTCGTGGGCCGACGATGCCTTCATCCGCGACGTCGAGAGCGGCATCTATTTCGACCCGTCCCGGCTCCACGTGCTGAATCACGAGGGCAAGTACCTGAAGGTGCGCGGGCCGCTCAACATCGCGCGCCCGATCCAGGGCTGGCCGGTGATGGTGCAGGCCGGCGCGTCCGATGCCGGCCGCCAGCTCGCGGCGGAGACGGCGGAGGTCGTGTTCGCCGCCGGCGGGCCGATCGAGGCGGGGCGCGCCTTCTATGCCGACGTGAAGGGCCGTGCGGCGAAGATCGGCCGCAACCCGGATCACATCAAGATCCTGCCCGGCGCCTTCACCATCATCGGCGATTCGCTCGACGAGGCGAAGGAGAAGCGCGCCCGGCTCGACGGGCTGGTGAGCTACGACAGCGGTATCGCCGCCCTGTCGATCGCGATCGGCATCGATGCCCGCAAGTTCGATCCCGACGGTCCTCTCCCCGAGATTCCGGAAACCAACCAGAGCAAGAGCGGCCGCGAGCGGGTCGTGGCGCTGGCCAGGCGCGAGGGCCTGACGGTGCGCCAGCTCGCCGGCCGGCTGGGCGGCTACGGCGGGCTCGCCATGATGGGCACGCCGAAGATGATCGCCGACCAGATGGAGGAATGGCTCGAGACCGGCGCCTCCGACGGATTCAACGTGATGTTCCCCTACCTGCCGGGCGGCCTCGACGATTTCGTCGACAAGGTCGTGCCCGAGCTGCAGCGGCGCGGCCTGTTCCGCACCGAGTACGAGGGCAAGACATTGCGCGAGAATCTCGGCCTGCCGCGGCCGGAGAACCGCTTCTTCGCCGAGACGGCCAAGGCAGCGGAGTAGCGGCCGGCAGCATCTTTCCTCGACCGCGCGCATTCACATGCGCGCTCATACGCGCATGTGAATGCGCCGAAGCACGAGCGCGCAGGATGTGCGCGGTCCAATGATCATGAAATCCGCGTGCGCTGGTCGGGAGGGGCGGACGGCTTCACGATCAGGTGGCTTCTTCTCTCGAAATGCTTTGTTGCCCACCAGCCTGATCGCTAGGCTGCGGCCGCGCAAATGGGGGTGGGCATGGTTTTCGAGATCGCGACGGCGAGTGCGGACGATGTGGTGCGCGTCATGGACTGGGCCGGCGACGAAGGCTGGAACCCGGCGAACACCGACCGCTTCGCCTTCCATGCGGCGGATCCCGGCGCCTTCCTGATGGGCCGGCTCGACGGCGAGCCCGTCACCTCCATCTCGGTCGTGCGCTATGGCGCCGGCTTCGGCTTCCTCGGCTGCTACATCGCGCGGCCGGCGGTGCGCGGCAAGGGCTACGGCATCCAGGTCTGGAACGCCGGCATGAAGCGGCTCGCCGGCCGCAACGTCGGGCTCGACGGCGTCGTGGCGCAGCAGGGCAACTATCGCAAGTCGGGTTTCCGTCATGCCTGGAACAATGCGCGGCACGAAGGCATGCCCGCGCGTGCCGTGCCGCCGCCGGGCGTGCGCCTGGTCGATGCGCGCGGCCTGCCGTTCGACAAGCTCGCCGCCTACGATCGCCGTTTCTTTCCCGAGTCGCGCGACGGCTTTCTCGCGCCGTGGATCACGATGCCCGAGCGCGTCGCATTGGTGGCGATCGAGAACGGCGAGATCGCCGGCTTCGGCGTGATCCGTGCCGCGGTCGCCGCCTCGCGCATCGGGCCGCTCTACGCCGCGTCGACCGCGACCGCCGCGGCGCTGATCACCGCGCTCGCGGATACGATGCCCGAAAGGCCGGTCGCCATCGACATGCCGGATTTCAACGAGCCGGGCACATACCTCGCCGGGCAACTCGGACTCGCGCCCGCCTTCGAGACCGCACGCATGTACACCAGTGCGGACCCCGAGATCGATCGCGAGGGCCTGTTCGGCGTGGCGAGCCTCGAGCTGGGCTGACTTAGGGCCGTTCGCCGTTTCTCGAACGGAAGGGTGACGGTCCCGGCCCGCGCCTGCGGCGTCCGGGCCCGGCGGCCAGCATGCCAGAGGCCACGCTGAGCCTATCCAGCGCTGCGGCGTGGAACCAGTGCGAGCCAGAGCGAGATCACGGTCGAGCCGATCGCGATCGACTGCAGCCAGGACAAGGGCTCGTGAAGCGCGATCACGCCGCTGATCACGGCAACGATCGGGATCGCGATCGAGGAGAGCGCGGCGACCTGTGTCGGCAGGAGCTTGACCAGCGTGAACCAGGTGGCCGTGCCGAGCGCCATCGGGATCGCGCCGGTATAGACGGTGGCGAGGATCGCCGCCGTCGAGGGCATCTCCTTCGGCCAGCCGTCGAGCACGACCATGCCGAGCGCGATCGGCGGCCATGAGGCGACGATCTGCCAGAAGGTGAGCGACAGGCCCATGCCCGGCCAGCTCGTGCGCTTCATCACGAAGGTGCCGATCGCCCAGCAGAAGCCGGCGAAGAGGCCCCAGAACAGGCCCTGCGGTGCATCCGCATAGCTTGCGAAGTTGGGCACCATCAGCGCCACCACGGCTGCCGCGCCGATCAGGATGGCCAGCAGAAGCCGGCCAGTCAGCGGCTGGCGAAACACCAGGAAGCCCATCAGCGCGACCCACAGCGGCATGGTGTAGGCCAGCACCGAGGCATGACCCGATGGGATGTAGAGCACGGCGAGTGCGGTCGCGATGTTCCACACGGTGATGTTCATTATCGAGGCGACGAGGAGATGCGGCCAGCGCTGGCGGGGCACGGCGAACGGCTCGCCGCGCAGCCGCATCACCAGGTAGAGCATCACGATCGCCGTGCTCAGCACCAGGGTGCGGAACGTCGCCACCGGCAGTTCGCGCAGCGCGATGGCGAACAGCGGCCAGTTGGTACCCCAGACGAGCGTGAGCGTCGCCAGCAGCGCCAGCACCTTGGGCGAAACCTTGTTCACGGCACCGTCGGCTTCAGGCCTGGTGCTCGTCAGAGCTCTTCAGACGGCAGCCGTCGATGCGCATCATGGCGGCAGAGGGGCGACGCAGGCTCAGCGCGGGACGGCGCTCAGCTGGACCGGCGCGCCCGAGGCGTGCGGCGTGGACACGACGCGCCGGGAGTTGCCGCCGCCGACCGGGCGTTGCAGCCCGTGTCCATCCAGCCGGCCCAGGTTGATGCCGTAGGACAGCGCGGCGAGGTTGGCGCGCTCCCGGGCGAGATAGCTGTTCTGGCGCGCGATCTCGCTGTTGAGGTCGCCGATCAGCCGGTCGACGTCCTGGATCGAGCGGGTCGTCTCGGCCTCGATGGCGCGCAGGTTGCGGTGGTCCTCGTCGACGGCACCGCCGACCGCAAAGGTGGCGCGCACGTTGTCGACCAGATAGCCGGCGACCGAGGCCTGCGTCGTCACCTGGCTGGCGAGCGAGTTGAGCTGCCCCACGTCCATGGTGATGGCGTCGAGCCGGGCCTGCGCCTGGTTCCACTGCGACACGAGCTCGGGATTGCCCGGCGTCGTGCCCGCCTGGAGGCGCGCGGTGATCGCGCTCGCGAGGTTGCTGTAGGTCGAGGCCTCCGCGCCGATCCGGCTGCGGGTGGCGTTGAGCTGCTCCTGCTGCCGGGCGATGCCGCCGGCGAGGGACGCCTGGTCGGCACGAAGCTGCTGCACCCTCGTCTTGACGGTTTGTGTGCCGGTCTGGCTGACGCCGGCGCTGGTCGTCACGACCGGCTCGCCCTGCCCCGGAAATCCCCCCAGATCGCATCCGCCGAGAACGACTGCCGCCAAGAGGAAAGCGGAGCGTTTGAGCCTTAGCGCCATACGTGGCCTCGAAACCCTTGGCAACATCTATTGGGCGCCGTCGATACCACCGGTAGGTACTCCCCTTGCCGACGACACCAGGACACCGATCCCCAACCTACCGTGCGCCGTCATGCTACTGGAAACCAATCCGAAGCAAAAGCAGCGATTTATGAAGAAAAAGAGCCACTTGGCGGGTGTCATGCAATGATTTGCCGGGCTCACTTGCAAGCGGAGAACAGTTTCATTATGGTCCGGCCCTCTTCGCCGGATGCCTGACTTTCAGGCGCCCCGGCCGTGTGCGCCCGTAGCTCAACTGGATAGAGCATCTGACTACGAATCAGAAGGCTAGGAGTTCGAATCTCTTCGGGCGCGCCATTATTTCTCGTATTATCAGCATCTTACAAACGCTGGTTCGGAAGCGGTCGCTTCTGCTTGATCACGGAAGCCACCTGGTAGCCACGTCAGCCTATGGATAAGTTGCGCTGAATTTCGGCGTCGCCCGCCGCCTTCCGGCATTGACCGAAGTAGCGCGCCGGAATTTAATCCGCTCCAACAAAAAGAAGGGCCTGCCCGAAGGCAGGCCCGTAGGTGACTGAACTTTACCCCGCGTTAGCGGCGGGGCCAGGAACGAGTATGGGCCCTAACCCTCTCGTTTCTTCCGAAACGCACCCTGTGGTAGGCCCGTACATGAACGGGCTTACCCCAGGGGAACGTCTCCTGCCGGTCATCTTCAATAATCAATCGAATCTCCATGACCAAAGGCGGATAGAGCCGCCTCTCCGAGGTCGCCCCGTGCGCCCCGCCCGTTTCAGGGCGCGGGGATTCGGAGGGCTGGAGGTCCAATTGCAGACCGGAATCAGACGTTACTGCCGCTCGCCTGTGAACAGCCACCGATTTTGGGTTGCGGCCGTCAGCCAACGAGTAAGCACCCGGAAGGCTCTCAGAGCGCAACGACTTCCCGCCGTGGCCATTGAGTCCTGCAGTTCGTGAGGGGTCACGTATGGAACTGCAACTCACTCTGCCCGGCGATTGGCCGGTCGGTCAGCATACACGCGTGCCTGCAGCGGAACCGAAACCGAGCGACCTGGAATCGGTCCTGACATGGCTGCAAGAGGTTGAAATCAACGCTTGGGTAGAGACGACGCCACCAGCGCACATTGCGGCTGGCATCCACGATCCATATGGCGGCGATGACATTCGGCAGGACTTCCAACAGGTAAAGGGCGTCTGGCCCCGCGGCGAGATTGCCCGGTGGCTGTATGCTACGGCCCGCTTTCACTATGGGGACCGGCTGTGAAGGCGCCCCGGAAGCTTGCCGCTGACCGGGCCCGCCGATTTTGCGAAGCGCTCGGCGACCTAAGCGATCGACGACCGCAGCGCTGGCGGATGCTCGACAGCGTGGCCAAGCGGCTCGGCGTGCCTTGGGACGATGCCGAGGCGGCGGCCAACGAAGCTGCGGCCAAGGGCTGGCTTACAATCGAAGGCGGGCATAGCGTCTGCCTGACCGATGCCGGCCGGCGACTGGGGGACAAGGGATAATGAGCGACGCCATGCTGGCGGAACTGCCTGCCGAGCGTATGTGGACGCTATCGGAAGACGCGGAAACCGTTCGCCTGCAGCTCCCGCCGTTGCCGATCGCCGGCATGCCCGAGCCTCTGCGCATCCACCTCGATTTCGACACGGCCATGGTCGACGAGATCCTGCAGCGCCTGACCGTGCTGCGGTCGCAGATGCTGCCGGCGCCGGTGAGGAATTGACGCAAGATGAACCTTCCTCGAGATGCCTTCGTCAGCCACTTCTCGCCTACGTTTCAGGTGCACTGTCTCAAGTTCTGGCCAATGCGCTCCAAGGCGCCGCCTGAGATCCTTCCCGGCTGCCTCTTCGAGTGGATCAAAACCTCTAACGGCCGAATGGACCTAGACCGTTTGGCCTTTCGCATGATCGTGTGGCCGGCGATCGAGGAGCTGTATCGGAAGGGCAAGGGCGCGCGTCCGACTCCGGACGAGCTCACGGGCGCGGTGTACGATGCGCTCAGCGGCGCGGACGTCGAGGTGACGATCGGGCCGGCGCTCCGCGGGCACGGCGTCTAGGAACCAGCTCGCATAAGCTGATGCTAGCAGGACGCGCGAGGCTGGCTGGTTGTGTATGGCCGCAGCGGCGGTGATGGTGACATGCGAGCCGCAAATGCTATGCGTTCGACAACGCCCCCGCCGGCTCTTTTCTAAGCTGACCCAAGTAAAGCTTGAGCTCCGCCGTAGCGTGGGCGATTGCCCGCGGGCGCAAGAAATCCTTGTACTCCTTGAAGACCGGGTATTCGTTTGTTTCCAGCAAAGCGTCGAGTTTACGGGATAGCTCTGCCATCGTCATCGTCTTACCCCGCAGGGCTTTCGATTCCGCATAAAGCAAGAACTGCTCACAAAGGAGATGCAAGGCGTACAGCTCGTCATGATCGAGATAGTTTTTGGCGACGGTCGCTTCGTCGAGAGCCGGAACCTTACCTCTCAGTGTCTTCAGCCCCATGTCGGTCAGCCGATGGTCGGCACGATCCAAGATGATTTCCGCCGCTGTCTTGCCAGCAATGGCGAAGTGGAATTTGTCCTGGAGGCGAGCATAAAACGACCGTGCCTCCTTCGCGCTGGGATCGTAGTCGCTCGCACTGATCTTGAAGCATTCTCTCACGTTGGCGTAGATATTCTTCTCGTCCGCTCGAAGGGCGCGGACCTCCGCTGCCAGCTTCTTGAGTGCCCCCGGATCTTGCCGAAGCCTCCCTTCGTTGATGGCGTAGCCATCAACGATGTAGGATCTTAGCGTCTTTGTAGCCCACTGCCTGAAGGCAGTCGCTTTTGCGGAGCTGACCCGGTATCCGACGGACAAGATCATATCGAGATTGTAATGCTCGATTTCGCGTCGGACCTCCCGGCTGCCTTCTTTCTGAACACTTTCCAGTTTGGAAAGAGTTGCTCCTTGCTCAAGTTCTCCCTCTGCAAAGATGTTAGAGATGTGCTTGGAGATGGCCGGCACGCCAACCCCATAAAGGTCAGCGATTTGCTGCTGCGTTGCCCAAACCGTTTCGCCCGTGATGTCGATGTTGAACTCAATCTCGGCCTTTTCTCCGCGGAACCTGACCAGCGCCAGCTCCAGCTGCTCTGCAAGGTTGTTCAGGCCCTCAGCCGCCTTGCGAATGACGCGGGTAATCGGAGGAATTTTCATTTGGGCAGACCTTTAGCGGACGGTGAGATCGTCGGGGTAGCGGCGTTTGCAGCCGTCCCACACGGCGGCCGATCATTGCACGCTACTGCTGCAATCTTGGGGATAGCGAGTCATATTTGCTATCGCTTGATGCGCCAGTCCCAGGGCTTCTCGCAGTCGTGGGCGTGCACACCGGCCCGAACGCCGATAGCCGTCTTCTCCTGCTCCACATAGTCGCTGCTATACCGTGTGAACGCCCAGGCCATGCCGGCGCGCACCATCGCGGACCCGAGATCCTGCCCGTCAGCTCGGCAGAGGGCGACCGTGCGGCCGTAGCTGTCGCGGTCCCGCGGCTCACAGGTGACAGTGCGCCGCCGCATCAGCTCGAGCAGCGCCTTCGATGCCTCCACACCCGCCGGCCAGCCGTCGGCACAGGTTTGTCGCGCCTCGGCAGCGTCAATGCCCCAAAGCCGATACGTCGCGCCGTTGAGCTTGATGGTGTCGCCGTCGACCGCCTGGACGCCCTCAGCTGCGACAGGCTGCGCAAGCAGCGCGATTGCCGCCGCCGCGAACGCCAACGTAGCCCGAGAATCCAATTGCTGCCCCTTCGCGTGCTGATGCTAGGATCATAGCCGCGCACGAGCGCGCGGGGGCGACAATGCGGCAGCGGTTTGGTTTTGCGTCCCTTCACACTGTTGGGATGTTGGCTTTGGTCATCACGCTTGATGTACCTGCGACTGCCCAGGAGCCACCGACTGCCACATCCGGGGCCTCTACTCTTAACGCGTGCCGCGACCTGGAGCGCGGCCGTACTGGCGGCACATCAGGCTTCCAACAAGGCTATTGTCTTGGCGCGGTGGATGCTGCCGCATTGCTCCATGACGGTACTGAATTCTGTATCCCCGGAGCTAGACCCAAACTTCAGCTTGTCCGTGTTGTTATCAATTACATTGAGCGTCATCCCAAAACCCAGGACCGTGAGCTAGGCGTGCTGGCTAGCTACGCCTTATCGGAGGCGTTCCCTTGCGCGCGGTAGAGCTGCAGACGGCGTGGTAGCCCGCTTTCTGTCGTCATTTTCGCGTCAACGACGCAGACCTCGGACCAAAAGTTCCAACGCGGCGCGATTTTGTTCTGACGTGCTACGAAGCCTTGAACGGCTCAAGCGGACTGTGGGCGGGGGGTAGGTCCAGGGTGCGCCGCACCAGGGCGGGGCGCCGACGCGCCGCGGCGTGTGAGCAACGGCGCGCCCCATCGAGGTGACGCCGCAAGCGCCGTCCAGGCGTCCGACCTGGACGCCGGCAGCAGTCGAAGCGTCGCCGTTGGAGAGACGGGCGGACTAGGCGGATGCGTCGAGTGTTGCCACAGGGGCCATCCGCACGTCGTGGTCGACCAACCCGGTCGGCGTCGCAGCCGGATGGTCCAGGATACACAGCGCAATCCCAAGGCGCCCGAGCGATGTCTTCGCGAAGTGCGCCGGGATGCTGCGGTAGCCCGTCGCGTAAGCTACCAGGGCCTTCGTTGCCCGCACTACAACGCCGTGATCGGTCGCATGCATCACGACCGCCTCAACGGCCTGCATGCCAAGCCGGATATCAGCGTTGCGCTTACCGCGCGCCACTGCCTCGCGTAGCTCGTGAAGTTCCGCCGTCAGCACAGTGTCTTCACGCTCCGCGGTCGCACGCGGCCAAGCCAGTTCGATGTTCGCTTTCGTCATTTCCCCACCCCTGTGTCGCTGCCGGCGTGTGGCCGGTCCATCCGATGAAGCACGCCACGCGAGCGTTTTCATCGGAAATACACTATGCGACAGAAATAAGATAAGCCGTTGAACAAACGGGATTATTCGGCGCGTGTCGCGCGCTTTGTCGCACAAAAGCTTGAAGGGCGGTTGCTGTCGTCTGCAAGTAAATACGCATGCAGGGTGCAGATGGCGCGGCTGCCTGCGTCGGTACACTTTCGCACTCGACACGACAGCCGAATACACTGTATGTCACTCTGGCCAACGGACGTTGGCCAGAGTGACAAGGGTGACTGATATGGCAGATGGGCGTTTCGTGGCGTACACGCGGGTCAGCACCGCCCGGCAGGGCCGGAGCGGTTTAGGGCTCGAAGCACAGCGCGGCGCTGTCGCGGCCTATCTGAACGGCGGCGCATGGAAGCTGATTGGCGAGTACCAGGAAATTGAGTCCGGGCGCCATGACGATCGTCCCGAACTTTTGAAGGCCCTTGCTCACTGCCGATCGCACGGTGCGGCGTTAGTCGTGGCCAAGGTCGACAGGCTGGCCAGGTCGCAAAGCTTCCTGTCCAAGATCCTAGACGCTGGCGTTGATGTCCGGTTCTGCGATCTGCCGCAGATCGAGGGCCCTACGGGGCGGTTCCTGCTGCAAAGCATGATGTCAGTGGCGGAGCTCGAGGCTGGCATGATCAAGGCCAGGACAATGGCGGCGCTGGCGGTGGCGAAGGCCAACGGGAAGAAGCTGGGAGGGCGACGCTGGCAACGTGTCGACAAAGCTGCCGCAGCGGCCACAGTGGGCGCGCTGGCCGTGGCGTTGGCCGGCAGCCCCGCCAACGCCGCCAAGGCCGCTGCGAGCGCCGCAGAGGCCCGCGGCGCGGCCTTGGCGGCCGGTCGGGCGGCGCCAACGGTGGCACGCATCGCCCGTACCAAGAACGCGTGCACGCATGCCCGTGACGTCGAAGAGGCTTTGCGCAAGGCGGACCCGGATGGCGCCTCCTCGCTCAACAAGATTGCCGGCCGTCTGAATGATGACGGAGTCAGAACGCCAAGCGGTAAAGGCCTGTGGACTGCGACGGCAGTCGCTCGTGTTCGCCGGCGGCTCGGTACGCGTGCGCCTGCAGAGTTGAGCCTGTGATCTACCTTGCGCTGACGATCGCAGCCGCGTGCTGCGTGTTCTCCGTGTTGCCCACCGCGGCCGGTTGGCTGGCTGGACCGCATCGTCACTCGCCTCTGTGCGCAGTGGGGACGCTAGCACCGCGCTCGCTGCCATCCTCACGCAGGGCTGCCCCTGCATTGGCCCTCCAGGAGCCGCTAGGGAGCCCGCCAGGCGCGATCTCTGACGATCGTAGCCCGTGGGGCACAAACCAGCGGCGAGCGGGCTGCAAGCCGCCCGTGGGCTGCTGTTACGCCCTGCTAGTAGGTCTTCACCGAATCATCAGGCGTCTTGGCAAAAAGGCCGGTCGGATGCGCCGCCAGCTTACCCCCGCTCAGCGCCCCTGCCTTCTCGAGCTGCGCCTGTGTCGACAATCCGTGCGTAAAGGTCGAGAACAGCTGCGAGAGCGGGCTGTAGACGTCCGGCTGCGACAGGGCGACCGCGTTGGAGTTGGCCGCGTTGACCGCCGAGGACACATCCCCGGTAGCGGCCAAGTTGCCAATCAGATTGGACTTCGACGCGTTGATGTTGTTGCGCGCCGTGTTCTCGTAGCTCAGAGCCTGATCAGCAATGGCGCGCTGGTTGGTGTCGTACAGCTTGGAGAGCTTCGCTTCCTGCCCGGTGCGCGCCGTGCTGTCGAGCAGCCCGCTGCGGTCTAGCGAGTAGGTCAGCTCCTTGCGCGTATCGGCGTACTGATCGGCGAGCTGCGGATTAGCGTAATCAGTAAACGCCTTGCGCCGGCCAGCGAAGAAGTCGTCATCAAAGCCGTCGAAAATCTTGTTGATCTCGTTCGTGCCGTTGCGGATGCCGTTTTGGCGATCGAACTCGCGTTGGTTCGCCTCCTTCGCGCCGCTGTCGCCGCCCTTACCGCCCTTAGCCATCGGACGGAACCCTATGGAGCATGGTCCCGGCAACTTGGTAGCCGCGCGCCAGGAGAGCGTTGGAGGCGTCGGCGGTTTCCGAGGTGTGCGGCGTCATCACGAAGATCTCGCGCGGCTCTGTCCGCGTCGCGAACTCGTCAAACGCTTTGGCAAGCAGAGCGGCAGCTGGAGTGTGGCGGCTATTGGGTGAGACGTGGAGCACGTCGAGGCCGATGGAATGGGTGTCACTGAATGCGGACTGGTTGAACCAAGCCACCGCCAATCCGATCAACGAGTGATCTCGGTCGTCGCCCTCAACGACCAGGACAGTCGGATTGGCCGTAGTCATGTAGGCTTGGAATGTCTTGCGCGCGACGGCCTCGCTAAACTCGAGGTGCGGTGCGCGCTCTTCGCAGCACTGCTTTGCGAGCGCAATCACGGCCTCGATTTCCGAGGCTAAAGCGAGCCTAGCGAGCATTGGCGGTTCGATTCTGTTGGTCTATCGCTGAGCGGCGCCACGGCCTGACCAGCTTTCACGGTTGAGAACGGACCGGCGGTTCGCGCCATGGTCTGCGGCTGCGACTGCTCGAGGGTCGCTATCGTCGATGCGGGCATAGTGTACACCGGTTCTTAGTCGAATACACCGCTAGCGTTGCCGCCTTCGTCATCTCCGCTCGAGCTCGGCTTCTTGTTCTTAAAGCGAGCTATTGCCTTAGCGAGCTGGGCTGCGGTCATCTGATGGGGCTCAACCCTGTCATCATCATTTTTCGACGTGGCGAAGAAGCCGCCGACGCGGAATATGGCTGTGGCCATGGTGGCGCGTGCAGGCGCCGGCGCCTTCGAATCCTCAAGCACTTCGATGGCCGCGGCATAGGCCTTCCTTGCACCGCTCGTCTTAACCTCGCGCACCAGCCAATCGCGGGCTTCCTCTACCGTTTCCTCAGGGTTGAAATCGTGTTCGTCGTCGTTGTCGTCGCGGTTGGTCATAGGTCGTGCCTTTCGTTGCTGGTTGTGGTGGTGGTGTCGGCTGTTTCAACGATAGGCGCAGAGGGTTGCAATTCGGTCAGACGGCGGCGCAGCCGTTCAATCTCTGCGGCGAGCGCGTCGGCTTCAGGGCATTGCGCTGGCGGCCTTGCCTCGGCAGCGACGAACATCGCCAGCGCCTCGCGGTTACGCCTCGCAGCCTCTCGCCTGGTCTTACCGCCGCCGGGCTGCATTGCTCGGCTGTGCCGTTCGAATTTTTGACGATCGGCCTCGCTCATGGCTGCGACGCGTTCGGCTTGGCGCTGGCGCCGACGCGCGATGTCACGCAGCTTGCGGGCGCGCCGGACGGGATCGGCCGGCAGTTGCACGACGTGCCAACCGGCGCCTGCCGGAGTTTTTCCGCCGTGCCGCGTGCACCGGGTCCGCCCGACTACAGGGAGGTTTTGGCATGGCTCGCCATCACGTCGGCGGGCGCCACACTTCGGGGCAGCGGCGCGAGCTTGCTTCGCCGCGAGGCGTGCTAGCGCCAGGACAGATTGTCTGCGTGCGGAGTTATCGTCAGCGCGCTGATCGCGGCTCCGGGCCGTGCGTCGCTTCCTGCGGCCTTCTTGCGACCCGTTCATGGGCTAATCCGGTCTGCAGCTGGCCAGAGGTCCCGCGTGTGCATCGTGGTATGGGCGCGCGCAATGGAGAGAGAAACCGGGTGTGTATATAAGAGAGAGTTATTTAAGCATCTCTGTCTCATGCGCACATAGCACGATTCACACGCACACCCGGCGATGCTCGAGCCCGCAATGCCAACACGGTCCACACGCTGGCAGCACCGTGAGCTCGGCTTCCGCCCACGCATGACACGGTCCACACGGCAGTCAGCCTGCTCCGCTCTACGCATGACACGTTCAACACGGTCCTCGTGCGAGGAGATCATATTGCGCCTCTCGCCATAATCGCGCGGCGCTCAGCTGCGCCGACTTGAACACGCTCGTATTCCCGCCGCCTGCGCTCCGCTTCAGCTGCGGCCCTGTCCTTAAACAGGATGAAGACAGCCGGGTTGATGTCCCAATCTGTGGGTGCGACGATGATCGGCGCCTTAGGTCTGCACCAACCGAGACGCCCTAGTGTCGTCATCGCCGCAGCAAGCTCGGGATGTATCGGGCGGCCTTGCGGCCTCCATGCTTGGTGGCGGTTGTAAATGTCCCGCTGGCTCTGCGAGGTCATTCCGTTCACCAAGATCACACCGGCCACGCGGCGGGCTGCGTCAGCTGCGGCGCCCATCCCAACAACGGTCTCGTAGAAGCGCACGGCATGGCGCAATAGGAATTCCGAAAAGCGCCACACCCGCTCCGCTGTCTCGCCCGACACGGGGAGCCCGGCCGCAGCGATACCGTGGGCGCTCCAGCCATCCACCATGTGGAACACAAGCATAAGCCGAGGGAAAAACCCGACCCACTTGCTCAGGTGCCCACTCCACGCGTCGGACATTTGCGGCATGTTCATCAAGGCATCGATTCGCCGTTCGAATCGTTGCCTCACCGCCTGTGCTTCGGGGGAAAGCAGCACCACCGAAGCCTCAAACAACACGTGCCCTTCTGATTCGGCAAGGCCCGTCACGGCGGCTTCGTAGTCGCTGACCGCCTGCGCGTCGGGAGCTCTGTCGACGCCGGGACGTCGCTCGTTGTCTCCAACCACCACGATGAACCGCTGCAGCAAACCATCCGAGTCCAGGGTGTGAGCGATCTCCGCGAGTTTTTTCGGCTGTACGCCACCAATCACGGACGCACCCCAACACGGGACACGCACGCTTCCGCTAACCCGATCAATTGTTCGCGGTCCTCCCTGGGGCAGGCGCAGCAGGTCCGCCCGCTCAGAACCGCCGCGGGTTTTATACTGGTCTAGGCCAGCGAGCGTGCCGGTTAGTTCGTCTGCCACCACCAGCACTCCTTTAGGGTTGGCAGCGAGAACATCTCTCAACGCTTCTCCGGTGAAGCTGTCGACGCTTGACCGGCGCAAGCGTGGTGGCGGTCCGGACGGGGGTTCGCCCCTCTTGCGACTCTTCGCTGCCATCTCCCACGCTTGGCGTTTCGGCACGTCCTGAGCCGAGCGACGGGCGTCCAACCGCACAAGCGGCGCGGTGACGGCTGACATGACCGGGGTCTTTTTGCCGCCGGGATTTTCGACTAATAACCCCCATAGGAACGGATATTCAGTCCAACTGGTGTCGTTCGCCTTCGGTTGGATCTGGATCGAACCACCTATCGCCGCCGACAAAGTCACGATTGCCGATAGCGCCGTGAACGGGACAGGCGCCCCCATGCGGTCCGCAAGGTCCCTCGCGTAGCGGTCGACGATATCGGGGAGCGCGCCAGCCGGAACATCCATCAGGGCCGCGGGGTCGCCGTCCCCGAAGACGTCCAAGGGTTCGGGCCAGCCGCCGTCATCGGCACCGCCATCGGACTCCGACCCGCTAAAGAAATTGTCGGGATCTGACACTAGCGCGTAATCGATGCCGCCATGCGCATGACTCCAGATATGCGGCCGGTTGTCCGTGTAGATGATTGCCAGGTTGTGGCCGTCGCCGTAGCCCGGCTCGAGCGGGTCGGCACATGTGGCCTTATGGTACTTTTTCCCACCACTGAGGATTTCCCGAACCGTGACGACCTCGCCGCTGTCCAGATGAATCGGGAAGTCGCCCATCAGCTCGTGCTGCCCGCTCGCCGCCTTTAGGACTTGCTGGGCGAGCTCTGGTGCGACGCCCTTGGTCACAAGCTCCGTGCCGCGAGCCTCCAGCCATTCTTTGCGCCGCGTCATCGCCTCGGGGGCACACTTCGCCACCGCTGCGGCCTTGATCGCCTGGAGCTCGTCCGATTCCGCCGGGGACAAGGGCGCTAGTAGGCGAGTGTCTACAAATCCCCCTTGGGCCACGTTTGGCTTGCGGCGGCCAGCGTTATATTCAAGATCGGCGTGGTCGAGGATTGCGTCTGCCTCGTAGAAAAGCCGCGAGGGGTCATTCGACGCTGTCACGTCCACCAGCGTCCGTATGAGCACGCGACCCGACTGCGATACTTCGCCCCAGCACCAGCCGGCGAGCATCAACTGATCGCCTAAACGGCGCGCAAAATCGGCAACGTCCGCCCCGTCCGTCGCCAAGAAATAGCGGTGCTGTCCGCTGTCCTCGCCCTTGTCAGCGGGCTTGCTCTTGCGCCGAATGTACGATGACACCGAGCGACGGGTGACGCAGGCGGCCTCTCTCATCGGCGGGAAGACTGCGGCGAAGACTGCAGACAAGCCTCCTGCCGCTTCAATGCGCTGGAGAACGTCCCGCGGGTAGCCCTTCGTGTCCAAATCGAGCGCCAGGAGCGCCGGGGTGCCTGCTGTGTGTGCGAAGTACTCCTTCGTACGTGCAATGACATCGCTGCGGCCTGCAGCCTCGCTCTTCGTTGTCATCTGCCAAACGTCGCGGCCAGCGGGCGGGGCGGCTGGTATCAGCGCCTCGTTAGCGGACAGCGACGACAGCAAGCCCGCCAGCTGTTCGGCCATATCGTCAGCGGTGCCTGTCAACGTTTCACGGCGTGCTGAGCCGGCCAACAGCCCGGCACTGCGGGACACACAGGGCTTGCCGTCGTCCCTGAGTGTGAAAGTCTTTGTTAGCGGTGCTGCGCTGGTGGCGATGGTGAAGGCGAGCGCCGACGCCTTGGCAGACGTGGCGGGTTGTGCTACTTGAAGGTTATTCATCAAGATCCCTTTTCCTTGGCGCCGCAGCTCCGCAAAAGCTGCTGGCGCTATTTCTTTGCTGGCGAGTAATTCAGCTGTAGCGATGGCCGCCGATGATTGGCGCCAGGCGCAGTGCGCTAAGCGCGAGGAACGGGCCGCGCGAGCGCAGATTGCTGAAGAAGCCTTCCGTGAACGCGCGCGCCGTCGGGTCCATTGCGGCGACCAGCGCCGGGTCAGGCGCCTCTACCGCCGTGCTCCGCAGCATCGCGCGCAACCCATCGTCGCCGTGGTCCGCGGCCGCGTGGTAGGCGAAAGAGCTCGGAAGCCGAATTGTCGACAAGCGTGAAAGGCAGCGGACGTACCAGCGGTCCCGAAGCAACGCCGCATACTCGTTCATGGCCCAAAGGGAAGAGTCCGGCGCTTCCGCTACAGTCTCGATGCCATCCCGCATGCGGAGAAACTCGGGAAAGGCTATGCGTCCCCGGTCGTCAATCGCGTCCACGTCGACGAGCACGCGACCGCCCGGCACGATCGGCAAGCCGTTGCTTATGAAGGCGAAGCGCGCCACCACAAGCCCCGGCGCCCACACATCCGACTCCCGATGTCTCTCGAGGAGAATCCCGCCATGCAACTCGCGTTCGCGGGGCGTACCGGCGAGGGCCATCGGCCCTTCGATCCAAATGGGCGTATCAGCGAGTGCCTCGCCCGGCAGGGGGAGGGGCGTGTAGCAAGGGTGCCCAAGGCCGTTCGGAATGAGTAGGCGGCGCGTGTCGGGGATATGGATCCGGCGCAGGAGGGTGCCGACCGCGCCCCCGTGCATTCGGTCCCACGTCGAGCCCGCAAGTCGCTCAAGCAGATCGAGAAGAGGCAACCGCACCGGGCCGACAGCGGTGGCAACCGCGGCACTCACGCTGCGGCTCTAGGGTTTTGGCTGGTGCTGTGGCGCAACTGCGTCGCCACCCATGCGTCGATGTCAGTCTCGCGGTAGGCAACGATGCGGCCGATCTTGGCGAACGCGGGGCCGGTGCCGGCGAGCCGCTGCTTTTCGAGGTACGATTGGCTTACGCCAAGCTTTTTAGCTGCATCCGGCGTCCGTAAGAGTGTCATGTTGTGGTCCCATCAGTTGCAGGAAGTAGACGGATGGGATGTTACGGTGCGGTGCTGCGAGGTTTTAGGTCATGAAAAATGATTGCGCGTTTAGCGTTAAGCCTCTGTTACTTTTAACTATTCCCTGCAATGTCGTTTGTTTCCGCCGCAATGTCCTTCTTGCGAAGCTTGAACTCTTTACGATAGCGCTTGATTGCCGCAGTGGCCGTGTCGCTGGTCATGCCGATAGCCTCTTTCTCGGCAATATACTTTGTCCAACCACCCGGTCGATGGCTTCGCATAACTCGAATAATCTCAAGGTTTACTGCCTTGCCAGAAGTGGCCGGACGTCCACGCGGCTCGGTAGGCGCTCCACCAACGGCAGACCTATGCAGGGCGTACCCGCAAGCGTCCAAGAAGCGCGCATCAGTGCGCGATGTCCGGAGATGGCAAATTGAATCCGTACTAGCGCTAATAGATCGGCGCAGCTCCTCGAGGCCGACACGCGCTGCCGCAAGGTGGCTTAGCTTGATCGGGAGCCGGCAGCCCGCGAACAACATGCGCACTTGGTCAACTACCCGCGGGGATACACCGCTCTGCCCCGCGTCGCTGAACATGGCCGCGAAGGTCATTGCGAGAGTGCCCCGCAGCTTTGGCCGGCGCTTCACTGAGAGGCACACGGCTTGCACGTGACCCTTCGGGGGGCGACCCATTATGCGCCCGGTGGCCGTGACCTTTGTTCGTAACCGGGTCGGGGGCATCAGCGGCCAGCCTTGTGAGCAAGGGTGACAACGTCGGCCCCGCTCATGCCGCCAAGCCCGGCGGCGATCGTATTGGCAACGGACGCTGCGGCCGCTTTGACGGGATCTGAAGAGAGATGAGCGTAGCGCTGTGTGGTCTCTGGCCGGGCGTGCCCGAGCATTTTGCCGATGATGGGCAGCCCCATGCTCGCCGCTACGCCTACGCTCGCGAAAGCATGCCGCAGATCGTGGATACGCAGATTGGACAATTCAGGCGCGAGCGTCACGTCGTGCTTGTCCGCCTTCGTCGTGCATTCTTCGAACGTGGGCGTCCGACCCAACTCCCGAGCAAGGCGGGCCACAAGCTCCGCTGGCGCGCCATCGGTTGCGGCCCATGCCTTTACGGTCGCGGCGTTGCGGATGGCCCGCCAGGGTTTCTGTATGCCGACGAAGTGGCCGCCACGCCTCTCGCCCGTGGCTACGTACGGATTGTCCGTAAAGCGCGAGGCGCGAGACAGGACATCCAAAGCCGGGGCGGGTAGGTGGATCGTCTTCCTGCCGGTCTTTGAATCGGGCAATCGTGCATCGCCCCGATCGAAGTTTATCCATTCCCACTGCATCGTGAGAACCTCGCCTAGGCGAGCTCCCGTGAAGAGCAGAAGCCGAAAGCAGAGCAAGGCCTGCGCCGGAATGGCCACCGGCGGCCGGCTCGCCCTTAGATGGGCGAGCTCGCGCCGCGCTGCGCCGCCGGCGCGACGATCGCCCGATGCCAATCCAGTAGTGAGGCGCAGACGTGCCGATTGAATGGCAAACTCATAGGCTTGTCGCTCGACCGCGGCGGCTTCAGCGTCCGCCATAGCGTCGCCCAACCATCCGAGCTCGCGCGGGGACAACATGCGCTCTCGCTCTTTTTCGGGATACGGCTCTATGCCGTGGGTGGGATTGGAGTCCTTCGGACGCTCGCCCACAAGCTCCACGAAGCTGAAGAAGGCGGACGACACGGCGAGCACCCGGTTGGCTTGATACGGGGTCGACGCCATGCCCGTATGGATCTTCAGAAGATCGCGGCGGCCGGTGTCAGTCACCCGCTGACTGCCGATGGCCGGAACTATGAAGACCGACAGCAACCGGCCGTATTCCTTCGCTGTGGTCGCCTTCCGCTTCGGCCGAACGTGCTCGGCGAGATAGCGCTCAACCATCTCTGAGACGAGCGGGGCGGCTTTAAGGCGGGCCTTGTCAGTCGAGGGGTCGCCACCGTTAGCGATGACGCCAAGAAGCCGCCGCGCCTCGCTGCGGGCCGTCTCTGGCGTCCATGGCGAGCCGTGCCGCCCGATCGTGAGGCGCCGCTTGGGTGTGCGGCGACCGCCGGGATGGGGTCGGTACTCAAGGACGTAGACCTTGGAGGCGGCCGACCGACCGCGTAACCCAAAGCCTCGCAATTCGGTGTCCCACACCCAGATTGTGGCGCCGTCGGCCGGCACCGCAGCATCAACAACGCGCTTGGTGATCTTCGCTTGCATGGCACCCCGTTCCGCCTTTTCCAACCGCGGCGGTAGCCACGGGGAAGCCACCACGGAAGAAACCCGCGATGTTTTGGTGTGGCACCGTAAGCGCCAAAGCCAGCTAATTATAGCTTATTACGGCGCCGTGATGGTGGCGGAAACAAGGAACCTAAAACTACGAATCAGAAGGCTAGGAGTTCGAATCTCTTCGGGCGCGCCACTTCGGTATAAAACTGCGAACGCCACCAGCCGCCGATTCTACGCCCGCGGCGGCGACAAGTGTCCGCAGCAGTTCGGTTTTCGTGCCGAGGATGCGAATTTCGCTCGGATCGACGACCTCGACACGTTGCGCGAGCGCACGCAAATGGTCCCGCCGATAGGTTCCATCTTCGTTCCGAAGCTTGCGCCGCGCTGCCAGCGCAAACCGCCGCAAACTGTCCGACGTGATGGCAGGCCCGAGTCGCTCCACCGCTGAAGCTGCGCGCTCCGCGTCAGCCTGCGCCTGGTCGCGCACCGCGGTGAGTTCTGCAATGCGATCTTTCAGCGACGGGTCGGCCATGTCGACCACGCCGTTCTCGATCGCTTCGTAAAGACGCTTCAACTTCGCTTCCGCTTCGGCGGCGCGCTTGCGCAGCTCCGCGATGTGCCCGCGACGGCGTTCATTCCATTCCTCACGCCGCTCTAGCAACTGATCCATCATCGTCGTCAAACGTGCTGGATCGAGCAGCCGCCACTCCAGGTGATCGACGACAGCGCGGTCGAGCTTATCCATCGGCACTGTCAAACCGCGACAACCACGCTCGCCCTGCCGCGCTTTCGTCGAGCACGTGTAATAGCGATACATGCCGCCTGCGCTGCCCTTGCCGGTCCGCAGCGTCATCGCGCCGCCACAGGACGCGCAGAAGCAGATTCCGGTCAGCAGGGTCGGGCCGCTTACAGCGCGCGGCGGCATCCATTGCGGGCTGCGCGCCTTCAGCGCCGCCTGGACCGCATGATACTCCACCTCGGTGATGATCGGAGGCACAGCCATAACGGCGTGTTCGGCGTCGGGCTTCGCCACGCGGGTCTTGTGGTCGCGCGTGTTGAACCGGTGCTCGCCGATATAGGTCGTGCGCGTGAGGATCTGATGCACCGAGGCAACACCCCACCGACCGCCATCGCGAGTCCGGATGTCGCGGTCGTTGAGATAGGTGGTGATCGACTTGATCCCCATCGGGCCGCGGTCGCCATCTCCATTGAGCGCCAGCCGGTAGATCAAGCGCACTGTGTCCGCGTGGATCGGATCGATCTCCAGCTTTTTCTTGATCTTTGCGCCGCGCTGCTCGGCGGCAACGATGCGATAGCCGATCGGCGGCAAAGCGCCGTTCCAATAGCCTTGGCGCGCATTCTCCTTCATGGCGCGCAGCGTGTGCTTGGCGTTCTCCTTCGACTGATATTCGTCGAACAGCGTCATGATCTGACGCATCATCACGCTCATCGGATCGTCGCCCAGGTCCTGCGTGATCGAGATCAAGCGCACGCCGTTCTTGGCCAGTTTGCGAACGTAGAACTCAAATTGGAACTGATCGCGGAAGAAGCGCGAGAAGGAGTGGACGACGATGACGGTGAAGGTCGGCGGCTTCACCAACGCCGCGTCGATCATGGCCTGGAACGCCGGCCGGCGATCGTCAGTGGCGGTGTTGCCCGGCTCGACGAATTCAGCCGCGACGTCCCAGCCCTTGGCGAGGCAATAGGCCGTGATCTGGCGGCGTTGATCGGGGATCGAAAGATCGCTCTCCGCCTGCCGTCCGGTCGAGACGCGCAAGTAGAGCGCCGCCTTGGCAAGCGCGATCCCAGGCGTCACGTCAGGCGAGGCAGGGGCTATATCGGTCATAGTTCCACCAATCGCTGGATTGCGTGCATCGGCAGCACCAGCCGAAGCGAGTCCGGCAAGCGCACGAAACCGTTTCCCTCATAGAAGGCGGCGGCGCGTTCGCTGATGGCGTCCACCACGAGCATCGAAGAACCGACCGTGGCCGCGCTCGCATAGGCGCGTCGCACAGCGTCGGCGAGAAGCATCGCGCCCAGGCGCTCGCCCTGCCGCGCTTCGGAGACCGCCAGCCGCCCGACCAGCGTGGCGCTGACGAGCGGATAACGCGGAATGTGTTTGCGCGCGCCGGCTGGCACATCGCCCTGCGCCAAGCTGGTCGCGCAAAGCGTATAATAACCAAGCACTACGTCCGGCTTGGCCGGCTCGACGAGGATAAAAACTCCGTTCGCCTTGCGCCGCACATCCTGGCTAGCCTGTGTGCGGAGATAACGGTCGAGGCTATCGACACCGCAAGCGAAACCGGCCCGGTCGTGATGCGACGTCAGCGCCTCGATCCTCAAATCTGGCCGAGGCGTCGCCATGTTCAGGAAGCGACCCGGCGCTTGTGCTCGGCCAGAGCGCGGACCAACCGCTCGCTCGGCTCAGGCGGATTGACCAGCGCGTCAAAGAACGCGGCGCGGTCGCGATCGGACAGCACCAGCGTCTCATGTTCTGCGATCGTCCGGCGTGCGGTGTCGGTCAGCGCGGTCACGCAAAAATCGCTGACCTTGCGCCGCGACAGATGGGCGGCCCGTTCGATAAGGTCCTTCGTCTCTTCGTCGAGACGGAATCCGAGGCGCTCGACACGGTTGGGCGTTTCCCGTTCGATCTTAGGCTGTTTGCGCGGCATTGGGGTTACTCCCGACATGATCTATATTTCCCCAACAATGTACGTCATATCGACTAACAATTCAAGCCATTTCCATGCGTGCTTTAGGCGCGCGGCCCAAGGATCTCGTCAAGCTCCTCGGCGAAATGGCCTTCCATGACGCGCAATTCGGCATCCGTGATCGGCACTACCTCGGGCCAGTCGTCTGTCACCGTGATGGGTCCCGCCAGACGCAAGGGCGCCCGCCCCACGCGCGGCGCGGGCGGGCGCGCATAGTCATAGAGATCTTCAGGATCGCCGGGCCATTCAGGCAGGACCCGACGCGCACGTCGCTTCTGGGCCATGCGTCACTGGAGCGACCTGCGGCGCCCGATACAACCAGAATAACGAAGCGTCGCGCTGTAGCGTAGGAAAACAGGCGCTCGGCGAGGATGCTGGGGCGGAGAGCATTCAAAACCTGGAAGACGCAATGGTGAGGGCGTGGGCCGCGGGATTGCCGTTTGGTCTATTATTCTCCCGGATTCTCCCCTATTTTCCCACTCGGGGACGATTCTCCGGTGAGAAGGCGATGCACACGGACGTAATGACAGTTCGAGAGGTGGCCGAATATCTCAAGCTCACTGAGAAGACGACCTATCGGCTGGTCGCTGACGGCAAGATTCCAGGGTTTAAGGTTGGAGGCGCGTGGCGCTTCCGGAGGGCGGATATCGATGCGTGGATAGAAACCAAAAAGGTTGAGGCACAGGAGGGGGGCACCGAAAGTGATCACTGAGTACCACGCCAAGCTGTTTGCTCACGAGCTGAGCAAGCGGCATTCCGTTGCGGATGCCGAGAAGCTGGCGGGCGCTCTGATGGACGCCCAGGTCGATCTCAACCCGCATCAGGTCGAGGCGGCGCTCTTTGCCTTCAAATCCCCCCTCTCGAGAGGCGCGATCCTCGCCGACGAGGTCGGGCTCGGGAAGACCATCGAGGCCGGTCTCGTCCTTGCGCAGAAATGGACGGAAGGGCGCAGGCGCATCATGGTCGTCACGCCCGCCAACCTCCGCAAGCAGTGGGCGCAGGAGATCGCGGAAAAGTTCTTCCTCCCCACCGTCATCCTTGAGGCCCGCAACTACAACAAGATGGCGAAGGACGGCACCCGCCGTCCCTTCGAGCAGAAGGCGCTCGTCATCTGCTCCTTTCAGTTCGCCGCGCGCCACGCCGAAGAGCTGATGGTCATCCCGTGGGATCTGGTTGTCATCGACGAAGCGCACCGGCTCCGCAACGTCTATCGGCCCGACAACCGCATCGGCAAGGCGCTTAAGAGCGCGCTTGCGAATGCTCCCAAGGTGCTGCTCACCGCAACGCCGCTTCAAAACTCGCTGATGGAGTTGTACGGCCTGGTCAGCCTGATCGACGACTATGCCTTTGGCGACGCCAAGAGCTTCCGCGCCCAATATACCCGCCTTGCGGGCGACGGCCTGTTCGACGAGCTAAAGACCAGGCTGAAGCCAGTCTGCCACCGGACTCTGCGGCGGCAGGTGCTCGAATATATCCGCTATACGAACCGCATCCCCATAACGCAGGAGTTCGTGCCGACTGAGGCAGAGCAGAAGCTCTACGACATGGTGTCGGACTATCTGCGGCGGCCTTCGTTGCAGGCCCTGCCGTCGAGCCAGCGCACGCTGATGACTCTCATCATGCGCAAGCTCCTCGCGTCATCCACCTTCGCCATTGCCGGGGCGCTCGACTCCCTCGCGCGCAAGCTGGAACGCCAACTCCGCGACGACACGAACCTCCGCCAGAAGCTGGAAGAAGAAATCGCCGAGGACTATGAGGAATTCGAGGAAGTCGCCGACGAATGGGAAGAGGAAGGCGGCGAGTCGGAGCTTCTCACCCCTGCCGACATTGCCAACATCGAGCAGGAGATCGCCGACCTGCGAGCCTTTCGTGACCTCGCGGTTTCGATTTCGGAAAACTCCAAGGGGCAAGCGCTCCTACAAGCCCTCCGCGCAGGTTTTGCCAAGGCAGCCGAACTCGGCAGCGCCGAGAAGGCCATTATCTTTACCGAGTCGCGCCGCACTCAGGAATATCTCCTCCGCCTGCTCTCCGCGAACGGCTACGACGGCAAGCTTGTACTGTTTAACGGCTCGAATTCCGATCCGCAGTCCAAGGCCATCTATGAAGCATGGGTGGAAAGGCACAAGGGCACCGACCGCGTGACCGGGTCGCGCACCGCCGATATGCGGGCAGCGCTGGTCGATTATTTCCGCGAGAAGGCCGGGATCATGATCGCGACCGAAGCCGCCGCCGAGGGCATCAACCTTCAGTTCTGCTCCATGGTGGTGAACTACGACCTGCCCTGGAATCCCCAGCGGATCGAGCAGCGCATCGGGCGCTGCCACCGCTACGGCCAGCGATACGACGTGGTGGTGGTCAACTTCCTCAACAAGAACAACGCCGCCGATCAGCGCGTCTACGAGCTGCTCGCCGAGAAATTCAAGCTCTTCTCCGGCGTGTTCGGCGCAAGCGACGAGGTGCTTGGCGTGATTGAATCCGGCGTCGAGTTCGAGAAACGCATCGTTTCCATCTACCAGAACTGCCGCTCGACCGAAGAAATCGAAGAGCAGTTCGAGCGTCTGCGCGAGGAAATGGAAACGAACATCAGCGTCACGATGGAGGACACGCGTCGCAAGTTGCTCGAAAATTTCGACGCCGAAGTGCACGACCGCCTCAAGGTCAACATGAGCCAGAGCAAGGAGTATCTCGACCGCTACGCGCGGATGCTCTGGGCGGTGACCAAGCACGAACTCGGCAAGCAGGCGAAGTTCGACGACAACTATTTCATGTTCGTGTTGAAAGGCACACCCCCCGGTGTCAACGTCGCGCCCGGCAGCTACTTCATGTCACGGCACGGCATTGATGGGCACCGCTACCGCCTCGGACACCCGCTGGCGCAGCACCTTCTTTCGATGGCAGCCTCTCGCAAGCTCAATGGCGCGTCCATCGTATTCGACTACACGGCATGGCCGCAGACGGCGGTGGCAATTGCGCCACTTGTCGGTAAGGCCGGCACGCTCGTTGCGCACAAGGTTTCGGTGCGCGGAGCCGACGACCACGATCACATTATCCTTGCCGCCATCACCGACGACGGCGGACGCCTCGATCCGAAGGCGGCCATGCGCCTGTTCGAGCTTCCCGCTCGCGCCAACGGTGCGGCGGAGCTCACCCTGCCTGATGCCGTCAAGCAGGCGGTAGACAAGGAGCGCAAGTCCATTCTCGACGACATGGCCGCGCGGGAATCCGCGTGGTTCGACGAGGAAATGGAGAAGCTCGACAACTGGGCAGAGGACAAGCGCGCCGGGCTCAAGGCGGACCTCAAGGAACTGGACGAACAGATCAAGGCGCTGAAGAAGGAAATCCGCCAGACGGGCAATCTGCCCGACAAGCTCGCGCTACAGCGTCAGGCGCGGGCGCTGGAAACGAAACGCGATGAAGCGTGGCGCGCCTACGATGCCGCCGCGAAGGATATTGAGGTTCAGAAGGACGGCCTTCTGGATCAGGTGGAGGAGCGCCTCGGGCAAAGCGTCTCCGACGAGGAGCTGTTCGCTATCAGGTTTGAGATCGCGTGAGGGGGCGCGAACGCAGATGACCAGTTCGGTAGTGACAACCGGTATTACCGGAAACACATACAAGGCGCTGTTCAGGAAACAGATACTTAAGACGAAGCCATCCGTCGTCGGTATGGCCGTGGCGTACGTATCAGCATCCGGTTTCAATCTCGTCAAAAACATCCTTGATGAAGGAGGCGTAGGCGAAGTCCGGCTTGTTACAGACACAAAGGATGGCGTGACGCATCCCAAAGCCCTGGAAGGGGCCGTGGAAAGCGGCTGGAAAGTTCGCGTTGTCGACACGCTTGCCGGCACCTTCCATCCCAAACTATACGTTGGAGCCGCGGGCTTCGACGATAGTAAGGGCCTGACCGGACTCTCGCTCGCGATTGCAGGATCGCCCAATCTCAGCCACGGCGCATTCTTGAAAAATGGCGAGTGCGCCTTCTGGAGCGTCGCACCTCACAACCGCGACTCGGCGGCCCAAGCGTGGCTTGACTGCTGGAATGTTGGAGTTCCGCTCACGAAGGCCAAACTGAAGGACTACGAAAAATACTTCGCCCTCCGTAACCGCCATCGCAAACCGGAAGACCTTGTGGCGCTCGGTGTCGCCGACAGCGTTCCGAAATCAACCTCGGCAGGCTCGCCTCCAAAGGGCGCAACGCCTCCCAAATCTGCACAGAAGGCAATACCCGAAACAGCCGCTTCCGTTGCCTGGGCCGGGTTACAGTCATTTACAGGCGAGTACAATCTACAAGTCGAATTTCCGAAGGAAGCCGGGCTCGTACTCCGCAGAGTGTTTGGCAAGCCATCGAAAGACGGGTCAATTGATATTCAGTGTGCGGATGGTGTCGTCCGCACTTTCAAGTACAAATACTATGACCACAACGGGATGTTCCGGTTGAATGTCCCCAACTCTGCGCCTTTGGTCGATTGGGCGCGAGCGAACAAGACGGGCATTGCCTACGTCGAGCACGACGAGGATGACGGCGTGCTCACGTTCGAGATTCTGCCGCCCGGACAAGCGCTCATGGACGTTGTGGACCGCTCGCTTGCTCTAGGCACGTGGGGGCGCACCCCCACCAGATTGTATGGTTGGTACTGATGAAGACAGAAAACAAAAGAACGCTCCCTGGAGGTGACGCGGTGGATGAGAACGCGGCATCGCCGGCTCCGGCCAAACTTGCGTTAGCGTCGGCAGACGTGGCGGAAAGCAAGCGGACCGTCCTGCGAAACTTCATCACGCAGACGTTGCCGGAGTGCCTGACCGAAGGAAGGATTGATTTTGAGCAGCTAAAGCGCGCGCTTGGCGAATGGGTGGAAGCGGGTCAGGAGCGCTTTGGCCTGGTGTGGCCGGGCAAAGCCGGATGCATGAAGATCATACAGCAGCCGAGCAGCGCGACCCTCAAACCAAAGCGTACAGAGTCCGTTGATTTCGATGCGACCGGGAATGTCTTTATCGAGGGAGACAATCTCGAAGTTCTGAAACTCTTGCAGAAGGCGTATTTTGGCAAAATCAAGATGATCTACATCGATCCGCCCTATAACACCGGACAGGAGTTCATTTATCCCGACAAGTACGCGGAAACGCTGGAAACTTATCTTGCGTACACCGGTCAGGCCGATGCCGAGGGACGGCGATTTTCGACGAACACGGATACCGTTGGAAGGTACCATTCCAACTGGCTCAACATGATGTTTCCGCGCCTTTACCTCGCGCGCAATCTGCTTCGCGAGGACGGCGCGATATTCATTTCGATAGACGATCACGAACTGAGCCGACTGCGAGAGCTGTGCGACCAAATTTTCGGAGAGGAAAACTTCAAGGCAGATATCGCATGGCAGAAGCGCTACACGCGCAGCAACAACACGGTTGATTTCACGACTGTCGTTGAACACATCCTGGTCTATGCGAAGTCCGAGGCCTTTGGAGTCAGCCTGCTGCCGCGCACGGAGGAAGCTGACGCGCGGTACTCTAATCCCGATAACGATCCGCGCGGTGTCTGGAAGGGGGCGTCATTCCTCAATCCCGCTTCTCCTCAAGACCGACCCAATCTGTGCTACCCGCTCAAAAACCCGAACACAGGCGGCGTTGTCCATCCTACGACGAATGCCTGGCGGCGCTCGAAAGAGGCTTTCGAGGAACTCAGTGCGGACAACCGGCTCTATTGGGGACCCGATGGCAAGGCGCCCGTGCCGTCCATCAAGATGTTCCTGTCGGAAGCACGCGGGCTCACCCCGACGAATTTCTGGGCTCATGACTACGCTGGTCATACGGACGAAGGCACAAGGGATCTTGAAGCTCTGATTCCCGGCAAGGTGTTCAACAATCCGAAGCCCGTTCAACTTATCCGCAGAGCCATCGAACATGCCTGCAACGGTCCCGGAGACATCGTTCTCGATTTCTTCGCAGGCTCCTGCGCTACCGCGCAGGCCGTTATCGAGGCCAACATCGAGGATAACGGCAGCCGCAAATTCATAATGGTCCAGTTGCCGGAGCCCGCTGAAGAGTCGTCCAATGCCGCAAAAGCAGGGTTCAGGACGATTGCGGAAATCGGCAAGGAGCGTATTCGCCGCGTCATAAAGAAGGTCCGTGGGAACTCGGAAGGAAAGCTCGATCTGGAGCAAAAGGCCGGTGCCGACTTGGGGTTCAAGGTGATGGATCTCGATCGCTCGAATTTCAGAGTATGGGACGGCGGCAATGGCGCGGCGGACGCGGAGAGTCTTGCCCATCAGTTGGAATTGCACGTTGACCATCTGGACGACGCAAGCGCCCCGGATGACATCGTCTATGAAATACTGCTCAAGGCTGGCTTCCCGCTTTCCACGAGGGTCGAGCGAATCAAGATCAATGGCTCTGAGGTATTTTCAATAGAGAAAGGTGCGCTGCTCATTTGCCTTGAGAAGGAGATTACGCCGGAGCTTATCGACGCGCTCGCGGAGGCAAATCCGTTGCAGGTGATTTGCCTGGACGAAGGTTTCAAGGGCAACGACCAGCTCAAGGCGAACGCAGTTCAGACCTTCAGGGCGCGGGCCGAGGCCGAGGAATCCGAAATCGTCTTCAAGACGGTCTGAGGGGGCGCAGCGTGAAGCTCAAGTTCGATCCCTCACTTCAGTATCAGCAGGACGCGATCAACTCCGTGGTTGGCGTGTTCCACGGGCAGCCCTTTGTGCAGGCCGGGGCCATGGCGTTCCAGTCGCTTCAGATCGGCGGGCTGTTCCAGACCGAGCTTGGCATGGGCAACCAGCTCAATCTGCCGGATGACGAGATTCTGAAGAACGTCCATGCGATCCAGGAAGCCAACGACATCGAGAAGGTCGCGGCGCTTGAGGGACGCGAATTCTCCGTCGAAATGGAGACCGGCACCGGCAAGACCTACGTCTATCTCCGCTCGATTTTCGAGCTGAACAAGACCTACGGCTTCAAGAAGTTCATCATCGTCGTGCCGAGCGTCGCCATCCGCGAGGGCGTGCTCAAGAGCATCGAAATGATGAAGGAGCATTTCCAGACGCTCTACGATAAGGCGCCGTTCGATCACTTCGTTTATGACAGCAAGCGCCTTGGCAAGGTGCGGCAGTTCGCAACCAGCAACCAGATTCAGATCATGGTCATCAACATCCAGTCCTTCCAGAAGGACGTGGCCGACAAGGACTTGTCGGAAATGACCGAGGACGAGCTGAAGAAACTCAACATCATCAACCGCGAAAACGACCGCATGTCCGGGCGGCGGCCCATCGAGTTCATTCAGGCCGCCAATCCCATCGTCATCATCGACGAACCGCAGAGCGTCGATACGACTGAGAAATCACGTCGGGCGATCAGCAATCTCAACCCGATGGTGACGCTGCGCTACAGCGCGACGCACAAGAACCCGTACAACCTGGTTTACAAGCTCGATCCCATCAAGGCGTATGACCTGCGCCTTGTGAAGCGGATCGAGGTCGCGTCCGTGCGGTCGGACGAGAATTTCAACGACGCCTTTGTGAAGCTGATCGCCACGGACAACACGAACGGCATCCGCGCCCGCCTTGAGATTCACAAGGAAGGGAAGTCGGGGCCGAAGCCCACAAAGATTTGGGTCAAGCAGGGCGACGATCTGTATGAGAGATCGGATCAGCGTGAGGCGTACCGCAACGGCTACATCGTCCAGAACATCGACTGCACCCCCGGCTCCGAATATGTCGAGTTCAATCAGGGGCGCTTCCTGGAGCTTGGGCAGGAAACGGGGGGCCTCGCCGACGACATCATGAAGGCGCAGGTCTATGAAACCGTCGAGCAACACCTAAAAAAGGAGCGCGCGCTCAAGGGCAAGGGCATCAAGGTGCTTTCGCTCTTCTTCATCGACCGCGTCGCCAACTACCGCATCTACAATGAGGACGGCAGCACGAGTCTCGGCAAGATCGGAGAGTGGTTCGAGGAGGCTTATCGTGAGCTGACGGCCAAGCCGATCTACAGGGGGCTCATTCCCTTCGACGTTGCCGAGGTGCACAACGGCTACTTTTCGCAGGACAAGCAGGGGCACGCGAAGGACACGCGCGGCAATACCGCCGACGACGAGGACACCTACAACCTCATTATGCGCGACAAGGAGCGGTTGCTCGATCCGAACGTCGCCCTGCGCTTCATCTTCTCGCACTCCGCCCTGCGCGAGGGGTGGGACAATCCGAACGTCTTCCAGATTTGCACCCTCAATGAAACGCAGTCCGCCGACAAGAAGCGGCAGGAGATCGGGCGCGGGCTTCGCCTCCCGGTCAACGAGTCCGGGGAGCGAGTGCACGATGAAACCGTCAATCGCCTCACCGTCATTGCGAATGAGTCCTATGAGGACTTCGCCCGCACGCTCCAGACCGAGTTCGAGGAGGATTTCGGCATCCGCTTTGGCAGGGTCGAGAAGATCGCCTTTGCCAGGCTGCTGCGCCGTGCCGAAGATGGGACGGAAAGCGAGATCGGGCAGGACGAGTCGGCGAGGATATGGGCCGACCTCGTTGCAAACGGCTATCTCAATGCGGCGGGCGACATTTTAGAGAAGTTCGACCCCAAGAACCCGCACTTCGAGCTGAAGGTGTTGGACGGGTTCGACGAACTCAAGGCCGCCATCACCGACGAGATCAACCGCAAAGTCTTCAAGAACCGCATCGTCAACGCGCGCGACCGGCGCGAGCTGAAATTCCGCAAGGAGGTCCATCTGAGCGAGGACTTCCAGAAGCTGTGGGAGAAGATCAAGCACCGCACCCGCTATCGCGTGACCTTCGACACCGCAGATCTGATCGACCGGGCGCTTGTCCGCATCAAGCAGATCGAGTCGATCAAGGCGCCGCGCGTCGCCACGACCGTCGTCGAGGTGGACATCACCGATGCGGGGGTGTCGGCGGACAGGCAGATCGCGACCCGCGTCCGCACCGCCGAGCCCGTGAAGGTGTTGCCGGACATCCTTGCCTTCCTGCAGAAGGAAACGGAGCTGACGCGGCATACTCTCGCCGAAATCCTCAAGCGCTCCGGCAGACTTGCCGAATTCAAGATCAACCCGCAGACCTTTATGGCGGCGGTCGCCAAGGAAATTTCGCGTGCGCTGCATGATTTGATGCTGGAGGGCATCAAGTACGAGAAGGTCGCAGGGACGTATTGGGAGCAGAGCCGGATCGAACAGGACGCTGAGGAAGGGATCGTCCGCTACCTCAGCAATCTCTACGAGGTGCAGAACCGCGAGAAATCGCTGTTCGATGCAATTGAGTATGAGTCAGAGGTCGAAAAGCAGTTCGCCCGTGACCTGGATAGCAACGAGAACGTCAAGCTCTTCGTCAAACTTCCGTCCTGGTTCAAGATCGACACGCCGATCGGTTCCTACAATCCCGATTGGGCTTTCGTCACCGAGCGCGAAGAGAAGCTCTATTTTGTCCGCGAAACCAAGAGCACCGTGGATTCCGAGGAGCGACGGACGAAGGAAAACCAGAAGATCGCCTGCGGCAGGAAGCATTTCGCGACGCTCGGCGTCGACTACGACGTGGTCACGTCGCTCGCGGAGGTGGCAATGTGATGCAATCTCAGTTAGCCGATACGACCTCGGGTCAGCATGCGATTCGCATAGACGGACGTATCAGTCGATCATGAAGGATGGCTGATAGGTCTTGTGCGCGCGCCGATCGAAATCGAACTCGTAAACGATGCAGGGGGCAATACCCTGGTGGTGCTGGCCGAGAAAGAACAATAGACTGTTCGGACACGCCGCAAAAATGTGCACCACCGCGTCAGGATCCTCCGCTGTCACTGTGCGCAGATGATTGGATACCTGTTCGGCCAAGCTGGCAGCATGCTCGCCGCCGCCGACGTTCTGCTGACCGGGTCCCGTCGGCAGGGCGAACGAGATCAGCTTTCCCACCTCAGGCAGGTGCGCCGCGACATAGGCCCGAGCCTGCGTCGTCGCCGGCTGCGAAACGCTGATCGCAACGGCGATGTCGCGCCCGGTTCCGAGAGACTCCTCCACGATCTCGAAGCGCGCGCCCTTGGCGGCGGTTCCATCGTCCGCCCGCCAGATTTTGGCGCCGACACGCCCCTTCTGAACAAGCTGCGTCTGGACGCCGGACTTCAGATCGAGCACGGCACCTGCAAGAAACGCGATGGAAGCATGGGCATCGAGAATGAGCCGCAGCTTCGGAGACCTCTTCACCGCGTCCAGCAGAAACGCTTCGACTTTCGGCCGAATGTCCCGCTGCCATTCGCGATCGTCCTGCAAGTAGCGTTGCCGGAAATCATCCGTAAGCAACAACGTGTCTTCGGGCGCCGCACCGACGATGTCGGCGGCTGGCCCAAGGAAGCTGCGGATCGCGATGGGGAGGAACGGGTCCGGCTCTGACATCCGCTCCACTAGGAGTCCTTCTTCCCGGCAGAGCTGCAGGAGCAGTTCGCGGTTGAGCGCGCTGAGTTGCCGGACCTTGAGCTGCCGCGCCAACTCGTCATACCGGAAGTCGGAATCGGCAGCGTTGCACGCGAGCACGCCTACGACCTGCGCCTTCAGATTGATCTCGGCGCGCAGCTCCTCGAGGGATCGATAGCCGTCGAGCACGCGCAGGCCGCGCACGATCGCTCTGAGCTCGTCGTCGCTTGCCAACTTGAGATGCTTGCGCCAGCACTTGCGCACCTTGCCCATGCGGCTCCGATCGGTGGTGCCGTCGAACAAGCGCTCGATCAGCAGAGTCCGGTCGTGACCGGAGATCAGCTCGGCCAGCGGATCACCATCCTTGATGCGATAGGTCGTGAGGAACGTGAAATGGGCCGATGCAGGCGCCGCCCTGCGCGCCTGCTGGAGCCGCTCGAGCAGCGAGACGGATTGCGCACCGATGAAATCGGGATCGACAAAGTCCTCATATCCAAACCGCCCGCCGGTCTGGACGTGCCATTTGACCTGATGATATTCGGCCGCGACTCGGTCGGGCCCCGACCTGACGACCGGCGGATCATACTTGACTACAACGTCGTCGAAGGCCTTCGGACCGTTCGCCTCGAAGGTGACCTCGACCACGCAGGAATGGGGAAGCAGCAGGTTGAAGGCGTTCTCCCAGAAAACGCGCGCCTGGTAATTGTCGCCGTGCCAGCGCGCGATTACAGCGTCAGCCATCACCTGCCTCCCAACACATCGCTGCCGCTCTCCCGTCGCCTGTCATGACAACGGAAATTTCGGGCCGAAAAGCGCCCGCCAGGCTTTCAGCGCCTCGCCGTTGCGTCCCTGACGGGCCTGATTGATGGAGAGCGATGCCTCGCGGCTTGCCGCCATCAGCAGATCGCGGGCGCGCTGCTTCCGGGCATTGTCCATGCCGTTGCTGATGGCGGGCCCCATGCCCGCCGGGTCGGGCCAAGTGTCGAAGATGCGGTCGGCTAGCGTCGAGAACAGGGCTTGGATCTCGTAGTCGAACCTGCCTTGCCAACCGCCGTGAAGGCATTCGAGGGCCATGACCTCGATCAGGAAGGACGGCTTGATCGGCTTGTCGGCACCGTGCTTCGGGTTGTTGTTCCAGTATTTGACCATGCGCACGAGGCCCTTCCATTCGTTCGAGAAGGCCTGATGGGCGGCTGTAGCCTTGTCGGCGTGAATCTTCGGGTTGGTCTTGATCCAGTCGCCGCTGTCGGTGTCGGGAATCTCATAGTCTTCGCCTTTGGAAAAGGCAGGGACGACATCAACACTGAGGACGCGGTAGTCGGTGTTGTCGTCGGCGTCGACGACGACGCCGAAATCCACATTGACCGACCGACTCTGCTTGCGAACGGCGTCCTTGCCGTACTTTTCGACGAGCGCGTCGTAGAAATCCTTGATCACGACGGACGGCGCCTTGCCGCGATAATGGCGCTCTGAGTCCTTCAGGACGAAGAAGATGTCGATGTCCTTGAGCGGCTTGGTCTTGGTGTGGCGCTTGTACGAGCCGGTGAGAAAGCTGTTGTCGATCGAGAATTTCGTGTCGAGATAGTCGCGCACCTCGTTCTGCCGTGCCGAGGCGTTCGCCTGCTCCTTGTCATTGAGCTCCAGGCGACTCTTGAATTTGCGGAAAGCCTCGTCGACCGTCAGCATCAGTTCGTCCTCCTCCAGTAAGCGGCATTGCCGCCGAGCCCGCTGTGCTCGATGGTCGTGCCCAGGCTGTGCCTCACGAAACCGTCGGTGGAGCGGTAGGCACCCTTGCCCCAGCCCTGGACGTCGGGACGGCCGGGCTTGGTATGCAGCAGGATGTCGTAGCTGGCGTCGGCCGGTGCCACGCCCGCTTTGCGGATGTGGTATTTGAACTGCTCGGTGTCGGTCCAGAAGCTGCCGTCGCCGGAGGACCAGTTGTAGACGACGTCGATATCCCAGCGGACGATCAGGACGCCGGTCTTCGGGTTGAATACCTCCAACACCACGCTCTGCAGGTCGCCGGTGCCGAGCCACGCCTTGAGCGCCCGCATGTTGGTTTCCCAGTCGGCCACGAGCTTGCCGGGGTCGAGCCCGCTGAGCCGCACGATGTCCTTGAAGCTCTTCAGGATGTTGTCCGCCACGTAGGTGACAGAGTTGGTATAGGTGTTGACGGCGACGCTGGTCATGAGCCGAGAAACCCCTTGGGATCGAGGGTGAGGGTCTGCGCTTTCGCCTCCGCGTTGGTCTCGTCGCCGGTTACGCCATCGTCGAGGTCGCGTGCGGTGATCCGGGTGCTGTTCTTCTTGAGGGCCGCCCGCACCCAGGCGAGGTCGTCGGTCTGGCAGGGCAGTGACACACGCCAGTCGCCCTGGAGCGGATCGAAGCCGAGGGAGTCTTCGTTAGCGTCGCCGCCGTCGATGGCGTCGTCGTCATAGAGGCAATAGATGCGCGTGCGCGGCCCGTCGCAGGTGACGACGATCGCCGCACCCTTGGGAGCCTGGTCGGCGATCACGCTGGCGGCGACGCCGCCCACTGCCAGAAGCTCGGTGCGAGCCGCGCCGATCTGGCCCTTCGTCAGCAGATCGACGATCGCGATCCAGGTCGCGAGGGCATCGCGGCCGGGCGTGCTGCGGAACGTGCGGCTGGCGACGGTCGTCATGTGGCACCGCCTGCGGAGACGCGGCTCGCCTTGGCCGCCTTCGCGGCCGCGAGGATGTCCTCGATCGTAACCTGGCCGGGATTCATCGCGGTCTGCGGGGTGCTAGCGATGGCATTGGCGACCATCTTGCGGATTGCCCGCCCGTCGAGGCCGACGCACGCGGCGGCGCACTGTGCGAACTGCGGTGCGGCGGCGAGTTTGCCGATAGCGGGATAGGTCCGGGAAAGGCCGGTCAGGCAATCCTTGACAATACGGGCGCAAGCCTCACGGTCGGGCAGTGGTACCTGCACCACAAGGTCGCAGCGCGAGGTAAAGGCGCTGTCGACCGCCTGCGGGAAGTTGCTCGTCGCGACGAACAGCAGGTTCGGATGCGTCTCGGCGAGAATGTCGAGCTGAACCAGAACCGCATCGGTGGCGCGGTGAATATCGATGGGGTTGGCTTCGAGGCTCATCTTCGAGCGGTCTGCGGCCAACGTCTCGACCTCGTCCAGCAGGACAATGGTGGGGCCAGTGGCCGCGGCTTCGGCGATCGCCTGCGAGAAGAGGTCAGACACCGCGCGCTGCGTCTTCCCCATCGCCGAACTGGTGAGAGTATGGGGCTCTACTTCAAGCAGGCGGAATTTGCCGCCCGCGAACGACTCCGCTGTCCGGTGCGCAAGGCCGCGGGCGAGCGAGGTCTTGCCGGTTCCCGGCGGGCCTACGAGGAGGATGACACCGTGCAGCGGGATCACGCTGCGGTCGACCTTCCCGCGCATCGTGAAATTCAGGACCGCCTGCGACAGCAGGCGGCGCTTGATGTCCTCGTCGAGGATGATCGACTCCCAGAGGGCGCCGAGTGCCGCGTCAGGCAGGGCGCGACTCCGCTGTATGCCTTTCGGGAGGTCGGCAAGATCGATCGTCGGCATGTGCTTCATCACGTTTCGCTTTCCGGCGCCGCCTCGGACGCCTGTTTGCAAGACGGCTGCGCCTGAGGGCGCGGCCGCGGTGGTCAGCCCTTGGGCGGGTTCGGGTCCCGGCCGTGGCTGTCGCTCTGGGCGATCCGGCCGTCACGGTTGTGGATGCGCAGCTCCGTTTCCTGACTGCGGCTGATCTGCCGCCCCTGGTCGATCGCCGCCTGCTTGGTGTCGAAATGGCCAGACGCGCGGTCTGCGCCACCCCGCTTGACATCCCAGCCGCCACCCCGGTGCGGTACAACATGATGTGTATCAGGGCCTCGCCGTGCTACCATAGGTGTCATCTCCTTCTTGACTAAGATCAGATCAAGTACGCCTACTCCGAACATGATGGACTCAGAAAATGCGCGTTGTCAAGCATCCGGTGTAGTGCTACTCTGAACAAACGCCAAAAAAGGAGACCTGCCGTGTCGACGCCGCTGGGCGAAAAAATCCGTAACCTGCGGAAAAAGAAGGGTTACACCCTCGACAAGCTGGCCGAGATGGCCGAATCCAGCAAAAGCTACATCTGGGAATTGGAGAACAAGGAGCCGCCGCGACCGTCGGCCGACAAGATCGCAAAGATCGCCATCGCGCTCAGCGTCACCCCCGACTACCTCATCACCGATTCGGTGCCGGTCGAGGATGCGACCGACACGGCGTTCTTCCGGAAGTACCAGAACATGGACCCGGCTACGAAGGCCAAGATCCGCCGGATGCTGGACCTCATCGGTGACGATGAATGACGGCACCGTTTACCCCTGAACGCTGGGCCTTCGAAATCACGCATGTCCTGAATGCCGCCTTCGGCGCCGACCGGTTCCCGATCGACATTCCGATGATCGCCCGTGAGTATTCGAAGCAGCGCTTCCCCGACGATCCGATCGTCAGCGTTCAGGGCGATCGTCTGCCGACCTTCGACGGCGCGCTATACAAGGCGAAGGCGGGCCGCAAGGGCTGGGGGATCATCTACAACAACGCGATCACCTCGAAAGGGCGTATCAACTTCACGCTCGCGCACGAATTCGGGCACTACCTGCTGCATCGCATCGCCTACCCCAACGGCTTCCAGTGCGGGCAGCAGCAGATCGTGCGCTGGGATTCGGAATACGGGCAGGTCGAGCATCAGGCCAACGTCTTTGCCGCGAACTTCCTGATGCCGCTCGATGATTTTCGGCGGCAGATCGCGCCGGCTGCGAAGGTCGATCTCGACATGATCTCCCACTGCGCCGACCGTTACCGGGTGTCGCTGATAGCCGCGGTTCTGCGCTGGCTTAGCTATACACAAAAGCGGGCGGTCCTGGTCGTCTCTCGTGACGGATTCATCCTCTGGGCGCGTTCGAGTACGCCCGCGCTAAAGACCGGTGCATTCTTCAAGACATCGACTGGGCCGATCGAAATCCCGCAAACATCACTCCCGGTCAACCCGAACCTGCTTGTCGACGGCCGGGCTAGTATCGATCACGCCGCCGGCGCCTGGTTCAGGGAGCCGGCCCGCGAAATGACCGTGTTCGCCGAACAATACGATTTCGCCATCTCACTGCTGCTACTTGACGACGCTGCGCCATCCATCTCGTTTGAAGAAGAGCCTGAGCCTGACACCTACGATAGAATGGCGCCAGCGGACCGTCGCCGAGATTGGTAGGCCTCGCGATGATCCAGCGCCTCGCCGCAGCAATCTCGGCGCGTTGCCTCTACAGCCTATGCCAATGTGCGGCTCGCCTCACATTCTCACGCGCAGCCGCCGCGCCCTTTCCCGGAACGCGGCCTCGCCGCCCTCCAGGATTTCGCAGACTTGCCGGCGAATGTTTGGATTCTCCAAGCCGCCGCTCTCGTAGCTGATCTCCGGCAACTCACCCGGCCGATGGGGACCGCACGTCGCGACGATCACCTGATCGGCGTCCGCATTAACGACCAGGTTGGCGTTGTGGGTGACGATGATGATCTGCCGGCGCAGCTTCGCTTGGCGAAAGCGCTCGACCAGCTCGTCGAAGATCGACTTGGGATCGAGATTCTCTTCGGGCTGATCGATGATCAGGGGACGATCGTCGTCGCGATCAATCGCCAAGTACAGCAGCAACAGCACAATGCCGCGCGTCCCCGGCGACAATTGCTCGATATCCACACCTTCATACTGGACGCCATAGGCGATCTTGATGTGGTCGGTTCCGTAGAGCCACGCGGAGATTCGGCCGCCCCATTCTCTGAAGGCCGCGCCGTTGCCGCGGTCGACCGGCGCATGGGTAATCAGCTCCGACTCATGGGCGTCGCGGAACTTGGCCATCGCCTCGGCCACCTCAGTGCTCGATCCGCGTTCCCAGGCCGGAAGCAGCTCCGTCTTCGCCGCCTCCAGCAGTGCGCCGCGGCCCTTGAACGGGCCGATCTTGCGCAAGTCCAGCAGCTCCTCGCCTTGCTGCGCCCAGGCTGCTACATCGACCGATCGGCGGATCGCGAACGAGAGCTTGCCCAACGCGCCTCCCTCGGCCTCGAGCCGCGCCTTCAACGGCTCATACAAGGCCGTCAACTCCTTCTCTTCGTCGACGATGCCATCGAATACCGCCGCATAGCTGTCGCGCCGAGACTGGACCAGCGCTTTAATCCGTTCCTCGGCTTGATTGGCGGATTCGATGTCGCGATCGAGCTTCGCGAGCGCCGCTTCATCGCGCGAGATCTTCTCCGAGAGTCGGGCGAAGGCCTTGGCGTTCTCGGCGTCGACGCCGATCAGCGCGCGGAGCCGAGCGACCTCCTTGTCGAGCAGGCTCATGGTCTGCTTGTCGAGCGCGGCACCCTCCGGCAGCAACGAAATCGTGGACGGCGCCCCCACGGGCGCAATCGCTTCGCCCGCCGCGGGACCGGACAACGCGCGGATACGGCCGTCGATCGCGGTGACGGCTGCCGTGAGAATTCCGTCCACGTCGCCGGCGAAATCCAGCAGGAACGCCTTCCAACTCTCGGCCGACAGGCCCGCTTCCGCATGCGCCTGCTGAAGCTGGCGCATGCGCATCGGCGCCTTATTCGCGCGCGTGTCGGCCACGTCATCCCTCAAGGCGAGCAAGGCCTGGCGACGGCGACGCGCCTGCTCGATCTGAAACCGCGCCGCCTCCGCGGCGGTCGAGACCGTGTCGAGCCACTTGGCGCGTTCCTCGCTGCCCTTGCCGATCAGGGTGCCGCGGTCGCGTTTGTCCTTGGTGATCGATCCCGCCTTTTCGATCCGCTGCTTTTGCAGGCCTGGCAGGCTCGCGCGGCGATCACGCTCGACGTTGAGCTCCTGTGCGGTCTCGGCAAGGGCTTCCTCATGGCTCTGGCGAATCGCCCGCCCGCGTGCGGCGCGCAGATCGAGCAGCTCACGAAAGGTCGTCGTCCCCATCCGATCCTCGGTCGGATGCGCCTGATAGATGACGCGCTCGATCTCCGCGAGCAGCTCATCCGTGACGCCTTCCGCCGAGCAAAGCGTGTCGACGAATTGCTGCGACAGATACTGCACGCGCGGGGAATCCAGGAAATCCTCCATCTCGACGTGCCGGAGCTCATTCGAGGTTGGATCGCCGTCCTCCCAGGTGAGTTGCGCGGCGCTCTCACCGAGATGCGGCCTGGCGCGCCGGATGAAGGACCGCTCGCTGAGATGCGGCGACAGCGCGAAGGCGCCCGCTGCGATGATGTCCGCGAGCGCCGTCTTTCCCGATCCGCGCGCGCCGATGATGCCGACGAGCCCGCCATTCAGCTGAACTGGCGTGGTCTTCAGCCAGGGCGCGTTGGTAACGGCGACGGACGTGATCGCCTGAGAGGGCAGAGCGCCGCGCGGCGGCGCCGCGCCGACCATGGTGCGCGCGTCCGGCTCCAGGCAGGCCTGCCGCATCGACTCGAAGCTGAGGTCGCCTTTGATCCAGCAGCATCGGCCGAGGTCGGGAGCGCCGACCGCCTCGGGACCATGCGCGTCGCTGCCATGCAGACACGGCTTGCAGCCGCCCCAATCCGAATTGAGCTTCTCGACGCTGGCCGCCCCGCGGCCGAGCCAGAATTCGCGCTGCTTCGGCTGTGACGCGAAAATGATGTGCGCGGTTCGCTCGATTTCCTTGCGCAGCGATGCGAGTGAGGCATCGCCCTGCAGCCCCGAGGTGCCGTCATTGCTACCGGCCGCGACGGCGATCAGCACATTCTCCTGGACCCAAGCGCTGCGCTTCCATTCTGCGCGCAGCTGGTCGGGGTTAATCTTGAACTGGTTGGTACCTGCCGCGAGCGCCGCTCCATCTTCCTGCAAGGTCGTGTCGTGGGCTCGGCCGAGCCGGATGAGATCGCCGCGATCGCAGCGAAACGACTCGCCATAGGCATCGAACGTGAAGGCGCGGAGGAACCGCCGAAGCTGCTCGACATGTTCGGGATCGTCGGGCGACACCAGCAGATGGACGTTGATTGGTGATCCTTTGCCCGTCCCGATCCCGTATCGCATCTCCACGTTCGGGAAGATTAGATCAACGTCAGCGAGTCGGCCTTCCTTCTTCTTCGCCAGCACCGTCTCGTAGACATCCACGCTGTAGTAGTCGGTAATGCCGAGCGCGCGGATCGGCGGGTCCGACGCCTCGACACGGTCAAGGAACTGCGCCCAGCCGTCGGCCCCAGGATATTGGTCGTTGAGAACCGTCCCAGGTGCATGGAGATGCGGATCCCACCGATGCCATTTTGAACCCCCAGCGTCTCGACTCCCGACCATAATCCCCCCTTAGCCGGCGATGCCGCTTCCAATGAGCGCAATCGCCGACCTTGCCTAGCTTCCCTATCCGAAGCTGCCAGCGGGTGCGTTTGGACTGTTCTTCTGCGCGTTTCACTATGCGTCATGCGCCGGAACGATGTTACACCAGACTCAGCCCGAGGTTGCGTATTCGTTATTTACGCAGCGTAAGGATAGAAGGGGTAGGGAATGCCTTCCCCTGCGTCCGAGCCTTGCGTCTCGGTCGACCCCTTCTGCGGGGCCTGCCGCCCCGCAACTCCCCGCTAGAGTGAGAGGGCAGCGGCTGTCGCCGTGACGGGTTGAGGGTCGAGAGAGAGGCTCCCGGCCGGCCCGTCATGGAGATTCTGCCATGACCCAGATAAGCACGCTCGCCGGGCAAGACACCTTCGGCGTCCCGCCAGTTTCAGCCAGCTACAAGGTCGACATCTCGCGCGGCGAACGGATCGGGCGCGTGTCGTCAGAGTGGTTCTCGCGGCCCGACGACGAGCGCTACCTCTCACTCGGCGAACTCCACGCCGCCGTTCGCGCACGCGCAGACCGCGCCACGGCCCGCACCGTCGAGACCCGGGCGCTTCGCGTCGAAGCCAGCCGCGAGGACGCCGAGCGCCTGGCGCTGATCGTGCCCGGCCGCGACGAGCCGATCGCGCCGACACACTGGTCATTCGGCCAGATGTGCAGCCTGGTCGGCGCGCCAGCCGGCTATATGCGGCAGCTCCCGGCGCCGCTTGCCGGCATCAACATGCAGCACGGGCTGCTCTCGCACCGGGCCGAGCTGGTGAAGACGTTGGAGGCGGACGACGGGCGGATCGAACTGCGCGCCGTCACCGGTCCGGACTATGGCCGTATCTGGGACCATGAGCTGGTCGCCGCGGTCATGAAGATCGCCGGTGAGGGCACGGGCGACACGAGGTGGAAGGTGCCGGGCCTGCTCGATTGGTCGACCATGACGCACAACCCGTTCGTCGAAGTGACCAAGGACACCACTACGCTCTACGCCTCCGATCGCGATGTCTTCCTCTTTCTGGTCGACGACGCCCATCCGATCGAAGCCGGCCGCCTCCCTAACGGCGACCCTGATCTCTACTTCCGGGGCTTTTATTGCTGGAACAGCGAGGTGGGCTCGAAGACCCTTGGCATGGCGTCCTTCTATCTCCGTGCCGTCTGCATGAATCGCAACATCTGGGGCGCCGAGGGCTTCGAGGAGATCTCGATTCGCCACAGCAAGTTCGCCAGCCATCGCTTCGCGCATCAGGCGGCGCCGGCGCTGGAACGCTTCGCCACGTCGTCGCCCATGCCGTTTCTGGCCGGGATCAGGGCGGCTCGCGAACAGATCGTTGCCCGCAAGGATGACGATCGCGAAAGCTTCCTGCGCCGCCGCGGCTTCTCGCGCCCTGAGACCGAGAGGATCATCGCCACCGTGCTGGAGGAAGAAGGCCGGCCACCGGAGTCGATCTTCGACTTCGTCCAGGGAATCACGGCGCTTGCTCGAACTAAGCCGCATCAGGATTCGCGGCTGGAGCTGGAGGGCAAGGCCGCGAAGCTCCTTTCCGGCGTCCGGTAACACCGCGAGGCGTGGAGCCGCGTTTGCGGCTTCACGCCTCTATGCGTCTGCGCAGCCCCAACCTCCTAGAGGAAGAGGGCTGCGCCCCGCTTCGTGACGGGTTGGAGGCCGAGAGAGAGGCTTTCGGCCGCCCGTCGCGGAGTACATCCCGATGGCTACTGCTGTTAAGAAGATCACCCTGTCCTCGTCGCGGGACATCCCTTTCAACAAGCTGGTGCTGAGCCAGTCCAATGTCCGCCGGATCAAAGCCGGCGTCTCGATCGAGGAACTGGCCGAGGACATCGCCCGGCGCACCCTCCTGCAGAGCATCACCGTGCGGCCGGTTCGCGATGCCAACGGCACCGAGACCGGCATGTTCGAGGTTCCGGCCGGCGGCCGCCGCTTCCGCGCGCTCGAACGCCTGGTCAAGCAGAAGCGCTTGGCCAAGACCGCCCCGGTGCCCTGCGTCGTGCGCGAGGACGGCATTCCCGAGGAGGACAGTCTCGCCGAGAATGTCCAGCGCGCGCCTCTGCATCCGCTCGATCAGTTCAGGGCCTTCCTGACTCTGCGCGAGAAGGGCCAGTCGGAGGAGGAGATCGCCGCGGCCTTCTTCGTCGCCGTGTCGGTCGTCAAGCAGCGCCTGCGCCTGGCGTCGGTCTCGCCCAAGCTCCTCGACGTCTATGCCGACGATGGCATGACTCTCGACCAGCTCATGGCGTTCACCGTCAACGGCGACCACGAGCGGCAGGAGCAGGTGTTCGAGCGCCTGAGCCAGTCCTACTCCAAGGAGCCGCACGTCATTCGCCGGATGCTGACCGAGGGTGCAGTGCGAGCTTCTGACAAGCGCGCGCAGTTCATCGGCCTCGACGCCTACACTGACGCAGGCGGCGTGATTCTGCGCGACCTGTTCCAAGGCGACGACGGCGGCTGGCTGCAGGATGTCGGTCTTCTCGACACGCTGGTGGCC
>Ga0182738_1000562_pt1 | contig 51295 bp, 44 predicted proteins | sample eDN5th30CBELigMG_FD_128876 | JGI IMG/M metagenome (GOLD analysis project Ga0182738, IMG submission 128876) | Enriched Miracle-Growth compost microbial communities from Emeryville, California, USA - eDNA 5th pass 30_C BE-Lig MG (version 2)... ... | reverse complement strand
GGGTGTAGGTCGCGTAAGCGGCGCGAGGGTTCAAATCCCTCCTTCTCCGCCAGACAAATACATTGCATTTTATCTGGCCCATTGGTCAAGCGGTTAAGACACCGCCCTTTCACGGCGGTAACACGGGTTCGAATCCCGTATGGGTCATCATTAAAAGAGTTGGAAGCAATAGCTGCTTCCAACTCTTTTTTTTATAAAATGAATCGAACAATAAACAGACTAAATAAATTTTGAAATTCTCTTATTTTATGTTCAGGACTTATCCCTATTTAATGGGCAGTAATACCTCTACCCAGGGGATGATGAGAGAGTACAAATCTAGTTGCATTTTAAAAGCCTGATTGAAGTTTCACTTTATGTATGTCTTTATTAGTTTTTTGTTTCAGCCAACGAAATTTAAGGAACTGAAACAAAATCATTAAATGTAGCTTTAGTATAGTCTCTTTTTCTTTTTATTGCTTTGTTCACCAGGTTTGTTAATTGCATCGCGAAGCTGTTAGTTTTCTTGGCCGATCCTAAAGCTCACGATACATGTGCTTGTTGTTTTCCCTTTTGCTTGGCTTATCCCGTTTTAACCCCCAAAGTACTGAATGTTAATATATCCTTTTTAAATTACATGTAAAAAAACGTCCTTTTTGTAAAATGAAATTGCCATATCAACACATACAAAAGAAAAGGATAGTTTTGATTAGCAATCTGACGACTACTAAACCAAATTAATATGAAACAAGCTTATCTTTTGCTTCTTCATTCAAGTGGAAACTTCTTCTCCAAAGAAAATTAACTTCTCCTATGATTCCTTATAATAACCAACAAACTGCTGCTGCTTTTAATATCTGAGAATTAACTCCAGAAAATCATATGGTTCATGTAATTGAATCAATAAAAAGTGTATGGATAGGAAGGCTGTTCTGGACGCCTACTGAACACTATATTGCACGAAGAGGGAGTTCATTCCAACCTGTCTTATGAAAAATCGAGGCAAAGAATATTTTGGGGCATGGCCCCGTTTTATAATCTGCTTTTAGCAAAAAGGAAAAAAGCAAAAGACAGATGAAAAGGAGTTGCTATTTTTTTCATCTGTCTTTATTTTGAGACTTATTAGAGGTTCTTTGTTTGTTTATATTCTTCCTTGCTTGATATCATCTTCAAGCTTGTCTTCACTTGTTTTCAGCTTTTGTCCGGGATTATTTAAATCAATGTCAGAGGAAATCCCGGTATATGGCCCTCTAAACATGTCTCCAGTGGCTAATATTTTTTTATCTGGCGCTTCAAAAAATGGTTTAACGTCTATAGGCTGCTGCTCTAATAGATATTCCTTTTCACTTTTGCTCATACTATTTCCCACCTTTTTAAAGATATCTTTATTAGTTTTTCTAAAGGAGCAAAAAGTATGTTAAAAAATCAACAAAGTATTTTAAATGTTTAAACATAAAAAAATTATAATATCATAAAATTTAAAAAACAAAAAGGAAATCGGTGCTGACAGATAGAATATTAGAACATAGTACGATACTTATACCCCCCTTAAAGTAATCCGTTTTCGTTTTAATTAGCAAGATTAGTTTTATTTGTAGAAATACAGGGAATTTAGTACTTGTACAACAATGTAAGACATTAGTTATCGGAATAATTGAATTAGAAAGTAGGATGCAAGTGGAAACAGTATATCCAACACAATTTCAGCTACATTTATTTCATGAAGGGAACCTATTTGAAAGCTATAAATTGCTAGGATCTCATGTTTATCGCAACAAAAAAACAGTTTACACTGTGTTTTGTGTATGGGCGCCAAATGCACAAAGTATTGGACTAGTAGGAGATTTTAATAATTGGAATGCAGATAAATATCCTTTAGAGCGCATTAATAATGAAGGAATATGGTTTATTAAAATTGACAAAGACTTAACTGGGGCATTGTATAAGTATCAAATTACATCTTCTCAAGGAAATACGTTTTTGAAATCAGATCCATATGCATTTTATTCAGAAGTAAGGCCAAATACTGCATCTATTGTCTATTCTTTAGATGGGTACAAGTGGAATGATGCAAGATGGAGACAAAAAAAGACAAAAAAGAATAGTCTGAATGAGCCTCTTGCGATTTATGAAGTGCATCTTGGCTCATGGAAATTGCATGAAGATGAAAGTCTTTATACTTATCGTGAATTGGCGGATGAATTGATTCCTTATTGTTTAGAGCAAGGGTTTACTCATCTTGAACTTTTGCCTTTGGTGGAACATCCACTGGATATTTCATGGGGATATCAAGGTACAGGCTACTATTCTGCCACTAGCCGTTTTGGTGAACCAAAAGATCTCATGTATTTTATCGATCAATGCCATCAAAATGGACTTGGAGTAATTCTAGATTGGGTGCCAGGTCATTTTTGCAAAGATGCTCATGGCTTGTATCAATTTGATGGTTCTAGCCAATTTGATTACGCTAATCCAAAGGATAGAGAAAATCTAGTTTGGGGAACGGCCAATTTTGACTTGGGCAAAAAAGAAGTGCATAGTTTTTTAATTTCCAACGCCCTGTTTTGGATGGAATATTTTCATGTAGATGGCTTTAGAGTCGATGCAGTATCTAATATTATCTACTGGCCAAATTCCAATGAAAATAGCATGAATCCCTATGGTATAGAGTTTTTGCAAAAACTTAATAAAACTGTCGCTCAATATGATCCAACGATATTGATGTTTGCAGAGGACTCTACGGATTGGCCGCAAGTTACAGCGCCTGTACATTATGGCGGAATTGGTTTTCATTATAAATGGAATATGGGATGGATGAACGACTTTCTTAAATATATGGAGACGGAATCGCAGTATAGAAAAAATGTTCATGATAAAGTTTCTTTTTCACTTCATTATGCATTTTCTGAAAACTTTGTATTGCCCCTTTCCCATGATGAGGTTGTTCATGGCAAAAAATCTCTTCTTAATAAAATGCCAGGAGACTATTGGCAAAAGTTTGCTCAATTTAGATTATTGATTGGGTTTATGATGACACATCCGGGCAAAAAATTATTATTTATGGGAGCAGAGTTTGCCCAATTTTCAGAGTGGAAAGACAAGGAGCAGCTTGATTGGCTTCTTTATGATTATGAAATGCACAAAAAGGCTAATGATTTTATTAAAGCAATATTAAAAATATATAAACGTTCAAAACCTCTTTATGAATTGGATCATGTTTATGAGGGATTTGAATGGATAGATGTAAATAATAGAGATCAGTCTATTTTCTCTTTTATCCGCAAAGGAAAAAAACCAGAAGATTTTCTTATTGTAGTATGCAATTTTACGTATCACACTTATGAAGATTATTTGATTGGAGTACCAAATGATGGCAGCTATCGAGAAATATTAAATAGCGATGCTGATGAATTTGGTGGAGCCAATTATATAAATAAAAAGGTAATAAAGGCACAAGAAGTTTCATTCCATGGAAGACCATTTTCCGTTCAGTTAACGATACCAGCTTTTAGTATTACAATTTTAAGGCCAGTACAACATCGGAAGGAGAGAAGAGGAAATGGGAAAGAAAAGATGCGTCGCAATGCTGTTAGCAGGAGGAAAGGGGAGTAGGTTATATTCTTTAACCAAAAGCTTAGCGAAGCCAGCTATTCCTTTTGGCGGAAAATACCGCATTATTGATTTCACTCTTAGCAACTGCGCTAATTCGGGTATTGAAACAGTTGGAGTATTGACTCAATATCAGCCGCTTGTTTTAAATTCTTATATTGGCATAGGTAGCGCTTGGGATCTTGATCGTGTAAATGGTGGAGTAACGGTATTGCCGCCATATAGCGAATCATCTGAAGTAAAGTGGTATACAGGGACGGCAAGTGCTATTTATCAAAATATAAACTATTTATCTCAATATGATCCTGAATATGTGCTAATCCTTTCAGGCGATCATATTTATAAGATGAATTATGAGTCCATGCTAGAGTACCATATTGATAAGAAAGCAGACGCATCTATTTCTGTAATTGAAGTTCCATGGGATGAGGCAAGCAGATTCGGCATTATGAATACAAATAAAAATATGGATATTGTTGAGTTTGAGGAAAAGCCAAAAAATCCAAAAAATAATTTAGCATCAATGGGTATCTATATTTTTAAATGGAAAGTTTTGAAAAAATTATTGGAAGAAGATAACTTGAATAAAAATTCATCCCATGATTTTGGCAAAGATATTATTCCATTATTAATTGAACAAAATAAAAAAGTAGTCGCTTATCCTTTTGAAGGATATTGGAAAGATGTTGGTACCGTCCAAAGTTTATGGGAAGCAAACATGGATTTATTGGATGAAAAAAGTGAATTGAATATTTCGGATTACGACTGGAGAATTTATACAGTGAATCCTAATCAGCCGCCGCAATACATCTCAGAAGAAGCGACCGTAAAAGAGTCGATGATTAATGAAGGCTGCATTATTAGCGGAAATATTGAAAAATCAATTGTGTTCCAAGGTGTAAATGTTGGGAATGGGACTGTAATACGTAATTCTGTTATTATGCCAGATGCTGAGATTGGTGAGAATGTTTATATTGAAAAAGCAATAGTCCCTTCTAATATTCATATACCAGATGGAATGGTCATTAAACCAAACAATAAAACAGATGAAGTAGTTTTAGTAACAGAAGAGATGGTTAATGAATTAATTTCCTAACAAACTAGAGGGAGGGTACTATGATGATGAAATCAATGCTTGGAGTTATTGACGCAACTACTTATAAGGATGATTTGGAAGAATTAATTGCACACCGTTCATTGGCAGGTTTGCCGATAGCAGGCAGATATCGTTTAATTGATTTTGTGTTATCCAATATGGTCAATTCCGGAATAGGAAGTGTAGCGATTTTTCCTAAATATCAATATCGATCTTTAATGGATCATTTAGGATCAGGGAAAAACTGGGATTTAGATCGAAAAAGAGACGGTTTATTTTTCTTTCCAGCTTCTATAACAGATGGAACAAGTGAAGGCATTGGTTCATTTAATCAATTTGCAGCAAATATTGACTATTTTTTAAGAAGCAAACAGGAATATGCTTTAGTGGCAAATTGCTATACTGTATTCAACATGGATTTTAGCCCTGTTTTAGAACGGCATCTCCAATCGGGCTGTGATATTACAGAAATACGAAGCGGCGGAGAATCATTAGAAATATACCTAGTGAAAAAATCATTACTGGTTGATTTGATTCAAACTCGCGATATAACTGGTTATACATGCATGAAAGATATTAAATTGGATATTCATCATAATTATAAAATATGTGACTATGAATATACCGGCTATGCCGAAAAAATAGATTCTATTTCTACTTATTTCCGCGTAAGCAATGAGATATTAAAAATGAGTATCTGGAGTCAGCTATTTTTAAAGGATCGTCCTATTTTTACAAAGGTAAAGGATGAGCCCCCTACTCATTATACCACTACAAGTGAAGTGAAAAATTCCATGATAGCAAACGGAAGTGTAATTGAGGGGAAAGTAGAAAACAGCATTATTGCAAGGGCAGTTAAAATTGGCAAAGGTTCTACAATAAAAAATTGCATTATTATGCAGAAATGTACAATTGGCGACAATTGTGAACTGGATTCAGTTATTTTAGACAAAGATGTGATAGTAGAAAACGGAACGAAGATGAATGGTAATCTCAATTCCCCATTTGTTGTGAGAAAAGGAACTGTGCAAGGAGCGCTGATGAATTCGTGAAAATATTATTTGCTGTATCAGAATGTGTACCTTTTATAAAATCGGGGGGACTAGCAGATGTTGCTGGTTCTCTTCCTAAAGAATTAAAAAAGCAGGGAACAGAAGTAGCTGTTATTATGCCTAAATATAAAGATATCCCTAATGTTTTTTTAAGCCAATTAGAAAAAAAGCTGGACTTTACTGTTCAGGTTGGCTGGAGAAAACAGTATTGTGGCATTGAAGTTTTAGAAATGGATGGAATTACGTTCTATTTTGTAGATAATCAGTACTATTTTAATCGTTCAGGATTATACGGCTATATAGATGATGGGGAGAGATTTGCTTTCTTTAATCGTGCAGTTTTAGAGAGTTTGGCGCACTTGAATGAATATCCAGATATTATTCATTGTCATGATTGGCATACGGCTATGATCCCGTTGCTATTAAAAGCCGATTATCAATGGAAAGAAGAATATAGTTCTATTAAAACGGTATTTACTATACATAATCTACAATTTCAAGGCATTATGCCAAGAGGGGTAATTGGCGATTTATTGTCACTAGACTATGACTATTTGACTGTACAAAATATGGAATTTGACGGAAACGTGAATTTTATGAAGTCTGCTATTATTTCTAGTGATAAGATTACAACGGTCAGCCCAACATATAAAAATGAGATCCAAACAGAATATTATGGAGAGAGACTTAATAACTTATTAGTAAGCCGGAAAGAAGACTTGTATGGGATTATCAACGGCATTGATGAATTAACCTATAATCCAGAAACAGATGATGAAATTGTACAGAAATATTCCCATACTAAAATAGAACAAAAGTATAAAAACAAACAATTTATTCAAAAAAAATTCGCATTAAAAGAAGATGAATCTGTTCCAATTATTTGTATGATTACTAGATTAACAAAACAAAAAGGGCTAGAGCTTGTACGGCATGTATTTCATGAATTGATGGAAGAGGATATTCAGTTCATTGTTCTTGGAACAGGCGATCCTGAATTTGAACAATTTTTCCGTGATATGGAGCAGCAATATCCAGAGAAATGTAGGGCTTATATTGGATTTGATGAAAATTTAGCACATCAATTGTACGCAGGTGCTGATTTATTTTTAATGCCATCCAGATTTGAGCCATGTGGATTAGGGCAGTTAATTGCTTTAAAATATGGAAATATACCAGTGGTAAGAGAAACAGGCGGCTTAAACGATACAGTATTTTCTTATGATGAACGAACAGGATTGGGGAATGGATTTAGCTTCACCAATTTTAATGCGCATGACATGCTATATACGATTCGTAGAGCATTACATTATTATTCAAATGAAAAAGATATTTGGCAGCATATTATTAAAAGTGCAATGATTATGGATAATAGCTGGGCTCAATCTGCTTTTAAATATAATCAATTGTATGCAGAGCTAATCTCAAGGAGTGAAACGCATGTTTACGAATAAAGAAAATTTTAAAGCATATTTTCTTCAAAAGCTTGAGATGACATATGGAAAAACATTTGAAGACAGCACAAGCAGTGATCATTTTCAAATATTAGGGCATATGATTAGGGAGTATGTCAGCACCAATTGGATTAGTACGAATGAAGCATATCGTAAAAATCAAGGAAAGCAAGTGTATTATTTATCGATTGAGTTTTTATTAGGAAGGCTGCTCTATCACAATCTTATTAATCTTGGGATTGAAAAAGTGGTGACAGAAGGTTTGCATGAATTAGGAATCAATTTGCGGGATATAGAGGAAATAGAACATGATGCAGGACTTGGAAATGGCGGTTTAGGCAGATTGGCGGCTTGCTTTTTAGATTCCTTGGCGACATTAAACCTTCCAGGACATGGATTTGGCATCCGCTATAAACATGGCTTATTTGAGCAGCGAGTTGTTGATGGATATCAGATTGAACTTCCTGAACAATGGCTGAAGCATGGTCAAGTATGGGAAGTAAGAAAAGAAGATTTGGCTGTTGATATTCAATTTTGGGGAAATATTGATATGTATGAAAAAGATGGAAAGTTACAGTTTCAGCATTTAAATGCCGAAACTGTAACTGCTGTTCCTCATGATGTGCCTGTAATTGGATATGATACAACTACTGTTAATACACTAAGACTATGGAATGCGGAACCAGCATCCCTGTTGGCAAAAGATGTAAATGATATTATGAGGTATAAAAGGGAAACTGAAAAGATATCTGAATTTTTATATCCAGATGATGCAAATGATGAAGGAAAAATACTCCGGTTAAAGCAACAATATTTTCTTGTATCTGCCAGCTTGCAGTCCATCATAAAAAATTATAAGCAGCAGTATAAAGATATAAAGAATTTTCACCAGCATATAAGCATTCATATAAACGATACCCACCCAGTTTTAGCTATCCCAGAATTAATGAGAATTTTATTAGATATAGAAGGATTAGGATGGGAAGAAGCATGGGAAATTACGAAAAATACAATTTCCTATACCAATCATACTACCTTGTCAGAAGCATTAGAAAAATGGCCAATTTACATTTTTCAACCATTATTGCCTCGTATTTATATGATTATTCAAGAAATAAATGAACGATTTTGCAATGAATTATGGGGAAAATACCCAGGGGATTTTCAAAAAATTGAAAATATGGCTATTATAGCTCATAATATGGTCAAAATGGCGCATTTGGCATTAGTTGGAAGCTATAGTGTCAATGGAGTAGCAGAGATTCATACAGAAATATTGAAAAAAAGAGAAATGAACGATTTTTATCAAGTTTTTCCTGAAAAATTTAATAATAAAACAAATGGTATAACACATAGGCGCTGGTTAATTAAAGCAAATCCTAAATTAACGCAATTGATAACTGATACAATTGGAAGCGAGTGGATACATCAACCTGATCAATTGAATAAATTGCTTCTTTTTCAACAAGACAATGGGTTTTTACAGCAGCTTGCATCCATTAAACAAGAAAACAAAGTCCATCTTGCTAAAATTATAAAAGAAAACAATGGGATTGCGGTTGATCCAACATCTATTTTTGATGTGCAGGTAAAACGCTTGCATGCATATAAACGACAACTTTTAAATGTGCTGCACATTATGCATTTATATAATAGGTTAAAGGAAAATCCTATGCTGGATATGACGCCGAGAACGTTTATTTTTGGGGCAAAGGCTTCCCCAGGATATTATTATGCGAAAAAAATCATTAAATTAATAAATTCTGTTGCAGATAAAGTAAATAATGATAAAACCATTCAAGATAAAATAAAAGTAGTGTTTCTTGAAAATTATCGCGTTTCCTTGGCTGAGCACATTTTTCCTGCAGCTGATCTAAGTGAACAAATCTCGACAGCATCTAAAGAAGCATCAGGAACAGGCAATATGAAATTTATGATGAATGGTGCATTAACAGTAGGCACTTTGGATGGAGCCAATATTGAAATGAAAGATTTGGTTGGAAATGACAATATCTTCATTTTTGGGATGAATGCAGATGAAGTGTTAGATCTTTATCAAAATGGCGGGTATCGATCAACAGAGTATTATCATCATGATAAGCGTATAAAAGAAGTGGTCGATCAATTAAAAAATGGATTTTTTCATGATACAAATAATGAGTTTGATCCTATATTTGACTCTTTATTAATTGAAAATGACCAATATTTTGTATTAAAGGATTTTCATTCATACGAAGATATTCATCAAGTGGTTGATCAAACCTATCAAAATCAGCAAAAATGGCTGCAAATGTGTGCCGTCAATATTGCAAAGTCTGGACACTTTTCTAGTGATCGGACGATTAAAGAATATGCGGAGGATATTTGGAAAATAAAAGCCACTTTCTAACAAAGATAAAAGACCTAGCGCTCATACGCTAGGTCTTTTATGTCTAGCTGCTGCTGATTTTTTATTCGGTATTAACGGGCTTTTGACCTCCACCTCAAGATGATGAGAAGAAACGAGAAATCTAGGTGGGTAGAAACTTGCTGAGTAAAGACCCGATTGTTAGTTTCACTTTATTCCAAGAAGCAAAATTTATTTATTATCATTCTCATACCCATCGGTTTTATGGTATGGTACATCACCGAATGGTGCTTCTATATCTTCGTCGTTAAGTGCTTGTTCGAATTGCTCGTGTTGTTTGCTTGGATAAACGGTTTGGTTTTTTCCTGTAATATCTGTTGCTACAAAGGATTCATAGTCTTCTGTAAAGCCTTCATCGTCTCCGTCTCGATCATATAGGCTTCCATAGTCTTCGAAATCCCCTCTTAAATCAGAAGGAGTTTCGGATGTGCCATATCTAGCCACCTCTTGAAAACTATCATCATAATCCCGTACACCATCTGTATCATAATGACGATAAATATTGCCATGTGCTGGTTCTAAAATTTCTTCCTCTACTGGTCTATCTTGTGCCACCGATTGTTCAGAACTATATTCTTTTAGGGTTAATGCTGTTGGGATTGCTTCTAATCGTTCATAGGGAATATCTTGTCCTGATATGCGGCAAACCCCATATGTGCCATCTTTTATGGCTTGAAGAGCATCATTAATTTTATTTAGTTCTGATTGATCATGTTCTTCTAATGCATAGTCTTTTTCACGCTCATAAAGCTCTGTTCCCAAGTCAGCCGGGTGATTGTCATAGCCAGAAAGTTCTCCTACTGATTCGCGCTCATTATTATCATCTATATAGCGTTCTTGCCGATTAGAGATTTCAGCTTTTCTATCCTCTAATTCTTTTTTGAGTGTATTTATTTGTTCTTTTGTTAACAAAAGTACCACATCCTTATTCAAAACTTAAATAGTAATTGTAGTATAAGCGATTATGGAAAAAATAAACCAAGGATCACTTTTATTTAACGTTCCCCATCTAGCTGTGGATAAAACATAAATATATGGTGCTTTTTATTTCTCATTTCTCTTTTTAGCTATATTTAACGAGCCTTTGATTCCCGCCTAAGAAAAGGAGAAGCTTGTTCGAATAGAAATTTTTATAAAAATTCTGCTTGTTTTTATCAATATTTATGACTGGATGAAAAAAATGACATTACGGAGGTTTTATTTTATCACGCATAGTAATTTCGACCTAAGGGATTATAAGCGGAAATAAAGAATCTAGTTGGGGAGAGGCTTGTCGACAAAAGCCTGATTAGTATCAGTGGGACATTTGGCAACTAAATAAAATTATTGTAATTTGTAATAAATAAACAACTTGAAATCACTATTTATAAGGCCAATTAGTAATGCATTAAATAATAGGGAATATTAATGTTGGAACGTTGACATAGTGTTGACCGCAGGTGTATCTTAAAATAAGTCAATTTGTTGAACAGATAGGTATTTAAAAGGAATAAGCTTAGAAAATGACGTTCATTTTTGAATCGTTTTTTTAGGGGGATTTACAGTAAAATGAAATATAGTAAAGGATTATTAGTGGATGATAAAGTCCAGCAGGGAAAAGGTTCTTCTATTTTAATAAGTAAAGTTATTAAAATAGACCCAAGAGATTCTCTTGCTTTTTTCGCTAACTATTCAGTATATAAAGGGAAACGATTTTTTTGGAAAGATCCGGCATCCAAAAATATTCTAATTGGAATAGGAAGCTGTAAAGAAATTTATATAAATAAGCAAAAAGATTTGTACACGGCAGTTGATCAAAAGTGGAGAGAATTTCTGAAAAACAGCAGAATAATCAATGAGTTTAATAGAATTGGAATAGGGCCGACGCTATTTGGCGGGTTTTCTTTTGATCCAGAAAAACCAAAAACTGAGCTGTGGAAACTATTTGCAGATGCTCATTTTTTTGTGCCTGAATTTATGTTAAGTGAAATAAATGGAGAGCAATTTTTAACTGTTAATATGGTAACAGATATAATTAATGAAAAAAAAATAGAAGATAAAGTAGCATTATTTTTTCAGCATAAAGAAAATATGGATATATATTCTAAAGAAAATCCGCTAATTAAATCAATAGAAGTAGATGGGGAAAAATGGAAGAAGGTTGTAGGGGAAGTAATAGGAAATTTAAATGGCATATTAAAAAAAGTAGTATTGGCAAGGGAGTGCAGGCTAATATTCAAGGAAAAAATTTCAACAGAATTTGTACTTGATCGATTAATAAAAGAACAAAATAACAGCTATATTTTTGCGTTGGAGGCAGAGGATGATTGCTTTGTTGGCGCTTCGCCAGAGCGTTTGGTGAAGAAGGTGGGGAACGAAGTATTTTCTACTTGTTTAGCGGGTTCTATTCCTCGAGGAGAAGATGAAGAGAGTGATCAAAAGCTTGGAGCAAAGCTGTTGGCAGATAAAAAGAATCGGACAGAACATCAATACGTTGTCAGCATGATACAGTCTGCAATGGAGATGTTTTGTGAAAAGGTTGATATACCAGAGGCACCTATCTTGATGAAGATGCGAGATATTCAGCATCTATATACGCCAGTTAAAGGCATTCTGAAAGAAACAGAATCGCTAATGGAACTAATTAAGCTGCTGCATCCAACTCCAGCATTAGGAGGGTTTCCAAAGGAAATGGCACTGCAAAAAATCAGAACAGAAGAACAGTTGGATAGAGGGTTGTATGGGGCTCCTTTAGGCTGGCTGGATTATAGAGGCAATGGGGAATTTGCTGTCAGCATTCGATCAGGTCTTATTCAAAAAAATGAAGCATCTATTTTTGCTGGATGCGGAATTGTGGAAAGTTCAGATGTGGAATCAGAATACAAAGAAACTGCGATAAAGTTCAGACCGATGCAAAGAGCATTAGGAGGGAAAAAATGAATCATCAACAACATTTAACTGCGTATTTACATGCTTTTATTCATGAATTAGTGCAGAGTGGCATTGAAAACGTCGTCATTAGTCCTGGATCTCGTTCTACACCAATTGCGATGCTAATGGCGGAGCAAAAACAGCTAAACCTTTTTGTTCATGTTGATGAAAGATCTGCTGCTTTTTATGCATTAGGAATGGCAAAAGCATCACAAAAGCCAACCGTTTTAGTCTGCACATCAGGAACAGCTGCTGCTAATTATTTTCCAGCCATTATTGAAGCAAAAATCTCGCGGATTCCTTTGATAGTATTAACGGCAGATCGCCCACATGAATTGCGTGATGTCGGGGCGCCCCAAGCGATTAATCAAATTGAATTATATGGAAGCCAAGTGAAGTGGTTTATGGAAATGTCCCCGCCTGATGGCACAGAGGGAATGATTCGTTATGCTAAAACTGTTGGTGCAAGAGCAGTGGCTACAGCCCTCTTGGAGCCTAAGGGACCCGTTCATTTAAATATGCCAATTCGCGAACCACTTATACCAGATTTGGAAAATATAGAATTTTATCAAGAGAAACAAACAAACAATCCATCTATTCATATAAAGACAGGGTCTTTTATGATTGCAGATGAATATTTTCAAGCATTAGCGAAAAAACTGCAAAAACAAACAAATGGCATCATTATTTGTGGAGAATTATATCAAGAAGGGATTTCGGAAAGTTTGTTAGAACTAGCAAAAAAATTAAACTTTCCAATATTGGCAGATCCGCTATCCCAATTAAGAGCAAATATAAACGAGGAAGAATGGATTATTGACACATATGATACTTTTTTGCGAAATCAAACAGCAAAACAAAAGCTAAAGCCAAATATCATTATCCGTTTTGGCAGCATGCCTGTTTCCAAAGCGCTGACACTATTTTTAAAGGAGCATAAAGATATTGACCAGCTTGTTGTTGATGGTGGTGGAGGATTTCGAGATCCAAATCAGCTTACATCTGAAATGATTTATTGTGAGGAAGTATTATTTTGCAAAAAACTAGCCTCTTATCTTCCAGGTTGCTCAATAAATCACGAATTAGTTTCTTGGCAAAATATCAACCGCTTAACAAAAACAGCATTAGGGAAAATAGAAGGGGCCTCCCATCTAAGCGAAGGGAAACTATTTGCTCTATTAGGAAATTTATTGCCAGAAGATGCAGTTCTTTTTATTGGAAACAGCATGCCAATTCGAGATTTAGATACTTTTTTTCATGTACAGCACAAAAAAATCACCATTTTTGCTAATAGAGGGGCAAATGGAATAGATGGAACACTATCTACTGCTTTAGGGGTTGGAGCAGTCAAAAAAGCCCAGCCATTATATTTAATAGTAGGAGATTTAACTTTTTTCCATGATTTAAATGGCTTGATTGCTGCAAAGCAATTTAATATTCCTATTACAGTTGTTTTGATTAACAATAATGGCGGAGGAATTTTCTCTTTTTTGCCACAATCAGAGCATAAAAAGCATTTTGAATTATTATTTGGAACACCTTTGGATTTAGATTTTAATCATATAGCAGCTATGTATAATGGACAATATATTTCCATTGATAACTGGCATGAACTAGAACAAGAGCTCTCTAAAAAAAATGGAGAGAATCCGATACGGATTATGGAAATAAAAACAAATCGAGAAAATAATTTAACAGAACATCGGAATTTGCTAAATTATGTTTCCCAGGAAATAGATTTGTATTTTAAGGATGGAATTTGATGAAGATTGTTGTAGATGATGTAGCTTATCATGTCGAAATGCATGGCAAAGGAGAGCCTTTTGTTTTATTGCATGGTTTTACAGGCGATAGCAGCACATGGTATCCCTTTATTCCGGTTTGGAAAGAAACATATCAATTAATTCTGATTGATATTATTGGGCATGGTAAAACCGATTCCTCCCTTGATATTTGCAAATATAATATATTAACTGCAGCTAACCATATAAAAGAGATTTTAATTAAGCTTAATGTGAATGCTGCCCATTTATTAGGCTATTCTATGGGAGGAAGACTTGCCCTGACCTTTGCCATCAGATATCCTGATTTTGTCCAAAAATTAATTTTAGAAAGTGCTTCTCCTGGTTTGGCAACAGAACAAGAGCGAAAAGAAAGAAGAATACAGGATGAAAAATTAGGAAAATCTATTGTAGAAGAGGGAATAGAAAAGTTTGTCGCTAAATGGGAGAATATTCCTTTGTTTAGGAGTCAGCAAAACTTGCCTACTTTTATGAGTGATAATATAAGAAAGCAACGTTTACAGAATAATTCTTTGGGGCTTAAATTTAGTTTGCTTGGAATGGGAACGGGACAGCAGCCATCATGGTGGGAAAACTTGCCTAAACTAACAAGTGAAACGCTGTTGATTACGGGAGAATTAGATACAAAGTTTTGTAAAATAGCAGAACAAATGACAGAATTTAATCATCAAATTCAATGGCTGGAGATTAAAGGGGCAGGCCATGCAATTCATGTGGAGAAAAGTGAAATATTTGGTACAATAGTAAAGGAGTTTTTATCAAATCACAAAAAAAAGATTTGATAAATTTGTTTAAGAGAAAGAAGGAGGAACAAAAAATGACGGTAGAATGGATAGAGGCAGGCCAATATGATGAAATTTTATACGAGACATATAATGGCATTGCAAAAATCACAATAAATAGACCGCATGTACATAATGCTTTTACGCCAAAAACGGTAATGGAATTAATGGATGCTTTTGCAAGAGCAAGAGATGACCGTGAAGTAGGCGTTATTGTCTTAACGGGTGCGGGAGATAAGGCGTTCTGTTCTGGCGGCGACCAAAAGGTAAGAGGTCACGGAGGCTATGTTGGCGATGATCAAATTCCAAGGTTAAATGTGTTGGATTTACAGCGCTTAATTCGCGTTATTCCTAAGCCTGTTATCGCAATGGTAAAAGGTTATGCTATTGGAGGAGGCCATGTGCTTCATATTGTCTGTGATTTGACGATTGCTGCAGACAATGCTGTGTTTGGACAAACAGGTCCAAATGTAGGAAGCTTTGATGCCGGATATGGTTCTGGATATTTAGCTCGTATTGTCGGGCATAAAAAAGCTCGTGAAATTTGGTTTTTATGCAGACAATATAGCGCCGAAGAAGCTTTGGATATGGGATTAATTAATACTGTTGTGCCTCTTGATCAGGTAGAAGCAGAGACGATTAAATGGTGTGAAGAGATTTTGGAAAAAAGCCCAACCGCACTGCGTTTCTTAAAGGCAGCCTTTAATGCAGATACAGATGGTTTGGCAGGAATTCAGCAGTTTGCAGGAGATGCAACATTATTGTACTATACAACAGATGAGGCAAAAGAGGGCAGGGATTCATTCAAGGAAAAACGCAAGCCTGATTTCGGCCAATTCCCTCGTTTTCCTTAATAAGCAAACACAGCAATTAATATAAAAATAAATAATAATGGGTGGCTCTAGGAGAATCAGGCGCGAAGAAAAAGTGCTGGTTCTCACTATGCCACCTTTATTTATGAAAAAAGGTGAGAAAAATTGAATGCAGACATCCTTCCTAACTTTTTGAAAAATAGAGCAGCATTAACTCCAAATAGGGCTGCTATTGTTTTTAATGATCAGCAATTGACATATAAAGAACTGTATGAAAGAGCTTATTATATGGCAGGTGTATTAACAGCAAATGGGGTAACAGAAAAAGCCTATGTTGGTTTTTTTGTGAGAAGTGATTTGCAGACAGTTATTTCTTTATTGGCATTGCAAATTATTGGCGCAAAAGCTGTTCTGTTAAACAATCGATTAACAGTAGATGAACTAGTGTATCAACTAAATGATGCACATATTGAATTTCTTGTAACAGAGCAGGCTTTTGAATTAGTTTGCCGGGAAATGAAGGAACAGTTGCCCAAGTTACATATAATAGACAAAAAAGCTAAAATTGCTTATGTCGATCCCATTGAAAAAAAGGTAATAAATTTGGCAGATACTTGCACCATTATGTATACATCCGGAACGACGGGATTTCCAAAGGGCGTTATCCAAACATATGGAAACCACTGGTGGAGCGCAATGGGCAGCGTTTTAAATCTTGGATTGCATGAAGAAGATGCATGGTTATGTGCTGTTCCCCTGTTTCATATTAGCGGCTATTCTATTTTAATGAGAGGCATCATATATGGAATTAAAGTAGTGCTTCATGATCATTTTGATGTGGACAAGGTATTAAGAGATATAAGCAAAGAGAAAATAAGTATTATGTCTGTTGTGACTGCGATGCTGCAAAAAATTGAAGCCGCTGTAGAAAATCATTTGCCTGCAAAGTTTCGCTGCATGTTATTAGGCGGTGGGCCAGCTTCTTTAGATTTATTAAGTAACTGCATGAAAAAAGGAATTCCCGTTTACTACTCCTATGGCATGACAGAAACATCTTCACAAATAGTTACATTGGCTCCTGAGTATAGCACAACAAAAATTGGCTCTTGTGGCAAGGCGTTATTTCCTGCACAAATAAAAATCATGGATGAGAAAGGGGAAGAAGCCGCACCAACTATGCCGGGAGAAATTGCTGTATATGGTCCAAATGTATCTCAAGGTTATTTGAATAAGGGCAAAAGCTCAACCGATGGCTGGTTTTATACAGGAGATATTGGGTATAAAGACTTGGAAGGCTTTCTATATGTGCTTGATAGACGAACAGATTTAATTATATCAGGAGGAGAAAATATTTATCCTGCTGAAGTAGAAGGAGTGCTTACAAGCATAGAGGGCATAATCGATGCAGGAGTAATTGGAGAAAAAAGTGGGGAATGGGGAGAGATTCCTGTTGCTTTTATTGTAAAAGAAAAAGAAGCATTGTTAACAGAACAAATGATTTATGAAACGTGCATACCAAAATTGGCAAAGTATAAAATTCCCAAAAAAGTATATTTTATTTCTGAAATCCCTAGAAATGCATCAAAAAAAATATTGCGAAGAAAGCTTAGAGATTATTTTTCCTAAAATAAGATATAGCTGCTTGTTTATTAAATTGTTCTAAATGGTGGAGGAGTTTATTTATGGAATTATATAAAGGTTCCTTATATTGGCCGACTACATTAGCGAATGTGGAAGTTCCTGAATATCCTGCTTTAAATAAAAAAATAACCTGTGATTGTTTGATTGTCGGTGGAGGAATGTCAGGTGCTCTTTGTGCTTATCTATTAGCCAATGAATCATTAGATATTGTTCTTGTTGATAAAAGAAAGGTATCAACAGGCAGTTCTTCCGCTAATACAGGTTTACTTCAGTATGCAAATGATAAAATGCTTCATGAATTTGCTGAAGCAATAGGGGAAGAAAAGGCTGTACGTTTTTACCAATTATGCTATAAAGCAATGAAAAAGCTGCAGGATGTCGCAAAATCACTTGATTCAGATGTACAATTTCATTCGAGAAAAAGTCTTTATTATGCGACAGATGAAAATGATATAGAAAAATTGCAAAAAGAATATAAGATGTTAACTAAACATGGATTTGATGCACAATATTTAACAGAGGAAGAAATAGAGAAAACATATGGATTTAAAAAACCTGCAGCGCTTTTAACAAGTGGGGATGCTGAAATCAATCCCCAGCGGTTTGTGATCGAGTTAATAAAAGAAGCGCATCAACAAAATGTCCAAGTATTTGAACACACAGAAGTGGCTGAAGCAGAATTTGTTGATGGATATTGGAAATTGACAAGTGACAAAGGTATTATATATGCGAAAAGAGTTATCTATTCGACTGGTTATGAGGGCATTAATTTTGCAAAAAAAGAAGGGGGCGAACTAAAGCGAACATATGCAATAGCTACTTCGCCTCTTCCTGAATTTCCGATGTGGGAAGACCGATGCCTTATTTGGGAAACGAAACGGCCATATTTTTATATGAGAACTACAGTTGATGGCCGGATTGTCGCAGGCGGTTTAGATGAGGATCAAATAGAAGCACCATCAAACCATAAAACATTGGCACAATATGGAGACAATTTGTTGAAGCGAATAAAAGAGCATTTTCCCAGCTATCCAATAGAAGTAGAATATGTGTATGGAGCTACATTTGGAGAATCAGATGATGGCATTCCTTATATTGGAGAGCATCCAGAAAAAAACAATATTTTTTATTGCTTAGGTTATGGAGGAAATGGCACTGTATACAGCATGTTCGGAGCTGAAATTTTAAAAGATCTAATCATTCATGGAAGCCATCCAGACTGGGATTTAGTTCAGCTAAATAGATAAAAAGGACTGCTCCTTTAAGGAGACAGCCTTTTTAACAGTCTCATCTTTTTGAAGGAAAGTCCTTTTTAAAAGCCTTCAGATGATTGCTTCTGGATTAGGATAAGTTTGGCTCAAAGGTTTTGCAATCAGTTTCTTTGCTAGTATCAGCTTGATTGCCTGTATGACTCACTACATAAATTTGGTCAGCACCACATTGATTTCCCTGTTCCCAGAAAGAACAATTTTTCACTTCGCAAAGAACATCTTTTGCCATAAAAACCAGCTCCTTTTTCATGTAATGATCTTTAAAAAACATTCATTTACAAGGAATTATCCTAAGAGAGTGGTCTAAATAAAGAATAATTCTTTTTTAGTATGGATAATCACTCCAAAAATAATACCTGAAAAATAACCGTTAATAAAGTGAAACTTCAATCAGTGGAGGGTTCTCTGCATCCCCCACTGATTGTTAGTTGAACCAATCGGGCCTTTACTCAGCAAGTTTCTACCCACCTAGATTTCTTATTTTTCTCATCCTCTTGAGGTGGGGAGCAAAAGCCCGCTAATGCCGGTTAAAATGACAGCATTAGTTTATTTTTTGGTTTGTGGTGACTGCAAGTATTTTTTATCATGCATAAATAACTTCCAGAAAAAATAAAATCCAGGAAACAAAATAATGAAACCAGCTATATATGTGGCGAATAGCGCATGAAATGAATTTGGGTCAGTAAAAGCGGAAGTAATCGTTACTTCAGGATAAACAATATAAGGCAAATGTGCTTTTCCATATACATAGCTTGCTAATAAATATTGAATAGTGATAGAGATAATAGCGAGCCTTGGCCTTCCTTTGACATCTGGATTTTTCCAGGATGGCAGAAATAAAGCAATCCCTCCTATGATAAAAAAGAAAAGAGAAGCCATAAGCAAAAAGAAATCATCCATCATCTTACTGTAAATCCAATTGGCATCATGCTTTAGTGTCAGCATAATAAAAACGGCTGTTAAAAGAGAAATTGGTCCGAGAATGATGGCATCTCTTCTATAAACACGATATGCTTCCCTTTCATCAGATACATTGGCATAATCGGCTAATAAGAGAGAGGATAAAAATAAGGTACTGCTTAAAGCAAATGTAAAAAACGCGTATTCATTTCCACTTGTAAATAAGCCAACCAAATCTAAAGATTGTTTCTCTTCATGAAAATTAACATATCCCCCGTGAGTAATTGGCAATACACTTAATAAAATACCTGGAATCAGCATCCCTGTTATTCCAGAAATATAGGTTAGTGGTTTGCGGTATTCTTGGGCAATATTAGAAAAAACTAAAAAAGCACTTCGAATCGCTAAAAGTAAAAGAATAGCGCTGCCGGGTATTAATAGAACAGTGCCAAGCGTATAAGCAGCAGTTGGAAACATGCTGTATACGGCCACAACAATGGCAACAATAAATGTATTGGTCACTTCCCAAGTAGGGGATAGATAACGATTGGCAATATTCGTCGCCCTTGTTTTTTCTTTATTGATATAAACCATGGACCAAAAACCAGCCCCGAAATCCATTGTTGCCATAATGGCATAAATGAATACGAATCCCCATAGAACCGTAATGGCTAATAATGAGTCTGACATTCTTAACACTCCTTAACTGTTTGATCCAAAAAGAGGAACTTCCTTTTCCTTTGCAGCAGTTAAATCCTTTAGTACAGTATTTTTGCGGAAATAATAAATTAATACAAAAGAAACCGAGATAGCTAATATCGCATAAACAATTAAAAACAATACAAAAAGCAATCCTAGATTTTCAGATGTAGTAACAGAATCAGCTGTGGATAGTGTTCGATAAATGGTCCAAGGCTGTCTCCCAGTGCAAGCAAAAATCCAGCCGCATTCAATGCTTACTAGCGCTAAAGGTCCCGAACAAACAAAAATCCACATTAAAAGTTTAGGAAAATGCTTCTTTTTGAGAAGAAAACGCCAAGCAAGTGTGCCAAAAGCTAAGAAAATCAAAAGCGATCCAATTCCAACCATTGCATTAAAAAGTGTATGAACATATAATGGCGGCCAATATTCCTCGGGAAAATCGTTAAGACCTGTAACAACTGTATCGAAACTATTTCCTGCTAAAAAGCTTAGTGCCCAAGGAATTTCAATCGCTCCTTTTATCTCCCTTTTTTCTTTATCTGTAAATCCGCCAATAGCAAGCGGTGCATGTGATTGTGTTTCAAATAGACCTTCTGCTGCAGCTAATTTTTCTGGCTGGTATTCATAAAGCTTTTGGGCAGATTCATGTCCATTTACAGCAGTCAGCAGGGAAAAAATACCACCAACAATTAAGCTAAGCACCAAAGCCTTTTGATGAAATTGAAATACACGAGAACCGAATGGGTGTTTCATCATTTTAAATGCAGACACACTCGCTACAATAAAAGCTCCCGTTGTATAGGCGCTCATGGCAACATGTCCTGCAGAAACAAAAAAAGTAGGGTTAAAAAAGGCTTTCCATGGATCAACATCCGTAATTTCTCTGCCATTCATGCGGAAACCTTGTGGGGTACCTTCAAATGCATGGACGTTGGTAATTAACACAGCTGACGCAAGTGCCCCAATCGCAACCAATATTAGGCTTGAAATTCTTGCCCACGGAGGAATTCTTTCAGAGGCGTACACATAAATCGACATAAATAATGCTTCAATAAAAAAAGCATAAATTTCAATCTGAAATGGCAGTGCCATCACTTTTCCGATTACTTCCATAAAGCCTGGCCACAATAAGGAAAGCTGCAGTCCAGCAATTGTTCCTGTTGGGATGCCGACTCCAAGCAGAATGCCAAATGTTTTAGTCCATCTTTTGGCCATAATGACATAATCTAGATCCTTTGTCTTTTGATATAAAATTTCTGCTGTCAGCATCATCAATGGAAGTCCTACTCCAATGGTTGCAAAAATGATATGAAAACCCATTGTGGTGCCGAACATGCTGCGTGCAATAACAAGATGATCCATTCTTTATCGTTCCTTCCTAGTAATATGCCTAAAAACTAGTATTATCAGAACTTTGTATAAATATGTAGACTTTTCCTATACCAGAAAAAATAGAAGATTATCCTATTGGAGCATCGTTCAAAGAATGATAAATAAAGAAAATTTTTTTGTAAGCTATTACAAATTTGTGTATTATCAAATTTTTTTTTACTATAAAGAGGGGCCTTTTTCATCTAAGGGGATTAGAAAACAGGCACAAATAAAAAAGGGGTTGGGTTGTTTATGAGTATATTGCAAGAGATATTGACGCATAATGAGGAATTTGTTGCAGAAAAAAAATATGAGCGCTATATTACAACAAAGTTCCCAAATAAAAAAATGGTTATTTTAACATGTATGGACACGCGTTTGCTTGAGCTTTTGCCGCAGGCGCTAAATCTAGCAAATGGTGATGTAAAGATCATAAAAAATGCAGGAGCAGTTGTTGTGCATCCTTTAGGAAGTATTATGCGCAGCATTCTTGTTGCCGTATATGAATTAAAGGCGGATGAGGTATTAGTAATCGGCCATCATGACTGCGGCATGAGCGCATTGAATGCAGACGATATGATGGCGAAAATGAAGGATAGAGGAATTACAGAAGAAATAATAAGCACAATTGAGAATACAGGTGTAGACTTAACATCGTGGCTGACTGGATTTAGTTCGGTGTCAGAAAGTGTAGAGCATAGTGTAGGCATGATTAAAAAGCACCCACTTTTGCCTGCTGGAGTGCCTGTGCATGGATTAGTTATCGATCCGAAAACCGGAAAGCTAGATTTAGTAGTAGATGGGTACAAAACGGAAAAATAAATTTAAGAATGATTATGTTTTTTGCATGGCCACTCCTCTGGTACGGGATCAATGCCTCCTGGATGAAAGGGGTGGCATTTTAGGATTCTTTTTATCGTTAAGTAGCCTCCTTTAAAAGCGCCATATCTTTTTATCGCTTCTAATCCATAAGAAGAGCAAGTTGGATAGAATCGGCAAGATGGAGGAGTAAGAGGAGAAATAATTTTTTGATAAAAACGAATGATAAAAATAAATAGTTTTTGCATGTTTTTGTCCTTTCAGCCTGTTTATAAAAGAGTTGCAGTAGTCTATGGACTAATTAGTATAGCATAAGATAAATTCTTTTAAAAAGCATCCTTGTATACATATGCACTAAAAAGGGCTTGCATAATAATATTAAATCAATGTATTTGATCGGAATTTAAGTTATAATAAAATAAAAATACAAAAAGTGAGCTGTTTCTGATTGATTGCAGCTGTTGCGGATCTCCGTAAAGTTTTATCCATGCTCACTTTATGCATGGCTATTTGTTGAATGGAAATAAAAGATTGCAGGAAAAGGAGTGTTATAAATGCCTTCAGTTGAAAGTTTTGAGTTAGACCATAATGCTGTAAAGGCTCCATATGTTCGACACTGCGGCGTTCATAAAGTAGGCAGTGATGGGGTTGTAAATAAATATGACATTCGTTTTTGCCAGCCAAATAAGCAGGCAATGAAGCCGGATGTTATTCATACATTAGAACATCTATTGGCATTTAATATTCGTGAACATGCCGAAAAATATAATCACTTTGATATTATTGATATTTCTCCAATGGGCTGTCAAACAGGCTATTATTTGGTTATCAGCGGTGAGCCAACTGTTGATGAAATCATTGATTTGCTTGAAGACACAATGAAAACGGCAATAGAAATTACTGAAATTCCAGCAGCAAATGAAAAGCAATGCGGGCAAGCGAAACTGCATGACCTTGAAGGAGCAAAAAAATTAATGAAATTTTGGCTGACACAGTCAAAAGAGGAGTTAAGACAAGTGTTTGCTTAAAATGATAAAAAAATGGACATTGATTGTCCATTTTTTTTTATAAAATTGGTGCCAATAAACGAGAAAAGGACTCTTTAAAACGAATATATAAAGATCTTTTGGAATACTTGTCTAAAGTAAGCTGAGTAGACAATTTCATATCCTCTAAAAAACCATCTGTTAGTGCATCTGCAATTGGTTTGCTGTAAATAAAGGCATTTACCTCAAAATTCAGCCGGAAGCTGCGCATATCAATATTAGCTGTTCCTACAGAGGTGATTTGCCGATCGATCATTAATGTTTTGGCATGAATAAAGCCATTCTCATAAATATATACCTTTGCTCCTGCTTTTAGCATTTCCCCAATATAAGAATAGGTTGCCCAGTATACGAACATGTGGTCTGGTTTGTTAGGGATCATAATTTTGACATCGACTCCAGATAATGCAGCAATTCTTAATGTATCAAGCAAGCTAGTATCTGGGATGAAATATGGTGTTTGAATAAAAACAGATTCTTTTGCAGATGTAATCATTTTAATATAACCATTTTTGATTTGCTCCCATTCTGAATCTGGTCCGCTTGACACAATCTGCAATCCCACATTTCCAATTATCTCTTCGGTTTTTCCAGGAAAATAATCGGGTGAATAGCTTATTTCATGATGTGGAGCTGCTTGATTCCAATCAAGAATGAATCTTGTTTGAATAGCATAAACAGCTGTACCGATAATACGTAAATGAGTGTCCCTCCAATAGCCAAATTTAGCATTTAGCCCCAAGTATTCATCGCCCACATTAAATCCGCCTACATAGCCGATGCTGCCATCAATAATGGCTAATTTTCGATGATTACGGTAATTTAGGCGGAAATTAATCAAATGAAATTTGCTTGGGAAAAAAACAGCTATTTGCCCACCAGCTGCTTGTAATTTTTTAAACACTTTTTTTCGCAATGTTCTAGAGCCAAGTTCATCATATAAAAGACGAACTTCAACGCCTTCTTCCGCCTTTTTCTCTAATGCGTTGATCAATTGAGAACCAATGCCATCATTTTTAAAAATATAGTATTGCAAATGAATGGATTTTTTTGCTTGATTGATATCTGCGAGCAATTGGCTGAATTTTTCATTTCCATCTGTATAGATATCCACTTTATTGTTTTCTGTCAATACAGCATCATTATTGAATAAATTCATATAAATAAGATCTTGATTTTTTTTGATGACTTCATTGGTGGTACGCAGCTGATTGGAGCTTATTTGCAGTAATTGGGAAGCTAATACTTGTTCAATTCCTAATTTTTTTCGTTCGTCCCATTGAAATAACTTACGTTTTCTTAAATTTTGACCAAACAGCAAATAAAGAATAAATCCTAAAATAGGAATGAAAGTCAACACCATAATCCAAGCCCAGGTAGCACCTGCATCTCTTCTTTCTAAAAAAATGACAAGAAATGCAAAGATAATATTAAGCAGAAAGATGGCGCTGATTAAAATAGAATAAATATGCATGCATGTAGTCCTTTAAAACAATCGTTTTTCCTTTCTTTATTATCATCTTTATACAAAAAATTAGTATAGTTGGCAGAAAAAAGCTTCTAAAAACACGGGGGGAGAGATTGGATAATATAACAGGCTGATTTCTGTGTATCATTATAGGCGAAAATAAGATATTCGTGAATTATTTTGTACTGTTTTTAAAGTTCCCTTAAAAAGTGAATATTAAACGATTTATCAATATGGTAAAGTATGAATAGAATAAGAAGATTGGAGAATCAAGCATGTTTGAAGATATACATATTGGCATGATGCTTTTTTTGATTATTGCCGGTTTTATTGCGGCATTTATTGATTCAGTTGTAGGAGGAGGCGGATTAATTTCATTGCCGGCTCTATTATTTACAGGCTTGCCACCACAAGTAGCGTTGGGAACAAATAAGCTGGCGTCTACGATGGGCTCCTTAACAAGCTCTATTTCTTTTTTTCGTCATGGAAAAATTAATAAAGCGCTAATGCTAAGACTGCTTCCATTATCTATTATTGGTTCTGCTATAGGTGTCTATATTGTGCAAAAAATTCCTTCAGACAAGCTAAAGCCACTTATTTTAGTGATTTTAATCATTGTAACCATTTATACGTTAATCAAAAAAGATTGGGGATTAACATCCACTTTTAATGGAATGACCGTTAAAAAAAGCATATTTGCTGTTGCTATTGTGATGATCATTGGCTTTTATGATGGATTTTTAGGCGGAGGTACAGGCTCTTTTTTTCTATTTGCTTTTTTATTAATGGGTTTTGACTTTATAGAAGCCGCAGGCAATGCCAAAATTTTGAACTTTGGAAGTAATTTAACTGCATTAGCCGTCTTTTTATTTTATGATTCGGTTTATTTCCAATATGGAGTGCCGATGGGAATTGCAATGGTGCTGGGAGCGTATATTGGATCAAAAGTGGCGATAAAAAAGGGCTCGTCTTATGTAAAAATATTATTTGTGGCTGTGTCCATTGTTTTAATTGGAAAAAATATCTATGATCATTTTTTCTCCTAAAGTAATCTGGCATTATATGTTTTTATAATTGTTTAGCGAACAGCCGCTAGCTGATAATCAGACTGAACACAATTGTGTTTAGTCTGATTTATCACTATTTAACGGGGAGGAAGCCCCCTGCCGCTGATTAAAATTTCACTTTGTTTTTGGTAAATGAAAAAGGGAAGCTAGCATGTAAAATATATACTTTCAGGCTGGTGCAAGCCACGAAGATGCTGAGTCAAGCAACGAACTTTCCACATTTGTTAATAATTTAAAATCTTTTTATTAATGTAAATTACGTGGAGAAAAAACATGGCTATTTTGTCTGCGATAATCGTCTTTAGCAAACTTTCCTTTTAAGCTTTCAATTAAATATAGTCCCATTAAGTCATATAGCTCTTGCTCATTTAGCTCTTGAATAATATGTAGCAAATCTTCCCTAGACATTTCTTCTAAAAAAGCAAAGGCAAGCATATCAATATCCTCTTCATCGCCAGTTAATTTATTTTTATATAAGTTGTAAAGCTCATCTACTAATTTCATTATAATTATTACCTCCACGTAGGTTTGCTTTTTAAAGCTTAGATTTTTTATGAAATGTAACCGTTTTAATTTATTGTATCATGTTATATTAACAATAATAAATAAAAGGGTGCAACGTTTTTTAGACTTTCTGGATGCCATGATTCTTTTTGAATTCTGATGGCATAGTGTGTCATATTATATATATCATTCATCCATAAGCGATATAGCCCGACAGGTGTATTATACCCGTTTTTTCTGAATTGGCTACATCAATTTTCTTTGCCCATCAAAATGAAAGAAAAAGCTGCAAAAAAGAAAAGGTGTTTAAGAGATGGAATTATTTTATGATTATTTTGGTTCAAAAGTGCATTTTTCATTTTTTAGCGAGGAATTTAATGAAGAAGCAGAACATGTCATTGTAATCTGCTATAAAGAAGGACAATGGTTGTTAACAAAACATAAGAAAAGGGGATTGGAATTTCCAGGCGGAAAGTCAGAAGCAGGAGAGAGTCTAGAAGCTGCTGCTAAAAGGGAAGTGTATGAAGAAACAGGTGCTTTAATTAAAGAATTGCATTGGGTTGCCCAATATGAAGTTTTTGTTCCAAATAAATCTTTTTGCAAAGCAGTATATTTTGCTCATATAGATCAATTAATAAAAAAAGCTGATTATTTTGAAACAGATGGTCCCATTTTGTTAACGGAATCAGAAATAGAGAAACGAAGCAAAAAAATGTTCAGCTATATTATGAAAGATTCGGTGATGGATTTTTGTTTACAGCATATTAAAGAAAAATTTTTATCACTATTTAACGGGCAGTAAATCCCCGCTGATTGCAGCTTCATTTTATAGAACAATGGCTAAATGTTTAGCTTTTTCAAAATAATGGGGAATATATATATCATAGCGATAAAACAGATAGCGATAAAACAGGATTGTTATGAAAGAAAATGAATGAGGTGTAAACTATGCTAAGTGGAGAGATTTTGGAAAGGATAAGATTCCCTTCTCCTAATCCTGCAATAGAATTATCGATTGTTACATATTATGCATCTGGATTAAAAATAAAAGGACTTCTAGCAGAGCCAAAGGATTGTAAAACATATGATGGTTTTCTTTATTTAAGAGGCGGCATTAAAAATGTTGGGAAGGTTAGACCAGGAAGAATTGTGCAATTTGCTTCAGAAGGTTTTATTGTATTTGCCCCATTTTATCGTGGCAATCAAGGCGGGGAGGGAAATGAAGATTTTGCGGGAGAAGATCAGCAAGATGCAATCTCGGCGTTTGCTTTATTAAAAAACCATCCCAAAGTAAATCAGGTTCATGTTTTTGGATTTTCAAGGGGAGGAGTAATGGCGTTAATGGTTGGAATAAATTGCCCAGCTGCCTCCATTGTGACATGGGGCGGAGTCAGCAATATGTTTTTAACCTATCAAGAACGAAAGGATTTGCGCAGAATGATGAAAAGAGTCATTGGCGGAACACCAAATAAATATCCGGAGGAATATCAGAAAAGAACGCCTCTTTGTTTTCTTGATAAGGTGAATAGTCCCACTTTAATTATCCATGGAATGCAAGATAAAAATGTCTCAATCGAGCATAGCTACCAACTAGAAGATAAGCTCAAAGAAGCAGGGAAAGAAGTGGAAACATGGTATTTTCCTGAATACACTCATTATTTTCCTCCTGCAATAAATCGGAAAGTTGTAGTGAATTTAACACAATGGATGAAAAAGCAAGCAGAAAAACTGGTACAATAAAAGTAATTACCTAATAGCAGAAGAGTGTTCCTTTTATTGAAATCGAAGCCATTTAGTTATTGGAGTGCCGCTTTATACATAAAGAAAGCAGATAATGGCTTGTGCTTGATTAGAAGGCATACTTAAGATGATTATCATGGCGATACAGTGCAAGGAACGAGAGACTTTCTTGTTATTGGATGATAGAAAAAGGAGTGTATATAAATGGGAATGCCTTTAGAGCTAAATACAATGATTGTGACAAAAGGAAAAGAGCAAAGGGTGGAGGAGAATTTTTTTCAGCTGCAAAAAAGCGAATATCGTCTTTATCCAATGCATATTCCTCTTGAGGTCAAAAAAACAATAGCAGGGGAATTGATTGGCACTGCGACAATAGAAAAATTAGAATGGCATGAAGGAAAAACAACGATTCTTTATCGATTGATTGCATTAAATTCAACAAATTAAAATATTCAAGATAAAACCATTGACATGTCTTAAATAATTAAGATATTATGTTAATTTGAACGGATACTCTCTTATCCTGAGCTGGTGGAGGGACTGGCCCGATGAAACCCAGCAACCTACTATGTGAAGAAATTAGCCTGTAGCTTTTCGATCGCTTTTCGAGAAGCAGCGGACATTCTCTTAGGAAAGGTGCTAACCTGAAGCAAGGACTATATATCTCCTTGAACGATAAGAGTGAAAGGTTTTAGAATCAATTGCTTTGAACCTTTTCACTTATGGAAAGGTTTTTTGTATTGAATTTTGATAAACTTTTCTAAATAAATGGATATTTTCTATATATGATATGTGTTTTTAAAAGCTTGTTAGCGGGTGCTGAATCCAAAAGCTTTTCGGATAAAAACGCTATATTTACTTCATACTATCTAGGGAATGAGTACCGTATCAACCAGAGGTTTGCAGGGAAGGATTCTCCAAACTAATGACCTCGCTTTTATTTTTTAATAAATAAGGAGGAAATCAGATGTCAACAAAACGTCGCTTGTTCACTTCTGAATCGGTAACGGAAGGTCATCCAGATAAAATATGTGACCAAATTTCAGATGCAATTTTAGACGCTATTCTGGCAAAGGATGCAAATGCTCGTGTAGCGGCAGAAACATCTGTTACAACTGGATTAGTATTGGTTGCAGGAGAAATTACAACATCTACATATGTGGATATCCCAAAAATTGTACGAGAAACAGTTCGAGAAATAGGCTATACTCGTGCAAAGTATGGTTTTGATGCAGAAACTAGTGCGGTATTAACATCAATCGATGAGCAGTCTGCAGATATTGCATTAGGGGTAGATCAGGCTCTAGAAGCACGTGAAGGAAAAATGACAGACGAAGAAATTGAAGCAATTGGCGCAGGAGATCAAGGATTAATGTTTGGTTTTGCTTGCAATGAAACAAAAGAGCTTATGCCATTGCCGATATCTCTAGCGCACAAATTATCAAGAAGATTAGCAGAAGTCCGAAAAGAGGAAATTCTTCCATATCTTCGTCCAGACGGAAAAACACAAGTAACAGTAGAATATGATGAGAATAATAAACCTGTTCGCATTGATACAATCGTTATCAGTACTCAGCATCATCCGGAAGTTACATTAGAACAAATTCAGCGCAATATAAAAGAATATGTTATTAATGAGGTTGTCCCAAAAGAATTAATCGATGAAAATACAAAATATTTTATTAATCCGACAGGACGCTTTGTTATTGGCGGACCACAAGGAGATGCTGGTTTAACAGGGCGCAAAATCATTGTTGATACATATGGTGGTTATGCCCGTCATGGAGGGGGAGCTTTCTCTGGAAAGGATCCTACAAAGGTAGACCGTTCTGCTGCATATGCAGCCCGTTATGTAGCGAAAAATATTGTTGCTGCAAAACTGGCGGATAAAGTAGAAGTTCAGCTTGCATATGCCATCGGTGTAGCGCAGCCTGTCTCCATTGCTATCGACACATTTGGCACAGGGACTGTTTCAGAAGAAGCATTAGTGGAAGCTGTTCGCGAAAGCTTTGATCTTCGTCCAGCCGGAATTATTAATATGCTGGATCTGCGCCGTCCAATCTATAAGCAAACGGCTGCATATGGCCATTTTGGACGCAGTGATCTTGACTTGCCATGGGAGCGCACAGATAAGGCAGAAGTAATTAAAAATGCTGTCGCAGGCAAATAAAAATCACATATGGCTTCAAAAATTTATTTTGATATAAATGGTAAAAGAGCTTTTCTGAAGAATCAAATGATTTTTTAGATGCTCTTTTTTCTTTTTCCCTAGTTCCCTTTACCTATGGAATCAAGTAAACTGGCCGTTTAATAGGGAGAAAGTATTTTTGTTGAGATGCAAAGCACTTTCGCTAAAAGAAAAAAATAATGTAACTCCTTATTTTCTTTTTCGTCTAATAGGTATGCTGATTAATTTATGATACAATAGTAAACTGAGGCAGCAGAATGCAAATATGTATTGGCGCTGTCTGTCATGCAGAAATTTTTCTATAGGCTGTTAATGATTTTTGTTGATGTAAGAAGAGATAAATTTTTTGCCTGAATGGATAAAAAGTCAGCAGAATGATTTAATTGACAGAGCACCAAACAGAAAAAATCTTAAAAGCTATAAGAAAAGAATGGAGAAGGTGAGCAGTATGTGTGGTTTTGTAGGCTGCGTTCATGATAAGGCACAAAACTTTCAAGAAGCACAAAAAGAGCAATTTGCGAAAATGAATAGAATAATTACCCATCGGGGACCGGATGATGAGGGGTATTATTTTGATGATCATATACAGTTTGGATTTAGAAGATTAAGCATTATTGATATTGAGAGTGGGCATCAGCCTTTAACATATGAAAATGAACGTTATTGGATTATCTTTAATGGGGAAGTTTACAATTATTTAGAAATAAGAGCAGAGTTAGAAAAAGAGGGATTAACCTTCCGAACAAATTCAGATACAGAAGTAATCATTGCGTTATACAGCCATAAAAAGGAAAAAGCTGTAGAAAGTTTAAGAGGAATGTTCGGTTTTGTCATTTGGGATAAACAAGAGCAAACTCTATATGGGGCGCGTGATCCATTTGGAATTAAGCCATTCTTTTATTTAGAGGATGACGAAAAGACGTTATTTGCTTCAGAAAAGAAAAGCATCTTAATGGCTCTTGAAAACGATGTGTTAAACTATGAATCTCTTCAACATTATTTAACCTACCAATTTGTGCCTGAGCCGGAAACAATGTCAAAAGGCATCAAAAAATTAGAGCCAGGCCATTACTTTACAAAAAAACTTGGTTCTCCTATGGAAATAAAACGCTACTGGAGAGCGTCCTTTCAGCCTGTCAGCAAATCAGAAGATGAATTTGCCAAAGAGGTCAAAGAGGTTTTATTCGATAGTGTAAAAATGCATATGAGAAGTGATGTGCCTGTTGGGTCATTTCTTTCAGGAGGCATTGACTCTTCCGTTATTGCGAGCATTGCCAAAGAGTTTCATCCAAGCATCAAAACTTTTTCTGTCGGGTTTGAGCATAATGGCTTTAGTGAAATAGACGTAGCCAAAGAAACAGCAGAAAAGTTGGGGTTAGAAAATATCAGCTATGTCATCTCTCCTGAAGAATATATGAAAGAAATACCAAAAATCATGTGGCATATGGATGATCCATTAGCAGATCCAGCTTGTGTGCCGCTATATTTTGTGGCAAGAGAAGCACGGAAGCATGTCACGGTTGTCCTTTCAGGTGAAGGAGCAGATGAATTATTCGGCGGATATAATATTTACCGTGAGCCTCAATCATTAGAAGTATTTAATAAAATACCAAAAGCTGGACAATCATTATTGCGGTCGATTGCTAGAATGCTCCCTGATGGAGTAAAAGGAAAAAGCTTTATTGAGCGTGGGGTAACTCCGATGGAAGAACGCTATATTGGAAATGCAAAAATGTTTACAGAAGAAGAAAAACGCCGATTATTGGCAAGCTACAACAGTGGTTTGCATTATACAGATATTACGAAGCCTCTTTATGAAGAAAGCAAGGGATACGATCCTGTAGATAGAATGCAGTTTATTGACATTCATACATGGATGCGAGGAGATATTTTATTAAAAGCAGATAAAATGACGATGGCGCATTCATTAGAATTGCGTGTACCATTTTTGGATAAAGCTGTTTTTGATGTCGCCTCAAAAATTCCAACAAGCTTAAAAACAGCAAATGGCACAACTAAGTATATTTTGCGCAAAGCAGCAGAATCATTTGTTCCAGATCATGTTTTAAATCGCAAAAAATTAGGATTTCCCGTTCCGATTCGCCATTGGCTGAAAGATGAGATGAATGAATGGGCGAAAAACATTATTAAAGAAAGCAATACAGATCATTTATTCAATAAGCAGGTTATTTTGCAGCTATTAGAAGATCATTGTCAAGGAAAAGCAGATAATAGCCGTAAAATTTGGACTGTTCTTATGTTTATGGTATGGCACAGCATTTATATAGAAAAAAAATATTCCTTTGAAGAGGAATATTTAAGAGGAAGAAAAGTACAAGCTGTTAGGAATTAGTATACGTAATAGCTTGACTTCCCATCTGCACCCATGCAGCAATAAAATCTTGTATGGGTGCTTTTTTATTTTGTTCGCCAGTCAGTGGATCATTAAAATAAACATAGTTTTTATTATAGCCTGTCACTAAAACAGAATGTTCAGAATAAGTGACTTTAATAGTGCCGCTTGGTGTAATCCATGTTCTAAAATTATCATCTGATAACTTGCTGAATGTAGAGGTAGTCACAATCCAAACAGGACGGTCATCAGAAAGAACTTCTTTTAATTCTTCAAAATCAGAGCCAGTCAAATCAACAATCCTATTTGGCAGATATTTATTTGCCAATGCTGCTATTGGCTTATGATAAACGCCAAGACCAGGACCTTCTAGTGAATACATATCACCTATAAAGCCATCATTAGGATTTCCATAATAGATTTTTCCATTTTTCCTTTCATAGGGAGTAGTATCTTTTGTCACTTCTTCTGCAAGCGTCATTTTGTCTATATCTATTCCTGCGTATTGCAGAAGCATGGCAAGGCTTGTCACTTCACAGCCACGAGGAAGCTCTGGCAATTGGCTGATTACAGGTGCATCCAGCTTTACACTAGTTTTTACCGTTTCTATTGCTTGCTTATTTAATGATGAGATAGTTTTTTTTACTTGTTCGGTGACTTCCTTTGCAAGAGCAGTTTCCCCATTTTCTTTAAAATGAAGGAGATACACAGTGAATGCTGCTATAGCAATAAGAGTAGTAAATAAAAATCCCTTTAGCAGCAAGGGCAAATTTTTTCGAATCATTAAAATTAAAAGGAATAATAAACCTAGCGTTGCATATAAAATAATTCCATTTGTATCCATATTTTCACCTAATTAGTAAGTATATTTTTATATCGGTATATTTTTTTGCAATTTGAGATATAAGCATAATTTTCTCTTTTTATTCTTCATTTTTTCAAAACATCTGATCTTTTTGTTGGTAAGAATTTTTTTGTGCAGTAAAATTGAACCATAAGCAGGATGATATCTTCTTCTTAATTTTGCTATAATTTATAAGCTTAATGGAAACACTACTTAAGGATTTTCTCTCTAAATAACTATAAGAGATCTTCCTTTAAAATTCCTTAAAAAAGCTGGTATCTAGAGATGATAGTAACACAGCATAACAGAATATGCTTAGAATAAACCATGCAGAGTAGCATATACGAAGATTAGCTGATTATACATAAATATTTGATAAACTAATAAACCTGCTACATAATAAAGGCATAGGTTGTGGATTAGGGGGGACATTGATGTGGAAATGGGAAGCAGAAGGGGAAGCGAAGGCAGTTATTGTAATAGTTCATGGTGCGATGGAGCATCATCGAAGATATGGCTGGCTGATTGAAACGTTTCGTTTATCCGGTTTTCATGTTGTAATGGGAGATCTTCCAGGTCAAGGCATGACAACAAGAGCCAAAAGAGGACATGTTGATTCTTTTGATGAGTATACAATTGAAATTAAGGACTGGATTCAAGCAGCTTATCAGTTTGAGCTGCCAGTTTTTCTACTTGGGCATAGTTTAGGCGGGTTAGCATCTATAAGGCTATTGCAGCAAGAAAACTTAAAAATTGCAGGATTGATTTTATCTTCCCCTTGTTTAGGGTTGATTCACTATCCGTCTAAATTTTTAGGGGCATTATCTTTTTTATTAAATAAAATTGCACCAAAATTGCGGATGAATTCAGGATTGACAATAGATTTGGCTACAAGAAACGAAGCAATACGAGAAATGGACTGTAATGATACACTATATGTAACGAAGGTTTCTGTTAGATGGTATAGGGAGCTGATCAGTGCAATGAAACAAGCATTCACCGATGTGGCGAAAACACAAGATATTCCATTATTGCTGATGCAGGGTGGCGGAGATCTAGTAGTGGATAAAAAAATGGTGAAAACATGGTTTAATATGGTACCATTATCGGAAAAGAGATATAAAGAATGGCCTGAATGCTATCATGAGATTTTTAATGAGCCTGAAAGAGAAGAAATTTTTGAATACGCAAAAGACTTTATTTTAAGCCAGTTAAAATCTGTTGGTTATATTGTATAAGTGAGGTTTTAAATATGTCAGTACCAGTTATGCCACTATCATTAATGTCAAAAGTATATATAAAGGTTTTCCCTGCAGTGCATAAGGAATTGCAATATTGGACAGATAGAGCAAAGGCGATTCCAAATCCAGAATTGAGAAAACAAGCTCTAGCAAGCATAGAGCAAAAGACATTTCACTGTGAGGGCGGCTCGATTATGGCTTTAATTGCCCAAGAAAACTATCAAGATGCAATTAAATTTATTGTGGCATATCAAACCATCAGCGATTACTTGGATAATTTATGTGATAGAAGCACCTCCCTTGATCCTGCGGATTTTGCAGCACTTCATGAAGCGATGGAGCATGCCTTAACTGTTGGGGCTGAGCCATCTAATTATTATCGCTTTCGCGAAGATCAAAATGATGGCGGCTATTTATATGATTTGGCGCAAACATGTCGCCAAATGCTTGAGAAGCTGGATAATTATATACATATTAAAGAGTATTTATTAGAGCTTTGCCGCTATTATTGCGATTTGCAAATTCATAAGCATGTCATAGTAGAAGAGCGAATTCCGAGATTAAAAACTTGGTTTGATGAAAATAGACATTTGATACCGGACATGGAATGGTATGAATTTTCTGCCTGTTCTGGTTCTACTTTAGGTATTTTTTGTTTAGTTTCTTATGCGCTAAGAAAAGATTTCGATCCCTCTTATGCGTTAACGATTCGAGATGGATATTTTCCATATATTCAAGGTCTGCATATTTTATTGGATTATTTCATTGATCAAGAAGAAGACCGAATAGGCGGAGATCTGAATTTTTGTTTTTATTATGAGGATGAACAGCAGCTCTTTAATCGCTTAAAGCATTTTGTTCAAGAGGCAGATAAGCATACGAATAAGCTCCCTCATCAAAGATTTCATAAATTAATCAATCGAGGATTGTTAGGTGTTTATTTGTCAGATGAAAAGGTCAATAAACAGCAAAATATCCGCAAACTAGCTAAAAATATGATTAAAACATCTGGACCAATTGGTTATTTCTTTTATTTGAATGGACGGGCATATCGCCGATTTCAAAAAATGGTGCCTGCAGGCATTATGAGAGCGATGATCAAATAAGTGAATAATAATGACAAGAAAAAATAAAGTTCCAGCAAATTTCTGTTGTATAGTGATAAACAGCAAAAGCCCAATCAGCAGAGACTTTAATATGCTGATTGGGCTTTTATGTTTATCACTATTTAAAGGGCAGTAATACTCCCACTGATTGAAGGTTCACTTTATCTTTTTTCAATAGCAATAATAAAAGGTGGATTATTCATTTGATTAATAAATCGATATTCAAGTACATGGGCTGTTTGCTGATCGAGTGTTTGCACATATTGCAATAATCTATCCCGTTCTTTTTGTCCTTCTGGATGGCCATGATAAATAACGAGAACAATAATGCCTGCAGGCGCTAATATTTCTAATAATTGTTCAATGGCAGCAATTGTTGTCTGGGAGGTAGTGACAATTGATTTATCGCCGCCAGGCAAATAGCCTAAATTAAAGACAGCTCCTGTCACTTTGCCATGATAATCCGCGGGAATGACAGATTTGACTTGTTCATGTCCACACAAAGAAAGGTGGACAATATCTTGCACATTGTGTTCTATCAGCCTTTTTTCCGTAGAAATAAGAGCCTCCTTTTGAATGTCAAAGCTAAATACTTGGCCAGAATTGCCGACAAGCTGTGCTAAAAATAAAGTATCATGTCCGTTTCCCATTGTGGCATCAACCACTATATCCCCATGTTGGATGGCTTTTTTCAGTAAACTTCTTGCAAAGGGGAGAATTCTTTCTAGTTTCATACCATTACCTGCTTTTGTGTGTGATAATATTTTCCTTGCCAGCTGTTTCTTCTTTTCAATTCTTTATCAATGCTGTTTAAAACTTCCCATTTATTTACACTCCACATAGGCCCAACCATCAATTCAATTGGTCCATCTCCTGTGATGCGGTGAATAATCATTTCAGGAGGTAAAATTTCTAATTGATCACACACTAAGGATACATAATCATCCATTGATAAAAATTCAAGCAGCCCTTTCTCGTACTGTTTGACCATTGGCGTTCCCTTTAACAGGTGCAATAAATGTATTTTAATTCCCTGTACATCTAATTGACTGACAGCACGAGCCGACTCCATCATCATTTCATTTGTCTCTTGAGGCAAACCATTAATAATGTGGGAACATACGCGAATATTATGTTTTCTCAGTTTATTGACTCCTTCTACATAGCAGGCAAAATCATGGGCTCTATTAATCAGTTCACCTGTTTTATCATGGACTGTTTGCAATCCTAATTCTACCCATAAATAAGTGCGTTTATTTAGTTCAGCTAAATATTCAACAACATCATCTGGCAGACAGTCTGGTCTAGTAGCAATTGAAAGGCCGACGACATTTTCTTGTTTTAATACCGTTTCGTATTTCTCCCGCAGTATCTCAACAGGTGCATGAGTATTGGTGAAAGCCTGGAAATAAGCCATGTATTTCCCGTCTTTCCACTTTGCATGCATTTTATTTTTAATATCATGAAATTGTTTTTCTAAGCTGTCTGCTTTATTTCCTGCAAAATCGCCAGAACCGGCAGCACTGCAGAAGGTACATCCCCCGTGGGCAACCGTGCCGTCCCGATTAGGACAATCAAATCCCCCATCTAAGGCAATTTTAAATACTTTATGACCGAATTCATTTCTTAAATGATAATTCCATGTATGATAGCGTTTATTGTCTGTAGCATATGGGAAAGGGTTATGCTGATTCAAAAGCATGAACCTCCTTGTTTTAATATTTTTTCATACACAAAATTTTAACATGCGCTGCTTTCTTCTCCAAATAGATTTTTTTTGACAAATGATAAGAGTCAAGAAAAGGAAGTAATAACTCTTATGAATTAACAAATAATAAGGTAGAAGCAATTCGCTTCTTAGGCAGCATTTAGGAGGAGGTTTGTTAAAAATGGCAACTAGACAATCAGTCAATGAGCTAATAGAACAATGTACAGATGCCCTTAACTGTGCTCAAGAGCAATGCAAGGAAGCAAGTCTCCAGGAACATTATAATAATGAACAATATATAGAGGCGCAAATGAATTTAGAGCAAGCATACAATGATTTGCACACAATGGATCATAGTGCCAATCAGCAGCAAAGAGAACAGCTTCATCGAATGAGACTGCAAATAGAGCAGATGCAAAATAAAATGACGCTTCAGTCGCATTAAGGGGGAGAACAATGAAAAAACGATCCAAACAAAATAATCCAGAGCAAAAAAATCGCAACGGGATAAATAACCAAGATTTAGAACTTGGTGCAGATTATGATCTTGTAAAATTATCGAAAAAGAAATATGAAAATTCAGGCGGTCAGCCCCAAAAATCAAAAAGTCGTGTAGAGCAATAGAAAAATTAACGAAAAGGAACGGCATAAAAGCCGTTCCTTTTCGTTAATGATTGACATTTGAAGTGTGAGGGGCATTTTTTAATTGAAAATCAAAAAATAAACTAGTGAAAATGCCTAAAATCAATAAAACAAGCAGAATAGGGATAAGAGAGGCCATTCCAAAATGGTCGACAATAAATCCCCCTAAAAGAGGACCAACCATTCTTCCAGCAGTAGCAGTGCTATTAATGACGCCTTGATAAAATCCTTCTTTTCCTTTTGCTGCAAGTTGATCCGCAAGCGTTGGAACAGCTGGCCATACGAGCATTTCCCCAATCGTTAGAATAACCATCGCTGTCAAAAATCCTGCAAAAGCCGTTGCTTGTCCAACTAATGCGAAGGAAAGAATAAAAATAATGACACCAATCACCATCTGGTTTTTTAGCTGTGGGCAAAATCTTTTGGTGAAAAAACTGATTATTGGCTGCCCAAATACAATAAGACCGCCATTAACTGCCCAAAGCAAGCTGTATTTCGATAAAGGAATATTTAAAGCTTGTGTATGTGTAGAAATCGTTGCCTGCCATTGAACATAACAAATCCAACATAAAAAATAACCAAAACATAAAATCATAAGTGCAGCCAGTTTTGCATTTTTTTGTGAAGATATTCCATGCTCGCTAAGAACGGATGTTTGACTATTCTTCGTATGTACCTGAATATTTTTATACATAAAAAAGGCAATAAAAAAGAATAGAACATACATAAGCATATTGACCGCAAAAATAAGCTGAAAGGAGAAGCTGGCAAGAATGCCGCCAATTGCAGAGCCAAGGGCAACCCCTGCATTTTGTGCTACATAAATGCTGTTAAAGGCTTTCCTTCCGCCTTCTGGCCAAACATTGCCTGCCATTGCATACATGCTTGGGTAAATAATCCCAGAACCAAAACCGGAGATAATAAAAAATAGGCAATATGGCAGCCAATTGCTCCATATTGTTAATCCCAGTAAAGATAAAGCAGTGATAACAATGCCGGTTAGAACAGAAGAGTATCCGCCTGCTTTATCATATAAGCTTCCGCCGACTAAGTTTCCAACTACACTGGCCGCAGAATTAAGCATTAAGATAAATCCAGCGATTGTTAATGTTTTTCCTAAATGATCATGAATATATATAGTATTTAAAGGCCACAAGAGCGATGATCCTGTAACATTTACTGCCATACCAATAATTAAAAGCCAAAGAGCCCGTGGCATAAAAATCCCCTTTGCATTATTTTATTTTCTACACGCAGGATAAGTGTAAGTGCTTTTGGTTTTTCCTGCAATATAATCAAATAAACGCAAAAGATTTAATGTTTTCAGAAAAAAGAGATGAGAAAGAGAATTATTTTTTCAAGGGAAATAAATTAATTTAATTGAAAAATGAGATTTTTTCGACTACATTATAAAAAGAGACCTTCCGTGTAAGGCATGGGATATCTTTTTTAGGAAGGAAAGAATATATGACGAATATATGCTTAATACGACATGGGGAAACAGAGTGGAATGTCCTTGGAAAAATACAGGGAACAACAGATATTCCTTTAAATGAAAATGGAATGCAGCAAGCAAGGATGTGCCGCGATTATTTAAAAGCATTTGAGTGGGATGTCATCGTAACAAGTCCGTTAATTCGAGCGAAAAAAACGGCGGAAATCATTAATGAAACACTTCAGCTGCAATTAATCGAAATGGAAGAGTTTAGGGAAAAAAGCTTTGGAGATGCTGAAGGAAAAACAAGGGAAGAAAGAGAGAACCTGTATCCAAATTTAGAATATCCAAATCAAGAATCCAGAAGCGATTTGATGCATCGGCTCATGCTAGGTTTGGAGAAAATTCTTTCTGCTTTTCCTGATCAAAATGTGTTATTGGTTGCACATGGAGCTGTTATACATATGCTTTTGCACACATTACTAGATGATCATAGTGAGCTGAATAATATGTATCTCAAAAATGCTTGCATCAGCAATATTTTTTATCAAAACAATAAATGGAATGTGAAAAATTATAATCTGATTGATCACTTGTCCAAATAGATACATATATAATCGGAGGGATTAAGAAAATGGCAAATAAGTACGGTGCATATATGAATCCGGAACTAACAATAAATGCAGCAAATGATGGAGACTTAAAGGGCATGACATTTGCGGTAAAAGATGTATTTCATATTGAAGGGCATACTTCTTCAGCCGGAAATCCAGATTGGCTGAAAACGCACGAACCAGCAAAAGCAACGGCTTCTTCTTTGCAAAAATTAGTGAATAATGGGGCAGCTTTAAAAGGAACGACTATTACAGATGAGATTATGTATAGTTTAAATGGAGAAAACTTTCATTACGGTACTCCAGTCAATCCTGCTGATGAAAATAGAATTCCTGGGGGCTCTTCTTCTGGGTCTGCTGTTTGTGTGGCCGCAGGCTTAGCAGATTTTGCAATCGGAACTGATACAGGAGGTTCTGTACGCATTCCATCCTCTTATTGCGGAATTTTTGGGATTCGCCCTACGCATGGCTTAGTGGCGATTGATGGAGTAATTCCGCTTGCTAAAAGTTTTGATACAGTAGGCTGGATGGCAAAAAGTGCAGATACCTTGCTGAAAGTAGGCAAAGTATTGATAGATAAAGCGCCAGAATCCGCTGCTTTTACTGAATTTATTTTTGCAGAAGATGCATGGGGATTAGCAGATGAAAAGGCGGTTTCCTTATTAAAAGACCTTTTAGAAAAAAAAGTGGCAGTAACTTCCTCTACTGTACTTGCTGAAAAAGGGTTAGAAGAATGGAAAGAAGTATTTCGTATTCTTCAAGGCAATGAAATTTGGCAGGAGCATGGGGAATGGATCAAAAAAGAAAATCCGGCATTTGGCCCTGGCATTAAAGAACGATTCGAAATGGCGAGCAGAATTACGGAAGAAGAAGTAGGGGCGGCAGCAGAAAAACGGGAAGAAATTATTAGGAAAATGCAGGAGCTGTTAAAAGAAAATACAATTCTTATTATTCCTACAGCACCAGATGTTTCTCCGTTATTAAACTTGCCGACAGCGGATTTAGAGAAGAAAAGAAGCCAAACTTTGCAATTATGCTGTATTGCAGGGCTGTCTGGTTTGCCGCAGGTTAATGTTCCTCTTGCCAACATAGATGGAGCACCGATTGGAGTATCGTTTATTGCGGGGAAAAATCAGGATATTCGACTATTGCAGTGGATCGCAGATATTTTTCCTGCCATTTAATCATTTGCACCATTAGCAGCTATATTCATATAATGTAGCTGTCAGGCTGCCGGCAAACTCTCGCCTTATTACCTGTCTTGGTAACTTTAGCTCCTCCCTAAGGTTTTGCTTTGATGCGTCAACCGTCTTTGATCAGCCTGAAAGTTTGCATGTTTGACTTTGTTTATACTCTGGCAGCTAATATAGCTGTTACGAGCAAGCAGAAATTGATTGATTTAAAAACCGTCTTTTTAAGAATGCAGCAGCCTTTAGCCTTATCAGCAATCTGGAGAGATTGGGAAAATGAATTTGATAATGCTTGGAAAGCCTACTTGCATCCTAGAAAGAAATACAATACAATAAATAAAAGATATAGGGATCAGCATAGATAAGGAATAGTAAAGATGATTTTTTGAAATAGAGAGCTGACGTTTGGTGCAAGTCATGCCAAAAAACATTTTGAACTCGCCTTTGAGCCGCAAGTGTGAAATAGTAGTAATGCTTGCCGTACTCCGCGTTAAGGATTAATGAAGCGAGTGAATTATTCACTAATGTGGGTGGTACCGCGGGAGACATACATAACACCTCTCGTCCCTATTTTGGGATGAGAGGTTTTTTATTTACTTAAATAGCTAAATTATAGCATTAGTTTATTATAGGAGGAAAGAAGATGAGCTTTAATCATCAAGAGATAGAGAAAAAATGGCAAAAGCATTGGGAAGAAAATAAAACATTTAAAACAAGTGAAGCAAAGGGCAAAAAGAAATTTTATGCCTTGGATATGTTCCCATATCCATCAGGTGCGGGACTACATGTTGGCCATCCAGAAGGATACACAGCAACAGATATTCTTTCCCGCATGAAAAGAATGCAAGATTTTAATGTTCTGCACCCGATGGGATGGGACGCATTTGGCCTGCCAGCAGAGCAATACGCCCTAGATACAGGAAATGATCCTGCTATTTTTACACAAAAAAATATTAATACATTTAAACGCCAAATTAAATCGCTAGGGTTTTCTTATGATTGGGATCGAGAAATTAATACAACAGATCCAGAATATTATAAATGGACACAATGGATTTTCTTGCAATTATTTGAAAGAGGATTGGCATATGTAGATGAAGTGGCGGTTAACTGGTGCCCTGCACTTGGAACGGTTCTTGCCAATGAAGAAATTATTGATGGCAAAAGTGAACGAGGAGGGCATCCTGTTGAAAGACGTCCGATGAAACAATGGATGCTAAAGATCACCGCATATGCAGATCGTTTGATTGAGGATTTAAAAGAAGTCGACTGGCCAGAAAGCATTAAAGAAATGCAAAGAAACTGGATTGGGCGTTCAGAAGGTGCAGAAGTAACATTTACTATAGATGGAAGAGAAGAGACTTTCACTGTTTTTACAACAAGACCAGATACATTATTTGGTGCAACATATGCAGTTTTAGCACCAGAGCATGCACTTGTTGATAAAATTACAACAGCAGAGCAAAAACAGGCAGTTAGCGATTATTTAGATAAAATTAAAAGCAAAAGCGATTTAGAAAGAACAGATCTTGCCAAAGAAAAAACAGGTGTATTCACAGGTGCGTATGCAATTAATCCGGCAAATGGAGAAAAAATGCCAATTTGGATTGCAGACTATGTGCTTGTAAGCTATGGCACAGGAAGCATTATGGCTGTTCCAGGACATGATGAAAGAGATTATGAGTTTGCAAAAACATTTGATCTGCCAATTAAAGAAGTAGTGGCAGGCGGAGACTTATCGAAAGAAGCATACATCGGCGATGGTGCTCATGTTAATTCGGAATTTTTAGATGGCTTGAAAAAAGATGAAGCTATTGCAAAAATGATTGCATGGCTAGAAGAAAAAGAAATCGGCACAAAAAAGGTTACGTATAGACTTCGCGACTGGCTATTCAGCCGTCAGCGCTATTGGGGCGAACCAATTCCAATTATCCATTGGGAAGATGGAACGATAACAGGGGTTCCAGTAGAAGAATTGCCGTTAACACTGCCAAAAACAACAGAAATTAGACCATCCGGCACAGGAGAATCTCCTCTTGCAAATATTGCGGAGTGGGTAAATGTCGTTGATCCTAAAACAGGCAAAAAAGGCAGAAGAGAAACCAATACAATGCCGCAATGGGCTGGAAGCTGCTGGTATTATCTGCGTTATATCGATCCAAAAAATAGCGAGCAGTTAGCAGACCCAGAAAAAATCAAAGAATGGCTTCCTGTTGATATTTATATTGGGGGAGCAGAACATGCTGTATTGCATCTTCTTTATGCCCGTTTCTGGCACAAAGTTCTTTATGATTTAGGAATTGTGCCAACAAAAGAGCCGTTCCAAAAATTATTTAACCAAGGCATGATTTTAGGGGAAAATAATGAAAAAATGAGTAAATCAAAAGGCAATGTAGTAAACCCTGATGAAATCGTAGAAACACATGGTGCCGACACATTGCGCCTTTATGAAATGTTTATGGGACCATTAGATGCTTCAATTGCCTGGTCAACAAAAGGTCTTGATGGTGCAAGACGTTTCCTTGACCGCATTTGGCGCTTAATGGTAGAAGACAATGGAGAGCTTTCTGCAAAGATTGTGCCAGCAGAAGAAGCAAAGGATTTGGATAAACTATATCATCAAACAGTCAAAAAAGTGACAGATGATATCGAAGGCTTGCGCTTTAATACAGCTATTTCACAATTAATGGTATTTATTAATGAATGCTATAAAGCAGATTCGCTGCCAAAATCATATATGGAGGGATTTGTGAAGCTATTGTCTCCTATTTGCCCGCATATTGCAGAAGAGCTATGGGCGAAATTGACAGGCGGAAGCACAAGCATTGCTTACGAATCTTGGCCTGCATATGATGAAGCAAAGCTTGTAGACGATGAAGTGGAAATCGTTGTACAAATCAATGGCAAAGTGAAAACAAAATTGATGGTTCCAGCCGATGCAAATAAAGATGCATTAGAGCAAATTGCAATGGAAGATCTTCAAGTGAAAGAGCAGATTGATGGAAAAACAGTCCGCAAAGTAATTGCAGTACCAGGCAAATTAGTAAATATTGTGGCAAATTAAAAAAAGGTTCAACATGGTCTCGGCCTTGTTGAACTTTTTCTTATTAAAAACCTACTATTTGCATCTTTATTTTGTTTATTTTATAGTACAAGAAGCAAACTGTATTTCCACAGTAAAAATCAATGGAATAAATAGATGGAGGAATAAATATGGAAGAAATTAAAGAAATAACAACAGAAGAATTGCAAAAAAGGTTAAATAGCGGCGAACAAATCGAATTAGTCGATGTTCGCGAAAATGAAGAAGTGGCACAAGGCATGATTCCAGGGGCAAAGCATATCCGCATGAATGATATTCCAGAAAACTTGGACTATTTTTCTAAAGAAAAAGAATATATATTTATTTGCCGCTCTGGCATGAGAAGCGAAAATGTATGCCATTATCTGCAGGACCAAGGCTTTAAGGTAGTCAATATGGCCGGCGGTATGCTTGATTGGAAAGGGGAAACAGTGTAAGGCCTTTTATGAGGGAAGGGATTGTCGGTTTTTGCAGAAAATAGCTATATGCAAAAAAATGCAGCAACCCTCTTAAAAATTGCAACAATAAGCGCCAAAAATGCAACAATCTCTTGAAAAATGCAGCAAACTCTTAAATCATTGATTGAGCATCAGCTTTTTTGTCTATCCTACTTAAGGGAAATATATTCTTTTTTAGGGGAGAAGGATAGAATGATAAAGGTAAAACTATTTGATCAGGAGCATGAAAAAGATTTAGAGCTGGAAATGAATAAATTTTTAGCAAAAATTGAAGAAAAAAAATTAATTGATATCAAGTATAATGTTGCAGCAATAACAGAGGAGGAAGATGAACAAATTTATTGTTTCTCTTCTATGATTATTTATAAAAGCTGAACGCAAAATGCGTTCAGCTTTTATGTGCAGCAGATAGTGCAGCATTGACACCAGCGAGTCTGCCTGTCACAAATGCTGATGTAATATTGTATCCACCTGTATAGCCATGAATATCTAAAATTTCACCACAGAAAAACAAACCGTTCATTAATTTAGATTCCATTGTTTTGGGGGATATTTCTTTAATGGATACACCGCCGCCTGTCACAAATGCCTTTTCAATGGCAAGGGTACCATTTACCTGAAAAGAAAATCCTTTGCATAATTGCACAAATGCTTTTAGCTTTTCCTGAGAAATAGTAGCACCTTGACTAGCAGGATCAATTTTTGCCTTTTCTAATAAAAATAATAAGTATCTTTCTACAAGCAATCCTTTTAATGTGTTTTTAATGGCCTTTTTGGAATCAGCTTTTACCAGTTCTTTAATATCTGCCAATAATTTGTCTGCTTTTATATCGGGAAAAGAGTCAATGGCAACTGTTACCTCAGATATATTCCATTTTTTCATCGCTTTGACAACAAATTGGCTGCAGCGCAATACGGCTGGTCCGCTAATGCCAAAATGGGTAAAAAGCATGTCCATTTGATGAGTAATAAGCGGTTTTCCTTTTGGATTTAATACACTTACTGCTACATCTCTGAGTGATACCCCCTGCAGGACTTTCTCTTTGATAAATGGTTCTTTAGATGTTACAGGCACTTCAGTTGGAAATAGCTCAGTGATGGTATGCCCCGCTTTTTTCGCCCATGCATAACCATCGCCGGTTGATCCTGTATGGGGCACAGATTTCCCCCCAACTGCGATAATTAAGGAGCCGGCTGTTTCGGTATGACCATTTGCAAGAACAACTGTTTTGCTAAGATCATGATTATACTGAATGGTTTTAACAGGACTATTTGTGAGCCTTTTAACACCTAGTCTATCCAGCTTTTGCAATAGGGCATCGACAACGGACTGAGCCTTATTAGAAACGGGGAACATTCTGCCATGGTCTTCTTCTTTTAAAGCAATGCCTAGTTTCTCAAAAAAAGCAATAATATCCTCATTATTAAAAATGGAAAAGGCGCTATAAAGAAACCTTCCATTTCCGGGAATATGTTTAATGATTTCCTCAACAGGCAGGCGATTTGTAACATTGCATCTGCCCCCGCCTGAGATGGCTAGTTTTCTGCCAAGTTTATCTCCTTTATCTATCAGCAAAACTTTTGCATGGTTTTCTGCTGCTCCAATTGCCGCCATCAACCCTGATGGGCCGCCGCCAATCACAATTACATCATAATTCATTCGACATTCAACTCTCTTTTTCATCGATTTCTTTGATACAAAGTAGCGTTTCTAATCAAGAAAGGGTACACTACTAATAGTGTGTTTTAAAGTATTCATAAAATCTTCTTAAAATAGTGTTTGTATCTGAATATTTTCATGTTAAAATACTTTGTCATGTTCATCATTCACTTTTATTTTAGGAAAATTAGGCTCCGTAAGAATCGGAGAAAAAGCTTCATTTTATAGATCCATTTAAGGAAGGGATTTTATGTCATCATCAAAACTTTTGCGAGGAACATTTATTTTAACATTAGGAACGATTATATCAAAAGCACTAGGATTATTCTATGTAATCCCGTTTAATATGATTGTTGGAACACAAGGAACTGTATTGTATCAGTATTCTTATGTAGTTTATTCGATTGTAATTAGTATTGCAACAGCAGGGATTCCCCTAGCTATCAGCAAATTCATTTCGAAATATAATGCAATGGGAGAATATGCATTGGGGAGGCGTTTGTTTAAATCGGGCCTTATTGTTATGACATGCACAGGAGTTTTTGCTTTTTTAGCTGTGTATTTAATGGCTCCATTTTTAGCGGAGGTTATTATAACAGACGATGATCTGCATTCAACTGTTGCCGAAGTAACAACAGTTGTTCGAGCTGTTAGCTTTGCATTGATTATTGTTCCTCTGATGAGTTTGATTCGCGGGTTCTTTCAAGGACATGAATCAATGGGACCATCTGCTGTTTCTCAGGTAGTAGAGCAAATTGTACGGATTGTCTTTTTGCTTGGCGGCGCAGCTATTATTATTTATATAGTAAATGGCTCCATTTTAACTGCTGTCAGCATTGCAACTTTTGCAGCATTTATTGGTGCTATTGGCGGGCTTGCAGTTCTTTTATGGTATTTTCGAAAAAGAAAAGCAAACTTGGACAAACTGCTGCTGGATGATAAAGGACAGCTGACGGATATTTCTTTGCCAACTATGTATAAAGAAATTTTAATATCGGCAGCCCCTTTTGTATTTGTCGGTATAGCCAATCCGCTTTTTCAGCTTGTTGATACGGTGACATTTAATTTAGCGATGGTTAAAATTGGGCTAGGTGCTGTATCAGAAACAGCTTTAACGATTTTTAACTATCAAACCCATAAAATTGTGATTATCCCGGTTTCATTGGCAACTGCCTTTTCACTAGCGCTTGTGCCGCTAATTACACGAGCATTCGTAAGCAATGATCAGGCTAGCGTTAATCACAATTTAGACCAAACATTTCAAATTTTACTTTTTATAACACTTCCTGCAAGTGCTGGTTTATCTGTATTAGCAGAGCCGGTATACCGTTTGTTTTATGGAACAGAGGAGCTGCGGCTTGGAACAGAAATTTTGCAGATGTATTCTCCAGTAGCAATTCTGTTTTCGCTGTATTCTGTTACAGCAGCAATTTTGCAAGGAATAAATGAACAGCGCTTTACCATTTTAAGCTTATTGGTGGGAATATTGGTAAAGCTGAGCTTAAATATTCCTCTTATTGAAAGATGGGAAGCGGCAGGAGCGATTCTGGCGACAGCTCTAGGATATGCAGTGGCAATTTTCATTAATTTAATTGTCATTAAAATATATGCTAATTATTCCTTTAAGCTTGTATTTAGACGAGGTGTCCTTATTATTGGCTTTACGATGGTCATGATGATTGGAGCAGAGGTTGTCTATAAATTGCTGAACTCCTTTTTATCAACTAATTCTGTTATTTCCTCTTTTCTATTATTAATTGTAACAGCGTTAGTGGGAACCGTTATTTATGCTTTTTTAGGATATCGTACAAAATTGGTTTATATTTTATTTGGTGATAGAGCAGAGCGTATTAAACAAAAGCTGCACCTGCCTTTTTAACTTTAAATATTTAGGGTGTGAAAATAAATGAGAATTGATAAAATGTTAGCCAATCTTGGCTATGGAAGCAGAAAAGAAGTCAAAATGCTGTTAAAAAGCAAGGCTGTTAAAGTGAATGATACGATTGTCAAAGATGCTAAAGCGCAAATTGATCCAAATCGGGATATTGTGACACTTTATGGAGAAGCGGTAGAATATAAAGAATTTATTTATTTAATGATGAATAAACCGAAAGGAGTCATTTCTGCAACAGAGGATACGAAAGAGGAGACTGTCATTGATTTATTGCAAATAGAGGATGCTGTATTTAATCCTTTTCCTGTAGGCAGATTAGATAAAGATACAGAGGGGTTATTGATTATTACAAATGATGGAAAACTCTCTCATCGTCTGTTATCTCCAAAAAAGCATGTGCCAAAAACTTATTTTGCTGTTATTAGAGGAAACGTAACAGAAGCGGATGTAGAGGCTTTTAGAAATGGTGTTGTATTAGAGGATGGATATGAAACTAAACCAGGAAAATTAAAGATTTTAAAATCTGGAGAAACATCTGATATTGAACTGACCATTTCAGAAGGAAAGTTCCATCAAGTAAAAAGAATGTTTGAAAGTGTTGGGAAAAAGGTGCTGTATTTAAAACGCATTTCAATGGGACCACTAGCGCTTGATGAAACATTGGAACTGGGAGAATATCGAGAATTAACAGAAGAGGAAGTTGAACTTCTGCAAACATATGAGGTAAAGGAAAAATAAGTAAATAGCTTATCTAAAAGAAGTTTATTCCAATTATTTGGGAGGCTTCTTTTTTTATTACTATTTAACGGGCTATTGCCCCCATTCAAGGAAGGGTGAGAGAAAACGAAAAATCTAGGTGGGTAGAAACTTATCTGTAAAAGCCTGATTGGTTGAGCTAACAATCAGTAGGAATGTGGAAAGTCTTGTTGATTGAAGTTTCACCTTATGGGAGAACATGAATGAAGTAATAGTTCTGTAACTAGTTAGTAATACTCTTGCGAAATATTTATTTAATAATTGTAACGAATTTGTAACCTTTTTTCCTTATTTTCCTTTATACTAAAGAGAGACAATCGTAAAAAGAAAGTGTGGAAGCAAGATGGAAGAAAAGCAAGAGAAAAAGTCTGCAAAACCCAAAATTTTAATCTATGGAACTAGCATTTTTATTGTTTTTTTAACGGGAATATTTATCTTAAATATACTTGCTGAAAAAACAGAAGGAAGCATGAGGAAACAAGTAGGTATACTGCAAGAAAAAAAAATATACCATCAGCCATTGGAAAAAGATAATGCACTAATTACGGAACAGAAAAAAACAGCTGCGCGAAAGCTGCAAGCAGAAGACAAACATAAAAAGGTAGTTTACTTAACGTTTGATGACGGTCCATCAGCTGCATCGGCTTCCATATTGGCACAATTGAAAAAATATAAGGCGAAAGCAACTTTTTTTTATTTAGAGCCTAATATGGAAACATATTCGAATATAGTGATTCAAGCACATAAAGAAGGACATTCTATTGGGCTTCATGGTGTAACACATGATGTAAAGAAAGTATATGCTACTACTACCTCTGTTGTGGAAGAAATGGATAGAACAAATGAAGAATTGGAGAAAATCATTAATCAAAAAAGCATGTTAATTAGAACTCCTTATGGAAGCAAACCATATATGAATGAACAGTCGATAAAAAATGTAAAAAAAGCAGGCTATATTATATGGGATTGGGATATAGACAGCCGTGATTGGTATTACCAAGATAAAAGGTATGTAAAAGATACAATTAAGCAATTAAATAGTTTAAAAGATAGAACTCCTGTTATTTTGATGCATGATCGTCAGGCAACAGCAAAACAGCTAAGTCAGCTATTAGATTATTTAGATAAACAAGGCTATGAGTTCAAAACAATTAATGAATATATGGAGCCTGTCCACTTTTAAGAAGGAAAGTATAAGAAGGCTGCTGTCCGCATGGCAGCAGCCCAGCAGAATGATGAAGATTATGTTTTTCTTGAAGTGAGACGTGGGTGCAATGCAAACTGTGCATCTCTTTTGTTTCTGCAAAAAGAAGCTGTCCTATAAATATTCTAATATTTATAGGACAGCTTCTTTATTTTAATGATTGTAAATCCAGTTTTACTGTGTAAGCAATAACTTACAAAATTAGCATATTCCTCACTATTTAGGATGTCATTTTGACTTTTTTCCTTGTTGTTGTCCATTTACCACGACTAGGGCTTTGCACTAGATCGTTATAAGCTAACACATTCAAATCTCTTTGAATCGTTCGCGGAGTAATACCAAATTCCTCCACTAGCTCTTGGGTTGTTACAGTTCCACGCTTACTAATAAACATGTAGACGGATTTGATACGGTTTAACATCCGGTTAGTTGAAGGTTTCAATAAACCACTCCCTATCCATTTTTCAAACCTTTGGCAAATTCCAGCG
>Ga0182738_1000561_pt1 | contig 51486 bp, 40 predicted proteins | sample eDN5th30CBELigMG_FD_128876 | JGI IMG/M metagenome (GOLD analysis project Ga0182738, IMG submission 128876) | Enriched Miracle-Growth compost microbial communities from Emeryville, California, USA - eDNA 5th pass 30_C BE-Lig MG (version 2)... ... | reverse complement strand
AGCACGAGCACACCCGCAGACACAACCGACCAGGCGCCGCGGAAGCGTCGCCCTCTCCCGATCATTGTTCCGACCAGAAGAACGGAGCACAAACAACGCCCCCCGTGCCGAACGTCAGTGGGAGCATACCCGGCGGGCCACGTCGGCGCGAGCCGGCACCATCTCCAGGGCGGCCACGCATGAAGTTCGAGGTGTCGACCACGCCGCGATAGGCTCCGATCAGATATGGAAAGCCGGCGGTGGCGTGATAGTGATAGCCCCGTTCTTCGTCGTAGTGCCCGTTGCATTCATCCAGGTCGGTCGGCGGCTTGCCGTTGATGTCATTCGGGCCATAGATGGCATAGCCATCGAACATGTAGCCAATCAGCTGCGAATGTTGGCCGGGTTCTTCCTTGAACGGAGATTTCACGCAGACCGGGTATTTGTGGTAATGATATTTGCCGCCGGGATCAGGATGCCCGCAGCAGGAATCAAACACTTCTAGCTTCACCGCATCGCGTTTCTCGGCGTTGTACTGGTTGTAAAACGGAATGCCGTTCAGCGCAACCCCAATAGGGCCGAATGGAGTGGGAGTCGGCCGCTCCGCCCGCACCGGATGCAGCGGAATCTTGAATCGATAATTCTGCCGAATGATGCGATTCGGGTTCGTCGGGTTGGGAAAGACGCCGGTCGGATGGTCCGGCAGGCCATTGCTGCGCACGATCAGATGTGTGGAGGTGCCCAGCACTTCGACATGGGGACGAAACCCGTGCCCGGTCACGCTGAAGGCTTCCTCGGCCGTTCCGCTGGAGAACAGGAACATGCCGGCGAGCAGGCCGCAGGTCAGAAATCCGGTCAGGCGCGGCCCTTTGAACATCCAGACGGCGCGGAATCGGTCGGAAGGTGACATGTCTGACTCCCCACAAGCTCCAGCCCCTTGTGGGGCCCCCAGTTGGGGAAGGGAACTGGAACTCGAGCCGGTGGCTCTGGCTTGCGCAGCACGCGTGTTTTCAGGTGAAACGTCACTCGCCGCATGGCAGAACGCGGCCCGTGCGGAAGTAAGACACTCTGAAAAACGAAATCACAGGGCCGGTTTCCACAACATTCCCATGGGGAACGTCGTGTTTTGATCCCGCGGGTTGCGGAACAAAAGCGGACTCAGGTCAGAATCTGGCACACGTGCGCCACCCGATCGACAAGCGGAATCACCTGGGGCTGGTAGATTTCCGTATATGATCTGGCCGTTCGATGCACTTCCCAGCTCTCCTTGCGGTCCCAGCGTTCCAGCAGAAAAAAGACGGCCGGATCGGACTGCGACTGGCAGACATCGAACTGGATGCAGCCAGGTTCCGCGCGGGACAGGCGGCCTTGTTCGGCCAGCAGTCCGGCCAGTTTCGGGGCGTCTTCCGGATTTTTGGCGGTCAGTGTCACCGTGATAATATGCATGGGGGTTCCTGATCAGGGCAGGGGAGTGAGTTTGCTGCAGACCGAAGGCTCACTGTATGCTACCGTCCGCCAGGAGCAAAGCGGCACATCTGCCAGAGGCCCTGAAATGCAGATGGCCGTCTGCCGGCGTGCGATCGTGATGGAAACTGTTCTGGTGAACAGAGATCGCATTGCCCGGGCAGTTCAGAAGGGGGCCCGGGATCGTTGAACATGTCGCAGGAATTCTTGTCGCGGCTGCAAAGCCGTGAGGCCAAAATCGGAGTGATCGGCCTGGGCTATGTCGGCCTGCCGCTGATCGATGCCTTTTTTCAGGCGGGCTTTCCGACCCTGGGCTTCGACATCGATCACGAAAAGGTCCGGCAGCTCAATGCCGGGCGCAGCTACATCAAACATGTCTCCTCGCAGCAGGTCGCGCAATGGCGCGAGTCAGGCCGGTTCGAGGCGAGTTCCGACCCGGCCAGCCTGTCGTCGCCGGACGTGATCATCATCTGCGTTCCGACTCCGCTCAATGACAGCCGCGACCCGGACCTGAGCTACATCGTCGGCACCGGTGAAACGCTGGCCACCTCGTTGCGTCCAGGACAGCTGATCGTACTCGAAAGCACTACTTATCCGACTACCACCCGCGACGTGCTGCTGCCGGTGCTGGAAAAGTCAGGTCTGCGGGCCGGAACAGACTTTTTCCTGGCATACAGTCCCGAACGCGAAGACCCGGGCAATCCGGTGTTCTCTGCGGCAAAAATCCCCAAGGTCGTCGGCGGGTATGATCCGCAGAGTCTGGAACTGGCCATGGCGCTGTACTCGCAGGCCGTCGTCAAAGTGGTGCCGGTGCAGAACATGGAAGTGGCCGAAGCAGCCAAGATTCTGGAGAACACCTACCGCGCCGTGAACATTGCCCTGGTGAACGAACTGAAAATGCTGTTCGATCGCATGGGCATCGATATCTGGTCCGTGATCGAGGCGGCCAAAACCAAACCCTTCGGATTCCAGGCGTTTTATCCCGGCCCGGGTCTGGGCGGGCACTGCATTCCCATTGACCCGTTTTATCTCACCTGGCTGGCCCGCCGGCATGGGCTGTCGACCCGGTTCATTGAACTGGCCGGGGAAGTGAATTCACGGATGCCGGAATATGTGATTCAACGGCTCGGGGACTATCTCAATGACATCGGCAAGCCGGTCCGGGGCAGCAGAATCTGCCTGCTGGGAGTGGCCTACAAGAAGGACGTGGACGATCCCCGGGAAAGCCCGTCGTTTCCGCTGATGGAAATGCTGCTGCAGCGCGGGGCAGAGCTGACCTACAACGACCCGCATGTTCCGGTCCTGCCCCCGATGCGGCATCATCATCTGCCACCGATGAGCAGTTCGGAGCTGACGCCCGAGTTTCTGGCGGCCCAGGATTGTGTGCTGATTGCGACCGACCATAGCGCGTATGACTATGAGATGATCGTGCGTCATGCCTCACTGGTGCTGGACACCCGCAATGCGACCGCCAAGGTTACTGCCGGTCGAGAAAAGATCCGGACAGCGTAGAGTCAGGGCAGGGGAGAGGTGCTGACCGACGCAGCGCGCCCGGAAATACTCATTTCCTGCCGAGGGCGGATCCGGCGTACTCTGAAATGTTCCGTTTCCAGTCCAGAGGAATGCAGCCTGCCCGGAAAGCATGTCCTGACTGATGCATTATGCCCGGGAATGCCCTGTTTCCAGCACCGGTTGACGCGGGAATGCTCCCTGCCGGGGGCATATTCTGGAATGCCCCGCGGAGCGGCCGGCACCAAACGAAGCAGCCAGAGTCCGCCGCAGCAGACTCTGGCTGAATTTCGACGTGTCAGGCACACTGGCCGGCATTGCTGCCGGCAGGGGCCAGATAGTCCAGAGAACTCAGATCACGCCACCATGGGTGCGATACGGAGTTTCCAGGTCCGGCATATCCAGAAACCAGATCCGATCCCAGATTTCTGGAATCTGGCGATAGTTTTCTGACTGATAGATCATCTGACGGACGCGATCATCCGGACTGGCGCTCCAGATCGGGATGATACAGCCGGATTGTACGGTCAGGGTCGCCGTCAGTGCGATCAGCAGGAACAATTTCCGCATCGGTCTCCTCCATGAGTCCGGGATCGCAGGAAGCACACCCAGACGCTCAGGTCACCAGCTCACCCGAGCCGGGAGACGTAAGCCTGACTTGTGTCCTGAACGGAATCACGCACCACAGCAGTCCCCCCGAATGTCGGGTGAACTGGTGCGGTTTGCCATTCCGGATTGTGACTTCAATGATTCGTTCGGTCTGAATTATTCCGCCGGTTGCGGGGAATAAGACGAAGTGGGCGAAGGGAATGAGGGCGTGCTGGGCGGGAATTCGGCCGGGGCCGGTTCGACAGGAGTGGAATCCTGGGCTGCCTGTCGGGCAGCTTCTTCCTGCAGTTGCAGGACCCGTTCTTCCATTTCCTTACCTGGCTTGAAGGTCACAACGAACTTTTCCGGAACATCCACACGCTCACCAGAGCGGGGGTTACGGGCTTTGCGGGCGGCTCGTTTCTTGACTTCAAAGACACCAAAGTTACGAAGCTCGATTCGGCTCTCCGTGACCAGGGTGTCAATGATGGCTTCAAACGTCTTCTGCACGATCTCTTTCGTTTTGAGCTGCGTCAGACCACATTCTTCGGAGATCGTCTTGACGATTTCTTTCTTGGTCACGATTGGCCACTCCCGGCTATTTCTGACGTTTGAGTTGCTGCGGATCCAGAATTGATCTGGACTCAACTGTAAATACAACAGCAACTTACTGTCAAGTAGCCGGAAATGATCTCTCGTCGTTCCTGTGGGAAACAGGCGCGAAACGAAACTCAAACAGTTCATCGTCATCCGCTGACCGTCATATGAGTTGATTTCGGGAAAATCCGCAAAGTCTGCCTAGTTTGCGATGCAACAGGCCTCCCCTGAACCGGCCGCAATGCCGACAGCATCCGAATTCTGCCAGAGTTTTTCGCGCAAAGCATTCCCACCAAACATCTTAAGTGAAAATTGCATTTCAGGAGAACAGCCGGCTGCCTGCCGCTGGAAGAAACAGGGGGCCGGTGTCTCCCGGGAGAATTCTGCGCGGCCTCAAGAGCCTGCCCCCCGGGATTGACTCCGTGATTGCCCCGGTGAGTGGCTCCGGCACAATCCGCAACCTGCACTCTGGAAATGGATTCAGGCAACCTGCCGGACTGCGCTGTCTGCGGCCGGGGCAGGACGGCCCTGCAAAAATAGAGGCCGGAAAAAGCCCACCGGCAGAAACCACCGGAAAGGGCAAGTCGGAAGAAACAAGCCGGCGCCCCGTTCAAAAGGGCAGGGAGAGAGCCTGCCTGATGCCAGGTTGCCGCGAAAGTCAGCCCGGGCTATTGACTTGCTCAGGCTCAGGGAAAAGATGTTTCCAGATAGCGTTTTCTGGTCAGGCGAGAATGGTCTGGCTGGCCGTTTTGCGCATGATCACTTCGTTGCCCTGATCGTTGTAGCGCACGTCATCCATGAATGTTCGCATCAACAGCAATCCCCGGCCGCAGGGGCGTTCCAGATTGCCCGGGTCGGTCGGATCGGGAAGGTTCCGGGGATCGAAGCCCGGGCCTTCATCGCGAACGGTGTATTGCACCCGGGGCGGATTGATCTGGACATTGACGTAAATTCTTCGGTCCCGATACGGTTGCGCCGCCGCCCGTTCCCGGGCCAGGGCATAAAATCGGGCGGGATCGACTTCACGCAGTTCGCTGCTGACCTCCAGATTGCCGTGATAGGCCGCATTCAGCAGGGCTTCTTCCAGGGCGACCCCGGTTCGCAGGCGATCGTTTTCGTTCAGGATGTCCATGTCGCGCAGCACTCCCTGCAGGTACGAAACCAGCGAGGTGAGCATGGCTGTTTCATTCGACAGCACAAAATCGCAGTCGAGTGAGGACATGTATCGCAACAGGGCGCGCTTGGTGCGTCGTTCGCCTGCAAGCGAGAGCACCTGTTGCACAGTCGCCGTCAGCAGGGAGGCCAGCTTGGCCTTGGGAACATAGCTGGATGCTCCTTTCTGCAGCGCTTCCACCGCAATGGTTTCGCTTCCCTGGGCGGTCATCAGCACGACCGGAATCAGAGGATATTCCCGCTGCACTTCCCGGACGAGTTCCAGCCCGTTCATCTCCGGCATCTGCAGGTCGGTCACAATCACATCCGGAATCACGCGGTGCGGATTCTGAATTCTCTCCCAGGCGGCGCGTCCATCTGAGGCGAACTCAATTTCCCAGCCTGTGTCCCGTTGGAGCAGGCCAGCGGCGATCTTCTGATCCATGACGGAATCATCAACCACCAGAATTTTGACCATGAATGCCTCAAATCAACGCGAATTTCACAGGCCTAGAGCACATCATTCCGAAAGGACTGCGCTTTGCCACATGGCAGGGTGTGCTTCCCCGAAGAAACACCTTCAGCGCCGGCCCCGGCGAGAACAAGCTGCTCTAAACCTATCACAATACGGTCCTCACTGGGGAATGCAAGATTCCCCCCTGGAAGCGAATGCGCGGAATTGAACTCGCGGCGATCCCGATGGCCCAGGGCCTGAATTCCCCGCTTCGAAACAGTTCTTCCCGGAATACGTCAGGTCACACATTCACAATTCAGGCAGTGCCTTCCGGGCTGCTTTCGCCATCCCGAATCGGAACACGACGCCGGCGGACGTCGTCCCGCTTCTGCAGCCGGACCATCAGCACTCCATTTTTCATTTCGGCATCGACTTTCGATTCATCGACAGGGCAGGGGAGCAGGACCGAACGCGAAAAACTGGCCATGCGACGTTCCAGCTTGTGGAACTTGCGGCTGCCGTCAGGCTCTTCCGCAGAAGGTTCATGGGTTCCGGAAATCACCAGATAGTTTTCAGCCAGGTCGACATGCACCTGATCCGGCAGAAACCCGGGCACGTCCACGGTCACTTCCACCTGTTCGGCCGTCTCCGACAGATCGAGCCGGGGAACCTGCTCTCCCCGCAGATGGGGCAGAGCATCTCCCAGCAGAGATTCCACCAGATCATTGACTTCCTGACGGATCGCCCCAAACGACGTCGGAGGCAGCCAGCTGCGCGGCGAACGGTCGCGAGGAGAGGATGAGCCTGTCATAGGGCACCTGTTCTTTCTGGAATCACACGCCATGCCTGCAATGATGTCTGGTGATCAGGTTCGGGAATCGTCACAGCGACTTCTCCCTTCCGGCCACCGGAAATGACGGGACCTTCCGCCAGCATTGCAGGCTGACCTGGCGGGAAAGAGGAATGTCTGCCTGACAAAGGGCCCGGTCTTTATCATATTCAGGTTGGCCTGCCGGGAATACCGGTCAGCAGCAGATCCAGGGCTGCCGAATCCGGAAAAATTCAGTCTCGTCCGCTGACGGATACCGGGAACAATCGGCCTTCCCATCGAGACTGCCTGATTCATTGTGAGCCGGACGGGGGAGGGAAATCGAGAGCGCAGGCTTGATTCCGGGACTCCGGGCTTCAAAAATCGCCCGAGAATCATCACGGTTTTCGGTCCCGATCTCCGATCACAGGCCCCATCGGCCTCACAGAAACAGGTGCCGGGGAGTAACGGGCCGAAATTCCGACTGCATGTTTCTGTGACGACAAGACCACTCCAACGGGGAAGAAGACCTCTTCGCCCGAAGTGGATCGTCGAATGGTGTGTTCGGGTTCCTGACTGGAACGAGCTCTCAAAAATTCAGGCGTTTTCCATGCGACTCTCTGCTGTTGTGCAAAATCTGAAACCATCGGCCACCATTGCAGCGGCCGCGAAGGCGAAAGAACTGAAAGCCACCGGGGTGCATGTTCACGAGTTCACGCTGGGTGAGCCCGATTTCTCGACACCGGCCCACATCTGCGCTGCCGCCAAGGCCGCGATTGATGCCGGACACACTCATTACACGCCCGCCACAGGCATTCCCGAACTGAAGCAGGCCATCTGTGCAGCCTATCAGCGTGATTATGGCGTGCACTACGAGCCTTCGCAGGTCATCGTCTCCAGCGGGGCCAAGCATGCTATTCACAATGTGATCGCCACGCTGTGCGGGCCGGGTGACGAAGTCATCATCCCGACTCCTTACTGGGTGAGCTACAGCGCCCTGGTCGAACTGACAGGCGCGACCGCCGTTCTTGTTCCGACCACCCAGGAGAGCGGCTTCTGCATGACGGCCGAGCAGTTCGAGGGAGCCATTACCAGCCGCACCCGACTGCTGATGCTCAACAATCCTTCCAATCCGACCGGCATGGCCTATCCGGTCAAGCTGCTGGAAGAACTGGCCCAGGTGGCAGTGAAACACCAGATTCCGGTGCTCTCGGATGAGATTTATGAAAAGCTGCTCTATGGCAACACCCGGTTTCGCTGCTTCGCCTCACTGGGGGAAGACGTTCAGAAACTGACCATTGTTGTCAGCGGAGTCAGCAAGGCCTATGCCATGACCGGCTGGCGCATCGGCTGGACGCTCGCTCCGGCCGCATTGACCAAAGGGATGAGCAATCTGCAAAGCCAGCAGACCTCGAATCCCTGCAGCATCAGCCAGTATGCGGCCCTGGAAGCGCTGAATGGTCCCCAGGACTGCATTCAGGAAATGGTGTCGGAATTCAGTCGCCGGCGGGATTATATCGTCCAGCGTCTGCAGGCGATGCCGGATCTGAGTTTCGCGGAACCCGGGGGAGCATTTTATGCCTTCTTCGATGTCAGCAAATACTTCGGTCGCCAGCTGCCCGGCGGCAAAATGGCCAGCAACTCCACAGAATTCTGTGACGCCCTGCTGAATCACGGACATGTGGCCACGGTGTCGGGCGATGACTTCGGGGCACCGGGATATGTGCGGCTCTCCTTTGCCACCAGCATGTCGGCTCTGGAAGCCGGGCTGGATGCACTGGAGAACTTTCTGCGATCGGCACGATGACCAGGGCGTCGGGCCAGCCTGTTCACACGAGCAGAACACAGGCCAGAGCAGGGGAGTCTGCCGGGCAAAAACCGGCAGACCGCCGCGCCCGCCTGTTCATCGTCGGGCTGCTGCTCATCGGGCTGCTGCTCGGACTCTGGACTGCAGCCACCAAGAGCATCACGCATGATGAACTCTGGCACCTGCCGGTCGGCCTGAAGAATCTGCGGGAAGGGCGGTTTGACATCGACCGCCTCAACCCGCCGTTGTCGCGCATGTGGGCCGCCGTGCCGCTGGCCCTGGCGGGAGTCAGTCATCAGTCCAACGCCATCGGTTCGGCCAATGGCAAAGACTTCACGGAAGAACACCCGCACGATTTCATGCGGTGGTACGTCTGGGGCAGGGCGTTCCATCTGGCATGGTGGCTGCTGACCGGCGTGCTGCTGGCCATCTGGTCCTGGCAGCTTCTGGGGCGCGATGCCGCCTGCCTGGCGGTCCTGCTGTTTGCCTGCTGTCCGAACCTGCTGGGACACGGAGCCATTGTCACTCCGGATGTGGCATTGTCGGCCACATTTCTGGGAGCCCTGTATGCCGGCTGGCGGTGGTGGCGCGCATTGCAGTGGCGCTGGGCCAGCGCCTGGGGGGCAGCACTGGGCCTGGCCCTGGGGGTGAAGTTCACGGCGGTTCTGCTGTATCCCGTCTTTATCGTGATTGTCATAAGTGCCTGCTGGAAGAGACGCCGCGAACTTCGCGCACGACTGCCTGTGATTGCGCTGCAGGCCGCCCTCGGATTCTCATTCAGCATTCTTCTGTTAGCACTGTCTTATGGTCTGCAGGGATTATTGATTCCGTTAAGTCATTATCAGTTTGCTTCGTCCGGCATGAAGACGGCGCAGGCCTTCTGGGCATTCTGGCCGGAGATCCCTGTTCCGCTCCCGGCAGATTATCTGTGGGGAATTGATCAGCAGCGGGCAATCATGGAGAGTCCGCATCCTGTTTTTCTCGATGGAGAATGGAGCCTGACAGGGTTTCGCGATTATTACTGGAAGACCCTGCTCTATAAACTTCCGCACCTGACTCAACTGCTGCTGATCACCGGTCTGCTGGCCCTGCTGCTGCGCAATATCCGGCAGGCCAGGGGAGAGGCTCTTTTATTTATCCTGGCACCATCCCTGCTTTTATTATTGATCGCCACTGGCGAAGGAATGCAGCTGGGCATCCGTTATGTCCTGCCAGTGCTGCCGCTGCTACTGATGGCGGCCGGAGCCAGCGCCTGCGGCCTGCAGGGCATGCCTGCCCCGCTTCGCCGGGGCGCCTGGCTGGTGATTGCCGTGCTGTCACTGCTGGCGCTGCGGCATCAGCCTGATCATCTGGCCTATTTCAATGAACTGGCCGGCGGACCGATCGGCGGCCGGGAACATCTGCTGGACTCGAATCTCGACTGGGGACAGGATCTGTATCAGGTGCCGGCAGCGATGCGCTCGCACAAACTGCAGCGGATCGGGCTGGCCTATTTCGGAACCGTTGCCCCCCAACTGCTGGGAATCGAATTCGATGTGCCGCCGTCGTGGGAGCCGGTCGCCGGCTGGTATGCGGTGAGCGTGAACTATGTCATGGGACGACCGCATGTGCTCACCCAGGGAGACGGAACCTCGCGTGGCACGGATTTTCAGGAATTCGGATACTTCCGCTTCTTTCAGCCGGTCACATGCCTGGGAGGCTCCATTGATGTGTATCACCTGACGGATGAAGACGTTGCCCGCTGGAACTCAGCCAGGGAGCGGGCAGGGGGGCGCCTCCCGCAAAACCCCTGACTGACTGAGCAGCAGGGAATTCCGGGGAATGAAACCCCTGCCCGGCCAGGCAGTCCCCCTCCGTGCCCGGGCAGCCGTGAGCGGCATCAGATTCTCCAACTGCCGTGGAAATCGCTCTTTACCAGAAGAAAGTGTCATTCGTACACTGCCTGTTCAAGGACGCCGGCCATTTTTGCCGGAAGCCCTGCGGAAGGAGTCTCGCAGTGATTTCGTTGACCTGGTACGACATTCTGATCGTCGCTCTGCTGGTGTTCTTTACCATTCGGGGAGCGATGAAGGGGGTGATCTTTCAGATCGCCAGCCTGGCAGGCATTGTGTTGTGCTTTGTGTTTGCCAATGGCATTGCCCAGGCTGCCGGCCCCTATGTGCATCTCGAACCTCCGCTGAATCACTGGGTGGTGCTGGCCGCTTCGTATCTGGGATTCACATTCGTCTGCTTCATGGTCGCCCGCGCACTGAATGGCTGGATCGAAAAACACAAACTCAAGGAATTCGACCGGCATCTGGGCGCGCTGCTCGGCTTCATCAAAGGCCTGGCGCTGGCCCTGGTGCTGACATTTTTTGTGGTGACGATGTCGGTCAATGCCCGGGCCGCCCTGAAAAACAGTTATACAGGGCGATATTCCGCCATCATCATGGACCGGCTGCATCCGATCCTGCCGGACAAACTCCACGATGCCGTCGCCGAATACATTCATCTGCTCGATGATCCCAATCTCGATCTGCATGCGCACGATCATGACGGCCTGTCGAGCAATGATTCTCCGTTCGGGCTCCCCGGGGCATTTCCCGGCATTCCCGGCAATGCCACCAGTCCACAATACGGCACGCCGGCAACCACGCCGGGTTCTTCGCTGTGGGGACAGCTGCAGACCATGTTCAGTGCGGAATCGCAACGGGTTGTTTCGGACGCTCTGCAGAAAGCCGATCCCGCTACCCGGGCTCAAATGGAACAGTCTCTCGGCAGGTTATGGAACTCGGTGCCGAGCCAGGATCGCGCCGCGATTCAACAGCAGATCGTGCAGACCGGATCGAACCAGCTGAAACAGTATCTCGACTGGAAGCTCAGCAATCTGACCGCGCCGGTGCAGACTCCGGCATCCACGCCAGCCAGTTCCGGAACATCGTCAGGCTGGGGATCGCTGTTTGGCGTTTCGGCTCCGCCATCGACTCCGCAGACTCCACAGCAGCCTGCCTTGCAAACTGACTATGGCTTGCCGCAACCAATTCCGACAATGCCCAACCCGGGGATGTCTGGCATTCCGGCCAATGGCACGCCGGCAGTGAATTCGTCTCCGGCGACGACAGGCAGCCTCGCCGCGCAGCGGACCACGCTGATGCAGGAAATCGCAGCCGCGTATTCGCCACTGGCCAATATGCGCCAGAACATCGAAGTGGATATCACACAGCGCACCTCAGGGCTGCCTGAGAATGTGGTGGTGGCGGCGCTGCAGGACTGGAAAGCCGATCTGGCAGGCACGCGCCCCGACCCGGACCCGAAGACGACGGCGGAACATCCGGTCGAAGTCCGACTGATCCATCAGCTGGAATCCTCCGGCTATCGAATCGAGCAGTTCAGTTTTGAGGTGCAGCAGCGTCTGCGGGCGGCCCAGGCACAGGGAGCGACGTTTGGCAACCCGCTGTGAACGGCACATTCACAGCGACATGTTTTGGCCAGGAAACTTGACCCAAAGAATTTCGGGTTGTGTGCGCCACGCAGTGGAAACGCGACCAGCCTGATTTTGGCCGTGTGGCCTGACTTGGCATCCGGAAGGCCCAGCAGGTCCACCCGGGCGGAAAGCCGTGAGATGGATTCCATTGGAATTTGAAACCACGCAGGCACGCAGTTCGATGCCGGCTTGTTCCACGCGACATGAAATTGGAATCTGCATGAGACGAAAAGAAGTGAGAAGTGAAGGGATGAACGCCTTGAGCGATCACTGCAATGACAGACCGCTGAAGGCAGCGCCATTCGGCATGACGCTGCCGGAATGCGTCTCTTACGTCTTTGAGGAGTCTGGCGGGAGGGGTTTGATCCCGGGAAATCGAGCCTGAATCCGCCCGAACCCCAACGTCCGATAATGTCCGTTATGTTCAGTTTGGGGGTCGGAAACGGCCAGTTGCTGCAGATTGGAGCACTCCAGACTGTCTGGATTCCGCTGCGGCTCTCAGGACACGGTTCTCTCGGACAATGTCCGGTAGCTCACGCAACGCCAGCAATCCAGCCCCTGCCCGCAAGCCACTGCTTGTCTGCATGACGGCGACGACGGCGCAGCCACCCCGACAGCCGTCTCTCAGCAGAACCGCGTCAGACTCAGACCGGAACTGTCTGCTGCCGGGCACACGCCGCCAGCGCCTGACCGACACATGGCAGACGGCGGAGATCAGTTCCGCCGCTCAGATGTGTGCAAACGGCGCTCTCACGGTGTCTCCTCTGGAACAAAACGGGGAGGCCAGATCGATTCCGGAATCCCAGTTGTACAGCGTGCCTGCCGTACCGGGTTGGCTGTAGAACGCGGCTCCATCCGGGCCTCTGAACCGATTCCGGATTCGCCGTCTCCAGCACCGACTCCAGCACCGACTCCAGCACTGTCTCCAGCACTGTCTCCAGCACTGTCTCCAGCACTGTCTCCAGCACTGTCTCCAGCACTGTCTCCAGCACTGTCTCCAGCACTGTCTCCAGCACTGTCTCCAGCGAGGTCAGGCGACTGGCCCATGGGGACGCGGTCATGAGCAGTGGCCGCTGAGCAGTGGCAGAATCCAGACTGCGACCGCTACGAAACAGCCTCACGCCCGGACCGCAATGCCTGAGCCAGCACGAGACAGCCAGCACACTCAGGGGATCACGGCGGCGCGCCACACATGCGGAATCTCAAGGCGAAGGCCGCAAGGCTTCAGTGTCGCCGGCTTGTGGCCGCTTCATGCGGCCAGCCGGTCTGGTCCCCACAGGCAAGGCTCGTCGACGCTCACCAGCCAGGGCACACAGTGTTCTGCGCTCTGCCGCTCGGCGATGTCCCCTGTCCACCGAGAAATTACCGGCAATCCAGAGAGTGTCGGCAGGGCCAGAGCAGGTTGCTGCTGCCGGGGGCTTTTTCAGTCAACAGCGCCACACTTTTCCACCGACAGGCGCTCCGTTTTCACACGGATGTCTGCGGGCCGGTCTCCCCACGCAGCGCATTTCGCATCGGATGAAGCTCCTCACGTCGCCTGGCGGAATGGAACAGAAACTCATTCCAAAGTGATGAGTTCAGTCCCTTTCATTGTGTGCGGCCGGGGCGCGATCAGGAGTTCAGCGACTCTTCGAACATGCCGATCTTGCGAAACTTCTGATAGCGGCGTTCCAGCAACTGATCTTCCGGAACGTCGGAGAGTTTTTTGAGTGCCTCACTCAGCGAGGCTTTCAGAAGGGTGGCCATTTTGCGGTGATCGCGATGCGCGCCGCCCAGCGGTTCATCGATCACTTCATCGACGATCCCGAATTTCAGCAGGTCAGACGACGTGAATCGCAATGCATTGGCAGCCTTGTCGGCGTGTTTGGCATTCTTCCAGAGAATGGTAGCGCAGCCTTCCGGGCTGATCACCGAGTAATAGGCAAAGCGCAGAATGGCAACGTGATCTCCAATGCCGATCCCCAGGGCTCCGCCGCTTCCCCCTTCTCCGATCACCGCGCAGACAATCGGGGTGTTGCAGCGGCTCATTTCGCGCAGGTTCAGGGCAATCTGATAGGCCTGCCCCCGCTCTTCGGCCTGAATGCCGGGATAGGCCCCGGCGGTATCGATCAGGCAGATGACCGGAATTTTATATTTCGCAGCCATCTGCATTTTGGCCAGAGCCTTGCGGTAGCCTTCCGGGTGGGCCATGCCGTAATTGTGCTCCAGCCGTTCTTCCAGATTGCGGCCTTTCTGCTGGGCAATGAGCATCACTTTGCGATCATCGAGCTTGGCGAACCCGGTGAGAATCGCACGGTCATCACCAAACGATTTGTCGCCGTGCAGCTCCACGAATTCGTCGAAGACCAGTTCGATGTAATCAAGCGCCTGAGGCCGGGCGTCGTGCCGGGCGACCTGCACAATTTCCCATGGGCCCAGCTGCTCATAAATTTCGCGCCGCAGCTTGGTCAGCTCAGTCCGCATGTTGCGAATGGCTTCTTTGGTGGCCGGCGTGGGCTTGGGCTGGGCTTCCAGGGTCTCGAGCTGTTTTTCCAGATCCACAATTGGCCGTTCGAACGGCAACGGAAAAGGGGCGGACATAGTGATCGTCGTTCCTTGATTCGGGCAGTCTGCCCATCCGATCGGCCGATCCATTGCCGGCAGACCTGATCTTTCAGATCTGCGAGGCAGGCCGGGCCGGGTTGTCTGAATTGATCAGGCCCATCAGGCTGGCACTGCTGATGTTGCGGCAGTGCATCGCGCAGAGAACTGTAGCATCCCCGGGACGGTGGCGAAAAGACTGTCCCGCCGGTCCCTGTCAGGGGAACGCCCGGAACGCAACAGAAGCGACCAATGGGATCCCCCAGGACATCCTCTTCCGGTCGACGGCGCACCGCGTTTCTGAAACGCAACCGGCTTGCGGTTTCTGCCCTGCGGGATCGTCTGGCGACACTGTCTGACAGCGTCGTCCTGCAGCCTGACCATGCTGCAGAGACGTCTTGCGACACGTCTGTCAGCACGGTCCGGCAATGCTCTCCTGCAAGATTGGGCCACGGCACTGCCTGGCACGCCGCCGCCTATTCGATATCCAGGTCATCAATCGAGGCCAGGGGGGCCTCGTCCTGCGGAGGCGCTGCAGCGGCCGGCCGCTGCGGCTGAGCCGGCAAGGGGGGCGCGGCAGGACGCTGAGGAACCGGTTGCGGCGGCGCACCCGGGGCCTGTGGAAACGGCATCGCCCCCGGCATTCCGCCGGGCATTCCCGGAAATCCTCCCGGCATCGGCATCCCGGGCATGGGGGCACCAGGCATCGGGAAGCCTGCCCCGGGATAGCCTGGCATCGGCATGCCGGGCGGCATCTGCGGATAGCCTGGCATTCCCGGAAATCCTCCCGGCATCGGCATCCCGGGCATGGGGGCACCGGGCATCGGAAAACCTGCCCCGGGATAACCTGGCATCGGCATGCCTGGCGGCATCTGCGGATAGCCTGGTATTCCGGCCGGCATGCCCCCTGGCGGCATCTGCGGAGCACCGGGCATCACCGCTGCGGCAGGAGCCGGGGCCGGCGCGGGGGCTGCTGATTTTTCATCCGGCAGCACGATTCGGGGCTTGGGTTTCGGTTTCGCGGCAGGCCGTGGTTCTCCACTGGCGGTCCGTTCGGCATCCTTTCGACTGTCCAGACGGTCGTTCTGCGCCTGGGCGTCGGACTTCATGAACTTCTCGTGCTGAGAACGGTGGTACTGAATCGGGTCTTCATGAAACAGATTCAGGTTCCGGATCTCAGAATAGACCTCCTGCATGTTCGCCTGCCGCTGCTTGGGAAACTTGGCGAGCATCCGGGCGACCATTTTGTCGGCTTCCGGGGTGATATTGCTGTCGATCATCGATGGTGGCGGCGGAATGTCGCGCACATGCTTGAGCAGCAGTTCATTCGGATTGCCGGTACGAAACGGCGGATTGCCGGTCAGCATTTCGAAAAACAGCACACCCAGACTGTAAATATCGACAGACGGGGTCAGCAGTTCGCGACGAATCAGTTCGGGGGCCAGATAGGTACGCGTGCCCTGAATGACGATGTTCTGCTTCTTTTTCAGAGCATGTGCCACCAGATTGCCGGCCCGTCCGGCCAGCGAGAAGTCGATCAGGCGGACTTCTCCCCCTTTGGTGACCATGACATTGTCCGGCTTCACGTCCTTGTGAATCCACTTCTTCTCATGCATATGAGCCAGGGCCTGAGCCAGGCATTCCACCACGCGTTTGGCGCGGGCCTGCACCTGGGCCGGCTCGTTGCGGATCATCGACTTCAGATTTCCGCCGCGAAAATATTCCATTACGAAGTAACCATGCTTGCGCGTGAACTTCGTTTCGAGGATTTTGATGATGTTAGGGTGTTCCAGCGACCGGCCCACGCTGGCTTCATGCTTCAAAGCGGCCTTCTGCTCGGCATCTTTGAACGCTTCCGGCAGCAGAATTTTCATGGCCATCGACTGGGGCGCACCGGCCTTGCGAACTTCCCAGATCTGGGTGGCATTGCCTGTCGCCACGCAGTTCACCAGTTCGTAATCGTCGATTGTTTCGAGGTCAGCCACGATTCTGCTTTCGCGTAGGACGAGGGCCGAGAAATTTCCCCCGGACTCTGTCTGCAGAACATTGCAGGCACCGGGGAATGAGTTCAGACGGTTCTGAGAATTGCGAGACCGCCTCGGAGGTGTCTGATCTCACTTCTGACGGGCAGAACTGCCCACTTTCAGTTTAGACAACCGCCCCAGCGATTAGAAGAAGGGAATTGTCCCGGGGAGCTGGCCCGAAACCTGCTCCTCTAAAACAGCTCGTGAATTTCCCGGCAGCCAAAGTCGACCAGTGGAAACGGACGGCCAGCCGGACCGGGCAGATCGGTTTCGAGCTTCAATCCCAGGCTGTGAAAGACCGTCGCAATGACATCTCCAGGGCCGACCGGCCGATCCGCCGGCACGCCGCCAATCGGATCGCTCGCTCCGACGACCCTGCCCCCCTGCACTCCGCCGCCGGCGAAATAGACGGTGAAGCACTGCGGCCAGTGGTCGCGTCCGCCGGCCGGATTCACACGCGGGGTGCGGCCGAATTCAGCCAGATTGCAGACGAGCGTGTTGTCGAGCAACCCGCGGCGCGAAAGATCTTCGATCAGGGCGGAATAAGCCTGGTCATACATCGGGCAGACAATTTCCTGCATGCCGGTAATCGAGGTGAACGGTTTGGAACCATGGATGTCCCAGGTGATTTCATTGAACACCGTCAGGAAGGCATTGACGGTGACAAAGCGGACGCCGGCCTCGATCAGACGGCGGGCCAGCAGGCAGCACTGCCCGAAACGGTTCATGCCGTACCGTTCGCGGGTGGCGGTCGATTCCTTCGTCAGGTCAAAAGCATCGCGTGCCTGCGGGCTGGTCATCATGCGGAAAGCCGCATGAAAATTGCTGTTGAGCAACTGCGCCGATTCTGATTCCTCAAAACTCGACACCACGCCATCGACGATTTCCCGCATCCGGCGGCGGCGTTCGAGCCGGACTTCGCCGATCTCCGGCGGCGGCAGCAGGTCGGGAACTTTGAAGTTCGGCTGCGACGGGTCGGCATTCAGGGAGAAGGGATCGTGCGCCTTGCCGAGAAACCCGCCTGCCTGTCCATTGGGAAGATTGCCCCCTCCCCTGCCCATCAGTTCCGGCAGCACCACAAAGGGAGGCAGATCCGATTTCCGCCCCTGGAGATAACTCACCACGGCTCCGGCATGCGGCGTGTTGACGCCGCCAGAAAACTGACGCCCGGTCTGCATCATCTGCCAGCCGGCATCATGCACGGCCGCCCCGGTGTGGTGGCAGGACCGGACCAGAGAGAACTTGTCGGCAATTTCAGCATGCCGTGGAAGCACTTCGCTCAACTGCATTCCGGGAACGCGGCTGTTGACCGGTTGAAACGGCCCGCGCACCTCGGCAGCGGCCTGTGGCTTCATATCGAACAGGTCAATATGACTGGGAGCCCCCAGGTTGAAGATCATGATGCAGGCCCGTTCATCATGATCCGGCCGGACCTGCCCCAATTCTTTGGCCGCCAGATAACCCGGCAGGCTGAGCCCCAGAGCCCCCAGGGCTCCCACCTGCAGAAAGTCCCGCCGAGACTGTCCCTGGCAGTTGAAGGCCTGTCCGCGTCCGCTGAAGGAAAGCATGATCGATTCCGTCTGAACTGAGGTGAAAGAACCCGGACCTGTGAGGCCAGGAAAAGTTTCTCTGGCCCGAAATCAGATTCCGTCTTCCGCCTGTGCGATCTTCCCAGTGTATGAGAGACACATCGGCATTTGCGAATGTGAAGTACCTGATTTCCCGGACAACATCCGAAATCAGGCCGAGTTCACAGACGGTCCCTGCCTGTCTCGAAAGACTCGGAACAGCAGAATGCAGGCAGAATCACCGGTTTCGTCGGCGTTGCCCCCGTCTCGGATCGGAAGAACATCAGGCCGGCAGGCAATCAGGCCAGGGTCCTGCCCTGCCGACGGGAAGCTGGCTGCCGCTCACTGCAGCAGCTATCGTCACTGCAGCAGCTGTCGCAGCACCTGAACTGTCGCGAGGATCGAAAAGCTCAACCCCAGCACAATCACTGTCACGCCGGCGATCTGGGCAGATTTTCCCTGCAGCGGCTTCATCCGGCGCAACGGATAGAACGTCCGGGACTGAATCGCACGAGACCCGTTCCAGGCGATCACCAGACCGGCCGGAATCAGACAGAGCTGAAACAGGAAATCGTCAGAACGGCTCAGCGCCAACTGCTCCCAGACCATGCGAACCTGCTGCGACATCAAAGAGGAAGTTTCAGAACAGCCATCCGGCCGGTCACCCGGGCCGGCTTTCCAGCAATGACAACCGTTTGCAGCTGTCTCTCAGGCGGGAGGAACGAGACTTTCCGGACCTGAACGCACAGGTGCCGGGCGCAGAAACAGAGACGACAGCAGAATCGCCACGCTGGCTGTCAGGCAGAGCAGTGCAAAAGTATCGCCGATCATGACATAGAGACTCGTCCGAGGGTCGAGTGGCACATCGGCCACCAGCGCACACGAAATCTGTTTATGAAAGCGTCCGGTTTTGGGATCGCGAAAAGATTGCACACGTTCGCTGCTGCCTTTGGATGTGACTCCTTCGAAGAACACATCCGGATCACGAATGACGCCGTCGCCGTCGATCACGGCCGAGATACCGGTATTCACCGCACGAACCAGCGGCGCACGGACTTCGACCGCACGAAACAGCGACGTGATCAGGTGCTGATCCAGAGCGCTGGAGCCATGGAACCAGCCGTCATTGGTCAGGTTGACCAGACACTGGGACTGCTCTGCTCCGTTGATTCCCGCCACGCTGGCGATGCGCCGCACCAGGTGCGGCACGGTGTCTTCGAAGCAGATGATCGGAATCAGCTGCCAGTCCCGGTAACGAAAGACATGGGCTTCCTTGCCGCGGTCGATGCCGAACTGTCCCCGAAACGGCGTGAACTTCTGCAGGAAGGGGAGCATGTCGTGCAGCGGAATATATTCCCCGAACGGGACACGGTGAATTTTGTCATAACGGTTCACCAGCCCGATCCCCGGCTGCAGAAAGACCGCCGAATTGTACAGCGCATATTCCAGCGGCCCGGCGGTATAGACAGCCGCGCCGACAATCATGGCGGCGTTGGTCATGTCCGTCAGATCCGACAGGGCCTGCTGGGCTTCTTCATTCCTCCAGAGATTGACCGGCACGTCAGGGCTGGTCTTCTGGAGCTGGTCATCGGTAATCCCCTGCTCTGCCAGGAAAATTCCATAGGGAAACATTCCTTCCGGCCAGACGACCACATCAGGACGTTCACCGACCACCATGCCGGTCAGCTGGCGGTGCGACATGAAAATTTCACGGGGCTCATGCTGATCGTTGCGGACCGTGGCGACAAAATTCCCCTGAATCAGGGCCACGCGCGGCCCCACCGGAAATGGTTCATGCCCGCGCCGCATGTGCCCATAGCCGCACGCCAGAACCAGAATTCCCAAAGCCGTGGCAAGTCCGGTCCAGCGGAGTTTTGCCGAGGCCGTCCACAGAGTCTCCGCTTCGTCCGTCCGGCACAGCCCTCGCTGCATCAGCCAGTCGCGGGACACCAGCTGGGCCAGAGCCGCATTGGCCAGAACCACCACAAAGCTCACGGCATAAGCCCCTCCCAGATCGCTGATCTGAATCAGCTCGATCCAGCGATACTGGGAATGTCCCAGATAGTACCAGGCAAATCCGGTGAGCAGATGTGCCCGCAGATATTCGAGTCCGACCCACAGCAGGGGGGCCGCCACAACCAGGGGAAGTTTCAGACGCTGCACCGCCCCGCGCAACAGCGCCAGAAAGGCCATCCAGTACAAGGCCAGATAAGCCGACAGGGCCAGCAGCGCCCCATACATGGTCACATCGCCCAGCCGCATCCATTGCAGCTCGATGAGCCAGTACAGAAATCCGACCACGCCGGTAATGCGATACAGCCACTGCGTCCGGATGCCGGGCCGGGCCAGCTGCAGCATCGGCACCAGCGCCACCCAGGCCAGCGGACTCCAGTTCAGCGGAGGAAAGGCCGCCCAGAGCAGTATCGCGCTGCATCCCAGGTGCAGCGCGGAACTGACCGCCCCTGGTCGCCGACGCTGACCACGGGAAATAATCGCCGCCACGCGCTGCTGCTGTTCGGCCGGCACGGTTTCGACGGTATTCAGATCAGACTCCGGCATAACGGGCATCCATGACCAGTGGCATCCTGAAACTCTTCCCGGAACGTGCGCCCTGAATTTTTCTGCCGCGGGTCACGGCTGCCGGGGCAAAGCCAGCCCGCTGCAGGCGGCCGGGCATCTCCTGATCCCCGCTGCCGGTCTGACGGTCCGTCCGGGATCAGGATATTAGATCATTTTCATGATTCTGGTGCAGGCGAATGGGCGCGATTCACCGCATGAAGGCTCATTTTATCGCCTGCGGAACACGGAAGGCCCATTCCGAAATGGCTCGAGATCATTTTCCCGGTGCGTGTGCAGGCGAAAGCCCGGAATCTGTCCCCTTCCCTCCCCTCCCCTGCCCTGCCAGGCAGACTCCGCTCCCCGGGGACCGCACAATCCGCCTGCTCCTCCCTGAAATGCCACTCGCCGCCGGCAGAAACGCTGCTCCTGTGGAAGTCAGACGCGTGAGCCAGATGCGGAATTCAGAAGGCCGTCAGAGACTCCCAGGGAAGCACCTGCACCCATGCCCCGGCCGGCCAGCTGCTCTCCCCGGCCGGCAGTTGCAGACTGCAGTTGCCTGTCGCCACCCCCGAAAGATCGAAAGAACCCTGCCAGGCAACCGGCGCCACCCGCAGTTCGCCTTCCGCCTGATGCAGACACGCAGGATGCCACGTTGGACGGTCGGACCGATGCGTCATCGCGGCAGTCAATCGCGCCGGCACCAGTTTCGGACGGGGGAGATCCCCTCCGAGAAACCGCGAAATGGCAAACCGGACAAACAGTTCAAAACTGACCAGACTGCTTACCGGATTGCCAGGCAATCCAAAAACGTGACAGCGACTGGCGGTCTCGGAGTCTGGTTTGATCCCGAACCAGCAGGGCTTGCCCGGCTTCATGGCCACCCGATGAAAGACCTCATGCACCTGACAGTCGGCCAGCACCTGGGGAATCAGATCGAACTTTCCGACGGAAACGCCTCCGGACAGGCAGAGAAAATCGCACTCCAGTCCGGCACTGATCTTTTCACGCAGACGCTCAGGATGATCCGGAGCGATTCCCAGCGGAACCGGTTCCCCCCCTGCACTCTCAATCTGGGCACACAACATGGCGGCATTGGAGTTCCGGATCTGTCCCGGGGCCGGAGTCTGGTCGATTTCCACCAGCTCATTGCCTGTGGAGAGCACAGCCACGCGGGGACGGCGATGCACCAGCGGCTGGACAATGCCGCATTCCGCCAGCACCGCGATGGATGCCGGCCGCAACCGGTCGCCGGAACCGGCAATGCGGGTTCCCTGCCGCATGGACCGGCCACGCAGGATGAGATTCAGCCCGGGCTGAATTCTTTCCGTCTGCCCGATTTCAATTTCTTCCGGATCAGAACCGGTTTCGGAACACGTCCGGGTCCATTCCAGCGGCACAACGGCATCGCAGCCGGAAGGAATCATCGCCCCGGTGAGAATCCGGAAGGTCTCGCCCGCCCCGAGAGGGCGCGGAGGAAGACTCCCCGCCTGAATTTCTGCCGTGACAGGCAGCCGCTGCAGGCCACTCCGAATGTCGGCCACGCGCACGGCAAAACCGTCCATCATCGATTTATCGAATGGCGGGGAATCAAGCGGGCTGTCAATCGACTCCGCCAGACGCAGTCCCTGCGCCTGCCCCAGCGGAAGTCGCACACATGGTCCGTGTGAAACGGCATCCGCAATCAGTTCCCAGGCCTGTTCGACAGTCAGCATGGCCGCAATCTCAGTGCGAGAATGAAAAAGAAAGGAGGCACTGCCGGAACATCACACAGTCACAGGCCCTGACGTCAGTCCCCTGCCGAATGACAATTCCACAGACAGCGGGAAGCGGCACCAGCACAGCGACTCTGGCCCCGAGTCCGGACGTTCCTTTCGAATGTCCATTTCGAATGTCAATACGGGGTGCCCAGCCGATTCTGGTTCGGGTCGATGAGCCAGAGCCAGTCATCGAACAGAAACTCGAATCGAATCGCCAGCAGCGCAATGCGCCCCATGACGGTGTAACCGAAGGCCGCGCCGAAGGTGATCATCAGCACCCAGATTCCGACATGCGAAATCTTCCCGACCAGGCCGGTGTGCTCGATGGAGAAGAAGAAGTACACCAGCCCGGCCAGAACACACAGAATCATCAGCACATGCTGCAGGCTCGTTCCCCAGGCAATTCCCTGCCATTCTCCAGATGCGGTGCGCTCCACGACCACCGCCGGTTCGATGGTGTTGCGGATCTGGCTGAGAAAATCGGCCTGCAGAAAGCCGACCAGTCGCAACCCGGCGAATGATCCGATAATGAAAGCCAGCGGCCAGCGGGCAATCCAGGCTCCCTGCGGAGCCAGACGCCACAGCAGCATGCCTCCCAGAATGAGCGGAATCAGATACAGCCACCAGATGTCATCCCGGACTGGTGAGAGCCCGGGAATGGCCCAGGACTGAATCCAGGCCGGCCAGATTTTGGAAAGCAGCGTCTGAACGACCACCGTCCAGAAGCCGACGACCATGTAATAAGCGGCCGAAGTCCCCACAAAAATTGCTTCGGCCAGTTTGTAACCCGGGTTGTCCCGGTACAGAAACGAAAACACGCACAGCGTCAGCAGGGCCGAAATCCAGACTCCCAGCGTGCGGGACAGGCTGTAGGTCGCGGTGCCGGCGAGATAATCATTGTGAGTGGCCGGGGAAATCTGACCGTTGAGCACGGTGACATATTCCGATCCGGCCCCGACAAAGACGGCCCGATACAGCAGCCACAGTCCGAAGACCAGCCAGAGCGCGGCCCAGACCTTGCGGCGGCGATTTTCAACAGGCGGGCTCAGCGTTTCCACGATGCAGCGTCCAGTCTTCGATCTCGGATCAGGCCCGGCCTCAGGCACCGGAAATGTTTTGCATGCTCAGGAAATTTCCGACGAGATGGACAGCATTCTCCTGTCACAGTCCCCCTGTCACAGTCGGCAGAACCTCCGTCGACATCCCTGAGATCACAACCCGAAGGAATGCGCCAGCAGTTCTTCGTTCAATGTTCCAAACAAATGCACCCGACCGGTTTCCACGTTATGCATGACAACCTGCGCCGGGCTGAACAGCATGGGATCGAGCTGATAGAAGTCGTTGCCGGCTTCCGCGAACAGATCGAGAAACGGCCGTCCATGCTGGGCCGATCCGCTGGACGGAATGCGCGGGCCCAGTTCTTCCAGCGATTCATCGTCGCCTGTACACCACAAAGTCACCTGCGCCCCATACAGAATGGCATCGTTCGTGCGGCCGATGCCAATGAGATCGTCATCCGCAACCGGGGGCACAGGGGCAGAGCCCAGCGCCGACACCACCCGGGTGACGTCAAAGCCCACTTCAAACAACTTATGCATGGCGGTTTCGACACTGCGGGCGACCACCTGCAGATTCCCCGCCAGACTGGATGTCGGCGCCACCAGCAGCGCCACATGGGACGGACTGACTCCGCAGTCGTGTGCGATCTGCCGGACCACGTCTTCGCCGGGCAGCTCAGAACTTTCGAGAATTCCCACCACCACTTCCGCAGCTTCACGATATTCCAGACGTTTGAACAGCGGTTCCCGTCCGGCGGCCGCCCGCATGGGGCCCGAGGCCATCGCAAAGTAATCATCGGTGCGGATGCGCCACCCTGCATATTGAGACAGCAGGCAGGCTTCGACCGGGTTGTCGGTCTGAACGGTAATCTGCGGCCAGCCCCAGCCCTGCAGCGTCCGCTGCGAAAGCTGCACATCACACAGGCCGGCCATGCAGACTTCCACCAGAGCCAGACCGGCCGCCAGGCTTCCCAGAGCTTCGACGCCGAAATCCAGCAGCAGCCCGGAGCCGAACCCTGTGACAGGTTCCACCCGCAACTCATCGAGTGTGGTCAGCACCTGCTGGACCAGATCCCAGGAGAGACCGTTCAACAACGGTTCATCGTGCGGAGGAATTGTGTTCTGTTCATCGACCACGGGGGGAGTTCCAACTGTCAGGATCAGGACATCCGGCGTGTGCGCATCATGACGCAGAAGGCCGCACCGCTGCAAACGTGTCGCTCCCCTGTTCCCGCACGAAGAGGAGAATTCCTGCCGATGCCGCCTGGCCAGAATTACGAGATCAGGCCGGCCGGATCTCGGATGGGGCAACCAGGCCAGAGATGACGTTCTGCAGTGCCGGCACAACAGAGATCCCGTTTCCACCGGCAGCCGACGAGGTGCCTGACCAGTTCATGAAGACCCCTCCGGCTTCTTCCACAATGGGAATCAGTGCGCACGCATCCCATTCGGCCAGCAGCGGGTCGATCATGATTTCCGCACGTCCGGTCGCCACCAGCATGTGGCCGTAACAGTCTCCCCAGCCGCGCGACAGCCGGCAGCGCTCTCCCAATGCCTGCAACACATCGATGCGGCCGATCTGCTGAAAGCCTTCGACGGCGGTATAACAGAACAGAGCCTGATCCAGCCGGGAAACGGAGGAAACCTGAGCGCGGACCGGTTCGGCACTCCCCAGTTTCCACCAGGCCCCTGCCCCGCGCGAGGCATAGACCAGTTCTCCGGCGGCAGGCAGACGGCAGATTCCGGCGACGCTTTCTCCTCGATACTGCAACCCGATCAGCATGCCGAACAGCGGCACCGTGGCAATAAATGACTTCGTGCCATCCACCGGGTCGAGAATCCAGCGAAATCCACTGTCCCCGGGGGTTTCCCCAAACTCCTCCCCCAGAATGGCGTCCTCCGGAAAGCGGGCATGCAGTTCATCACGCAGAAGCTGTTCGGCACCGCGATCGGCGGCGGTCACCGGCGACTGATCCCCTTTCAGGTCGATCTGCAACCCGGCCTGCCCGTAATAGGACATCACCAGGGCTTCAGCCTGCTCCGAAGCGGACAGGGCAAATTCGAGACGCTGCTGAATCTGCTGAGACTCGATCATGAAGGGACTCTGCTCCGGGAAGAAACGGGACGACACACACACGGACGTGGAAGCTCCACTGTGATCAGTGTCCGTGCCGGATGCAAGAATGCCGCAGCAACTCGCCGCGCAACATCACCCCGAGGGATCGCATTCTGCCCCGCGGCCTGGAGCATTGTCAGTCCGAAAATCCCCCGACGCGGGCACGGGAAAGAGCCACCGGCTCTACAGCGCTGCGTTTCAATCCCCCGTGCTTGCCCCGCGGATGGGGAAGTCACCCATTCCGACAGCGTTCGACGCGGGCACGGGAAAGAGCCACCGGCTCTATTTTCCACCGGAGGTGGGACGACGTTTCAGATATTGCTGAATGATGTCTTCGGCGCGTCTGGGAGCTTCTTCTTTATTTTTGGCGTCGGCGGTTTTGGTTTCGCCTCCGGCGGCAGGAGCCGGTTTCGGCTCCGGGGGTTTGGCACCGGTTTCAGAAGGATCCGGCAGTTTGAGAGGCATTGCCGCGGCGGCGGCGGCGGCAGCCGTGGTTGCAGCAGGAGCTTCCGGTGCCGGTGCCGGTGCCGGGGCCGGGACAGGGGTTGCCGGCATGCCGGGCATCGCCCCCCCATACATATTCGGGGGCATCGGGTATCCCATGCCCTGAGGATACATTTGAGGATATCCCGGGTAGCCATAGGGCATCATTTGCGGATACCCCATCTGCGGATACCCCAGCGTCGGCGGCATGGGCATCTGCATTCCCCCGGCAAACTGGGTGTCTCCTGTGACCGGCATCTGGAACTGGGTCGCCCCTGCCGGAGGGGAGGCATTCAGCTCGCCGGACAAAGTGGCATCCGCTGCCGGAATGGCAGTCTGCGAGTCCGCCCCGGAAGCTGCAATTTCTGCCGATTCCGCCGCTGTCGGAGTCGTCGGCAGGAAGTCGGCACTTTCCGAGGCGGGAATGCTATTCGGTGCCGAGGGTTTGAGAATATGGGTCTCCGTGCCGGTCGACATGTTTGTCACGGTCTCTTCGTCCGCGGCGCGAATGATGATGCGGAAGTCGATTTTTCCGATCGAAATCACATCGCCATTATTCAGGACGACGCCGCCGCGAATCCGTTCGCCGTTGACCACCGTTCCGTTGGTGCTTCCCAGGTCCCGGATGCGGACGGCAAACTCATCCACCGTGAAGACACAGTGATGACGGCTGACCAGATCGGTATTGGGACGCAGATGGCAGTCCTCTTCCCGTCCGATCAGAAATTTTCCCTCCGGCAACGGAATCACGGTCCCGTTCTGCTTGCCGGATAACACCAATAGCTCGGCTTGTCGCATTGACTTCGCTCCGTTCTCCGGCGCTTGAACCCGATCGCCAAGGCGCGCACTGAACGCTGCCTGCGAGCCACCGGACATGGCTTCACGCCGTAAGCATTGACCCAGACCAGGGATCGGCCGGATCATTCAGACATCATGACGTCAGGAGATACCCTCTTGGACTTCGTAAGTGAGAGGCGACGACTATGAGATGGAGAGAACGTACAAAGAAAAATGAAAGGTAGTCTCAAACATTATATCTCATTAGTCGCTGTGTCAATTTCCTCTTATACGCATTGTTTTACGATTCCGGAGGAATCTGGCGATTTTCCCGAACACCATCCTCAAAACTTTTCATTTTTTAACCGAGTCTGGCCTCTGAACTGCTCAGAGTGCGGGTTGACCAGTTTTGACTGTCAAAATAAACTTTTCCGCGCCGGCAAGTTGCGGCAACACGGCAAAAACCGGCAGCTGACTCGAGCAGAAAACCGACTCACCCCCAATCTGCCCTCCCCTGCTTTTCAGGGAAACACCGGAATTGTCCCTATGGACCGCCAAAGATGCTCCGGTGGTGGAATTCAGTTCAGGATGACCGCCTCGACCGACCCGACCTCGGACTCCCCGGGATTCCATTCGGCGAGGAACGTCAGGGAATGTCTGGAATCAACACATGGATTTTATTGATCGTCTCGGCGAGTTCTTCACCACACTGACCGAACTGATTGAACGTGTCGTGCGGGGTCTGTTCGGGTCCTCCAATGAACGGGAAATTCGCCATATCGGCTTCCTCCGGGAACGGGACGGAACCTCGAAGGTTATTCCCGGCACCGTGCTCGACCGCATCAATTCGCTCGAGCCGGAGATGCAGAAACTGACCGAGGGAGAACTGCGCAGCACCACCGACCGCCTGCGCAAAAAGCTCGCCGACGGAAAAACGCTCGAACAGGTGCTGCCCGAAGCCTTTGCGGCCGTCCGGGAATCCGGCGTGCGCAATCTGCAGATGCGGCACTATGACACCCAGATGGTCGGGGGATACATCCTCAACCAGGGAAAGATCGCCGAAATGGTGACCGGGGAAGGAAAAACCCTGGTCGCCTCCCTGCCTGCCTATCTCAATGCCCTGCAGGGAAAAGTTCACGTTGTCACCGTGAACGACTATCTGGCCAAACGCGATATGGAATGGATCGGCCCCCTGCACATGGGACTGGGCCTGACGATGGGAGCCATTCAATCACAGATGCGCCCGCATGAACGGCAGAAAGAGTATGCGGCCAACATCACTTACGGCACCAACAACGAGTTCGGGTTCGACTACCTGCGCGACAACATGAAGCCGTCGAACGACCTGCAGGTGCAAGGTCCGCTCGACTTCGCGATTGTCGACGAAATCGACAACATTCTGATCGACGAGGCCCGTACGCCGCTGATCATTTCCGGCCCGGCCCATGACGACGTCACCAAATATCCCCGGGCAGACAAAGTCGCCCGCCAGCTGACCCGGGAGACCGACTTCGAAGTCAAAGAGAAAGAACACACCTGCCATCTGACCGATGCCGGGGTTCGGAAAGCGGAAGAATTGGTCGGGGTGGAGAGCTTCTACACCGTCGGCAACATGGAATGGCCGCACCTGATCGACAATGCCCTGAAGGCCCACCATCTGTACAAACGGGACGTGAATTACGTCGTCGAAGGGGGAGAGGTCGTCATTGTCGACGAGCACACCGGCCGCAAAATGCCGGGACGCCAGTGGAGTGACGGGCTGCATCAGGCCGTGGAAGCCAAAGAAGGAGTCCGGGTGAAAGAGGTCTCCCAGACGCTGGCGACCATCACCCTGCAGAACTACTTCAAGCTGTATCGCAAGCTGTGTGGCATGACCGGAACGGCCATGACCGAAGCCAATGAGTTCTACAAAATCTACGGGCTCGATGTCGTGGCAGTGCCCACCAACCGCCCCATGCAGCGAGTCAACTTCCAGGATGTGATCTACCGCACGGAACGCGAAAAGTGGAAAGCGGTGACCGACGAGATCGCCGAAGTCCACAAGACGGGCCGCCCGATTCTGGTGGGAACCGTTTCGATCGAGAAAAGCGAACGCCTGTCGTCACTGCTGGAAAAGCGTGGCGTCAAGCACAGCGTGCTGAATGCCAAGTATCACGAACGGGAAGCCGAAATCGTGGCCCAGGCCGGCCGGCTGGGAGCCGTGACCATTGCCACCAACATGGCCGGTCGCGGAACCGACATCATTCTGGGCGGCAATGCCGAACACATGGCCTGGGAACAGCTGAAAAACAAATACCCTTCCCGGCTGGATGTTCCCAAACAGGAATGGGACGAACTGGCCGATCACATTGCCCAGGTGGAAGGCATCAAGGTCGATGGCCGCAAGGTGGCCGAACTCGGCGGCCTGCATGTCGTGGGAACAGAACGGCACGATTCCCGCCGGATCGATCTGCAGCTGCGCGGGCGTTCCGGTCGTCAGGGAGACCCCGGTTCCAGCCGGTTCTTCCTGTCGCTGGAAGACGACCTGATGCGAATCTTCGCCGGTGACAAGGTGAAAGCCATGCTCACCTGGCTGGGAATGCAGGAAGGCGAATCGATCGAACACCCGATGGTGTCCCGGCAGATCGAAAAAGCCCAGAAGCGGGTGGAAGAACGCCACTTCGAGTCACGCAAGAATCTGCTCGAATACGACGAGGTGATGGATCACCAGCGCAAAGAAGTTTACGGCTACCGCCAGAAGATTCTTGACGGCGGCAACTGCCGGGAACTGCTGCTGGAAATGCTCGACAAGCAGGTTGAAAAGTGGACACAGCAGTTCCTGCATCCGCAATACCGCTGGGAAACTGCCGCGGCATTTGCCGGACAGAGCCTGGGAATTGTGGTCGAACCTCGCGACCTGCGCGATATGGACAAAGACCAGATGGTGGCCTTCCTGAAAGAGGAAGCCTCGCGTCAGGCAGAAGGCATTATCGAAGAACAGATCGACGAAAACCTGTCGAGAGAACTGGACCAGCGGGAATGGAGCTGGAACACTCTGGCCGCCTGGGCCAACCGGCACTTCGGGCTGAACCTGAATGACCGTGAGCTGCGCAAAGTGGCTCGCGGCGATGATTCCGATGGAGATTTCGATCGCGATGCCGTGGCCCGCTTCCTGCAGGCACGGGCGGACGAAGCCATTGAACGCTTCGACTTCTCCCCGCTGGATGTGATTCTGGCCGATGACTTCGGGCATCGGCAGCTTTCCGGCTGGCTGCGGCATCACTTTGCCGTTGAAATGACACCGGAAGAAATCGGTAAATTCCAGGACGTCGGGGAAGCACTGCCGGAAGTGCAGAAACGGGTGCGCGAACGCTATTACGATCGCGAAGTGCGCTTCCCGGTCGTGGTGGCCATGAACCGCTATCTTTCTCCGCAGCAGGCCGATCGCGATGGCCTGATTGACTGGGCCAATCGCCGGTTCGAAACCAATCTCACTGAAGAAGATCTGAAGGAAAAGGAACGCCATCAGGTGGCCGAGGTTCTGCTCGCCCGGGCCCGGAAGTTCTACCCGCCCGAACAGTCTTTCAGCGAACTGGAACCGGCACTCTCGGAAGCCTTTCCGGAAGAGAGCAATCTGGCGAACGGAAAGAGTTCCCTGGCGCACTTTGTGCAGTTCATCCAGAACAAGTTCCGGATCCGGCTGGATCAGGACGAACTCGCCCGCCTGGACAACAAACAGGCCCGGCAGTATGTGCTGGAACGGATCGATTCCCTGTACCGGACAGAACTGGGACAGGCCGAGCGGTTCCTGCTGCTCGAAATGCTCGACCATGCCTGGAAAGAGCATCTGTATTACATGGATCACCTGCGGTCGGGAATCGGCCTGGTCGGCTATGCCCAGCAGGATCCCAAGGTGGAATACAAACGCGAAGGGATGAAAGCGTTTGAGCAGATGTGGGACCGCATTGCCGAGCAGTCGACATCGGCCATTTTCCGCCTGGAAGCCGAAAGTTCTCCGCAGTTTCTGGATTCGCTCTGGTCCAGTGCCAGCGCCCAGCACCGCGAAGCCCTGTCAGCGGCCGAAGAATATCAGGCCAGCGGGCCTGGTGAAGAAAACCATGCTGTCGAACCAGGGGCTCCAGCTCCGTCGGTGCAGACCATTCGCAACTTCGACGCCAAAGTCGGGCGGAATGATCTGTGTCCCTGCGGCAGCGGCAAGAAATACAAAAAGTGCCACGGAGCCGACAAATAGACCATGTTCATGGTTCTGATGCAGGCGAATAGGCGTGACTTCACCGCATGAATGCCCATTTGATCGCCTGCAGAACATGGAAGGCCCATTCCGAAATGTGGCTCTCGATCGCTTCACTTCCGCAGGGGCCGCGTTCCGCCACACCGCGAGCGACGCCCCTGCAGGAAACCCGCGCAAATAGCAGAAAACCGGCAGGCTCAGGCCAGAGCCACCAGCCCCGGGGGTGATCTGGAATGGAAGCCGGAACAGAACCGGACGCGACGTTCGCAAGTGGACTCTGCACCAGACGTCCCGGAGCACGCGGCGTTCGCAAGTGAATTCCGCACGAGATGCCGCAGAGCACATCCATGTGCTGAGCAGTCGTGCCTGGATGCTGGAAAGATAGAAGCCACACAGTCAGGTGAAGTCAGTCCGGGACGAGGTTGCGGAGCGGAGTGGCTTCTCCCTTGATTCCTGACACTGCCGCTCTGACGGAGTCGCTGGGTGTCCCGGCGGAGTTTCCACCACAAACAAAAAAGCGTGCCCTGGATCAAACCGGGACACGCTTTTTCTCGATATCAACAGGGCGAATCCAGCCAGATCGGCTGTTAGAACTCGCCGACAATTTCGCCGCCACGAATGGTCAGCAAAGCTCGGTACTGATTGAGATCGATGTTTTCGGAAATGAAGCGGACGGAACCGTCGCCCATCAGAATCTGATTGCCGCCCACATGAATGCCGATCGCGATATACAGGTACTGATCCCCGCCTGCGGTGGACTTGTTCAGTTCGTATCCGGTTGTGCCGCCGATGAACATGTTGGTTCGCCAGTCGAGTCCCGAGTTCCAGGCTGAGGTGTTGCCTGGAATGGCCCCGATCCACAAGCCACCTTTCGGCTGACAGGCCACGGTCCCATTGCCGCAACGTTTCGCACTGCCGGAATCGTCTGCTGTGGTCCGTTCGGCCACGAAGATGGTATTGCTCGAACCGTCGAGGAGATCCCCCATCCGGCGGTTACTGTTGACCATGAAGGCACAGTCGGAGCCCATCGATGTGGTGCCGCCAGCGGCGACATAGTTCGATTTGCCGAAGCTGGAATAGTCGGTATTCAGCCCCCCCATCGGGTCGGACGGACAGATGAAGGCCTGCAGAATGGTCTTGGCCGCGGCGATATTGTTGGTGGTCCAGGTGGAAATCGAGCCGGAACCGCTGGCATCGAGCCACGGGCGGGCAAACGAAACGGTTTGCGTGTCGATCTGGTTATACAGCGGAGCCTGATCCAGATATGGCAGCACCATGGTTTCCCAGCTCAGAGCATTGGTGTTCTGGGAACTCTGGGAGGCATCGCTGCCGGCAGTTCCATTGCTGTCGATATAGCCAGGCGGGAAACAATTGAACACATCGTGATAGTTGTGCAGGGCCAGCCCGAACTGCTTCAGATTGTTTTTGCACTGGCTGCGGCGGGCTGCTTCGCGTGCCTGCTGAACAGCAGGCAACAGCAGAGCAATGAGAATGGCGATGATCGCGATGACCACCAGCAGTTCAATCAGCGTAAAGGCTGGTCTGGCCCGCCGTGACCCGAAAGACGACTTCAATTCCATGGAAAAACCTTCAGAAATGAGCTGAACGGGGACGTGAATGACAGAAGACAAATGCCCGCGCGTACCTTTTTCCCCCGCCAGGCAAGTATTCAGTATAGACGCATCAAAGTCAAATGCTGCATTTGCAGATGTCACTTTTGACAGGAATCGACAAAGACGGGCAGAAAGCGTTTTCCGCAGCACAGAACCGCTGAAATGGACACTCCGCCCGGCCTGGCACGCACTTTTGTTGGGACAGAATTTCATGGCACAGAAAACGGGCCGACGAAGCGACGATCAACAGGCATCTTCCCGAAATGGCTCAGTTGCGAAGCCGCAGACGAAGCCCCCCGGCATCTGGATACTCGACGGGATAGGCCGGAGAAATTTTTGAGCCGGTGCTGGTCAGCAGAACGTCCATTCCATCAAGTCCCGGCAGCACTTTGTAAATATAGCCCCGGCGGCCATCCGGCAGCTGATCGAGCCACCATTCTCCTGCCGGCAGATAGGGGCCTAGCAGATCCTTCCCGGTGAACACGGCGTTCACCCGTCGCGATTTTTTCAGGGAATCCGGAACCGATTCTGTCCATTTGTCAGGGAATTCCGCCTGATCCTGTGCCGTCCCGAAGCAGACATACCAGCGTTGATCATGCCGCCAGACACAGGGGGTCTCCATCCGGTCACACCATTCCGGATAAGCAGCAATGCCTGCGGATTCCCATTGCTGCAGATTCCGGGACCGCACGACAGCCAGACAGCCTGCCGAGTTCAAGGGGTCTCCCTGCACCCGGGCATTCAGAAACATGTAATACCAGCCGTCGACCGCTTCGGGATACAGATAGGGATCAGCCAGGGCCTGCCAGTGCAGCGAGCGTCCGTTCCAGCTTCCTTCCAGGGCTGCACTGGTCAGCAAGGGAGAATCCTGGGGAACGGTCCAGGTCATCAGGTCGTCACTGACAGCCAGGCCGACGACGGACGACTGCGCCCCGGTGGCCGAAAAGGCCATGTACCAGCGTCCCTGATGCCGAACGACGCTGCCGGTGGCAATGGCCGAACGCCAGGTTCGCGGCAGGGGAGTCACCGCACAGCCACGATCCTGCCAGTGTTTCAGATCAGTCGACGTCGCATGCCCGATCTGCTGCAGGTCATGCCGGGCCGACCAGTTGCGGGGATCGCCAATCGCCTGCGGGGCCTGCAGATAAAAAGCGTGATAGACCCCATTGTGCCGGGCAAACCAGAGATCATGAATCCACGCGCCCGGCGGAGCAAACAGAGTGTCGTCCGCCCGCGCGGCGACAGGCAGCAGCAGCCAGCAGGTCAGCAGAAAAGTCCGGCAGAGTGATGAGGTCATCGGAACAGCATAGGTGTGCCAACTTGCCGGATTCAATCCCACCGGCCGTCAACTGCTCCCCTGCCCTGCCCTGACTTCCATTCAGACGCACAAGACCGGCCATGGCCGGAAAACCATCGGCACGACAATGACAATGGGGACAGAAATGCACTTCCTGACCCGGCGTGCTCAGAGAATCCCCAGAACTCGAAGTCTCCTTCAGAGCGCGATACGTCAGTGAGGGCATCCGGAAAGAGCCACCGGCTCAATGACAGCCTGTCTGACTGTGGAACCGTCCTTGCCCCGCGGATTGGGAAGTCGTCAGTCCGAGAATCCCCCGACGCGGGCATCCGGAAAGAGACACCGGCTCAATGACAGCCTGTCTGACTGTGGAACCGTCCTCGCCCCGCGGATTGGGAAGCCGTCAGTCCGAGAATCCCCCGACGCGGGCACCGGAAAGAGCCACCGGCTCAAGGACTGCCTGTCTGACTGTGGAACCGTCCTCGCCCCGCGGATTGGGAAGCCGTCAGTCCGAGAATCCTCCGACGCGGGCACCGGAAAGAGCCACCGGCTCAAGGACTGCCTGTCCTGATTGTGGAACCGTCCTTGCCCCGCGGATTGGGAAGCCGTCAGTCCGAGAATCCCCCGACGCGGGCACCGGAAAGAGCCACCGGCTCTAATCGAAAAGATTCGAGTAGAGTCGAGAACGGAATTCCTGCCATTCCTTGTGTCCGTGCCCGTCGGCATTGCGTTCGACCAGTTCACAGGTCCATTCATCCATCCGGCGCAGTCGGTCGGAGAGGATATGGATGATGTTGACCGCAATCTGATGAGCCGCCTGCGGCGAGTCTTCCCGCAGCAACTGGTAATCATCGAGCATCAGGCGCATGGTTTCGACTCGGTCTACGGCCCGGACCGATGCACTGTGCGGAACGACATGAAAAAAGGACATTTCGCCGAAGACGTTGCCTGGTTCCAGCGTGGCCAGACGGCTGTCCCGGCGCTGGCCCTGCTTGATGACCTCGCAGGTTCCGCTCAGCAGAATCCAGATACCGTGATACTGGTTGCCTTCGGTGAGAATTTCTTCGCCGGCTGTAAAGCCTTCCAGACGCACCCGGCGCAGGACGGCCTGGATTTCATCCGGGGTCAGTCCCTGCAGCAGGGCGCATCGGTCGAGGGCCGCACGAAAGGTTTCGGCCAGTTGGGCAGTGTCTGTTGGCAGCATGAGGCGTTCTTTCAGATTCCGGCGAGGACGGTTGCCCGCCCGACACGTCCGATTCCCAGCACATAGGCTGCATTCCGCAGCGGGATGCCTTTGTCTGTTCCGATCTTCCACACCCGATCGAAACTTTCGGTCATGATTTTTTCGAGCCGTTTGCGGACTTCGGACAGTTCCCATTTGAAGTGCTGCCGGTTCTGCACCCATTCAAAATAGCTGACGGTCACACCCCCGGCATTGGCAATGATATCAGGCACCACCAGCACGTCTCTGGATTCGAAAATGGCATCGGCATCGGGAGTCGTGGGATTGTTGGCGGCCTCGATAATGATTTTCGCGCGCACGTGCGGGGCGTTTTCTGCGGTCAGAACCCCTCCCAAGGCTGCCGGAATGAGCACATCGACATTCGCGGCCAGCAGTTCCTCGTTGGAAATGGCGCGGGTGTCTTCGAAGTTTTTCAGGCTGCCAGTCTTCTGATAATGCTGATGCAGCTCCGGCACATTCAGCCCGCCGTCGCTGGAGATGCCGCCATGCTGGTCGGAAATTGCCACGATTTTTCCGCCCATTTCATGCAGAATCCTTGCCGCATGACTGCCGACATTTCCGAACCCCTGAATTGCAATGGTGGCACCGGAAAGTGATCTGCGGGTGCGTTCCAGAGCGGCCTGGGTGATCACGGCCACTCCCCGGCCGGTCGCTTCTTCCCGACCGTCTGCGCCATGCAGTTCCACCGGTTTTCCGGTCACGCACGCAGGGTTGAATCCATGGTATTTTTCATACTGATTCATGATCCAGGCCATGGTCTGGGCATTCGTTCCCATGTCCGGAGCCGGAATATCCTTGTCCGGGCCGATCACGTCATGAATTTCATCGACGAATTTCCGGGTGATGCGTTCGATTTCCCGCTGACTGAACTTGGCCGGATCGATCGCAATGCCCCCTTTGGCACCTCCATAGGGAATGTTCACGACCGCGGTCTTCCAGGTCATCAGCGAGGCCAGGGTGAGAACTTCGCCGGCATCGACCTTGGGATGATACCGCAGGCCCCCTTTCATGGGACCGCGCGCCTTATCGTGCTGAACACGAAACCCGATGAAGGTCGAAATCTGGCCATCATCCGTTTCCACAGCCAGCTGCACCTTCACTTCCCGCAGCGGAGTGCACAACAGGGTGCGCATGTTATGGGAGAGCCCCATCACATCGGCCGCCTGATTGAAATACCGCTCGGCGGATTCATTCGAACTCATGACGGTGTGCCTTCTGGACTGCGAAGCGGAATCGAAAAATTCCAGGAACGGTCTGTCGAATCTTATGCAGTGATATCGACCGATGCGATGGCGCGATCCTGCTGAATTCTGCGTTGAAAGTGAAGGCTTATGCTGTGCCCGGAACTCAATAAGCATTCAGTTGGCAGGACGGCCTGAGGAATACTGATTTCGAGACTCTGGACGAAAAGCTGTCCTTGCCGACAGAGGCCCTTTAAGATGGTTTCGCCCCTGCCCGGCCGGACTGGCGGAAATGACGGCAATCCAGGCCGGATGCACCGGGCCGGAGACATTCATCGTATCGGAAATATTGCAGCGGAGAGAGCGATCGTGCCCACACTGGTGATTGAAGGAGTCGGCGAGTATCAGGTGGCCCAGGGAAAGCGACTGGTTCTGGCATTGACGGAAGACGCCGGCCAGGATCAGCTGCATGCCTGCGGCGGCAAAGCCCGCTGCACAACCTGCCGGGTGGAATTCATTTCCGGGGAACCGGAGCGCATCACCGTGGCCGAAAAGGCGCTGCTCGAGGCCCGCGGGCTGAGTGGCGTGCGTCTGAGCTGCCAGATTGCCTGCGATCAGGACATGGCTGTGAAAGTGATCAGCCGCCTGGAAGGGAGCGGTCGCAAGGATGCCGGCGGCCCGGTGACAGAAGAGATTGAACCGCCTGCGGAATGGACCACCCGGTAATTCCGGCCGGTCCTGCGGCCCTGATCATCCTGGCCGGCGACGAGACAGCCAGACGGGTGCGCCGTACGTTTCTGCCGGCGCACAGTCGCTGGCCCAGGCGTCCTGGTTTTCAGCCCGGACGCGCACTGGCTCAATCACGAGACGATTCCCCGTCGTTTCAGTTCCGAGACCACGTTGCGCACGATCTGCGACATGTTGTCTTTCTCGGAACCGGCGTGGGAACTGGTCGGGGGACATCCGGCGACAGGCTGATCGACAAAGCCATGTCTGGAGAGCATGCATTGCAGAGTGCGACTGAGTTCCGAGAGATTGGCCGACTGCTTGTCCGACAACGGCTGGCGCCCCTGCCCGAACGAAAAGCCGCGCAGCTCGGCAGCGGCGCGAAATCCTTCCGGGAATTCCGCCTGATAGATCATGGTGTCGAACAGGGTCACCAGATCATATTGCAGGGACCGGGCTTCCTCGATCCGGCAGGCGACTGTCGTTTCGTAGAGTTTTCGGGTCAGTTCCGGGACCACGCCGCTGGTGGCATTGGTTCCCCCGTCGCAGCCGACGAGCAGCATGGGCATCAGGGCCGCGTCCCAACCTGTCAGAAAGCTGAATTCCGGGCGATTGGGCCGGACCGCCTGAATCATGCGGATCATGTGCGGCAGATCGCCGGAAGAATCCTTGATGGCGACAATCCGTTCGCATTCCTCGCTGAGGCGCTGCACGGTGGGGACGTCGATCGGGCTGGCAAACAGTGGAATATTGTAAAGTGTGACATCGACCGGGGTGTTGCGACCGATTTCCCGGAAATAGGCATAGACGCTCTCAGGGCCGAGCTTGTAATAAAACGGGGCCACAATGGCGACGGCGCGGACCCCGAGCCCGGCATAGTATTCACAGGCAGCCAGTGTTTCGCGTACATTCGCCTCGGCGGCACCGGCCAGAATTGGAACGCGGCCGGCCGTCTGATCCACAATGATGCGGGCGATCCGGCGACGTTCTTCCACCGTAAAACGGGTGAATTCGCCGGTACTGCCATTGGGATACAGACCATGCACGCCCCGTTCGATGAGCCAGTCGATATATCGTCGTAATTCGGCTTCGTGAATCTCACCCCGGGCGTCGAGCGGGACGAGATTCGGAGTGAAGATGCCTCGGAGACGTTGAGTTTCGGCAGAACCGGTCGGCATTTTGAGAATCCCTGAGAAAATCTTTCGCAATCGGCTCGCGGCAGGAAAATGTCATCAATTCAATGCCGGGAATCACGGCAGTGAAGAATCGTTAAGGAAATCTTTCTCGATCGGCTCGTGGGAAAAAAACGTCACCGATTTCGTGGTGCCGGTCGCGGCAGTGAAACTTGTGGAATTGTGGCTGTTGGTCAGCAGACCGGCAAAAAGTGTCGATTTGCGGTTGTTTGAGAAAGTCCCGCTGTCGATTTTCGGCCTGCATTGTAGAATGAATCTGGTTTTTTTCCTTCCAGATCTGATATCAGAGGGAACCGGCGTTCGATTCTCGTGAATGCCGGAATATTCCCTTCGCAGAACTGGTACCTTGGAGCAGTGGACGTGTCGGCTGACTCGATTCCGTTATCCGTACAGAACCTGGCGTTTGCAGAAGAACTTTACGCACGATACCTGGAGCAGCCAGGCAGCGTTCCCGCCGAATGGCGGCAGTGCTTCGACAATCTTCAGGAAGGGGCAACTCAATACACCTCGAAGTGGAGTCCGGAAAGCCCTTTTCCTGCCCACAGCATTTTTGACCCGCCAGGCCAGGTGGCAGGGCCGGTCGGGGCGTCTCCCGGGCCCCATGGCCAGCCAGGCGTGCTGGATGTCGCCGCCGCTCAGGAACGGCTGGATCAGCTGATCCGCAATTACCGGGTGCGGGGGCATATCCTCGCCGGGGTCGATCCCCTCGGCAAGCAGCGTCCCAGTCCCCCCGAGCTGGACCCGTCGTTTTATGGCTTCGATGAAGCCGATCTGGATAAAGAACTCTCCACGAACTGGGTCGGACGCGAAGAAACCCGGACCCTGCGTGGAATCATTGACTGGCTGAAACAGACCTACTGCCGGTCCATCGGTACGCAGTTCATGCATATCGACAGCCTGCAGGTGCGCCTGTGGCTGGCCCAGCGCATGGAAGAGACCGGCAACCGCATTCACCTGGCCCGGCAGGATCAGCTGCGCATTCTGAAGCGTCTGGCCGATGCCGTGGTGTTTGAAGAGTTTCTGGCCCGGAAATTCGTGGGAGCCAAGAGCTTCTCTCTCGAAGGGGCCGAAAGCCTGATTCCCCTGCTCGACATGGCCATCGACAAACTGGGCAATGAGGGGACCCGCGAAATCGTCATCGGCATGGCACACCGGGGACGGCTGAATGTGCTGGCCAACATTATGGGAAAAAGCCCGCGGGCGATTTTCCGCGAATTCGACGATGCCGACTCCCAGTACTATACCGGGCGCGGCGATGTGAAATATCACCTGGGATACAGCTGGGACTGGATCACATCCAGAGAGCACAAAGTGCATCTGTCGCTGTGCTTCAACCCGTCGCACCTGGAATTCGTCAATACCGTGGCGATGGGCCGCACCCGGGCGAAGATGGACCGGTTTCAGGATTTTCGCCGGGAACGGGGGGCGACCCTGCTGATTCACGGCGATGCGGCTTTCGCCGGGGAAGGAATCATTCAGGAAACGCTGAACCTGAGCGAACTGGAAGGCTATTCCGTCGGCGGCACCATTCACGTCATTGTGAATAACCAGATCGGCTTCACCACCTCGCCGGAAGAAGCCCGCTCGACCGCCTATTGCACCGACGTGGCCAAGATGCTGCAGATTCCGATCTTCCATGTGAATGGAGAAGATCCGGAAGCGGTGGCCCAGGTGCTGCATCTGGCGCTCGATTTCCGCAAGCGGTTTCAGCGTGATGCGATCATCGACATGTATTGCTATCGCCGGCGCGGGCACAACGAAGGGGATGAACCGGCGTTCACACAGCCGGTCATGTATAAAGAAATCCGCCAGCGCCCGAACGTGTATTCCGGCTATCTGGAACGGCTCGAAAGCCTGGGAGAAGTCACCCGGGATGAAGCCGAACGGGTGGTGGAAGAACGCCGGCAGAAACTGGAATTCGAACTGACCGAAGCCCGCCGTGACGATTACATCCGCTGCCTGGAACACTGGGGAGGGGTCTGGACCGGCTATCAGGGGGGACCGGCGGTCGAAGCCGACTATCCCGAAACCGGGGTCGACGGTACCAAACTGCGGGAGCTGATGCTCCAGCTGACGCAGGTGCCTGAAGGCTTTGAACCGCATCCCAAGGCGCTGCGGGTGCTGGAACAGCGCCGCGCCATGGCCGAAGAAAAGGAACTGTTCGACTGGGGAGCGGCCGAAGTGCTGGCCTATGCCACCGTGGTGGATGAAGACCGGCCGTTGCGCATCAGCGGGCAGGATGTCCGGCGTGGAACATTCAGCCACCGGCATGCCTATCTGCACGACGTCAACAACGGGCAGCCGTTCAACACGTTCACCAATGTGGCCCGCGATCCCGGCAAGGTCAGTATCTACAACAGCCCGCTGTCCGAAGCCGGAGTGCTGGGATTTGAATACGGATACAGTCTCGACTGTCCGGATGGCCTGGTGATCTGGGAAGCCCAGTTCGGCGACTTCTGCAATGCGGCCCAGGTGATTATCGACCAGTTCATTGCCAGTGCCGAAGACAAATGGAATCGCCTGTCCGGCATTACCATGCTGCTGCCGCACGGTTTTGAAGGAGCCGGTCCGGAGCATTCCAGTGCGCGTCTGGAACGCTTCCTGATGCTGGGAGCCGAAGACAACATGCAGATCTGCCAGCCGACCACCCCGGCGCAGATGTTCCACCTGCTTCGCCGGCAGTTGCTGCGGAAGTGGAAAAAGCCGCTGGTGGTCATGACTCCCAAAAGCCTGCTGCGGATGAAAGAGTGCTCTTCCACTCTGCAGGATCTGACGACCGGCCAGTTCCAGAGATTCATTCCGGACGCCGAGTTCCAGGACTTCAAAGAAGTCCGGCAGGTGCTGATGTGCACCGGCAAAGTCTATTACGATCTGGTCGCCCGCCGACAGGAGGCCGGCTACAAGAACGTGATGATCGTCCGGGTCGAAGAACTGTATCCCTTCCCGTCGACGAGCCTGAAGAAGTTCTTCCACGATCTGGATGACTCGGTGCCGTTCGCCTGGGTCCAGGATGAGCCCTCAAACATGGGAGCCTGGCCGTATGTGCGGGCCCGCTTCGGCGACAAGTTTCTGAAGCGGTTCCATATCGAACGAATCAGCCGGCCCCGCAGTGCCAGCCCGGCGACCGGGTCATCGAAGTCGCACAAGCGCGAACAGGAACTGCTGCTGACCGAGGCCTTCGCCAAAGCCGCGCAGGCAACCACGGTTTCGATTCCGGCCGCACCGGCCTCGGCTGCCCGTCCCCTGAGCACCGCCGGCACCGGGTCTTGAAAGACTGGTGCTCCGCGGTCTTTGTGTTCAAACGCTGGATCTGCATTCAAGCCGTCGGGGCGCTTCGTTCCGGCGGCTTTTTCTGTCGCCGGTCCCCTGCACTTCCATCCGGCATTTCCCCTCCGCATTTTTCAGGGGCGAAATTCTGGCACCCGGAATTCTGCTGCCGGCGGTTCAGGCTTTGCGAATGAAGTGTTCGGCATAGCTGCGAACGGCCCGGCCATTGAGGACGTGGAACATGCGCAGCTGCTGAATGGTTTCCTGACTGAAATGGGCGAGCGGCACATGCACGAGCTTTCGCCCGTAGCGCTTCACCAGCCGGCGCCAGCCGACACCCGGCGGCGCAGGCGACAGCAGGGCAATATGGCGCTGCTGTGAATGATGGCAGGCCGCCGCAAGCAGACGCTCCTCAAGCGTGTCTGCGAAATCGAAGCGGGGGTCCGTCCAGATATCAGGAACCGGTCGCGGGGGAAACAGAAACATCGCCCCGCCATAGGTCGACAGGGCAATGCCCGGCCCGACCAGTTCCGAGCCCAGTGGAGTGGCAAAGAACGCCAGCGTCGATTCATCCTGATGCTCGGCATGCCAGGTGATTCGCCAGGGATACTCGCGCGGGTCGGCCGGGGAATCAAACAGCATGATCACGCAGTCGAGCCGGCCCCGGCTGGGGGGCTGCTCTTTGACATACAGACTGCCGGTGTGCCAGTTTCGCAGTGTTTCCCGGATATCCAGTCCGTCCTTGAGACTGGTGGTGAATTTTTCCGTCCGGGCCAGGTCATTTCCCAGCATGGCCAGAGCGCGATCGCGGATGTGTGTGCGGAAACGCTCAATGGCGACATCTTCCGGCGGCCAGCTGCACTGGCTGAACGGATTCCAGCGCATGGCCCATTGCTGCTGGTCGATCTTCGGCGGGCGGCGATTGAGCTGGCAGGTGCGCCAGGTGATCGGTGGTCCCGGCAGACGGGACTTCAGAGAAGCCACGGTCCCGTCCGGCAACTGCCCGCGATCGACCGACATTTTGAAGTCGTCCAGCGGAAGCGACGACACAAACGGATACTCGCGCGCCGTTTCGGCCAGAGAAATGGCAAACTGATCCCCTGCCAGCTGCCGGGCCGCTGTAATCAGCGTATAGAAGTCCGGCGTCATGCGGCATTCAATCAGACTCAGATTCCGCACATACTTCAGATAGATCGACAGCAGATGCGGCGTGATCCGCCGAGCCCGCTGCTTCAGTTCTGCCTGATATCTTTCCCGGGCGGTCAGCAGCAGTTCCTTGATGCCATCGACCGACAGGTTTTCATCGCTGTCCAGGTTGAAGCGTGTCTGTTCATACAGCCCGGTGAAAAACGGCAGCTCGCCCAGCAGAAAAAGCAGCGTTCCCGGATCCACCCGATAGAGTTCCGGATCGAACACGGCCGGCTCGGCCAGCGATTCCATTTCGCCGGCCCGATAGGCTTCCCGTACCCAGGGCCATAATCCGATCGGACACAGGAAAAGAATTGACTGATGCCCCTGCTCCAGCTCGCGCAACCGGCGGGCCATGTGCTGCACCCGTTGCTGCTGCTGCAGACTCAGCGGACGCTGGGGACCGGCCAGCACCGCGGCGGCAAATTGCTCAAGCGGCACCTGCTTGAGAGCATACGGGTCGGGCACAATCTGCCCGTGCGACTCGAATTCCTCGACTTCCAGATCGATAAAAGCCCGGGAAAGTCGTTCCTGCATCGCCAGGCGCAACCCCGCAATGACCGGCTGGCAGGGATCGATCGGGACATAACTGGAAACCGGGGCCGATCTGGATGCTCCGTCCGGGTTCCATTCTCCCGCTGGATAGGGATCGGTTTCCGGCTGAATCGCAATCGTGATTTCCGGAAGAAATCCAATCCCCTGCTCGACCGAATGGCGGAACGAGGGAGGAAGCGGCACGGCCAGACAGTCGAAGGATTCGTTCAGCAGCGTCCGACGGACTTCAACGGCAAAATCTCCGCTTCCATGCACCACCGGCAGGCAGCTGATTTTCGGACTGAATTGCAGAGTTTCGTGCATGCCATCCATTCTCAGGTCCGCGGGCAAAACCGTTCCCGGGGCGAAAAGCCCTTCGCCCTTTGCGGATCGCGGAATCCCCTTGTCTGAGATTCTAAGAGCGCGCCGGGTGCAGGGAAAGCTTCGCCTGGCAGATGCAGTCGCGGCAGACTGGCGGTCCGGCTAAACTGAAAGAGGTGGCCATGCGGAAAAATGAGTCTGAAATGCGAATTTGTGGCCACTGCCGGGCGCGCGCCTCACTTTGGGGGAACATCGCCGCACCGGACCTGAATGGCTGACTGAGAAAGGATTCACTGATGTCAGTGCGATATGGCATCGCGTTGCTGGCGATCATGGGCTGGGCAGGCCTGCTGCACGCAGAGGATCGCAGCCCGGCAGCCCGCCTGGCTGAAACACTGCAGGCACAGGCCCGCCGTCTGATGAAACAGGCCGACAGTCTGCTGTCCGGAGCCTCCACGCCGGGAAGGGAAGTCACCCCGGAGACGAACACCGACATCGGTGCCGACTCCGACGATGAGTTCGATCAGAAGATCCGGCATCTGCGGACGGCGGCAGAAAGCCTGCTGGCGGCGGGATTCACCGAAGAATCCCGCCAGATCGAAGAACGCATTCAGTCACTGCTGGCGGAACAGACACAGCAAAGGAATCGGCATCCGGAAGAAGAGATTCTGTTTCAGCTGCGCCAATTGCGTCAGGAAGTGGCTGCCCTGCGTGCCGACGTGCAGAGCCTGCAGGCGGAATTGAGCCAGGGCATTTCTTCTTCGGCAGTTCCGTCTGGAAATTTTCGTATGCTTTTTGGGGTTCCGCCGGTGACTACTCCCGCTCCCCCGGCCCAGGGATTCGGACGGGCTCGAATCGTGCCGGACGCGGGAGATCAGACTCTTCCCGGGGCAGCCCTGCCCGGCAGCCTGGAAATTCCGGATCAGGATCTGGATCGTCCGTCCGGACGGTCTCCCTTTCCTGTGCCCTTCGAAGGAGGGCGGCATCCCGGTCCCAAACCGGAACGGGGAGTTCCTTCCGGTAAGTCCAAGCCGGTCTCTCTGCCGGACACCTATGAAACGCTTCCCGGTTCTGCCCCTCATCCGGGGGCGACCGTGACTGTTCCCGATGTGCAGCCGTTTGAACACGACTACGAGTTCTTCCCGGTTCCGGTCGACAAGTCTCCACAGGCTCCCGATCCTTATTTCAACACTCAGAAGAAGTCGGAATCGAAGAAGAAATGAAGATTCTGCTGGTGAACGATGATGGCATTCATGCCCCCGGGCTGCGTGCCCTGTATGACGTGCTGCAGGAACTGGGAGAAGTGCATGTGGTGGCACCGCTGGTCGAGCAAAGCGGCGTCGGACATCGCATTACCTACCTGCACCCGATTATGGTGAAACCGGTTCAGGAAAATGGTGAGCACTATGGCCATGCCGTGGACGGCAGTCCGGCCGATTGTGTGAAACTGGGAGTCCTCGAATTCTGCCAGGGCGAACCTGACCTGATCGTCAGCGGCATCAATTCCGGCGCGAATGTCGGCATCAACGTGCTCTATTCCGGAACCGTCGCAGCGGCCATTGAAGGCGCGTTTTTCGGCATTACCTCCATTGCGGTCTCTCTGTCACAGGGAACACCGCCTGATTATCCGGCCACGGCCATTCGGGCATTGCATCTGATCCGGCAGCTTCTGAAACGGGAAATTCCGCGGGGTTCCCTGTGGAACATCAATTTTCCGAACACGCATCCGGAAGGCCCGCGCGGCGTGGTGTTCACCAGCATGGGGGTGCGACGCCACAGTGACACCGTGGAAAAACGGATCGATCCCCGCGGCCGCCCGTACTACTGGAGTGGGCTGGATCCCATGAAGAACCATCAGCTGGATGCCGGCAGCGACGTCAAAGCCATTCATGATGGAAACGTTTCAATCACTCCCCTGCATTTTGACCTGACCGAATCGCAGATGCTCGCTGCGTTCCAGAGCCCCCCGTTCACCCTGTAAGGACATCGTCACAGCCAGAAGTTCGGAAAGTACAACAGCATCGGACCGGGCCGGCTGCTGCAGGTCTGAAACAAAGGGAAGGTGATGTTTCGAACACAGACAGTCGCCGGCACGATGATGATCCTGCTCTGGGGAGGGATGGCCCTGTCCTGGTCCCCTTTGGCAGGCATGGCTCAGGAGTCGAGCGTCACCGCCTTGAAAACCGTGCTGGAAATCGACCTGCTGCTGCCGGTCGGGCCCGGTGATCCGCTACTGGCACATCAATGGAGACTGGAATTCGAACGCCAGAATGCCAGCGTGCGCATTCGCCAGGCCGTTGCCGATGAAACACCCCAGCTGAAAGAGCGGATTCAGGGACCATTCCGGGTGGTCAAGCTGCAGGGACAGATTGACCGGGAGGGAGTTCTGCACTTCCCCGGCCGGGTGATCAAACCTGGGCAAAGCAGCCTGCTCAAGGAATTTCTGGATGAACTGAAAGTCTATGGGGCCCAGGGGTCTCCCGCCGGACAGCCTCTCTGGGGATTGACTCAGGACCAGTTCAGGACGCTGAAAGAACAGCTCAAAACTCCGGTTGCCGAGCCGGCGCATGGAAGGCCCATGCATGAAGTGCTGGCCTCGATCCCGATTCCAGACAGCCTGCCGCTGATTTTTCACTCTTCCGCACAGGAACTTCGAGATCTGGCCGCCGATCAGCTCTGCACCGATGAAATCCAGGGGCTTTCGGCCGGCACCGCCCTGGCCTGGGCACTCTCTCAACAGGGACTGGCCTTTCGCCCGCTTCGCACTCCGGATGGTTCCTTGCAACTGGTGGTTCAGCCGTTGGCTGCAATGACCGATGCCTGGCCGGTGGGCTGGCCGCCCGATGAATCGCGGCTGCGCAATGAACTGGTTCCCGGCCTGTTTCAACAGATCGACACCGGCGTGAACCAGGCCCCGCTGTCCACGGTTCTGGATGCGATTGAAGAACGCTCCGGGGTGCGGATTCTGCTCGACCGGACCGGCAGTCTGGTGAAAGAACTGAACCCGGATGAAATTCTGGTTTCCTATCCCCGAAAGAAAACCGCCTGGGCTCTGATCCTCAGTTCTGTCACGGTCAATGCCCATCTGATGATGCACTATCGCCAGGATGAAGCCGGGACCGGTTTCATGTGGATTGCTCCCAGCGAACATTATGTTCCCCGAGGCAAGGAGCCGGCCCCGATGCGGGGGTCTCCGCCGGGCCGGTAAGATCGATGGCGAGTCGCCTGGGGCCTGCTTGCTGCCGCCAGCGTGATGCTGTCTGCCTGTCTGCTTTCCGAATGAATGCCTTCAGAAGGAGCGCGCTGCGTTTCGCCAGCGCTGCCTGATCCAGTCACGCGCGGCGGCATCCAGAACGAAAACCGTCAGGAAATAGACAATTCCCCCCGCGACCAGCCCCCACAGGGCCGGAAACGGCATCGACACACGGAGCACCAGCCAGCCAATTCCCACTGCCAGGGCCGTGGCCAGACTGCATTTCCAGACCTGAGAGATCAGGGATGCGGCCAGAGAACCTCCCAACCTCCGACTGGCCAGCAGCGATTGAATCAGGGCGATGCCGACAAAAACGCCTGCCGTGGTGCAGGCGATGCCATAAATCCCCCAGGTTTGAACCAGCCAGGCCTTGCAGGCGAACCCGACCAGCACACTGAGGGCCACGATCAGGTTGGGAGTCAATGTGTCGCCGTCGGCATAGAGAATTTTGGAAGCAATTTCCGCCACGGCCGCACCGGCCAGCATCAGACTGAGGATCTGGGCCAGCTGACTGACGATCAGGGCATCGCCAGCGCGAAATTCATTTCGCTGATACACATCCTGCACCAGCGGGCCGGCAAAGACCAGCAGCACCACGCAAGCCGGCAGACACAGCGTCACCAGGCCCCGCCAGACAGTGATCGCTTCTCGACGAAATTCCTCGGTTTCTCCCATTCCGGCGGCGCGTGACAGCCGGGGGAAGGCAACCGTCGAAAGCAGCCCTGACGACAACATCAGAAAGGGGGTAATCAGCCGGCTGGCATAATCCCATTGAGCAATCCTTCCGGCCACCAGCTGTGAAGCCAGAAACTGATCGACCAGCGGGTCGATCTTCAAAGCGGCCATTCCCAGCAGCAGCGGCCAGGCAATCATCCCCTGCGGCGACAGCGATACCGATCTCCACGGGCCCTGCCATGTCAGCCCGCGAAGCAGCCACGGAAGCTGACAGCCAATGGATGCGATGCCTCCCCAGAAGGTGGCCCAGCCGACCGGCAGAATGTCGCCGGAATGTCCCCACTGCCAGACAAACAGAATCGTCAGCACCGGACCGACCGTGCCGGAAATGGCCGGCACCAGAAAATTCAGCTGGGAATTCAACACCACCTGCGACAGCCCGATCACCGTGTTGATCGGCAGCATCCAGGCCAGAATCTGAAACAGCTGCGTCGAAACCGTCTGCCGGTCGGCATCGAACCAGGGATGCAGCCAGTGCATCAGCCAAGCACCATTGGCCACCCCCACGGTCGCGGCGCACACGGCCAGGCCGACCAGCAGCAGAAAGACGACCGTCGCCGTCAATGGAGCCTGCGGCTGATCATACTTTCCCAGCAACAGCAGCATGAGTACCGGCCCTCCGGTGCCGACCAGCACGGCCGACAGCATAAGGGGAGGCGTGAGTGCCGAGCGGAATGCATCGACCTGAAACGAGGCCCCGTACAGGGAGGCCATCAGCACACTCAGCCCGAACAGCGCCAGGTTCTGCAGCAGCGTGCCGGCGAGAACAACCAGATAGTTGTTCAGGAGCGTTGAAGAACGGCCTGCAGGGTGTGGTCTCATTTCCGCGAGCATGATGGTTTCGCGTCACGTCGTCCACCCATCGTGACCAGGAACAGCCCGGAACGGATTGGGCCTGGATTCACCGGGAAAGGCACTCCCTGATGAATGGCCCGGCTGTGTCTTGCGCCTGATTGAAAACCACGACCAGGACACACCACCTGGGAAGGAGAGCCAGGACTGCCAGAGCCAATCGCTTGGGATGCTCCGATGATGCCTGTGCCATGATTCCTGATTCCGCCGGTGATTTTTGAAGATGCAGAACGATTCATGGCATCGACCAGGACTTCCTGTGTGATGATTGCCTGTTCTTTTCTACCATTGGGCCGGCTTGCAGTTCCTCCCGGATGACAGGATACTCTCGCAGTCCCCTGCCAGGGGGCAAAGAAAGGGCACGGCAGCATGGATGCACTCGCCCTCGTAGCTCAGCAGGATAGAGCGTCGGTTTCCTAAAGCAGCCAAGGGAATCGTCAATTTTCAGGAAACCGCACGATTTATGCGGTCAAATGCACCTCGGCCTCTTCTTCAAAAGGTGACAAAAACGGTCAAAAGCGGCTTTTCTGGTTGTGGTACAACCGCCCGTTTTTCGGTGCCCGGAACCGATGTCCTTTTGCCAGCGCATAAAAAGGCCCCCGAGTCCGCCAACCCGGGGGCCGGTCCACCTGTCTACCAGATCAGGCGGGGAATTACTCTTCGTCGGTGATGTCGAAGCCTCGTTTGCTCAGAAGGCTGATGAAGCGTTTCAGCTTCATCGCAGCGACCTCCCGGCTGGGGGAATTGACAACGATGAATTCCACGTCATGCAGGGCGCCGAAATTGCCGGAATCAACGCCACACATTTCCGGATCAACGCCGAATCTGAAGTCGCTCTCACTGTCCACCAGGAGGAGCCGGCGCGTTCCCTGTGACTCTTTCACTGCCGGGGCTTGCTCTGTTGCCGTGACCATTGCATAATCCTTAATGACTGGCCTGCCGAGGACTTCGAAACTGATCGGCAGGACGGTGACACATTGCAGGCCGGTTGCACCATGCGACCGGCTTTTTTCATGCGCCGTCAACTGTCGTTTCCGACAGTTGTTTCGGCTTCTCCCTGTCTGGCTGCCGGCATTCAGCCAATGAAAAAGCCTGCTTCCAACAGGGGCGAGCTGTCGGGGCAGGCTTGAACCGGACAAGTCCGGGAATTCGATTGTTCAGCCATCGGGTTCTCGACCAACCACGATGATTGCTGTGTCGCAAAGATACCAAAAGTAGCAATGATGTTAATGCGATTGCGGGAGAGATTCCATATCGTCCACAATTCCCGCATGGCTGGACCGCAGGTGAATATTCGATGCTCGGAATCTCAACACGCAGCGTGGAAGCATGCTGCGCAGTCTGATGAACGGGATCTTGTCGACTGGGCGCGCCGTGTTCTCGACCTGGTGGCCGATTCTGGCCTGAACATCGTTCAATTGCGGGATCTGCTGAACCCGCCAGAGAAGCCCAAAAAAAAGTGAGGGCCAGGCGTCATGGCATGGTATCTTTACATCTGGACACCGCGAGCGATCGACAAATGCGCTCAGCACGGCGTGTCTCAGGATGATTTTGAATATGTGCTGGCGAACTCCGGCAATGAATCTCCAAGTCATGTTGTGAACGGTGTGCAACGATATGAAACCCAAGGCTTCAGCGAAGACGGACGCTGGTTGAAATGCGTCTACGAAAAGTTTGATGCCACCACGATCATTCCCGTGACCGCCTATGAGAAGTGAGAATGCCATGTCTGGATTCAAGCCGACTGAGGAGCAACTTGCCGCTGCCCGTGCGGGAGCACGGTCTGTGGCCACTTCCCCAGAGCAGGACGCCTACATTGCGCAGGCTCAGGCCGAAGAAGATCGGCGGCATGCTGACAATCCCGGCTGGCAGCTGCAGTCGTTTCTGAAAGATGTGCTGGCACGCATGAAGGATCTGGAAGACAGAATCCAAACACTGGAGCGTCAAGCACGCTGATTTTTGAGACCCATAGTGTCTTGATTTTCCGGTTCGGGAGCGAACGTTGCAGGCCAGGTGAACGGCTCACTCTTCCGTGGCCTGCCGTGTCCAGTGTGATGGCTGGGTGTTATACATGCATGTCTGTTTCTGAGTGAGGGAGCAGACCGACCCCGTGGAAACCCACAGGGTCGGTCTGAAAGATGTCCGCCCCTTCGGTCGGTCGCTTTCTGCCTGCACTGATTTTGATCCGCAGTTGTGCAGGTTCCCCCGTCACTGCGCCCTCGCTGTTGCCAGCGTCCCTGACCGTTCGTCGTCACCTCATCAGGGGGCGGGATGTCCTGCCTCTGTCATCGCAGGAAAGATGAGTGACGTGGGACGCATCCCGGAAAGCCGCCACCGCTCGAATGGATTGTGATCACAAAAAACGCCCGCACCCGACCGGAACCAGCGGTCGAATGCAGGCGCGTGCCCGGCGAACCGGGATGCTTTCGTCATGTGCTGGCGCTGGTCCGCCAGTGTGAATCAGTTGATGCCGAGAGAGATCATTTCCGCTTTGCTCAGCATGCCGGCCATGCGCTTCGTCAGGAATCCGGCCCCTCTGCATCGGGAACATGTTTTCATCGCCTGAGCCTCTCCGTTGCAGTGTGGGCAGGCCGTGTAATAGACGGCTTCTTTCAGCAGAGCCTTCAGGCGGCTGGCTTCAATCTGGAATTGTGTAAAGTCGAAGTGTTCCGCGCCGGCGAGCTGAGAAATCGAATCCGCCTCTTTGATAATGGCGGACAGTTTACGGGCCAGGGAGAGCAGCTGCGGTGATGTGCCGTGCTTCAGGCGAAGGTCATTCGGCACATCCCGGCCGATGGAATCCTTCACAATCGCAGCTGGCCTTCCTTCCTGTCTGACTGGATCGCGCGCCGCCTTGTCCTGAACGGCCTGCTTGGCTTCTCGGACGGCCTTCGCTGTCGGCCGGACTTCCTGCCGCTTCACTTCACGGATGACTTCCCGCTGTGTCTCAGGCGGAAGGCTGGCGATTTCGCGTGTCGCCCGTTCTGTGAGAATGTCGCCCATGGGCGACAGATCGTCATCCGCCGTGATGTTGTCCAGAACGCAACCGTGATTCATCAGGCGATAAGCGTAGGACCGCGTCATCCCCCACCGCGTTTCGCAGTAGTCT